>Ga0179593_1337358_pt1 | contig 12250 bp, 15 predicted proteins | sample CZODoug2_1_08_16_FD_185931 | JGI IMG/M metagenome (GOLD analysis project Ga0179593, IMG submission 185931) | Vadose zone soil fungal communities from Angelo Coast Range Reserve, California, USA - CZODoug2_1_08_16fungal (PacBio error correction) | ecosystem: Environmental > Terrestrial > Soil >... | reverse complement strand
GCCCCCATCGTGATGGTCCCAGGCCTTTAACTAGAGTCTTTCCCAGGTTGTCGGGGTTGGATCCCGGATAGTACTACTAGCCTTTTCCTGCCTTTCCCTGTCGCCCATCCTGGCGTGCTACGTCGGAACAAAAGTAAAGTCGAACTCTTGGAGTTTACCGTTTTTTACCCCTATCATCAGGGTAGGGACTTCCCAATTTCCCCCTTTGATTCCCCCTTGTTCTATCCCCGAACCCCCCCCATTTGATTTGTTTATCTTTTCAACCCTTTCCCCCCTGGGGAGGAGATTTTTTTCCTCCCCTTAAGAGTTCTAAGGTGAGTAGGCACTTCAGGATTTTCTTGTGCCTTTTCGGGGGAGAGGTACCGTAGGCCACTCTTAGATGTGAAAGTTTTAAACCTTGCTTGTGGAGCCTCCTGTAGCCCGCTTTTGTACGGATAGTTAAACGGAGCCCCCGATCGTTCCTCCGTCTTTTCACGTTGACAGAATCTTTCGCGATCCCCCGTTCACCCCGCCACCTACCGCTCTAACTATCTCTGTCCTTCAGGACACATTTCCACTCCCCCCGGGCTCCCGGTCACAGCCGGACACCGGCAACCTGGTTTTCATTCTTGCCGCAATCCTTGCCGGTTCTTCCCCGGCTAAAATCCCCCTTTCTCCCCCCACTGTCGTGGAGTAGGCCCTTTTTTTTCATTTTTGCGTATGCACCGCCTTTGTTTAGTCCCAACTGATGTTGTCCGGTTCCCTATTTCTCGGTAGGGCCAGATTCCTCCTCCTTTCACTTAGCCGTCAGATTATTGCGTTTTTGCTTTTGTGCTTGCACCTTTGCCTGCCCATTCTGGTAACTGAGCTCGTACTTGCTCCCCAAAGGGTTTGAACCCGCTTCCCACCCTTTCTTAGTTGATTAATGTGCCCATTGGCAAACTGCCCTTTTTTTTTCTCCGCAGAGTTATCCTCTCCCCAAGTCCTATTCATTCATTCCGTGCCTCCCGTCCGATGACCCAGAAGGCCGCATTCTCACTTCCTCCGCCTTGCGCGTCTTTTGTCCCTGGCCCCTGGGGACGCAGACTTTCCCCCCCCCTTTCATTTTTTTCTTATGCTTCATTTGAGATGACTCAGGGCCTTTTTCTTCCCGAGGTAGTCAAACACAAGGACCTACGCTTTGTTTTCTTCAGTCTATGGGCGCAAGATTAGTTTTCGCCTCCCTTGAATGTCGGTTCTCTCCCGCAATGATTGGTTTAGCCCTTATGTGGCCAACTTTTTTTTTTCCTTCCAGTTCGCCAGGACACATTCCAGTTCCCCCCAGTGTCTCACCTGCGCACTCTTTTCTTCCCAAGTTTCTCTTTTCACCCCTACTCAACACCTGTTGCCTGCCCCCGCACCACCTCTGCATGACTTCCAGTTTACCACAAGAGACGTTAGCGCTTTTCCCACGGTTGCTTCTTTTTCAGTCTCTTGGTTGTTGTGTGTCACCAAGAAATGGACTCCCTTTTTTGTTCGTTTCCCACGTACTCCCCTTATCTTCATCTTTGCTCCCGGTTTTGAGGGCACATATTGGGTACATGTACCTGTCCGGCTCCCGGTTCGGGGGTGTCCCTGGTGCCCCGGGTGTTGCGCAGATCTGGGCCCTGCTCTGATCTGACGCGTAGAATGCCGAAGTACCCGGCCGCGTTGCAGTGCATTAGTGGCCCTTCTCCACGCGCTCAGTTGCTATACTTTCGTCTTTTGCCCCCCATCCCTTTTCCCAAAAGTGTTAGGTGCACGGACCACTCTGCCCGGCCCGACCGAAGTTTATTGTTCTCCATGGGGTTTGTCCTTGTCCCCCTTTTGCTCCCGTTTCTGCTTCTTGTTTTTGCCTACTAGTTGTCACAGCACATACCGCTGCCCTCTTTTTTCTGTTACCGGACCAACCTTGCCTTTTTACATTGTCTGGCCCCCCTCCCAAATTGGAGATTTTGCCTCCACATTTTGCCCTTTGCCGCATTTTTCCTAAATCCCAGCCGGGTCCCGTTGGGCCTTTAGTGCCTTTTCTTCCTGCCGTAACATGCCCCCCGGACACACCAGTCTCCCCCTTTTCTACAACCGGGTTTTTCCTGGCCTCTTTATGCGAAGCTTTTTTTTTTTCCCTCATGCAGGTTCAACAGACCTGTTGACTTGACCCCCCCCGTCAGTCGGACCATATTTTATTCAAAAAGCTGTCATGGTTCCCTTGAGGTGTCTTCTTGGCAAACCCCTTTCAGTATTTACCGTCGGCATCCTGTTCCCTTCCCCTGTTTTCTATTTAGCCAACAGCCCCGTTTCCTTCGTTACTCTACTTCCTGCGCCGCACTGTGAGCCCGTTATTCCCCCGTTTCCCGTTTTTTTTCTGTACGTCTTTTTTTTGGACCTTTCGACTCCTACCCCCTGCTCGTTAACGCTGTTCTGGCCTCAATGCTGTCCCGTCCCTGCGAGCTTCCTATTTTTATCCCTTTTTAACTTCCTCAAAAAATAGGAGATGATTTCGACGACCCCCTCTTTCCCCGTTTTTCGGTTGTTAGAGGAAGGCGTTTGAATCCGGGTGCGTTCCCAGTTCCGCTTTTTCCCCCATCTCCTCTTGACGAAGAAGGTAAATTTTGTTTTTGATTCCTTGTTGTTTTGTTTCTCCGAAACCCCTTCTTGTCTCCCAACTCCTTCCCGGCACCTTTTTTGCGTTCCACCGTTTTGCTGTCCAGATCTTGTCGGTTTTCAGACCCCCAAGTGCCCCCATCTTTTTCTTATTGGGTTTTCGGTTTTTGGCTTCTTTCGGTGATGGACTCGGCTAGTTCATGTTCACTATCCCTCCTGTCCTTTTCTTACCCTTGCACTATACCTCCCTTCACAACGACAGATATAGCCCACGCTGGCATTTTGCCGTCCCCCCCCCCCCGCTTGATGGAACAGCTTTAGTAGTCTTTCCCCCCTGTTCTGAGATAGTTTTGCCGGCAGGGTTTTCTGTGATGCGGGCAATCCCCAGCGTCCGCCCCGCGACGCCATTTTGTTTCCAGCCCCCCCCCCACCTGGTCCCCCCCTATTTGAGTCTACCAGGCTGCCGGCGGATTGTGAATTGCGTTGTGTGTCTATCTCCAATAGGACCCCAGGCGTTTAAGGCTTCTTGACCTGCCAGTCCCCTTCCTTCAGACCTTTTTTTCTTTCTTTTTTTGTCACTGCCCTGTGTAGAGGTTAGCATGGTCCCTTTCCCGTTTGTTTCTCTAGAGTAGTGCACTGGTCTGTCCCCTCCAACCTGCCGTTTCGTGAGGGATTTTCCTCCCCTTTCGCTTCTTTGTCGGGTCCTCTTATCATTCCTCTTTTTTTCCCCCCCTCTCCCTTCCGTTTTTTGTCTCTCGATTGCCCAGTCATGGTAGACTTCCGACCTACGTATCCCCTTTTCCCGTTGGCTTTTGTTTTTAGGGTCCACCGCCGGATACCCCCGAAATCTTGGTCGTTTAACACGTTTTTTGTTCCCCATCCCTCCCCCCCGACCTGGTACAACAACGGTTCGTGACAAGCCCCAGCAACCTTCTTGCAGCGGCCCTTTTCCACTTGTCACCCCCCCTGTCCTCAGCATGCTGGGTGTACGCTTCTCCCCCCCTGCACTGCACTATGCCCCGTGTCCTTCAGCAGGGTTAAGTTGCGCCCGCTTTCAAGGTTGGTTGCCATGTCTGGTAGAATGAGAGCCGTCGCTTTGGGTACGCTCTGACTGCGTAATATCCTGAATGGCAAGTTTCCTTTTCTGGTTTCCATCCCGGTTTTTGTGTCTCAAGGGTCCCCCCCCAGTCTTTTTTCCGATGTCTTTTTTTCTTGCTTGTCACCTTTCTAGACAGGGCCCCTTAACAGCCCCCCTGCCGTCCGGCGGACTCGTGGACCCGTTATTCCTGGATTTTTCCCACCGTGAAATTACCCCCCGTCCTTGCGTACCCATGCCCCCCCGCACGCTTCTTTCTTGAGGAGCCACCCCTGTTTTACAACTCTCCGGCTCTCCTTCCCCCCTTGCCGGAACTTTGCTTTTGGTGCATCCCCCCAATCCCAGCTTCGAGGCTAAAGTTCCCAACCCAGTGCAATTCCCCCCCCCTCTGAACGCCCGACTGTCGTCCACTACTTTCCAACGGCTTTTCAGTGGCAGACGAAGATTGGCCTTTTTTTTTAGTTTGACGTTCCTTGGGCTTCTCCCGGTGGGGTTTGGTGTCATCCTGACGCCAAATAGCCGGCCTTCGAGGGTTCCGCCGTTTCTTGTATTTCCTGTGTCGGGGTTTTTTTACAGCCCTTTTAGGAGTCTGAGTGTTGCACACCCCAACAGGCCTGCTTCCAAACCGTTGTTTTTTCCAACTTTTTTCCCCCCTTACAGGTCTGAACATTTTCTCCTTGCACCTTTGATGTTCTTGTTATTTTCCGCCCTGTCTCACAAGGGCCGTTTAGAACTTTGACACCTTGTAGATGTCTGAACGACCGTCCTTCCCCCCCCCCCCCGGGCCCCACGGCCCCCCCCCCCACCTCTTTCCCTTTTTTCGGGAGAATATGGTGATTCAGACCTCCTTCCCGGCCTTTACGTTGGGTTAACCTTTTCCGTCCTTTCTTTTTGAACCGCATTATTCCAGCGTTTTTTTCGCCCGCACCCGTCCAGAAAGTGCTTTTTTCGTCGGTTTCCCCTCTTAATTCCCTCCCGGTCGTCTAGTTTCCAACCCCTTTTCCCCCCCGCTTTCTGGTTCCAGCGTTTTGGAAGATGGTTTTTTCTGGCACTTCCTTTCCTTTTTGTGCCTGTTTCCTTCCCGACACAGTTCCTCCCAAAAACCCTTGTTTTCGTTTGCACCATTCTCTGTTTCGTCCCCCATCTTCCAGGACACCCCCGTGCCTCTTCACGGGCAGGCGTTGTCCAGGTTGCCCGTACCCTTTGCGTTCTTTGTGCCGCGTTATTTCGGACTCTGTGTCAAGTCTTTCTTCTTGGGTAGGCCCTCGGATGTCGTCCGTTGATAAGCTTTCCATAGAAGAGGACAATTTGGTTCGCGAGAAGGTTTCCCACTGTTCACTTCCCTGGGTCGACCTGTCCTTCCCCACCCTTCCCCTGGTAGCTTTTTCCGGTTGCCCCCCTCCCCCTCTTTTCCGAGGGAGCTTTCGTTGATGTGCAGGTTAGTGGTCAACAATAGAGTAGCAGCCTTTTGTTTTTTCCCCTTTGATTTGACACTATAATTCTTTCGGTGGTGGTAGTCCCATATGTTGAGCTGGACTTGATCCGTTAACCCCCCCCCTTTTTGAAAATCCCCCCATTTGTTGCCGGAACTGCTTGTTCCTGGTAATAACAATTGGTTTTCCCCCTTTTTTTGCCTGATACTTTACGACCCATCCTTTCATTCCCTCTAAACAATAGTGGGGGGGGGGGTAAGAACTGACAAGCTTTTTCTATCCCCTTTCCTTTGGCCTACTCGGTGCCTTACCGGAATTCGTTCCACCACCATTCAACAATAGGTCAACATGCACTTTGTAAAGTTAGTCCCAAAGTGCCTGGCTATTGCGATTCGGGAACTTGAAGACTCTTTCTCGTTGGTTCCTATCTTTTTAGTGACCTGATTATTTGTCCCCCTTGTGCTTCATTTCTTTCCCGCTTCCGCTCTTTGTACTGGGGCCTGGTGAACCCCCCCCCCCCCCTTTGTATCCCACATTCCCTGGAATCGGGGCCTTTTTCTCTACACTCGCCGCTTCCTTTGGCCCCTTTTGTGTTCCCTCACCCTGATGGCTGGGTGCCCTTTTACGTGCTACCCCCTCTTCCGCCCCCTTCAATTACTTTTCAAACGGTTCCATCGCGTGTTAACGCACTTCTAGGTCGTCCCCGGATTGACAAAGTTATCCCTCACTGGCCAAGACCAGGTCCTTTTTCCTGCTGACGTTCCCCGTTTTTCTGTTCGCCCTGTCCTGGCGGGCTCTCTTGAGGATAGTCTTTTCTTCCTTTGATAGCGCTCTTCTTTTGGAGGCCCACGTTCTTTTCTTCGGTCAACCGTGAATTATTTACGCCGTTGTAATTTCTGGGAAAGCTTTTTTGTAACTCCCCTCCCTCACAGAGTTTTGTTTTCGTTTTCCACTTGTTTCCCCCCCTTCGGCTGGTGTTTTTCTATTCTTTCTGTTTGGTTTTTTTTTTTCTTTTTTCTGCCGAGATGGCCTTGCCTCCCTGCTGGTCCCCGTTAAGAGCTTCAGTCGTGGGCAAAGCCTGTTTGCAACCCCCACTCGTGGCCCCCAGTATTTTTTTTCAAGAACGTCAATTTTTTTTTCTCTAAACCTTTTGTCGACCCCCCCCCCCTTTTGTTTTGGTTTGAATGGACAGGAGGCCAGAACGCTGTACACTGTTTTCGCCGCCGCCCTCTTCCTCCGGTTGTCTACGTAAAATACCTGATTGGCGTCGGCGGCCTGGTCTCTTCTGATATGGATTACTCGGGGGTATCTTTACCACCTGCCTTTTTTCCCCCGCCCTCTCGCGGACTTCCTTTGCCGCAACTGACTGTGGTCCTACTCTATTTTCCTTTTCCTCATCTTGTGTTTGTTGAGTTTCGACGTCAACACATAGGGGGCGTTGCCCGGTATTGATGCGGAGTACCCGGGTTAGGGGTTTTTTTTTTTTTTGTATCCTCTTCGTACTATCTAGCTTCTTTAATGCCCCCTTGCCCGCCCTCAGCCCCTCTTTTTCTTGTACGTTTTTCTGGTGAAACCCTTGCATTCTCTTGCGTGGACGTACCTCAAACGTTGTTCTGTTTTTTTTGCTTTACCTGTTTTTTTCAAGCGTTGATCCGGAACGGGGAGTACCAACCTTCTTTTTCCTGATCAACGTCCCCAGAGCGCTGTAGCCGTTTCTTCGAGTTGGACGGGAAGATCAGCGCGTTTTTTTTCCTTCCAGGGACCGAGGGAGGAATGACCCTTTTTTGACGGTTTTCCCCCTATCGAAACGTCTGTTCACACAAAGATTCGTTCCCCCCCTATTTTTCCCTTTTCCCCCTTTTCACGCACGGTGCTCGTATTTTTTCCCTTGTCCCAAGGAACCCCCCCCCGTGCAACCGACTTTTTTTCTTCCCCTCTATGTGGCTTCAATTACAAAGCGCAATGACCGTTTCCCTTTTTTTTTTACTCAGGAACAAGAACCTTTTTTCCTTTATTTCCAGTCCTAGCTGTGAAGTCCTTATTCCTTTTTCCCAGTATCGTGTGTTGTTTCGCCTCGTTTGAGACGTCCTTCCCGCGATCGATGGTATCCTTCCCCCCTTAAGGGTCATTTATTTTTTGCGCACGTTTATTTATTCCCCCAATCGCTGATGGTTTTTAATTCCTTTTCCCTTGCCGATAACAGTGATTTTGTCAACTGTGACCCAGGCCCTCTCTTTTCAGTCAGGTGGGATTTCAAATGCCTTTTTTTAAGGCGCCCTGTTGTGAAGGTGACCCTTCTCCTTCCCAAAGCCCTCCTCCCTTCCTTTAAATGTCCATTCCCAGAAATTTTTGGAAAATAATTACAGTTATTTTCTACGTGTTTTTCGGATTTTTTTTTTTTCCCTGGGCCCTTCTTCCCCTCCGCCCTTAGGGGCCCCCCGAATACCCTTTAGAGATGGAACAGCTGTTTCTAGACTCCTGCCGTGTTATTCCTCCTCCAATTATTGCCCCTTTGGCTCCATTCCATGAGCCAATTCAGACCCAGTTCCCCTTTTTTCCCTCTCTGTTAGATACCAACAAAGTGAGTCCCTCCCATCCTTTTCGACTTTTCGATCTTCCCTGGTGATTACTTCGATTTTGTCCAAAGCCGTTAAAAAACAGTAACATTCTTACTCCTTCCTCTTTGCAAAGGGTAAGTTCTCCTGGGCTGGAAGCCTCTCCTCTTTTTGTTAACCGGGCTGAACAAGTGATCGCGATTTTGGTCCGCTTCTCCTTACTGAGTGATCAAGGACAACTTTTTTTTTTAACAGTCCTCTACCCTCCCGAACATGCCGAGAGTTTTTAGGCTGACTCCTCCATCTCAACTTTTTAGTTCAATTACCAAAGATTTGACAGGACTTCCAGTTTTCTTGTGGTGTTCTGGGTATAACTATGAGGTGTTTTCCTTGTGTGGACAATGTCGCATGCGGCAACCCCAATCGTCGTCACGGCAACCAGTTTTGTCTTCACTTTTCTCCCTCCCTCTTGTGTTTTTTTTTAGGGGAGTGCTTTCCGCTTTCTGTCCCCGCCACCTGCCCCTACGACTTAAAGCGGGGGCGTGTCCGGTTGACTTGTAGCTTTTTTTCCGTTTTTTTTTTTTTTTTTTAACGCCCAGCTAGAACTGCACAACCAATGTTCCCCCAGATCTAATACACCAGTCTGGTGTCTTGCGTATGAGGCTTATGGTCTTTTGAAATTTCGAATGCCTACGTAGGCTCCTTGTTTTCTGTGCCCGTGTGATATTTGAACAAGACACTGGGATCCCTTCCAGGAGACACCCCGACCCCAGTTACTATGGGCGCCCGGCCTTTTCCTCCTTTCTTTTGTCCACTGTGGCGAGACAGGCTGGTTTTTCCACTTCCCACTTCTTTAATTTGTCCCAGAAGTAAGGGGTCAGACGGAGGTGCCTTTTTGTGATCCTTTCCTTATGATAACAGTTTTGACTCTCAAAGAACCCCCAACACGGCGCCGTTTTTGCTTCCCTCACGTTTACCTTTTCCGCGGGATGTTTCTTCTTCCGTCGCGAAGTTTGGCAGATTTTTCTTCACCTGTACATGCGTCCTTTAATTGCGACGCTTTATGTTTTTTCCTGTATTTGTTCGCTCCTCTGTGTATTCCCCCAAGCACTTTCGGTGGCAACCTTCCGACCCCTTATAGTTCCCTAGTGAAAGTTTGCGACTCCTCAATCCACGATCTGTGTCTTCTTTTCGATTTTAGGCTGGCTTCGATAGATCCCTGTCCCCCGATAAGACTTCCTTGAGGAGTTACGTTTCAGTATTTTTATGTCACCCTTGGTCCACCGCATCTCAGAAATTTTTCGGCCTTCTGTCCCCCCCCACTGATGGAAAAATGCTCCCCTCTTCCTTTCAAGGTTCAGCTTACTGCGCATTCTTCTTTTTTCCCCCACCCGCTTACCGCGCTTAGTCTCAGTGGCCCCCCCTTGTTCCAGTGTGCTTAACGGCTTCCGGCCGGGCTGGCAGTTTTGCTTTTTTTCTACATCTTTCCCTTCTGAGGACGAAGTTTCATTGTTCAAGCTGTCCCTGCAGGACTTGGCTTTTTTTTTCCCGCCAGGGGTTAGACGTTCGCGGCCTTCCCCCTCTCCCTCTGAGTTCTTTTTTGTGATCACGTATTCCACACACCCAGAAAGTTTCGTATTTCTGATACTTTTGTCGTCGTAGCAATGATGGTTCATTCTTTATATTTCCCCTCTTTTTTGTTTTTGGTTGAAGAGATTATTCCATTTTTTTCAGGTAGACTTGACCCCCCCCCGGTCTTCAGTCGTTCCCACACTCCCCGTTGGGGCGTGCTTTCTTAACCCTTCCCCCTCCTGAGCGTTGCTTTTTGCCTGCGACCCCCGCGGGTGACCCAAGTTTTTACCGTCCCTCCCCCCACGGTCCGGAAAGCGGGCTTGTTTTTTTTTGCCTCTCTTCCAGTGGCCCTGTGACCTGCGCCTGATTTTTTCCATTCGCACCAAATCCCACCTGCCCTTCTTCCTGCCCGGTTTTTATCAGCCAGCATGTGGGTCCTTTTGTGGTTTTCCCATTCTTTTTTTTTTGACGAGACGTCGTGTCCTTGTTTGTTCCCGTCTTTGTTTAATTTTTCCTCCCTTTTCCTTGATAAGCTTAGCTGTTCCCTTTCCTTTGCGCTGCCCCCCAGCACTTTTTGTCGGATCGGGTGGAAAGGTAGATTCATTTCCCCCCTTCCTTGTTCCCTTACCAAGTCATGCGGATCAGTTTAGATTTCCGATTAGAATGACAGTGTCCGATTTAGTCCAGACCCCCACCTTTTTTGTGATGTGCTTGGTTCCCCCCCTCCCACGATCGGCTCTCCCCTTCGCCCGTTGGTGCAGTCAATTCTTTGGCCAATTCGAAGGGTTGGCACATCACATTTTCACCTTTTTACGCGAACCACCACAGGCTAAACCAGTGAACATCTTTGCCCCCTTTTTTTCTTTTTCCAGGAACCAGTCGTTGCCCCCCGAGTGCGCCCGTCATACCCGCTTTCTTGGGTCGTTTCTGGCATCAGATCGCAGGGTTGTTTTTACCGTCCTTCTCTCACTCTCGGCCCCCCTATCCCCCTGACGGATCGTACTTCCTTTTTGCTAAGGGGTAACAGCTGTTTCCCTGGCCTCTCGGCCACAACCCCCAGTTCCCTTCCCCTTTTTCCGGGGCACCTAGTTGTCACCCTGTTCCCTGGGCTGTCTCCAAAGTGGTCGGCAGACTCGTCAGATGGCCGTTTTAGCTAAAAAGGTGTCGTTTCCCCCGCACCCGCAGATGGAAAAACGGGTCGGCCGCCCGGACGTTCCCCCCCTTTTTCTCACGCCTGCCACGCCCTGGATTCCCGCTCCCTCTGTTGTTCTTTTTTTTTTTTCCAGTCCCCTCGGTAGAGTCAGTAGTGGGTGCCTTTCCCGGGTGTTGACTGCCACTGGCCCCTCTCCCTTTTTTCCTGCGCAGTGAAAAGCACGCCCCGGTCTCGTATGGCCGTTTTCCTTGTCCAGGTTTTTTTTTTTCTAGGCTTTTTTTTTTTTGGATGTTTAGATCTGTTTTCCCACCCCCCCCTAGGTCCTTAGTGAAGGAGTGAACTGGATTTTGGTCTTCCCCCGAAGGGCTTGGTTTTGTGCTTATGACATTGATCCCAGGGTTGTCCCAACCTTTTTGGTTTGGCAACCGGATCGGGAGTCACGTTTCGGTCCCTTCCCCATCTTCGACGGGTCACCCTTGTGGTCTTTTGTTTCGACCCTACGGGTGGCCCGCGCCCTTTGTTGCACTCGCGGAGCAGGTCGTAGTGAGGTTTTTGCGTCAGGCGGGGTCTTCTTTTTCCTCAGGAGTCCCCCGACCTGCCCTAGGCCCATGTGCTTCCCCCCGCTCCCCTTTTGGGGAATGAAGGCCCGTACCTCGTTGGTAGCCGGCCGTAAATGGGGTGAACACAAAGTCTTTCCCCCTTACCCCTTTCCGGAGCGCTAAGGATTACCCCTTGACAGGCTTCGGTCTTTCTTTTACAATCGCGAGGGCAGACCAGTTTGAAATTGATTCTTTTTTTGGCCCCACTCTTCTTTTTTTTTTTTGGTAGGGTCAGGGGCAGGGTTGAGTCTCACTTTGAGCGTTGTTTGTTAACCGAAGAGACGTCACAGGAGTACCCCCCACTTTCCCCCCCTCCTTCCCTGTTAAAGGTTAAGACCACTTGTGCCACACTCCTCTTCTTTCGCTTACCATCCAAGGATTCAGAGTCAGTTCCCTTTCTCTTTAACCTTCCCTGGTCTGGGTGGACTACCGGGAGTTGCGTTTTTTCCTGGCCTTCCTCCCCCCCCTAATTAACCACCTTTACGGCACAACAATGCACTGTTTTTTTTTGAGTCCTCACCCCATTTCCCCTTTTGCGAACGGAAGGGTACGTTATGATCCCCCTTTATGGTCCCCCCCCTTTATTTGATATACTGTATTTGGAATGAGGCCCCTTTTTTTTCTCCCTTTTTCTAGTTTGAGATGGTAAGGCCTTGTTTTTTGCCACATTGTTACCACCCCCTTTTTTCGAGACTGGCCCAGACCTCCCCCCCACCCTTTTTCTTTCTGGACATGCTGCCAGGTTTCCGCAGGAGCGGTTATGTTTTTCGTTCCCCCTTCTCCCCCTGATCCCCCATGCTCACCGTTGACACCCCTCCCTTTCCCCCCCATCTCGAAAGCCCTACCGTTTTTGGCCTGGGCCCGTTCGACTTTGGTTCTTTTGAAAGGGCGCGAAGTCCCCCCCCTTTTCCCGGTCTGTTCCTGCATGTCCCGGCCGTTCCTTTTTCAATTTTTCTGAAGGAGTGGATTTTTTTTGTCCTTTGCTATCGTTTCTGTCTGTATTTGGCCCGGTCTGCCTTTCCCTTGCCTTACCTTCTTTTCCCGTCGGCACGAATATTGTACGCCGTTGTCGTTTATGTATGCCCTCTGTTCCCTTCTTCCTAAAGAGAGTTAAAACAGTACAACTTTGCTTTTTTTTTCCTCCCTCGGACTTGAGGCTCCGGAGGCCGATCGATTCCCCATTTTCTACGCTCCGCGGTGTGTTCGTGAGCTACAGACCATCCCGTTTTTCTAGCTACCTT
>Ga0179593_1310938_pt1 | contig 12250 bp, 15 predicted proteins | sample CZODoug2_1_08_16_FD_185931 | JGI IMG/M metagenome (GOLD analysis project Ga0179593, IMG submission 185931) | Vadose zone soil fungal communities from Angelo Coast Range Reserve, California, USA - CZODoug2_1_08_16fungal (PacBio error correction) | ecosystem: Environmental > Terrestrial > Soil >... | reverse complement strand
CTTCCTATCTTTTTTCCCGAGACTCCCTTTTTTTTTTCCTCATTTTCCCTTTGTACGTATCATTCCCTCTGTTACCCCCCATCAACCACACCCACCCTATCCAACGAATATCCACAACCCTCTAGAAGGGAGAGTTGACGACCGTTTTCACTCCCAAGAGCTGTTCCCCCCTTTACAAGAAACCTCCCATCCTCCCTGATTTCCCCTCCGTTCTGTTCTTCTTGCATCACTTATTAAACTGAGGTTGATACTCCTGTCTAAATCAATTCTTTTCTCCAACCCCCCCCATAATACTATGTCTCCATCTCCTCTTCCTTTTAACTTTTCCTTTTCGCTACCTCTAGGTCCATACCTAATGCACAAAAGAATCCCCTCAGAATTCTCCGAAAGCCCATTTCGACAATCGCCTTTCTTTTTATTGATAACATCTACCGCTGAGATGAACTACTTGGTCTCCCTCGACCTCCATTCCTTCCAACTTAGAGTCAGATTAGAATTTTTTCTCTGTTTTCAAGCATAAGCCTAATAGCACCTGAATCATCTCATAAATACTTCGCCCCGCCATGAACCGCAAGTCACTTCCGTCTTCCTATTCCCCCACCTTCTCTGAAGCCCACGAGATTTGGTACCGAGATTCCATCATGCCCGGCTTCTTCCCCTTTCAGCCTGCCAAGTTTCCGTGCGAGTCCTCTTAGACCTCGCCTGCCTTAAGAGCCGGCCATTTATTTTCTTTCTACAATGAGACCCTCCCCTTTGAATCTTTCCTCATGTTTTTCGGGATCATCTCCCCCCCTTCCCCTTTAGACTTGACTGTCGCTTGGCTCCTGCCTTTCAGTAGTCACCCGGCTCGGGTTGACTTTTCTGTGGGGGTTGGTTACTCATCTTTCCGTTGATGTACCTTCCCTCGTTCATCCCTCTCTTACCTCCCTCCTCTCCTCTTCTTTGGCCAGTGATGAAATCAGGCCGGCGCATCATTTTTTTCCCACATATCTTAGTTTCCATCCTTTAGCCACTCCGGACTAAACTCTCCGTCCCCGATAACCTTGCCGCTCCCCTCTTTTTTTCATATGGCATTCCCCCCGGCAGGTTTCCACTTCCTCCCTTACTTACCTCCCCCCGCCCCAATTTGCGTGGTCTTTTTTGTTCCCCTGTGTTCTGTTCCATTACTTTTTGGGCCCCCGGCCCCCTCAAACCCTCCCCCAAATCCAATAGCCTCCCAATCGGCGTCTTCCACTGCTATTGTTCCCTTTTTTCTTCCCCCATAAAGCTTTGCCTTACTTTCCCCTTATTCGCCCTATTCCCTTTGCCAGAGTCTTTTTCCGCCCCAGTCTCTTCTTGGCCTGTCACCTACGTTAAGCTTTAGTGGATCCCTCCCTTTTTGACTCGCCCCATTCTCTCACTCCTATTGGGGTATACATTTTCAACTCCTTATTTTCTCGCTCCTATCCCCTTAAATTTCCTCTCCCATGTTTTTAATTCTGACCCTTCCCAGATTGCCAAGCCGACTCCCTTTTCTCCCCCTCCCCCATGGGATACTTAAACGTTCTCTCCTGGCCCGGTCTTTAAGCAATAGCCGGGGCGTTTTTTCCGGATATTTCCTTCCCCCACCCCCCAACTCAATTCCCCTTTCCATGGATCCCGTCCTCCCCTTTTTCCAGTTTTTAGCCCCGGCCCGCCCTGCACCCATTCGTGTGAGACTTCTCTCCCTTTCGTCCCTGCCTTCCTTGAACGCTCCGGGTTATTTCAATCTCTTTTTTCATCCAATTCCTTCGGCCCCCCTAAGTTATTTCGTACAAAAGTTACCTCCCTTTAAACTCCTCTTTACGACCCGGGCTTCCCCTCCCATCTTTGTGGAAGAGTTTAGCAGCCCCTCCCCACTCCCCCCCTCCCCGCGCTGGGTCCCCGTTTTGATTCCCCCCCTCAGGATATTTCATTTTCTCCCCTTGACCCCTTTTAGGATTACTTCTTCCCCCGGTGGTCCTCTCGAGAACGCCAGTCTCCTGTATCTTTGTCTTACCCCCTAGGTCATTTCTTCTTTTCCCCGCCATTCTATCTCAGTACCTCATCCAATCTCGCCTCTTTAGTTCCTTCCCTTTTGGCACCTGTCGACCACCCTCCCGGCCCCCTCAAGGGTAACCCTTCTCTTCAGATGTATATAGAGAGTAGAAGGTTCCTATTATAGACCAAAGGAATTTCCAGACCGGTGACTACGACCTGATCTAAAGATGATGACTTGCGCAGGACTCGTCCTTCATCGAACCTTCATACTACTATTCCCTCCGAGGATCCTCATTAGTTTCATCCCTCGTCCCTAGAGGATTCCTGAAGACACTGAATTTTTTCTTCGACCAAGTTCCTTTTCCCTTTCTAATGACCGCCGCACTTTTCCCTTATCTGTGAATCCCCTCCAAGTCCTCTCTTCCCCCGTTCCCGTTAAAATTACCTTCGCTTTTAAATTTCTCCAAGCCCTTCTTTCCTCATTGTACCCTTCGTTCCCGGTGTCTATCCCTTTCGTTTGCTATTTTCTTCCCCTCCCCCTGCATTTTCCCCCTCTCCTGAGGGTTCGAGGGAGTTTTTATGTTTTACCTTCCCGACAGCATACGATAAGAATGTCTTTCTTCCCTTTCAACGGCGAAAATCTAAGGCTTTTTCATCCCGTGTCCTCTGCTCCTCCCCTCATTAAGATGTCTCTCCTTCTCCCTCCTTCTTTCCCCCCCACTCCAGTGCCTCCTTCTCCTAGACTCTCTTGCATTCCCTTCTTTTTTGTTTTTCTGTCTTCTTCTATTTTAACCCACTAGAGTCCTTTTTTTTGTTGGGAGGGAATCGTCTTCCCTCCCCCCGTCTCCCCTCCTGATAACGATGTCCCTCGACCTCCCTCCTTCCTTGCCGGTATAATTATCTTCTTCTTTCTTGCGACTTTGGTTAGGACAGGTTTCTCTTTTTTTCCTCTTGATCAGCCCTCTATTTCCCCCGGCTTTTTCTCTGAACCCGTAGAGCTCCCCAGACGAAATGATCTAACGCAAGATAATGTTTATACGGTCCTTTTCAAGTCCCATAGCCAATCCCAAAGCCCCCTCCCCCCCCTTTTCTTCTTCCCCAGACCGGACCTTTGGTCCTTCCCTACTTTTTTTTCTAGATTTTTGAACCATTCCCGACCCCAGTTGCGGTTTTCCCCTTCCCGGGCTTTTTTGACTCTTCCGAATCCAAATTTTAGCCTTTCCTTTACCCTTGGAACGTTTTTTCTTTTTTGAACCTGCCAATACCTTGTTATCCCACCCTCTTAAATCCCCGGCATGAACCTTCCTCCCTCCCCCCTCCTTTTCCTTTTTGAAAACACTTTTCTCTTCCCTCCTTTTCGCCACACATACCCAAACTTCTTAGGAGGATGCCTTAAGACATTTAAAATCGTGAGTCCTCCTTCCCTTAGTCTTTCCCCCGCCCACTTTTCCTCTGACCTCTCTTTTGACCGTGGCTTCTCCGTTGCCGTCTTTCTTTTCGTGAATCCAGTCCCGGAATTTGAGTCCTTTTCCTGAGGAACTAAACTAGCAGGTGTTATATTTGGATCAAAGGAACTTCCTCCCTGTCCCCCCAATTATCAAGCCCCCTCCCCTTTTCCAACGCAAAAGTCGTATTATACCTCTGCTCCCCTTAGACATTCCTTCAAGAATATATCCTACCCTTTTTGAGATATATTCCAGAGAATTTCAATTGACCTCTCTTTCCTCCCCTTTAATGTTGTGATTTTTCGCTTTCCCACCGGTTTTCTTCGTTTTCTGAGGATACACAATTTTCCTCCCTAACTCCCCATTCCTATCTAACGCTTGATACTTCCTTGATAAAGATTCCTCTCCTTTGTAGATGCTTCACCCTCCTTACTCAGATCGCTTTTTCAGGGTTGAGACGGGATCGTTGGTGTCGCTTTCGTCCCCCTTTAAGTTTGAAGCGGGGATATCTATTCGGCCAGTTTCCACTCAGGTTTTTCTCAGTCCCGTTTCCCTTCCCTTTGAACTGATTATTTTTCTCCCCGTTGTTTGTTGTGTGAGTCTATTCCCGTTCCCTATTCCCTTCCCCTCCGATTCCCTTTTGTCTTCCCCCCCCTTCCTATCTCTCCACGGACGCAGCACTTCCTTCTCTCCCCTACAGTAAGGAAATGCGTTTTGTAAGAGAACTATCCCCACTCCTCCTAATGACCCTCCCCGAAGACTAGGCAATCCTCTGTTTCCCCCCTCCCTCCCAACAGCCTCAATCCCTGCGTAGTCTTTCTGCCCCCCTTTTCTCTTCATTATGGGGGCTGTCCTCTCTTACGTATTACCTGACTCGAAACACTTTTTCCCAAGGGCTCTCTCCTCCCAAACAATCCCCCCCCACCGTAGTTAAGCGCGAGCCCTGCCATAAAATCCGCCCCGTGTCTCAGAGTGAGAGGGATGCCCTTAGTTTCCCTTCGAGAGTACCTCTCCTTTCCTACGGTGTCTTTCTATTTTTGTAGGAGGACGGTCCTCTTTATTTTCCTCTCCTAACTCGAGATTAGTTCCCCTGTCTACCCTTCGCCAATCTCCTATTATACAAATTTTTCCCCCCCCCCCCCAGTCAGCATACCCCTTTTTCCCCGGACCTAATTCTTTCCTCTCCTTTCTCTTTCATTGTCACTTCGTCAACCTCATCCCCCTTTTTCTTTTTCTCGGATGAAGAGTCCCTTTTTCCATTTCCACATACACCTTTCGGTTAGTCGGAAGTTTCCTCCGGTTCGTAGATCCTTTTTCTTTCCACTTTCCTTGATCTATGTTCGTTTTCCATAATCCTTTCCCAAAAACCCTTTCTTTCTTTACCTTAAAGCGGATCCAGTTTCTGATTACAGTCTGTCCAAGCAGGACTGTTCGTAAAGTTCCCTTCGGGATGTATTCTTTTCCCTCTTTTTATCGGAACCTTCTGAACAATTTCCGTTTTCCCATTCTCCCTCTTTTTTTCGAGGGAGTTTTTTTGATTTTTCTTTTGTAGCCCGTGGTTTTTTTTTTCATGATAGGAGCCTCCTTTCATCCTTTTCTGTCTAGATACCCTATTCCCTCCCCCTCTCAAGCACCTAAAATAGTTTTTACAAACCCTTTCCCCTCCACCATCACCCGCTCTCCTGATATACGTTGAGAACAACCCCCCCCTCATCTCTATGTCGACCCTTTCTTGTCTTAGCTCCCTCTTTCCCCCGGTTCCAGCCTATTACCCCTCGACCCCCGCGACAGACTCTTTCTGTTTTTCCGTAGTATGTCCGATTTCTTCAAGCACCCCTCAAGATTCATTCCCTTTTCTCCTCCTGTCTGTCCCTCTGTCATCCTATCTTGCCATATCTACTTTCTAATTAAGAGTCCCCCAGAGTATCTTTTATTTGCAGCCTCTCCTTTTATCGTGAGCTACTTTCCTGTTCTACAATATCCTCCAGAATTTAGGACTCTCTCCCTTTTCTTATTGTTCCTTTTCGGTCGCAATTCCTTCCCCATTCACTGACCCTATCCCCTTCATAACTCCCCTCAGCTTCCCCACCCCTTTCGCCCCACTCAACAATCCGCCTCTATGGGCCTATCCCATTGAATCTTTTGCCCCGATGCTCCTCCCTCTTTCCCTCTCCCTTTTTCTCCCCTTTCCTCGCTGACCTTTTTATTTAAGATTCAAGAATCTTCTTTTGTATTTCATCTCCTTCAAGACCTTGCTCATCTGCCGCCCCCCTGAACACACATCTCCCTGCCCCTGTGAAATTCTCCCCCGACTTTGCAAAGAGGCCTCGTCTTCTCTTTTTTTTTCATGAAGACTTGAATCATTTTCTTTAAGCTTTTTTTCCCCTTTCTCCTAGTATTCTCTTCCCTTTTCCCCTCCATTGAACTTCCCCTCTCACCTAACTATCTCTAAGTAGGCTCCCTTGAGTATTAAGTTGAGGGATAATTGACCCCCCCCCCCCAAACTGCTCTCCCCCAGCTTCCTTTTCTAGCCGTCACAATCCCTCCCAGGAGCTTTCCCCAGTGCTGGGTGCAGGCTTTTTATCCTGACAACCTTTCTTTATAGAAAACTGCAAACCTTCCTCTCTGAGGACCTTATCGTTGCCCAGTTTCTTCCTGTCCCCCCCCCCTCCTGGTTTCAGAAATATATAGATTTCTCCTCTTCCTCTTAGGTCTCCAGGTTGAATGCTAAGACTCCCCCTTTCCTAAGGTTTCCTTCCCACTTTGGACTGTTAATCCCTCCCAACATTTTTCTTCCCCTCTCGGTGTACGTTGTGGATCCCCCTCCCTTGACACTCCCTCCCTTTTCGACGCTTGCTCCTCTTTACTCGAGATTTGGGCATCCTTTTTCCCCTTACCCCCGCCCTCCCGCGGATGGTCCCCTGCTCAGTGAGGCCCCCCCCGCGTGCCTCTCCCCGCTGCTATACAGAGAAGTTTATTCCTTCCAAAACAGATTCCTGGGCCCACGTCCCTTTTGACCACGTTCCAATATCTGAGTTTACAATTCAGCTTGTCGAGTTTCTCAATTATCCTTCATTTCCAGTTTGCATTGAGTCATATTCAAGTTGCACCTCAATTACCCATATATGTTCTCCTTTCCTATTCTTATCGTTGTTTTCCCCTTCCCCCCTTTCCCTCGCCCCGGGACTCTTCTGTTTTCGTTGTTCATCTTTTTCCAGTCATCCTTTTCCACCCAGTGCGTTCTTTCATTCGCACAAATTCCCCCTCTTTATTTTTCGCCTCCCTGCTTGAGGTTCCCATTCTCTTGCAACTTTTCTCTCAATTCCTCCTGAAATTGTCTCTCCCCCGCCAGTGATTCTATACCTCCCTGTGATTCTTCACTTTGGCAGCCCCCCCTCCGTCCTTCTCGTCATTCTGTGACCCATGCTAGATAGCTGTCCCCCCCATGATTCCTGCCCCCCTTTATGTTTTAACGTCGCTCTTCCCCCTACTTGGAAGAGGAGGCCCTTTCTTACGTCATTCCTCTTTTTTTTTGTTCCCTCTTTCTGGTTCATCTTTTTCCTCCCCCTTCCTAGACGGCAATTTTTGTTGCCTACATGTTGCCCTTTTTACTTGTTTTTCGTGCCCCTCTTTGGCATCTCAAGAATTTCTGGTATGCGTTACTCTCTTTCTACTCTGTTTGAAAGCTCTACCCTCTTTTGCAGTAGTCAGAGCGCACTATTTTCTTGCAGGTTTTCCTCCCTCTTCTTTTCTCGTAATCCCTTTTCCCCTCTCTTCCATATTCGTTCTCCGGATGTCATATTTTAAATCTGTCTCTAACCGCTGCCTATTCTCAACATAACTCCCCACATCTCCCTAGAAGGCGTTAGTCTTTCTCGACTCCCTTAGACCTTATTTATAGCATCTGTGGCCAGAGTCTCTCCCTCCCTATCTCTTGAACTCCTCCTCTACTTATCCATTCTTTAGAGCCACTACGTCTCATCTTTAGTCTCTTATTCCTTTTTCCCCCGGAGATATCTTTCCGAACTTTCCCTCACCTTTTGGCATTGAGTTCCTTTCTAACAGTCGATTTGTATAGATTGCCTCAAATTTGGAGGTATAAGTTTCCCTTGTGTTGGCAATCCCATTTCTTTCGTTTGCCTCTTTTGCCGCTTTTCCTCCCATTTCAAGATGACTTTTTTCCTATTCCTTTGTTTCTTTTTTTTTTCCCTTTTGCCAGCTTCTCCACCCTTTTTTACGACTTCCCTCACTCTGATTTCTTTTCTTCGCTTTCTTAGACCTCTTCCTGCCTTGCGTAGAGTTTTGCCTCCATCCCCACTTCCAAGAGATATTTTCATGTCTAATTCCTCAAAGGAGTCCCCGATGCCTTCCCTTTGGATCCGTTCCTGGCCCCGTGCTTCTCTCGTTGAACGTGAAAAGTAAGTTATACCCCCTCTTTTACTTTTTTTTTTTCCCCCAGCGTTTCGTGATTTCTTCCTTTCAGCGATCCGCTTGTCCTCTGTTCTTGCTAAGATACGGCCCCCCCCCATTTATCCTCCTTAGCTTCCTCTTTAGAGTCTCCTTATGGTCGGTAGACGGGTATTTATTCAGGCACTTTCCCCGGCTTCCTCCCCCTGCTTGATGGTTTTTTTGAGAGGTTTTTATATTGTTTGGTGATTCTGGGTTGGCCCTTCCCCCTCCTGATACATTTCAGATCCTTTTTCTAAATTTCCCCCCGGACTTGCCCCCCTTACCCAGCCAATTCCCCCTAAGTTCTCTTTCCCCCCCTCTAACTTTCCCCCCCCCCCCCCCCCAACCCCATTCCCCCCCTCTTTGTAACTACCTGGATGCGTTTTAACATATTCTCCCCTATTTCTTTTCACTCATAATAAGTTTTGTCTTTCTAGTCTCTTAGCCAACTTTTTCACCCGTTTCCCCTTTCACTTTCTTTCAAATCCGTGATTTCTGTATTCAACGGCGTAATGGTTTCCTCTAAACATTTGGGTCCATTATAGGGCGAGGTGTCCACCCCGGCATTTTCAGTTGCTTATTTCCTCTGACATCTAATCCCTTTTTTTCCCTGCATCGATAATTCATCCGACCGGTCCCCCCTTAAACCCCCAATAGAACTCCTTCCCCCCCCCGACCCAAACTTTCTCCCCAAGGTTAGCGTGGGAGCCGCCATACTTCAACTCACTTACCTCTCTTTCAAGATGTTTAAACATCCCGAAGCTCTCCTCTTTTTCCTACACTGATGAAATCTATTTCTTCTCAAACCTTTAACATTCGGTAGAGCTCAGATCTAAATCCCTCCTCTTTAGAAACCCCCTCCCCTACCTCCTTTTAAACCTTCCTCGAACTTCCGGTTCCTCCTTTCCTATGTCCCATCAGTTTAAAAGAACTTCCGCCCCACCTCGCCCCTCCCTCATTGATTCCCCTTCCCCTAAAGAATAAAATTGATTTTTTTGGCTTCTGACAAATCTACCACCCTTGTAAGTTTGAATCGGAAGCTTCTCCATTCCTCCGAATTTACCGCTTTCGCACGGTCTATCTAGTCACACTTTCCCCATCACGAAGACCAGCCCCAGAATATTCTAGCTTCCCCCCACTCTTTTCCCCCATCGAATGACCCAGCGCCCCCTCCCCTCCTTGAAAAATCAATCAGGTCGTATCTCTCCACCACATGCCCAGTCCGACCGAGATGTATTCCCCTACTAGGCAAATCACCTTCATTATCCCTCTTACTCCTCCAAGTTTCGTTTTCTTTTTTTTTATAACCCCTATGCCACCGGAATTTTTTTCATCGATCCTTCCCTCTTTTCTTTTGACTAGCAACCCTCCCTAAAACTCATCGCTTTAGCGGCCTCGCTTAGGGATAACCTCCTCCCCTTTTTTTGCTCTCCTTCCCATGTCCCGCTGTTTTCCTCTCCCAGCATCCTCCGCAGGCGACGTTTCTTTCTCTGTTTTATTCTTTTTCTTCATATTTTCTCTTGATTCCAGCCCATAGTTCCTTTCTCCGCCGTACTTCCTAGGGTTTCCCTCATCCATAGGACTGCGAATCTATTTTCCCTTCCCCAGTCACATCTTTCTCTGCGCATAATCATTCGGTAAGACGCTCCTCCCCCCGACTCGAACTCTACTCCTTTCCCCCCCTCGTAATTTTAGTTTTTTTCTAAATCTCTTCCCACGGCTAACCCAGTTGGTTCCCCCCCTTTTGCCCGTGATATGAATTGCCTTCCCTTATGTAGCCCCCCCGGTTTGTCCATGAGAAACGCCATCCCCGTAGTCCTGCTTCTTTCACCCCTTCTTATGGGTCCCTCCATTCCGTGACCCATCAAAGCGTCGGACTAGCCTTCATCGAGATCGGCCGGACTTTGGCCTTCCCTTTTCTTCTTCGCACCTCTGGTCCGAAAGAAGGTCTTCTATCCATACTTCTTCTTTTTGCCTTCCCAGAGTTTTATTCCTACTTGAGTGCGTTTGGGACGATATTTGGCACAAAATCCCTCCTTTTGATGCTAGCCCCTCCCTTCCCCCCAAAAAATTTTATCTGTTTATATAACTGTTGTCTGCAAGACACTTCAACTCGCGGCAGAATCCCCCTCTCATTTCTCCGTCCAAGTCTTCCCTCTCATCATTTTTCCATTTGTTAGGACTCCCTACGCCCGGGGAGTGCGAGGCCTTATTTAAGTTATGCCCCATTCCCCCTTCCTTCTTCGGACTTCTTCCCACTTATCCCTCTCTCTTGCGTCTGCTGAGTGAAGCGGCAACGGTATTTGGAGCCTCTCCTTTTTTCTTTCCTCAGTGGCTTTCTCTGCCCCATCGCAAATCGTCGCATTCCGTATTGGGCCGCAATGTCTGCCCTAAGAGGACTTTTCCCCTCCCCCAGTTATCCAGGAAGGCCCAATACCATCGCCTTCAGTGACAGCAGTTTGACAGCGGCTTAACCTATTTGACCTCCGCCTCTCCTATTCACTGTTTGACTCACCGTTTTTTCTACTCCCGTTACTTATGCCTTAGATCTCCCTTTCTCTTCTCCGGTAACAGTGTTTCTTCCTTCTCGAGAATATGACCATCGTCTCTATGGACCCCAGTGATCCGGTGATCGCCGTACAATGTACCCTTCTCTCTAGGTGAATTTCGGAGCCCCTTACATTTTCATGACAACCCTCCTTCACACCGCAGCCTTAACAGGCGGGCTGTCGCGCGCGGCGTGTTTTGACTTTTTTTTCCCCCTCATATAAAGGAAATGACCTCCCTTTGCATAGAGATAGTTTGTCGTAAGACGCCGTTCCCAGCGCAGGGGCATGAACTAGATCATGACTATATCCTGACTGAAACCCGCGGACGCCTTCCTCACCCGCAGATACGCGGGCACTGAAGCCAGCATGGCGCGCAAGTAATTTCGCTTTGTAAGGGCATTTCGACTCACGGGCTGGCGTCGATTATACCGACAGTAGACTCGCGCCACTTCACCTGATTTACTTCTCTATCCTTTGGTCTTATCTGTGGCATCTGAAAAGGGCTATTCCGTGCTTGGTATGTCTCCACCCCAGATGATTCGATGATTTCGGCCGTGGTCGGAGTTATTCTGCTCGCTGACAGCCTATAGCCTGTGCTCGCGGCCCTTGGGGAAGGTTCTTTGAAAACCCCCTGAGAAGGCCATCCGCGTGAGTCTATCGGCGCACGAGAGAATGATGATCTCGCGAGAAATCGATTCGCGCGGCCAGTTAACGATTTCTGCTCTCCTCTTTTCAGTTCATCATCTGATGTTGTCTGTCCTCATGTATCTACTACTTTCGTAAAACCTCGAAGCTGAGAGATCGTTGCGGCCTGATTTCCCAAGAATGTACCGCTCCCCCGCTTCCACTTTACTAGTGGTGGATTTGAGCCGGTCTTCGAGTTATCTTCGTCGTGATGTTCATTGATGGATCCGCACCTTGACGGTTCTTTAGTCTTAATAGTTCTCCCCTCCTCCCTACATTTCTAGACCCTGCACCTCTCATGATAAGGCCCCGCACCAGGCTGGCGTTTACATCATCAGCCCTCGAATCTTGAGGATGACCGACGGCTAGCGGCTCCCTGATCCTGCTCCTCGGGCCAACCAAGTTTCCATCCCGAATACTCGACACTTCGTGAATGACCGTTTGACATCGCACTGCAAATGGAAAGCTGGTTCAGTCAAGAACATCTGTTGATGCTTTCACCGAACATCTCTGCCTTTCTCAACAATGACCAACCGGATTCAACCGGCATCACTGAAACCCGCCGGTTTATGATCGGTTCTGTCGCTCACGACCTTCATCAAACATCCAAATCTTTAGGAGTCTTTTTCAAGAAGATAAACACCTCTGCGCTCCGAACGGCTTCGTGCCCACCGTTCCAATTGGTTTGATGGGCGAGCTTTGAGGAAGACGTGCGTTAGGAGCCGGAGGGGGACATGTGGAAAATAATCGGTGGTAGTCTTCCACTCCCTTCGTCACCCTACCAAGCAAGCCACGTTCCCCGTCGAACGCCGCAAGTCGAAGCCCGCCTTTATCCTCTCGGCTATAGGACACGCGCCGGTATCCCTTTTTTTTCCTTACCGCCGATGTTGTGATTGCGCGCTGTCCTACTTGTTCTGTTGTCGGTCGATGACGAACTGCGCAGCCACACCCCCGTCCTTACCGAAGAATGGCATCGAGGCGTTTCGCGGGGGATTTCAGATAGACCTTTGCAGGCGCATGAAATCGTGGTGTCGAGGCGGCTTTCGGGTCCATTGAGTTATCCTGCAGTCTTCGGCCTTTCATCTGTCGGTTAGAGACGTCTTTCTTTTCCTGACGCTTGCCCTG
>Ga0179593_1304425_pt1 | contig 12250 bp, 11 predicted proteins | sample CZODoug2_1_08_16_FD_185931 | JGI IMG/M metagenome (GOLD analysis project Ga0179593, IMG submission 185931) | Vadose zone soil fungal communities from Angelo Coast Range Reserve, California, USA - CZODoug2_1_08_16fungal (PacBio error correction) | ecosystem: Environmental > Terrestrial > Soil >... | reverse complement strand
CTTGGGCCCCTTGAGCTCACCGCGGCGTTTTCCCCTAGTAGGAACATCGCTCCTTCCTCCTGCCGACTTCCTTCCTTCCCGGCGTTTTCTTTCCCCGAACCGTGTCTTGGGAGGCTCTTACTCCCTTGATTTGATTGTTACATGCGCTCGCCAGTCATTCCCCAATATTACCCGGGAATTACGCTTTTGCTCTTCTCCTTGCCCTACGGAACAGCCTCATTCATTGTTCCCTCCCCTGCCCCTCAATGGAAAGAAAACAACGCGCTTCTTTTTCTTTCTTTTTCCTTGCGCGATCCTGTCGTCTCGCTTTCGACATTTAGCCTGTCCTGTTCTTTCTTTTTTTTCACCGTGTCGGCTCTCTTTTGCCTGGTCTTGGCAAGGCGTGGGATCTTTCCTCCGGACTCTCGGAATTTCCATTTCTGGCGTTACTGATCCTTGCTTAACTTTTTTTTGACTTTAAGGACCCCTTTGTGTTGACTGTCCCTCTTGCTTTAGAAGGTAATTTGGCCTTTCCCCCTCACTCTACGAGCCGGTCCGTAGTTCGTGAATTTCAGTCCATTTTTCTCGCCTCCATTTATCGCAGGAGGTTCTGACTTCAGACGGTTGTACCCCACTTTTTCTTTCCTGGCGCGCTCGCATTTTTCCTATTCGAACTCCAGCTTTTGACGCCGTTTCTGTTCCTCGGGTCCTCCCGACAGTCCGAAACGATGGCCTCAGCTGTTCACCTGTGTAGAGAAATTTGGCGTATTGCATCAATGCAAATGTCCGTTTTCTCCTCAAATCCCCCCCCCCCCCCCCCGCCTCCGCTCCAATTCGACTTGATTATTTTCAAAGCCCACCTCCTCTCTTCCCCCGCTACCTCCCTGCCCCCACCAACTTCCCGCGGTCAATGCCCCTGCCAGAAAGATCGAAAGAACTCCTCCCTCTTCTAAGGTTTTTTTTCTTTTTTGCCACCTACATTCCGCGATTACCTCTTGTTTTCGCCCCCTTTTCTCCCCTATAGGTCGTTTTGTACTAGTCCCCTTTCAGTTGTTCAGTGTCTCTTTCCCCCCCTGCTATTCCAAGTTTTTTTCTGGCACTCGTTGCAATATTAGTCTAAACCAGGTTTCCCTCCTATTTCCTCGACCCCATTCAACCCCAAGGCCCCCCCCCCATCGCTTAAGCTCCCCTTTCTCGTCGGTAGATGTTCTCCAGTGTCCTGTTGACCCTTCAAATAAGTCGAACTTTTTTTTTTTCCTCCCCTCGGGCCATCCTTAACGTGCGTGATCTCGTTAGTTCCGTCCCTTTCGCGTCACCGTTTCTGCTGTACACCCAAATTTCAACCATCTCTTTTAGATATCCCCCCCTCTTCTTTCCCTCGCTGAGCTGGTCCTAGTGTGATGACCGAACACTTTTCTTTCGCGCGGTGCAAGAATACGCACCCCCTTCCCTCTCCAGCCCCCCTTCTTTTTTCTGTTTTGATGGTTTTTGTGTAGGCAATGGCCCTCCCCCTTTTCCCGAGGTTTTCCTTGTCGCTTGTCTTGCACCAGTATTTTTATTTTGGGCTCCTTTGACCCCCCAGTTCTCTTGATGTCTTAGTAAAAGCTTAAACTTTTTCTTTTTGTTTGACGCCGCCCGGTTTAATCTGAGGCACAGGTTTGAGAATGAAGGAGTATGATGAGAATTTCAAGGCTCCGCCCTAATTTTTTTTTGCTCTCTCTGAGCCCATCTTCCTTTCCCTTTTCCTCCCCTTTTTGTGGAATATCTCTCCTAATCCACTTTTTTCCCCCTCTTTCTCGTCAGCCAGATGATCGCGGGTGACTCCCTTCCCGCGCTCTGTTTTATCACACCCATCGTTCCCCCCCTCAGTTGCGATTTAGAGAAGAGTCCTTTCAATTCCTTCTTTTCAGTCTTCCTCCCTGCAACGTTCCCCCGACAATGGACGCACCCCCTTCGGTATTTCCTCCGTCATTCCGCAAGAAAGAAGCCACACTTCTTCCCCCCCCTTTTTCTGGAGTATCCCACCTGAGCGCGAATAACCGTTTTCTTGTAATCACTAGTACTTTTCCCTTTTTGTGTTTTAATTCTAGCTCACGCAGTTTCTTTAATTTTCCGTCTCATTCCCGCGCAGGTTTGTTCTGAACCTTTCTTCTATCACTCGTTTTCCGCCGGGGCTTCTCGGTTTTTTAAATTTTCTTTCTCTCATCACACCACGATGTCCACAGGCGCACTTTCTTCGCACCTCATTCGCTCCTCTTCTTCTGGCCTTGATTTTCCGGCATAGGCTCCAAGCAAACCCCTGCATTTTCGTCCCCTCTCCCCTTTTTTTTGGCTTCGGTTCGACGATTGCACACAGATGCGTTGCTCCGGCTGATTCCATCGTTCGTCGGGTACACTTACCCTTCCCGCTTTCCTTCCCAACCACCACCCCCTTTTTTAAACGACACCTTTGCGCACGAAGGATTCGTTCGGTGTCAGTCATGGAAATGGTTCTTCACAGAGTGATCTAGCCCCCAACCCTGGGTTTACTGGTTATTTCTTTTTCTTGGCATTGTCCGCTGGCAGGGGGCTGACGTTTTTCTTTTCGGAGGGCTTCTTCTTTCCTGCCTTCCGTTATTTCCTGACTCATTCTTTGGAGCGGCTTGACCTGACGAGTGGGTCGGTTCTTCTTTTGTTGCCGGCCGGATGCGGCAACCCTTCAGCGATTGGCCAGTGCCCGTTACTGTTCTCCAGGAGGCTTTCATACGCTTGGGTTTCCCCCCTTGGCCTCTCTCTACGGGAAGGCTGCCGTCCCTTTTCACAAGCCCCATTTTCTTAGTGACCGACTTCTCCGACTAACTGCTCGTAGAAGGGATTTCCCCCTACGCCCTTCTCCTCCTGCTTCCTTCTTATTTTTTCCACCTTCTTTCTTGGCGAGCCCTAAAGGCCGTAAAGGGCGTCTTTTTTTAACAAGTTTCTGCCTCGAATGGTGATTCTGAGTCCGTTAGCACTTGTCCCCAGCCTTGGCCCCACGCTGCTTTCTTCCACCCTTGCGCGCCGCCCTCGTTTTCCATTTGCACCATCCTTCTTTCATAAATTCTTAGTTCCTGCTCCGCTCCGATTACATCCATGCTCGTCAAATAATGATCTTTTTACCCCCCCCCTCTGTCGATAAGTTTATGCCCTTCCGTGATGCTGAATTCTTTCCGGCAAACCCCGACTCGCAACCACCCATTCTTTTCTTGCAGCATACCCGTCCTCGATGGGCTAATTAGCTCTCTGTCACCACTCCCATTGAATGACTTTCCTCTTCTGTCCCCCCCCCCCCATTTTCTTTTTTTGTCCAAACGGAATCTTCCCTACCCCCGAGTCTGGCTGCCCACCTTTTCGGCGGTCGCGATTTTTACCCGTCCGCTTGTCCCCTATCGCCGACGGTCGCCTCCGCCCCTGGGCCCGTCCTTTAGACGGTGACATTTTTTCGATCAACTTGTCTTTTTTTTTTTTGTGATTATGAGTCCACTTAAAATCGCGTGTGATGTCTTGCTCCTTTTGGTACGATCGAACTCCCTCTCGTCAGGCCGGATTTGGCTTTTTTTCCCAACTTCATCACCCACGGATATGTTACTTTTGAGATGGTGGGAGACTTGCCTTTCCCCCCGAATGCGTCGTTAGAGTTTTTTTCCCTTTTCTGTTAAATTCCCTGTTCGCTGCACGGTTTTCTCTTTTCCCTTGTCTGCGTCAAACCCGTTATGGTCGGGGCCCTCTCCAGCCTATCCGGAAGCGTCGCTTTTCCCCCCATTTCGGCGTCCTGGCGTCTCCCATCTCGACCTTTCCCTGGGTCCTCTAGAAGAACGTCAATATCCGGCTCCTTCCCTCGTGATTACGGCCCCTTTTTCCTTTTGACAACCGGATTTATATCCTCTCTCAGTTAGTTAGTGAGAGGTTGGATTTTTGTCCTTCCTTCTCCGTGTTCTTTTTTCGTCATGCAGACTCCTAAGACAGGCTTTCTTTGATTTTGCCAGGACTTTGCGTCATGGGAGTCCGCGGATGGAAACACCAAGGATCCCCCCCCGGTGCTCACCGGGCCAAAAATCTGCACGTCCCCCTGTAACCACAGAATGCCGACCTCCCCTAATTCCAGTCCCATTTCTCCCTTCTCCTTTTCCAGAATCCTTCTTTTTTCGAGTACATTACGTGTGGCTCTCCTTTGTCACCATTCTTCCATTTCAAGGTCTTTCATGTGCAGGACACAGGTGGGATTTCGAACTTACCCTTTGCCTCCCCCTTCTTGACCGGTCCCTTTCCTCCTGCCCCGCTGGGGCCTCTCTTCGGTAATAGCATAAGGCTCCACCACTCTCCCACTTCTTATAGATCCCTTCCTCCGAAGAAACGAAATGGATACTGGCCCCTTTTGCTTGCCAAATGGAGGGGAATTCCCTTCCAGCCGTCAGGATTGTCTTTTTGGATAGTTTTTCTCGCGCACCCCTTATTCTTGATGGATGGTTGGCTTACTGGGACTCCTAAATTTGTTGTGAGCTTTTCCCCTCCGATGTTCTCTCTCCCTTCCCGAACCTTTCTCCTGCTGCCGACGCTGCCGATTTTCCTCCGACCAGGCATCGATTTTGCCTTTTGCCCGCCGACCTTGACAACCACTCTAAGCCTTCGGTCCCCATCGGTCTGTTACAATCAGAAGCTGAACCCCTTCTCCTGGTTATTTTTTTTTCCACAATTCCCCTCCTTCCCCCGTGAATATTTAGTGCGCTCTCTTTCAGAGGTGCAGATAAGAGCCTTTTCTTTTAAGTCCCTGTCACATCCCCCAACAAGGCCCCTTCCCGGTGTTGTTTGTCGCAGCCTGCTGGTTTCTGGAGCATTTGTGATTACAAGGTTTCGTAAGGAAACCTCGATTTTCCCCAGATCACGTCCAGGGAACCCTTTTCTTCGTGCGCTCGTACCTTCTTTTTCTTTTTTTTTGCCTCCCCCCTTTCGTGCTGGGGAACTCTCTTGCCTTTACCATCACGATTTGTCCCTCTTGCTTCCTTTTTTGTCGCAATCTGTCTTTTTTTTCCGCACGGCAATTCAGCATCCTATTGAATCATCTCCTTGATCCCCTGAATCGCCCCTCCTAATTCTGCGAGTCCTTTTCTTGAGCGGCGATTTTCTTGAAGTATTCTTTCCGAATTTGTAGATGCTACTGCGTTTTCCGGGATCTCCCCGATGGCTTTTTTGGGTGGATTTGAGTTTTCACTGGAGCCCCCCCCCCCCTGGGTTTCGCCGGTTCGAGAATCACCCCTCTCGGCTTGACGCCCGTTTGAAGTCCCGTACTACGCTGGTGTACCCCTGGTCTTTTTTTGATGAAAATTCCCTCCTTGTGCCTCATCTACGGCCGGCCTTCCCTGGGTGAATTTAAGTTCCCACTCCGCCTCCATCTCGTGGCGACTCCCTCGGGCCCTAGACCATTCTTTACTGTCTACGTATTCCGATTCTCTCCTCGCTGAAGCCCCTTTTGAGCCCACTTCTGTATTTCCGAAGCCCTTGAGCCATCCACCCCCGCTTTCCGTCCCTCTAGCGCCCTTTGCTCGAACGTCCACCGCAATCCCCTAACCACCGGCCACACACGCCACTTCTTCTCTCCTTTCCCCTCCCGCGAGATGTATCACGCCATAACACGCGGGTGCGCGCCCCCCCGCGTACAGGCCCCCTTGAAACACTTTCTTTTTGCACGTCATCCGACTATTTCTGCTCTCAATTTAAACCATTCCCCCCTCTACGACGCGGCGTTAAATCCCGTTGCGCCAAATTCCGCCCTTTCGTTTCTTGGCCTTTTTTGGTCTCGGACCCCCGTCGGTCCTGAGGTTTCTTTGAACGTTCATTTTTGGCTACATTGCTATGGATAAGCCGGAGTCCAATCCTTCGCCCCCTATATCCACCTTGCGCTGCCGGACAGGATCGCCCCCTTTGCTGTTTCCGTCCCCGCCACTTTTCAACTGGCTCCGACGCTCCTCTGAGGACCCTTTTTTTTGCTCCCACGTGCTCTGGTGTACATGCCGGTGTGATTCCAGCGCACTTTATCAAGGCGGGAAACTTGCTCTTCCGCCGATTGGCTTTCTTCACATGGTCCTTTTCACAAATCCGGGACTTCGCTACCCCCCCCTTCCTCGCCTCAGCTGGATGTAGTGATTTCCGACCCCACTGAGTGATTCGCCTCTTCCGTTGGAAAAGTCAAACTGTCCCCCCATCTGGGGATCTTTGGTTTGTGTTTGGCGACTTTAGTTCCTCCCAGTACCATTCTGGATTTGTTTAGCGCTTGTGTTCAACGTTCTTTTGACTATCTCTGGAGGCCCCATTATCGCTTCTTACCCTTCTCAAAAAGGGTTCTTTGGTACGACGCGCCCCGTTGTGATCGAACCCACGAGATTGAACTTGGTATGATTTTCCGATGAAGCCAGCGTGAAATCGTTGCTATCGAGAGCCTCTTCTATTATTTAATAATAATACGTTGTTGTTTTTGCTCTCTTTGCTCTCCACCCACTTGATTTATCATTCATCTTCCTTACCGACTTGGAACTATTCTGCCGTCGATGTTTTCGATTTCCCACATCGCGTAGTAACAATTCCCCTTTGGCTATGGTAGGCCCAGCTTCTCTCAACCTAGTCTATTAAATCGACTACCCTTGCCCCCGAGACCCTTTACGGCAACGATGTGTTCCCCTTTTCATATTCAGCAGCCCCTTCTCCTGACCACCAGTATCCTTTGAGCTTGATTTTTCACCGAAATTTGCCATCACCCTTGCCCCCAATTATCCAGCTTTTTTCCGCGGCCCGAGACATCTAAGCCGTTTGTCTCTGCTTTTTTGCCAGGTTGACTGAAAATCTCCGGAATGATCCAGCTGGCTCCTTGGTCATGCCCGAGGTCGTCACGGCCCCCAAACAAAGTGGTTATGTCCCCCCCCCCGCGTCAAGAATTCTTACTCTAAGCGGCTCGTTTCTTTCTTTTCCAAGTTGATATTAATCTTAGCAAAGGTGTCCTTTTGAGGACCGCGCTTTTTGCGATTGTCGGGAGTCCAAAGTATTGCGCCCGATATTTGATCCCATATTTTGTTGAGTGGTTCCCTTGCCGGGACCCCGCGGACCGATCCCCCCCCCCACACAACCCAATTTCCACACGCCCCCCCTCTCGAAATTTTGCGTATTTTCCTCACCGTCGTAACTTGAGGAATTGCTTAAGATTTTCGCCAAAACCGGCTGAGTCTTAGTTCACATTGACGCCGGAGGCTGGCTCTGTTTAGTTTTTTTTTCCCTTTGTCTTGATGGCGCTTCCCCTTCGTCGCGGCCGTTGATCTCCCCCCCCCCCCCAGAATTGGAGATAGCTTGCCTTGTTGCTCGACCGATTGCGTGTCTGCACTGCTTCAACTGTCCCGTGTCGTGGCACTCTGCCACGTTATTTTGTCTGCTTTCGCCTTGTTGGTGGAATCCTCTCCGTTCCTGCTAAGGGAAGTTTTGATTGCGATTATGCCGCCTTCACGAACCCGATAGTCCCCCCATCCCTCTCCCCCCGACTGCGGCTCAATTTTTTAGCGAAATTGGCGGAATTCACGAATTTCGTTCTCGTGGTCTCTCGTTCGTCGATGTTCAGCTCCCGGCTATGCGAGCGCAACCCTTGCCCGGTAACAACCCGCCTTCCGTACCTTTTCTCGACTCCGTCCTCGAGATGGTGAGAGAGGGGCGCACTTTTTCCCCACCCCCCGACTTAACTACCCAGAGCAATCCAGTAGCTCCCCGTTCCCATATTTCTAATGTAGGACGGCCTCCCCAGTTAAGGAATGTTCCCTTCCGAGCGGATAATTTCCTGTCTCGTGTTATACCCGTCGAAGTCGTTTCCAACTCCTTCCTTTTCTGTAGCGTTTTTATTTACTTTTTCCTCCGATAGGAGGATGATTCACTTCTGAGCGATTTCTTTCCGACCCCCCTCGGGCGTACAAAGCGAGCTGCCCCCGGACTGAGAGTCGACTCAAACTTTTCTTGGTCTACTGTAGCTATCGTTCCAACCCCCCCTCCACGAACTCTCTTTTCTAGCGCCCTTTTCAGCACGTTTAGTTTTGGAAAAGGAGAGCGAACGCTCCCCCCTCGTTTTCCTTTTCGCTTTTTAATGCTTTTTTGGTTTCCCCCCCCCTCTTTCCTGAAGTTATGCGATTCGCCGTCCTTCGCTCTCCCCTTCCCCGGGCGTCTTTAAGTTGTCACACGGGGAAATTTTACACTGGAGGTTCTGACGACGATGTCTTGCTTCAAATCGTTGCACCTTGCCTTTTTGATTCGCGCACCGTCCATATTTGCGTGCGCCCCTTTCTCGCACCTTTCCCTCCCCAATGATACTTTTCTCCCGGATGTTTGAGATTGCCGCTGGCCGCCTTCGTGAGTTTTCCCCCCTTCGTAGGGCCCAACTTTTCCTTGCCGTGGTCTCGCAATTTTTCAGCGTCTCCCGGCCTTCTTTTCCCCCCTTGGTCGGGCAACGGCGAATTGAGCCGTGCCTTTTCGTCAAGTCGGACATGTAGGGATTCCTGGGTTCCCCATTTTCTTCCCCCCCGAGAATAATGACAGTCATTTGTTGCGTCGAGCTCATCCCCCTTCCCCCTTCACGGGCTGGTCTGTTTCTGCATTTGGCCATCTCGCCGGCCGTACTGACGCGCTCATTTCTTCCGAGAGGTTTCGGTGATCGGCTTCTTCGATGTTGAGCGTTTTTTATGACTCCCCCTCTATGAACGCATCCCTTCCACCTCTTGCCCCTTCTGAGAACTCTCATCTCCTTTCCCTTTTTTCGACCAGAAATTTTGCGGGGCTCCCCCCCCCAGGCCACCGGTTTTTTTCATGCACCGGAATGGGCATTCCCCTGTAAGCCCATCTGGTGCTCTCTATTACCGCTGGTCCCAGCCTGACCTTATGACCTTACTTTCCCCCTTTGTTTTTTTTGATGCGCGAACCACCTCCGGTACTACGTTCGGCACCTGCCTTTCCTTTCCCCCTGGATTTTCCCGGTGACATGACCCCATTTTGTTTCCGAAGCCCTCACAATTTCTCTCTCCATTGGCGGCGCCCCTTGACGTCCCTTATCACGCTTGACTGTTCAGTCCTCCCATTTCGAGCACGCACCCCGTCCCCCTCGCCGCATTCCTCTAACCGAAACCTTCCCCCCCTTCCCGATGAGCGCGTCCTGCCGTTGTTGCAATGGCCTCCAACTTTCCTATTATGCCCGTGCCCCCTTGCTTTTTTCCGTTTTCCTAGTTGAGCTCAGCCTTCTGCTTAGGATGGGGCCCGGAATCCCTATACCGTTTTCCGAAATTTTTTTAGACCTGAAGACGGCCTTCCTCTTCTTCCACCGACCGTGTCCTTTGCGACGATGACGATTCCGGCACTGCTCCTTGGCCTTTTGCCCGCGCATGGAAATTTTTCTCTCCTCCCAGGGGGGGCCACCCCCCAGGGGGTTTTTAGCCTTCACAATACATGGTTGATGGTGGACAACAATTTTCCTTTTCCCGCCCTATCTGTGTCACTTGCCTCCACGTGACGACAAATCAGCGCTACCTTTCCTCTTCCACCATCCCCCCCTTCCTCATCAACCACGGCATTCCGTGACCTTAAACTCGTTCCGTTCGGTCCCTTGGGCTTAGTTACCCTCCGGGTCTGCGACAAGCGCCTAGGGAACTCGATGCCGCTCTTTTCCGCTGACGTTCCAGAACTCCCCTTGACCTTTTTCTTTTCCTCGTCCCCCACAGTTGTTTTCCTTCTGATAGTTCCCTTCTAATAGTGTTGGGGATTTTAGTCCATTCATCCCATCACGATTCTGTCGACCCTTGATGACTTCTCGGTCTTTGCGAAATCCTCGAGTTTTGTTTTTCCCCCGCCCTTAATCCTTATCTCATCTCCTCTTATGATCGGAATCGCCAGAACACCCGCCTCATAGATCCATGAGGATTCTCCTGAGCAGGAAATTTTATTTCCCTTCCCTCACTCCATTTCTGACTCCCTTCTGGTTTCCCTATTCTATACGAGGCTCTGTTGTATGCATTTCTGGAGTGGGTTCAGCGTTCCTCTCTATAGCCCCAATCGTTCGTCGGACTTATCCTTACAGTGGTGAAGTATATCCGAGACTGTTAAACTTTGCCTTGGCTAGTCTATGCTGGTAATAACCCCTCCATAGATTTTCCTTCCGCAGATTAGTTTCAAGCAAATTTATACCGTCCCCATTCCGTCAGGACTTGGACGAAGGACGCTTCCGAGAGCTGTCGTTCGTACGCCATCGCCTTCTTCGGCTGAGTACGCAGGGTAACCAGACGGTTAGCCTCCCCTGTGCAAACCCTTGCGCAGTCCTGTGAGGTTGTGTGTTTGTTTTTTTTTTGGTTTGTTTTTTTTGGTTGTTTGTCTGGTTTTCTTTTTATTTTTTCTTTTCACTTTGTTTTTTTTTTTTTTTTCTTTTTTTTTTTTTTCTCTTTTTTTTTTTTTTTCTGTTTATTTTTTTCTTTGTTGGTTGTGTGTTGTTTTTGCTCTTTTTTTTTCCTTTCTTCTCTTCTTTTCTTTCTTTGGTTTTTTAATTGTTTTTGGTGTTTTTGTTTCTTCCTGTTGTTCTTTTTTTTTTTTTTCTTTTTTTCTTTTTTTTTTTTTTTTTCCTTTTTTTTTTTTTCCTCTGTGTGTGTTGCTTTTTTTTTTCTTGCTTTTTTTCCTTCTCCCTCTCCCTTTCTTGTTTTGTTTTCTTTCTTTCTTTTTTTTGTGTTTTTTTGTTTTATTTTTTTTTTTTTTCTTTTTTTTTGTGGTGTTTTTTTTTCCCTTTTATTTCTTTTTTTGTGGTTTTTTTTTGTGTTTGTTGTGTTTTTTTTGTTGGGTCGGTTTTCTTTTTTTTTATTTGTTGTTTTTGGTGTGTTGGGTTGTTTTTGTGGTTGGTTTTTTTCTCTTTGGGCTACTGGGCTTCTTTTCTTGTTTTTTGGGTGTGGTTTTTATATCTTGTGTTTTTGGGTTCTTTTAAATTTATTTCTGGTTTCCTGGTGTGTTTTTTTTGGTGGTTGTGTGGTTTTATCCTGTGGGTTTTTTCCTTGTGTTTTATTTTTTGTTTTTTTTATCTCGTTGTTTGTGTTTATTGGGTGTCTTTTTTTCTTTTTCTGGTGTGTGTGTCGTTTGGCTTTTTGTGGGTGGTTGGTTTTCTTTTTTTGGGGTTGTGTGGTGGGGGGTGTGTTTTTTTTTTTTTTGTTTTTTTTTTTTTTTTTTTTTTTCTTTTTTTTTTTTTTTTTTTTTTTTTTTTTTGTTTTTTTTTTTTTTTTTTTTTTTTTTTTTTTTCTTTCTTTAGGGACTTTGGCGCCTTTACCGCCGGCACACGCCATTCTACTCACCCCCTTAAAACGGTTTCATTTCAAACTTTTCGCCTTGGTGAGTTCGCCATATAAAAATCCAGTCCCACTTTGTATAATTTACGCCCCCTGATCACTGACCCCTGAGTTCACTCACGAACCTCCCCCCCCTTTGGTGAACCTCCCGACATTTTTCCGTTTTGATGCCTTTTTCTACACCATAACTTATGATTTTGATCCAGGCGTGGCCAAGGTCCCTTTCTGTTCCTTTTGAGGTTTTTTTGGTTGACTCCTCCATCACGCGTTTTTTCAGTTTCACAGCCCAGTATGGCTGTGAATCCTTGGTACCTTTTTGCCTAGTTGCCCGTCCTTCCAAAGGCGCCTGTACGACTTATACACTTTTCCGGTTTCTTATTACATCCCCCTTCAAATACTATACGATCCGCTGATTTCCCTGATTCCTCCTTTAGCGAAGGTTTTGGTTGTCCACATCGCACGGTGTTGCCGTCCGCCTACCCTCTTTCTCTTTGCTTCGGGAACCCGGGTGATCATCTCTCTTTTCCTTAACTGGAGAGAACTGCCTCGGAGGGCTTCCCCCCACAAAGTGAAGACGCGACGTTGGGCCCTTCTTCCCTCTTTCTCCCTTATGTTCGGTGATTACCTTCACTTGTGACGCTGCTTCGGTGCACGACGCTGCAAGCAACCATTTTTCCTCAAATTTGGTGTTTGTGGTCTTTCGCCTGCGAATATTTTTAGTTCTCCCTTCTTGCCGTGTGCCCTCTTTTCTTAACGTTCCGTGAGACTTTTCTTGTACAACCGCCCCCCTGGACAATGGCCTGGTTGCTTCCCTTCCCTTCCCCAGTTTTTATGTTCTTAGTATCTCCAAAATCGCGCGGAATCGGGCATGCACGCTTATTGCCTATGCAGGACTTTTTTAGACTTTCCCCTTTGCTCTCGCTTCT
>Ga0179593_1690907_pt1 | contig 12251 bp, 11 predicted proteins | sample CZODoug2_1_08_16_FD_185931 | JGI IMG/M metagenome (GOLD analysis project Ga0179593, IMG submission 185931) | Vadose zone soil fungal communities from Angelo Coast Range Reserve, California, USA - CZODoug2_1_08_16fungal (PacBio error correction) | ecosystem: Environmental > Terrestrial > Soil >... | reverse complement strand
TTTCCTTCAGTCGCTCTGGTCAGCCGTTCCTATTTCGTCTTAATGCAGTTCGATGAATGCGTTCTTTTTTTTTCGGCTTCGCATTTGTGTTCGTATTTTTCTCGGCGCAACTATGCTCGATCCTCCTTATTTTTTCTGGATTAGGTGAGCTGTTGGATTCTTTTTTCTGACCATGTGGACGTTTCTCACTTGGTGTCATCACATCGAATCATCGCGTTTTGGCACCGTTATTTTTGCGTTTTTTCCTTCGTTCATGAATTTGGGAGCCGCCCCATTCCCGTCAAGAATACGGTCGAGTTTGATTCTTTTTTTTATGCGGACCGGCTCCCCTTTTTCCTTCCCAAGTCTCTGAGACGCGGTGTGTCGTGATAATGCGGGATCCATGGGTTCCTGATTCGAGCCGTCGCTTTCCTTCCCCCGTTTTGCGAGAGTTTCTGTTTTTTTTTTTTAACCCTACCCCGAGTGATTGCGAGGTTGTCCCCGGTCTTACGGGAAGGGTTTCCCCTATGGAAAGACTTGATTCCAGTCCCTTTTAATATCCTGAGTAGGATTTGTTTCCTTTCTTCAATTCTGGATGTGAGTTCTCGGTGGTGTGCGCAGCCCCCCTTCCCTCCTTTGATGTTAGTACTGCGTTGGAATTCCCGTCTTTTTCCCTGTTTGCTTTGCTTCTTGTGGAGTGCAGCCGGTTCGTTTAACGTTTCCCCTCTCATTCTTCCCAGCGGACAACTTTGTTTTTCGTTCTTCCTTTTCGGACAAGGCAGTTACGTTTTCTTCTCACTGGACGCCGGTTCGCGAGGAATTTTTCGGGACATTATCCCCGTTCCGGTGCGTGTGCTACAAATGAGGTGTTTTTTTTCCCTGCTGCAGAACACGTTAAAGGCTTTGCTGTGCTGCTTTTTTTGTCTTCCAATTTCACCACATGTTTCGGGCATTCGTTGGAGCTGATTTTTCCCTGGACGTACTTTGTTGAGAAATGGTTTCACCTGAAGGAGCTTGTGATCACAGGTGATACCTGGTATTCCACTTTGGGTCCCATGGGGCTCCCTTCCTTCTATGAGCCGTTCCGCGACATTTTCTTTCTTCCCCCTTTTGAACTAGAGGAGATTTTTTGGCGGGAGGTTGACACCCTTTTTTTTTCGACGTTGGCGTTGGGACGTCCTTTCCCCCCCATGCTTCTCTCCGTCATTTCCTCTTTTATCCTCCTCCCTTCCTGCGAAACTGTCTCCCCCCCCCCCCGGTTCCCACCCCTAAGGTTGGCCGTGTTCCCTGAACCGTCATTTGAAGTCCTGAGTGTTCAGACTTTTGGCCCAAAGGTTAGGACTTTATGCTTGGAGAGCCCGTTGGTTGGCTGACTGGTACGCTCTACTTTTTTTTTTCCCTTCTTCTGCCGCGTTCTTTAGGAGGTCGTTTTTGCCCCAACTTGGTTAGTTGTATCACTCTCCTTTTTTCCGATGTTTTCCCTTTCACATTCTGGTGGTCCGACTTGGGATCGGAAGTCATTCTGCGGTTCCTTCCGCAAATGACGCGGCCCCTTCTTTTTGAATCTGACGCTCGTTCAGCGCGTTACTGTAATCTTCTCCCCAATGCCAGGAAGCTATTTCCTGCCCCCCTTGGCATTCATGGCTCTTTGAGATAGGCGGTCTCTCGGCGGTTCATCGTTTTCCGTCGAGGCCCGACGCTGTTTTTTTTTTTACCGGAGACTGATTAATCGATTTTCTCAGCTGGATCACCTACTTCCTCCGACAGCCACACTTCTAAGGCGGAAGTTGACCACACCTGGGTGCACAGAATGGGGTCAGCCTCCTCTCTTTCCAATTCCCATCAGGTTGGGCTATGCAGTTTTTTTTTTTTTGACTGATATTGTCATCCCCCCCATATCGACGGTTGCCCAGGAACAGAAATCCGTCTGTGCCGCCATCTTTCCCTTTTCCCCACCGACCAACTTCCATATTATTGGGATCGGTTTGCAGAGGTTGTCTTGCCGTGCATAGCCTTCTTTTCCTTTTCCAATAAAAAAAACTGTTTTTCCCCCTTTTCCAAGGTGCTTTGGCCCAACCCTTTTTTCTCAAGGGTCTAGTAGGTTTGAGGGAATCACTCTCTGGCGACCCTCCCTCCTCAGAGGACTGTGCTCATGTCGCTCCCTCCTTTTTCTTGTCTTTCCTTCCGTAAACCGTGGTTCTTTTCTAATGGGCATTCTTAATCCGACCCCTGTGCATTTGGACGGATCTTTCATGATCCTTTCACTCCCCTTTTCCCGGCGTTTTTCACCTGTGCCCGTGGAGGGCTAGCTTGGCTTGCAGTTTTTAGTCCCTTTTAGGATAGCCAGCGTCGTCTTCCCGTCCATCCCCCTCCTTTAGTAGTATATGCTGAGTCTTTTTGCTTACTTACAGTTTGTGTGACTGAGTGAATTCTTTGCTCTTTTTTTCTTTTACGCCTCGCTCCTCCTTAGCCCTTTTCTATTGCTGGAAATAGGACTCCACTGGGGCCCCCAGCCCAGCTCCCCCCCTTTCCTCGGACGATTTTTTTCCTCGTCCCGCTTTTCCGTGATAAACCCGTGCACCCTTCACCCCTGGGCCAGCCACTGTCCGGGGCACCTCCGCCCCCTCCTTTTGCACCTCACCCCGCTGGCGTGTCTGATCCTGTTTTTAGCCGTCGGATCGGGGCCTTTGCCCGGCCAGGCTGAAACTCATGCCCAGATTTGTTGTTCTGTGTCCATCCTGGACGCCTGAAGCCCTTCTCTGATGCTCGGGAGGTCCCAGGTACTCGCTCGGCTCGCCACTACGACCGTACCCACTCCCTTTCCGGCCCCTAAGGAGGCTGTTCCCTCCCTCTTTCCCTTTCAATCCTAACCGTTGAATCTTTTCCTTTCCTACTTTGATAGAATCGCCCTCCGTCCTTCTTCGGATACGCCCACACCGTCCCTGAACCGGCTAATTGTTGCCTTTTTTTCCCCTCTGACAAGTGTGTCACCGCGCCCCCCCCTTTTTTCGTTCCCCTCCCCGCCCGCTCAGTTTTTCTTCCACCCATTAAGCAGAACTAAGATTCCGGCTCCGCTTGGAAGTCGTTCTCGCCTCTTTTCTTAGTGCGGAGTTGCTCGTCCCCAGTTTTTTCTTTTTCTTCTTCCCATCATGGGCGGTTTCAGATAAAGGATGCATTCATTCGGTAGGCCTATATTTTATCTCGTTCACTTGAATGGGCGATTTTGTTCTGGCTGGCCCTGCTGCACTCTCGTGCAGCATTTTTCCCATAACCCCTAATCGGTTCCTCACGTCCTTCCTGCCCAGTCTGTTCCCTTTTCCCCTGTTATACCCCAGTCCAAGTTCCAGCAGGGGCCAAAAAATCAGTACTTGACTTTGAAATCTTCCTACCTTTAATTGTATGACCCTATTTCTTCTCGAGGCTCTCTCCGACTTCGGTCCTTAGAACCCTCTCTCCCTGCTTTTGAGGGTTCTTGGTTTTTTCCAGTCAGAGGTAGGTCCCCCTCCCCAGACAAAACAACCTCTCCTTTTATTAATTCTCCTGATGGTTAGTGGTTTTTTCCCTCCCCCTGCGCAAATCTGGATTTGATAGCCCTTCTTCTCGCTCCGCGAGGCATGCCGGCCTGAAGTCCTTCTGAGCTTTTTCTTCCCCCGTCGTACCACTGTCTTTAAGACATGTAATATCTCCCCCTCAACCATTGGCAGTAACCCTTTCCCCTCTTCCAGTCTGAGTGGCCATCACCTGCCCTGCACTTCGTAGTGAAAGTAACACCGTATTAGACCTTCTTAGAGGAGTTATCTTTCTTCTCCCTTGATCCTTATATTGAGTACATTGACCCCTTGTTCCTCCTCAGTCCTTTTTTTCCCGGACTGCCGTTTTTTCGTTCGTAGAAGCGGTCTGTAATCTTTGTGTTCAAGGCAAGGTTGTTTTTGTGTTTTTTGGGATTTCACCCCAATACCCTTTTTTTTTCTGTATCTTGTGCCCCCCTACTCAAACGCTTTCCCCCAATGGCTTTCTCTACCACGTTGTTGTTGTTGAGCTGATCATTTTTCTTTCCGGCGCTCGCGGTCTTTTGAGTACCCGTTTAAACACCTTACTTGTTTTGAAATAACTACCAGCCCCCAACGCATGCTTACCCTCCGTCTCCCCTCTCACCAAACAACCTCCCCCCCTGCGACTATTTCACCAAAAGGTTGCCCCGCCATTTTTTTAAAAACGGCCGGATTTTCCCTTTTCCTGTCCTCTTTTTTCTTCGGATCTGGATAAGCCCCCCCTCTCCTACTGTTGGCAGGCGTTCTTCCCCCTCCCTCTTTTGCCCGAGGTCTGTTTCCCCCCCGCTAATTATTTGTTTTAGTACCTATTGTCCCCCTAAAGCATGTTTCTCTTTCCGCGGACTTCAGCCCTTCCTTGCTTTTGCCTGGTTTGTTCCCCCCTAGAGGCGGCCGCGGGGTTCTCTCGGGCGTCTTCCCTCCCCTGAGCCCCCCCCTTTCCTTGATCTCCAGCACCCGATTCTTTGAAGGTGGGTTTGGTCATCCCGATAGAGTTGTCGTTAACCAAAACGCTCCTTTTTCTCCGTGAAGGCGACTGCTCGACTGTTTCCCCCGATTTTCCTACTCACTCCTCTGGCCCGGCTTTCCAGTGCTCTTTATATTTTTTGGGCATTAATCCCGCAGGAGGCCATTTGCTTTTTCCAAAAGGGAGTGGCTTTCCCTGCTTTTGCAATCCTGCCGGTTCCTTAACCATCTGATGTAGGGATGACCTTTCTCTTTTTCCTCATGACCACCCCACCTTTGTCCCATGCGGGGTCCAACTACTGTGCTCCCAGATCCACAGGTGCCTGCTGACTCTCTTAGCTCCCCCCTCCTCAATGCATTTTCCCTGGAGCGGTCTTCCGCCTGATGCCTGAAGTGCGTTGTATGCACCTTCCCGCACTCATATAGGCTTCTTTTTCTTTTTCCAGAGCAACAACCCACTTTCTTGGCAGCTCTACCTTCCTGCTGCATGGGGGCTCTTTCCCTTTAGTTCCACAGATTGGCTTCGTATTCCGGTGCCTTTTTTTTTTTTTAGCTTGGGGAATAAAACTTCGAATCATTACCTGTTCAGGTACATTTTATTTCTGGGGGTAGATCTCCGTTTACCGCATACGATCCCCTCTGTCGGCAGGCGTTTATTACCCTTTGCTTCCCCATTTCACAGAGGCGGACTGACACAACTTACTTGTTGTTCCCCCTGTGTGGATGCCAACTCGTCTCCTCCTGAAGGTAAATACCTGACCCCTGTCTGCTCCTTACCACTCCCAGAGTCCCGGCTTTCCCAGTAAAAAAATCCTTCCCCAATATTCCTAGATTAATGGAGCCTGGGATTGGATAAGGTCCCCCCCACAGAAGGATCAACGTCCCAAACCCATTTTTTGATTGTGCTTGCCTTCTAGGGCGCGCGAACTTCCTGTTCGCCAGGCTTTGTCCTCCCCCTGCCGCGAGAAGGTTGATAGGTTATAGAGGATTGAGGACCATTCTTAGTTCTTCCTTTTGATTATTTTTACAGGGCTCGCCCAAGACAGCCACCTTTGTAAAGTTTGATTTCGTCACTCCCTTCCTCCTTCTTTCGGAAGTCACGCCTACCCAAAATTTCCACTTCCCCCCGTCCTATCAAGCTCTCCTTCTCTTCCAATCGCATGCCGGCGGCCTCCATATCCGCTGTCCTTTTGTCTCCCGAAAATGCATTTTCGTCAAAGCATCCATGGGTCCCGCCCGCCCACTCATGGAACCCCCTTTTCAAGTCTTTTTAAGATTCGTCGCATACAGGAAGGTCATCCCTTATGCCATTTGTTCAACCTTTTTTTTTTGCCACACGGCTTTTTTTTGTAAAGCCCGTAGCGATGTGTGTCCGCGACATGAGCGTCTTTTACCCGGTGAGGTATACCGCTAGTGTCTTCCATTCTCATGCCATAACCTTCCCTTTCTTGCCCCCTTTTTTAGTGACATCATTCTCTCCTACCTAAATATTTTTTGTTTTGACACTTGCCCCTATAGTCAGACCTTTTCCCCCTTCCCAGTCATAACTTTTCCCCCCCCTAAAATAACCTCAATCCCCTACGTTGGGCCTAGGCCGATTCTCAAGTTTCCTCCCCCGGTGGGCGGGAATGCCTCCTACCCTATCTATGTGGAATGTAACATATCAGCCCCCCCCCCCAAGTTTCCCCAGAAAACCAAAAGTAGGGTAAATATCTGGCAGGATTTTACCCAACTTCGTACTAAGTTTTTTCCCCCCTACTAGGCCCTAATGCTTTTTTTGTTAATCAGTTGTTTTTGTGATACCCCTCCTCTCCGTTCCCATCGGGTTTTCCTCTCCCCCCCCCCGTGGGCGCACTTTGGCGCAAATAATTCGCGGATCCGGTCCCGTGAACGGGCCTCTTCGCCTTCCGATTATTGATTTCCAAGAGCATGTGAACTGAGATAGTGTTTTTTGCGCTAAGCGATTGAAGAGAGCAGCGCTCAGGGAAGCCCAATAATTGAGCATCAATCTTTTCCATTTTTAAAGACCCGTTCTACTCTTTTAACAAACGTAGTCCCAAATTTAAAAATTGGTCCACTCCCCGGAAAGTGTTTTCCGTCTGATTCACAAACCGCACCCCTTCCGTTCGCCCGGACCCTCTTTTTACATAAATCCCTCCCTCTCCGAGCAGTTACGGTATCCCCTTCAATGGTAAAAGTTCGAACAACACCCCTGCCGAGCACCGACTGCATCTTATTCTATGGCCGAGAAGTCGACTACCCCTTCTTGTTCGGGGAACACGTGATTTACCCCCGGTGGTCTCAAGAGCTCATTTCCTCCACCTTTCATATTTTCGTAGGGTATGCGGCTCCTACGACCTTGTTGCCGTTCCCCAACGCCCCCTTATGAGCAAAAATAGTGTCAAATCTTCCCAGAAAGGAAGTCGTCCCTAGCCTTTTTTGCCCTTATAGATCACCCCGTCCGAAAGGGCATTACCTAGACAAGTTTTGCGTCATTTTTGGCAACCCCGCTTGCCCCAACGTAATCACTGACTCCCGGATCAACCGAATGAGCCCTCCCTTTGCTCATCCCTTCGTTTCAGTGAGCCCCCCCTTGATCAATACCACTTTCGACCCACAGTCCGCCCCCTGCGCCCAACAGTGGGGCAGTTTTAATCCCAGCCCCATCCTCAGCTTCCACGCGCCGTTTTTGTTTCACGCCAAAGGGGTATTCATCCTTCCCTTCCTCCGCTCCTCCAGTAATCTTTTTCCCCCCCGGAAACTATAAATGATTAATACTTCCCTTTCCCCCCCTACGGTCGAATGCCTTCGGCCCGAGGTCCAGTGCCGTCCTTTCAACCCCCTGTCCACTGAATCCGGAGAAAACCGTTATTCCCATAGTATGTTCCTCTCCGCCTGTGCTCTGGCCCCTTTTAAGCATTTCCCTCTTTCACCCCGTTGGCCAACGCAGGACTCTATCGGCCTCCCCCCCATATCCTTGAGACACCGCCTTCGCCCTCCTTCCAATGCCTCGTTTCATCCTCCCCCGCCCCTTGGTTTTTGGAATACCCTTCACCCTCCCCAAATGCGCCCCGTTCCCCTCCCGGTAAAACAGAAGACCCCTTCCCTCACCAAACGCAATCACGTTTTTGCCTTTCCCCTCCCACGGACAAGACCTCGCGCCTTATTCTACCGCGTCTCCTTCTTTTCTCTCTCCTTTCTAAGCCCTCCAGTTTCCCCTCTCCTCCCCCCCCGCTGCCAATGAGGTAAAGAACGACCCTTTTCGCCCCCCTGAGAGATAGAGTCCGCTTTCCCCTTTGGACTTTTTTCGTAATGTCGCTTTCAGCCAATCTCACTTCTTGATCGCCCCCCTCTCGCGGTGCACCGGCGACCCGCTCTCGAGTACACGACCTCCCAGAACTTTTACTTTCTTCCATTTGCGCCCAGAGATAGACCCCGCCCTGACCACTCCCCCCCTCCCTGAGGCCCCATATCCTAAGCCGCCATACTATCCGGGTCGCGAAAACCCTCCTTTCCAGACCCTAGTCCCGCATTCCATCTCCCTTCCTTTTTTGTACCCTTCGGTCTGACCCTCTCTCTTTGCCGTGCGCAATTTTTCCTTTTGTTTGAGCGAGATTCGCACTTTTTCCGTCTTTCGCAGTTTCGATTGGGTCTGCTTTTCCCTGAGGGAAGCTCCCCCTGTTCGTAGGCGTTTTTTCTTCCCGTAAAGTCTGCGCTTCTGTTTCTGCTCGCTTTTTTCTTCTTTGCGCTGCTTGCTGGCGGTATGTTGAGATTACGTTCAAGTTATTTTTTTTTTAGCGAGAATAGAATAATCGGATAGCCCTCGGTGGCCCCCTTTCGGTCTGGCTCCCCCCCCGGTGTGCGTACAACCCCCCTTTCTATTCCTGGTTTTTGAGAGCCCATTACGAACGTACCAAGTCCTCCTTTCGAGATTCAGCCCCGTCTTAAGGCTCCCTTCCTCTTGTACCCGGCGCCGCGGGTGTTTCCAGCGACCCTTTATGAAAGAGTTTTTTCCTCGCTAGACGTCTGGTTTCCCCGTCCGGCGCGCTCTTGTTAGTGCTGGTAAACTCCCTAAAGTTATTTTTTTCATTCTTTTCTACGAAGTATGATTTTCCGTGAGTTGGACCCCTGAGTTTTTTTTGCCTTATCTCCGGTCGGGTTTCCTTTACGGCGTCCCCTTAGGTGAGTTTCTGCTCCTGTTTTTTAGCAAGTATTGTTCGTCCGGCCCCTGTTGTTTCTGAGTACTGCTTTTTACGGTTCTTTGCTAGAGCTTGCGGACTCCTTGTCCTGTTTTGCATAGCCGGCCTAAGACGTCTTCTGAGTTCCTTTCCCTCCACCCCTTGGTGCCGATGGTTTCTCAGGGCCGGGTGTCGTCGGCTTTTTCTTTTAGGTACTGAACATATTCAGGAGTCGCGTCGACCATGTGCCATTTGTTTTATTTGATGACGGTCTTCCCTGATCGCCGCACGTGATGACAGCACTGTAATTTTTCCAGGCGCGTTTTCCTGTGGCGGGATTCGGTCCTTTTTTTTTCGCCACGGCAACCCCCCCTTGTTGCGTTTCCCCTTTTGCTGCGGTCCCAGGTTGGTTAACGACATTTTATTTGTCGAGGTTTCTCTGACCTCGGAGAGAGATTTCCCTTCTCAGTTCGGTGAGACCTTGGTCTTTTCTCCGGGTTTTCAAGGTTTGCCACCACTCATACTTGTGATTCCCGAGTTGAATTGTTATCCACTTGCGTCGCGATGAAGGGTTTTTATGGCCTTCTCTTGTTGCCAATAATCCTTGTTTTCAGCTCCTTTTCGTTGGGCCCCCCCCATGTATGCTCCCTCTGCCCCCGACGAAACCTATCTTCTAACCGGTTCTTTCAATTTCTCTGCGGAGAAATGTTTCTTTACCTGTGAAGTGTTTTTCCCAGTCGAGTGTCAGATTCGCCCTGCAAATACGGTTTTTCGGAACCGATGTTCGTTCATGATCTAGTCCTATTAGTTGTTGTGAAGGTACCCTTTTTTTCGATTTAATGTCTCCCTTCCTCCCCCTGTTCACTTCCTCCCGGTCGCTGCTCAGTTTTCTGTATGCCAAATGAGTCTTTGGTACACAATTGGAACACCGGGCCCCCCTCTGCTTTTTTTCCCCCCTGCCGGCTGGGGGGACTTCGGTGGTTTTCTCGGAATTCCCTCTTCTGGAGGAGAACACTTGATTCTGGGTTTTTTTTATTCCCGCGAGTTCCCGTCGCTCTCCTTTTTACTTCTTACCGAGTCCCCAAAAAAAAGCGGAGTTTCCCTGTAAGAGTTAGGCTCATGAGATAGTCCCCCCCATCGAGAGGGGTAACTTTCAGTCTCTTCCGCGCGGCTGTTGGTTCAGTTTCTCCCTACGAGTGTTCTTGCTTTTCTAGCCCTTATTCCCCGGCTCCCCCTTGCGGGACCCCTTACCGCCCGATCAGCCACCACGATTCCGGCGGCTTTCCCCCAAAACGGGTGCCAGAATGGGTTCTGAAGTCCCCCCTTTCCCCCTCTGGATTACCCCGCTTTTGGATACGCCCGTTTCCTCTTTTTGCTGATTGTTTCCCTTCCCCCCCCCCAAAATTCCTCCATGGATTCTGACCGCGTTTTACGCTGAGACCCTTTTCGTTTCCCCCGCACACCGCCTATTATTTTCCGGATGTTTGAGAGAGGTTTTTGTTGGAAGTTCTTCCCTGAGTGCTATAATATACTTCCCCCAAACCCTTTTCCCTATACTCCCCCTCTTTCTGAACTACAGGGATTTCTTTTTGGGCGCGTGGGTATGAATCTAGGATCACACTCTCTGCTCCCACTTAACCCCCAGCAGCCCCAGGACGTTCTGTTTCTCCCCAACACCTGACCTTGTCTGGCCCCACGATCTTGGTTTTTGCCTTTCTCAAGGGCATCTTACATTCGGAGGAATGGCGACGACCTCCTTCTCTTCCCCCCTTTTCCCAGCTGTTCCCTCGTGTTACCCATTCCTCCCTTGGAGGGTTGACGATCCTGATTTGTTTATTTTCCGAGGATAGCGAGGCGTCTTCTTTGTTGCATCATTGGACTTCCTGCGTGTCGTGAGCTTTGTTACTTCCCTCTTGTGCTTAGGAATCCTGACAGACTGCTGGCAGGTTTCGAAGACTCGCTCCTCCTGACAAGCCTTTGCTCTATGCTTTTCAAGCCTTTCAGCAGCTACCCTCCCGAAGCAGTCTCGCCGCTATCCGTGTGCGCCACCTCTTTCTTTCCCCGGAAAACCCTTCCGGGACGCCCTCCGCGGTTTTCCACGTTTTACCTCCCGCTGCACAGAAACCTCTTTTTTTTTGTATTCGTTATAGCCGTTTGTTTTTCTGAGCACCCGTTTCCCCCCCATTCCAGGTTCCTCCCTACCCAGATGGTTTGGTTGAGGCTTCCAATTATTGATTGTGCCGAATTTTTCCCCTTGATGCCTTGTTCTTCCCAGTCAGCGAGTCCTTTTTCTCTTACGTGGCAAGCGAACTACCCCCTTTTTTTGCAAAAGCCTTGGTTTTCGAGTCCCCGGAACTTCAGCCTGTTACCTTCCCTGCATCCCCCCCCCCCCCCCCCAAACGTGAATTGCCCCTCGTCCCCCCGAGGGTCCGACCCGACGTCCTCTTCGTACCGCCACACAACCTACCCTATTTTTTTCCCGCCATGGTGCATGCCTTTTTTTACCTTCTCCCCCGCGCCCCAAAACCCTCCCAAGTTCCATTACTTCCTTTACTCTTAATGAGCCGTGAATCACCCTAGTCTCTACGGAGATGACTTTCCTAGTTTTTTTTTTTTACTCCTTTTATCCAGATGCGTCTATGAGTGCGGAGTTTGCTCGTCCCCACATTTTTTCTCGAAACCCCTATTTTCCCCTCCCTTCGCGGTAAGAGCGTCATCCCAAGGCTGCAGATGCATGTCTTTTTTCCTACTTTAGAGCATTACCTTTTGTTCCATGTTTGCTCGCTTCGGATGATGACCGCAGTTCAACTCCTTTGAGTTAAGGAGCATGGTCTTACCCTAAATCTTTAATTTTTTAAGAACCTTCCGTCTCCAAAGCCAATGTCAACTCCCCAGACCGTTATAACCCCCTTCCTAAGGGACCTAAGGAGGGTTCCCAACCCGACCTCAGAATGCCCTGTCAGCGAGTTTTTTTTTTCTTCCCTCTCCTTAGTGAGGAGGGCGAGCAGCATGCCTCCTTTCTCTTGACGTTTCCTTTCTTCCCCAGGGTTTTTTTTTTCGACGCACGCTCCTCGTCTTGCCAAAGACACCCATTTCCCCGGGCCACGCTGGGCGGCTCTCCCTGTCTCCCGGGTCTTGTCGCTGGGCTCCACCCCGTCCGCGCACCGCCGTTTGTCTCGCATTTCTCGATGCTTCCACGGCTCGGGAATCGCTGAAGTCCTGCTGCCTCATCCCGGAAACCATGTTATGGCTTTGTACATATTTATACTCCAACACCTTTCTTGATCCCAATTGGCAGTGAACCAGACCCGTGGCCACAAGTCTGCTTGTCATCGCACTGAAAGTAGTATTTGCTATCTTCCATCGAGGCTGATATCGAAACATTCAGGGTTCGCCCCGTATCCGACGTTTCCTGGTCCTTGCCCGAGTTTGGGGATCCTTCTCCGCGGCCGTTTCCCTTGTTATCGAGCAGGATTTGTGAGTCTTTTCTTTGTGGTGGTGAGGGATTTCCACCATCGAGATTGTGTTTCCCACTTTGTTCTTTGCCGTTATCCCCACGGATTATCCTTTCCTTTTTTGT
>Ga0179593_1496624_pt1 | contig 12251 bp, 21 predicted proteins | sample CZODoug2_1_08_16_FD_185931 | JGI IMG/M metagenome (GOLD analysis project Ga0179593, IMG submission 185931) | Vadose zone soil fungal communities from Angelo Coast Range Reserve, California, USA - CZODoug2_1_08_16fungal (PacBio error correction) | ecosystem: Environmental > Terrestrial > Soil >... | reverse complement strand
TCACTTGTTTTCCAGTAGGCTACCGGACTGTTTCCCCCTCCCCCTTAAAACACCCCCTACATGCCCCCGATTCAGTAGTGTCTTTTTTTCTCTTCTGACTGGCGCATTTTTTTCCCCCTTTCGGCGCCGCTAGTCTTTTTTCTTCCAGTGCTAAGGCGTGATTTGGGTCGCCAATCCTCTTTGAACATTTATCTCTGGTTCCAAATCCCGCTCAGTTTCGGCAACTTTTTCCCCCTGTTCCTTTACTATGCCGAGCCTCTCTTTTCCTTTTTCCCGATAAACCTTTCTTCGTCGCTTAATTCTCTCCGTTTTTTCCTTTATCGTCGGTCCTTCTTCATCATTTCGTGAATTCTCCCCCCCCGAACCCCGGATGCCTTTTTACGCTCCACGCCCCTTTTGCTGGCTTCTACCTTTGGAAATGGCCAGGATCTTTTCCCTGATTTTTTCCCGAAAGCATACTTCCCCTTCTTCCCCTTGAATGCCACCCCCTGCTCCTTCCGCCCCCCCCCCCCCCAAAAGTCCTAAACAGTCACTTTTCCCTTTTTTCTGCACCTTCCCCCCCCATTTTCGCTGTCACGCCTTTTCCCCCCCAATGGGCCGTCTGTTGGATCCACCCCCCCCCCCCCATTTCCCATTCATTTCTCGCACCTCCAAACTTAAAGTCCGCCTTCCCTCCCAGTTCCACCCTCCCTCATTGTTACTGCCTCAAGATAAGGATATTCCTTTTCCTCCCCTACCGCGCCCATGTTTTCCGCTGTGCCTAGCTCTGCAAAAACCTTTTGGCACCCCTTTCCGTGGAACCCCCCTTAGCGGTCTCCCTCCTTTTGGATCGCGATTGTTTCCGGCCCTCCCCCCTTCCCACTACCCTTTACCCCTTCATAGACCGGGCTCAAACCTGCCGAGTCAGACTTTCCCACTTAGCAATGCGACTCCCTTCTAACCCTATGTCCCGTTTCCTTTGCAAACCGAGCCCCGTAAATTAACCGGCTTCCATGCCGCTCTCCTCCCCCCCCCCCCCCGAGAATCACTTGGCCGTGTCGGACCATAACGTTGGGTTTTATTTCCTCTTTTTTTACCCCCCCCACCTTTAAGGTTGGACACCCCAAGCCAGCCCCAGGTCTGCGCCAGCCTGTCCAATCTCCTCCATCCTCTTTTTTTGCGAGATATTAAGATTAAGTTGGTTCTTTTTTTCCCAACCTTCCTCTTGAAATTTCGCGGCGCCTTTTCACCCACATGAGTTAATCTTGTTCCCCCCGGCACTTTGAGTATTTTTCTTTCTTTTGTCGGGCTACTTGCGACCTTAGCGTTCAGAATGTTCACTCGATTTCATGTCATTTTTTGATTTCCCGTTCGCCCCCCTCTTTTCTTCTCCTATTACCGGTGCCTACCTGCCGCTTTTTTTTTGCTCTTCCTTGCCTTCATCGGTAAGGTTCGCGGTTGTTCCGGTCCAAACTCGTTCTATTCCTCCTTTTAGCCCGCTTCTGAGTTGCCGGTTCACCCATTTTTTCTTCCCCAAGGTGTTGTCCGCTTTGCTGCTGCCGCATTGGAGAAGTTTTAGAGATTCCTTAAGGTTCCTCTTGCATGAGTGCGTTGTTCTTCCTTCTGCTGATTGATCCCTTTTCTTTGAAGAGTGTAATTGCAATGAAGGTTAGCCCTTCTCGGCTTGTAATTTTTTTTTTGCATCTTTTTTGTAAGCAGTCTGCAAAAGGTTTTCCGCTTCCTTCCTTTTTTAAATTGTCATTTCAATAAATCCCCGATTTTTCTTCTTTTGGTGACGGCTTGACGTTTTGCCATGGTTCCTGTGAAGTTTTTTGTTGTCATCAGCCTTCTCTTTTAATGTCATTTCTCCCCCCCTCCTAAGAGCGTGGTTTCTGCTGTCCTCAGCCGGTATAGATCCCCCATGTCGGGTCCCCAGTCTTCCCCTGGAACCGTTTCTTTTTCGGGTTTATTAATTCTTCTCCTTTCTGTTTTTTTTTTTCCACGAGTTTCTCCTTTCTCGGCCCGTCTTCTTCCCCCTCCTCTTCCTAGTCGGTTTTGTCAAGTTTCTCACTATCTTTGATTCATTGGCTATTAACCCCTAGTTCTTTGGTTGATGTAGCCCCTCCCCCCCCCCCTGGTTCTCCTCTTTTTTTCCTTTAACAGCCAGACGTTTCTGCCCCTCTGTCATGCGACACTCTGGCCGACCCTCCTTTCCGGTCAATCTACCCAGCTTTTCGGCGTTCTTCTCCGGTTGACTTGTTCCTTATGTCGACTTTTTCCGACTACCTCCCAACGGCCCTTCCGCCGCCGACTATTTTCAATGGTTTTTTCCCTTCCTTCTACTACCTTCCCATACTCGGTTCAACCCCCCTCTTTCCGAACTGTCTAGGAAGCCTTCCCCCTACCCGGAGCCTGCGCTGGTCCTCCTCACTTCTCTGTTGAGTGATCCTACCACGAGTTTCACACTCCACCTTTCCCCCCACCCAACTTAGCCCAGGCCAGCTTCCCAGTAGTTTTCCACTCCTTCGGTTTCACTCAACACGATCTATCCAAGTCCCCCTTTTCCTCAGCCCTTTCCCAAAGTTTTCAGAAGGTTTCCCTTTTTCCTCTCCCCGCGTTCTTTTCTCCGCTTGCTTAAGTTCCCAAGTCCCTCTCTATTCTTGATCTTTTTTTCCTGAGCCGCCCCTATGACTTTCTTGCCCACTCTCTTTCTGCCTTTCCTTTCAACGCTCCAGACCCTTTCTTTCTTCAATTCTGCCCTTCCCCTTTCTTTGTCAGATTATTCGCGTCCCCCGACTCAGGGATGCAAGTTTGAGCCCCCAACTTTTCGTTCATCCACCCTCTTTCCCAATTTATTGCCGCGCCTTCTTGACCAGACGCTCCCATTTTCGTGTTCCCACTGGTAGCGTCCACCCGAAGGTCAATTCTTTATATTTACATCTGGCTTTCCTCTTTTATCTGCCCTTTCAGAAAAACTTCCACTCCCCCTCTTTAGCTTATCCTAACAAGAAATTCTTCCCCCCTTCCTCCCCGGCTGTGTTCCCTCTTTTATTTTTTAGGGGTAAAGGAAACTTCCCCTTCCCCTTCTTCTTTTTTCTTTCTTCCCCTTCCGACCGCACTCCTGGAATTGACCCTTCTTCCCCCCTGTTCAAGCGATCTCCTTTTCAATCTTTACTTTTCCTCTGGAGGGATGAAGTCTGATATCCATCATCCTTTTTTGTTCTCTTCTCCTTCCGTCTTCCTCTTTTCTTTTCCTTGTCAACATTTAATGTTCACCTATCGCGGTTTGCCTTTTCGGGTGCCGGTGCGAGATTCGTTCAGTTTTTTCTCTATTACTCAGCCCCTTTTTTTTTTTCCTGCAGTTTTATTTCTCCCCCCCTTTTTCCCCCCCTCCGGTTGCGAAGTCCCCGGAAGGTGTGACGTGGATTGGATAGTTTCCTTTTTTTTCGCATCGCCCCGCTTTTTCCACCTGCACTCAGATTTTGTTTCTTTCGCTTTCAGGTCCCGCCCTTTTTTTGATGTTTCCCTTCTAAGAACCTTCTTCTGCAATTTTATGTACTGCCGTCCCCTTCAACTAGGAGCGTTGGGAGTTTTTACCGTCTCTCGCTTTCCCCCCCCTTTTTCCAACGGCTTTTACAGGTCCTTTTTGTCGGCTGCCGAGACATTTTTTCGTGAGGTCCTTAGTGAATGAGTTTTTGACTTCCTCCCCTTTTTCAGTTTTTCCATTTCCCAAGTGATTTGCCCCTGATACAGCTCGCTGTTCTTTTAAGCAGTTTACTCCCCCTTTTTTTTTTGGGCTGTCAATTTCGATCCTCCGTCTTCCTTTTTTTCCCTAGTTTTGATTTGGTCCTGGACCTCGACGTTGACCCATGAAGGCGAAAGGGGCTACCCATCTGGGGAGGTCTCTTTTTCTGCTTTGACCCCTCGGCCCCTTTGTCCCCTATAAACTCCGGGGATGGGCTTTTAGTCCTTTGAAACAGGTGGAGTTTATCGTTTGAGTAAACTCGCTTCTCGTTTTTTCCCCCAATTTGTTTATCCGGAATGTGTTTTCTTTTCATTGCTTTCCCCTTCTTTCTTTTATCTGATGCTTCAAGGTTTTTCTTTTGTCGCTACAGCATGAGAACAATCCCCCCACCATAATTCGGTCGCTTCTTTCTTCTGAGCCAGTTTCCTTTCGCTTTAGAAACACCTTTTTCCTTTCTCTGGTGTTCTCACTCTTCTCCTACCAGGGTAGGACACTCGTTTTAGTTTGAACCTTGCTTTACAACACATCTCTTTCCTTTTCCGGGCATTGCCTTTTCCCCACCAATTTACCGTTTTTCCCTTCATTCGGCGGGCCCGCCGTCAATAAATATCTGCCAACTTCCACACCTCTCTCAGCGTAAGTCCATTTGCTTTAGTGTGTACCCTTTTCTTTCGTGCCCTCAATTCCCTTTTTTAGTATTTTCGGCAGACCCATTATTTCAGCCGCCCCCCCCTGGGAGTAATCCTTTGATCCCCGGCCTTCTGCCTATAACTTTTCTCGAGACCAGGCTTTTCCCCGTCTTGTCTCTCCCCCCTGTTGAAAGTTCCTTCCCCCTCCCCTTCGTTACAATTCAATACCACAAGCTCCCTTATCTTCCAGTACGTCCCCCATTACCTCCCTCCCATCTCCCCTCGAGGTCCTTCTTCAAATCATTCTCTTCTGGCCGTTCTCGCGTTTCCACTCTTCTTTAATTGGATCTCACTCTTTTTCGATCAACAAACCCACCGTCTTCCCCTACCCCCTTTTCCCTAAGGATCCTTTTCCCTACACCCTGCCTTCCGAAGATACCTCCCAACCTATTCTCCTCCCTCTTTCCTTGCTTGAAGAATATCGCCTTTTGAGCATGCATGAACCAATTCTCTTTGTCCTTTTTTCCCCGAGCTCTCGTAAGAGCCTTTCGTCCCGGTTTCCCCTCCCCCCCCCTTGCCTCTTTCCTCAAGTAGCCGAAACGTTTTTTGACAATGGAACTCTGAATTTGACCCTCCCTTTTTGCCCTCTTGATTCTTTCTCGATCGAGTAATGCCCCCCCTTTTATGTTCCTCTGAATAGATATCCTTCTTCCCAAAAGAGAATATCACGTTTTGCATTTTTTCCTTTAACTCGAGAAATTCTTTGCCACTTACCGATTCTCCCCCCCAACAATCCGCCACCCCCTTTTTTTCAAAGCCAAGAAAAGCACGGGTCCTGTAGACAGCCCCTTGAAAATATCTCTTTTCTTTTAATCATTAGGTTGTTTTCTGACGGATAACTGTTTTTTTCCTCCCCCCCCATCTGGTTCTTTTTTTGAAAACGAAGTAGTCTTTTTTGTCCCCCTTTCCTAGTGTTTCCCCGCACCCCCAATGGAAAGAAGTGGTCAGATCCGGTCAAGTGAGTACTTCGGGTTTGAGAGAGATTATATTTGAAGGAAGAATGGCCTAGGCTCGGACATTTCCAATCTTTCCCCCCCCTGTGACTCCTTTTTTTTTTTGCCGTACCTTTGTTTTTTACCCATTTTTCTTTTTTTGATTTTTTCTCAGTTGCTGAACTCGGTTCCCTTCTCGCGGGCCCTCATTATAATTTCAGCCTGCTCTCTCCCTCTTTTTTTCCCCACATTGGTTCCAATTTGTTCCCCCCCGCTTTTTCCGCTGCCGCCACTGGGATCACCTTTTCTCCGATTTCGCCTCTCTTACTGAAGCTGTCTGCTCCCTGCTGTTGATGGCTTTACAGGTTGCGGTTTCTCCTCCTTCCTTTCCCTTTTTCAATATTTGTTAGCGCAGCCCGGCCTTTGTAATTTTTGGATTCTTAACCCACCCCGACTCCCCCCTTGTTTTTTCCCCTTTTTGAACGTCCCCCCCCCGTTTTAACCCTGGCAATGTTTTTTCCGAAGAACCGCTTTGGCGGTTCCGGCTTTGCCTGGATGGTTTTTTTTCCCTCTTGTTGTCCCTTGTTCGATTTCTCTTCAAAACATCCTAGTTACTTTTTGACGTGTCCAATGGCTGCTCTTCCACTGTTAGCCCGTTTGCAGTTCCCCCCCCTCCGTTAAATGATCCCTTTGCCCCCCCCTTGTTCTTTTTTGAAATTGGTCCGGTTTTTGTCTCTCCTTTTTCTCTTTCTCTTCTTTCCCCGCGAATGAAACCTACCTGCTCCCGCGGAAGTCCTATTCCACCCTTCTTTTCGGCTTTAAGTCTTTTTTTTTTCCTAGGTTGTGCGTCTCCCTTGACGTTTTTCCTAGACCCAGTCGAGGTTTTTTTTTTGTGAGTCGCCGTTCCCGGTGCTGGTTCTTTGGACTGCCCCCTTCTCCGGTTCATAATTCCCCCCCTCTTCTTTTTTTTTCAGATGGCAGAGCTTCAGGTACATCTTAAACCCCTGTCTTCCCTCCGGTCTGCGTCTGCTCCCGTCCTCCCCTGCCCCTCCTCCTGGCCTGCTTTTTCCCTTCGAATTTTTTTTCTTTAATTTCTGTTTCTCCGGTCTTCCCCCCCTCCTGAAAGCGGTAACGCCAGCGCGGTTTACCCTTCCTTTCTTCTTTTTTTTCCAATAAGGCTCCTTCTCCAACCTTTTATCCTTTGAGTACGCTCGTCCCGTCCCACCCGAGCCCCCTCACCTGTGTTAAAACGCCACTTCCACGGCCAGCGTCCATTTTTTTTTTGGGTGCGGCTCTTCTACAAAGTCCGCTCCTCCTCCCCTCCCAAGCGCGTATAACTTACAGTATTGCCTCCTCACCTTGCCTTTCCAATTCCGCCGGTTGAATCGCATCTACTTTCATCTTCCCCCCTACCGATCCTTTCCTCAATGAAATATTTGTCTGGTCGGTTGGGGGGTTTGGGGGGCGGTGAAGAGTCCCCTCAACTTCTCTCTTTTTCTTTAACTTTCCATCCAAAGCTCACTCCGATTCATCAATGCACAAGTCTTAAGCATTCCGTTGACCTTCAGAAGCTTCGCCACCCCCCCCACTCCCTTTTCTTCTTGGCACCCTGCTCCCCCCGACTTTGTCCTCGACTCTCGGCCCTCAGATAGGTACCTTTGCTTCCCAGGTATCCCAATGTAACACTTTTCTCAAATTCTCCTCTTTCCACTTTAAGTGGCCTCTCCCTTATTTCCCCCTTTTTTCCACTATTCGCCCGCGATCAACCCCCCCACGCCCCCTTTCTCCTTCATCGGAGGTACTGCCCCCCCCCCCCAAGTTTTCTGTTCCTCCCTGACCTTCCCCACCCCCCCCCCCCCCATTTCCAAATCTGCTGGCTTATAAACTTTTTCGCTCGCCTCTTCAATGTGATCAATTTACCATCCATCGATTCATGTTTAACCATCCAGCATAAGGGACTTCCCCTTCTTTTTTCCTTCCCTCTCTTTGCCCTCAACACCCCCCCCCCGTTGGTTGATTTGAGCTCTTTTATTTCCAGGCTAGTCCTTTTGAAGGTCACCCCCCGGTTTTTTTAGACGTTTTCCCTTCCTCCTCCATTATTCTGCCTTTTTTTTTTTTTTTTTAATGGATTGAGCGACCCCCTTCTTCCCCCGATCGCGCCATGTTTTTTTTATCAGAGCCAAAGCCGGTCATTGTTTCGTTTCCTGTCCTTCTTTTCAAGCAACTATGTCTTACGCCTTTTTGGAACCCAGCTCTGACCCCCCATCGAAGTTTTGGATTTTTGACGAAGGTGCGTTTTTGCCCTCCGAAGTTTTTTTTTTTTTTTCTTTTTTTGCCGCCCACCTTTTCTAACTCGAGCATGAAACTTTTTTTTTTCCCTCTGAGATGGGAACACTTTCCCGCGCGACCCTCAAAAGCTACATGGATAGTTGGTAGGACTGCGTCTCCGTGCCCCCCCCCCTTTTTGTCATCCTTTTCTGGAGGTCGGCGCCCCACAGGCCTTTTTCCCTGCGTATCAGCGTGAGTAGACCTTTGGCACTTCCTGACCTTCTTTCCCCCTTGAAGCGAAAAGTGCTTCCCTGTTTTTTACCCTCCATGTTTCCCCCCACCACTCTCTATGTTAAGCGACTCCCTGATTTCTTCGGCAAATGCGAGCCCCACTTCCGTTCTGATCCCGTTTTTTCTCGCGTCCCTTCATTTCCTTTGTTTTTTTTGAATTTCTTTGGGATGCTTCGCGCTAGGCTTGTCTCTGCGGAACTTTGCAGGTGGCAAACCTTTTTTTTTTTTAAAGACCCTTTGTTAAGCTGGTTTCGAATGGTTTTCCCCAATTTTTTTCTTTTCTGTGTTTTGTCCTCCCGAGACTATTCCAAAAAATTGCCTCCCTCCTCCCACTACCCTCCTTATGTGTTTTTTCATTATTTTCTGATCATTTGGCTCCTTACCGTCCCCGTGGGCCTTTTCCATAAGGTAATTTTCCCCACATCCTTCCCGCTTTTTTGTCCGCTGCAGTCGGTGTACGGGATGGACGCATTTGTCCAATTTTTTGTTCCCTACCCCTTTTTTTTTTTATTTTTTTTGTGGAACCTTGTCCATCCCCTTAAGACCGTCGTTTTTTCTCGTTCTCCTTTTTTTTTTTCCCCCCCCTTTTGCCTTGGAACGCATGTTAACTTGCAACCTCACCTATTGGGATTTTCTTCTTTCAAGTTTTTCGCCCCCCCCCTTCCCTGTTTTCTTCCCTAGATCCCCCCCCGAACCACCCCCTCTCGTTCTCAATATTAAACGACTAGCCCTTCCCTCATCTTTCTTTTCGCTTGATAATCGGTTTTTTACCCCTTTCCTTCGACCGACCCTCCTTTTTTTTTTTTTTGTTTTTTTACCCCCCCCCGGTCAATTTTTCCCAAACGTGCCCAGTTAGCCATGTCAGACCGATGTCTACTTATCTGACAGATCCGGCTCCCCGTGATTCTTTCATTATTTGACTGACTCCTTTTCATCCTTTCCCCTTGCATACCCAAAATCTAGTATAAAGCCGAAGCACACCAGAACATCTATTTTTTCCCCTGGTCAATTACAATTGCCAACACCTAGTGGATCTTCTCCCCCTTCCCCCGAGTAATTTGACCATTGTATAGTGGATCGTGTTCTCCCACCCCCCACCAATGAATTTTTTACCTTCCTTACTCGATAATCTCCCCCCACTGATCTCCTCCTTCCCCAAGGCGACTAAGCTTTATAAATCTTCTCTCCCCCCCTTTCCCCTTTTCTTTCCAGACTGGGCACACCCAAGTGGAACACACCCCCCCCACCCCCCCCCCCCCCCCCCCCCCCCCCCCCCCCCGGGATTCATTTCCCCCTCGCTCTGGTCCTTTAAGAGGATTTATTGCATTGTTGGTACATCCTGCCTCCCCACTTTTCCCCCCAACGCCCCCGCTCCCTTCCACCTGCTCCCCTTTCCCTTACGATAAATTTTTTGAACCCTGATCTCTTTCGCGTCCTCCGATACGAGTCATTCACGGGGAAGAGTCGGCTCTCCCGACCTAATCCCCATTTTTTGCAACCCCCCCTCTCCCCCTTCGTACCTTTGCTATCTGTTTCTTACCCCCCCCGCCTTCTTCTCCTTGGTTTGAGAAACGTACTTCTGCACCCAATCTCTTTCACTTGAACCCTCTCTCTTTTCATCCTCTAGTTTGAGAGATTTCCCCTGGTCCTCTCTTTTTCGGTAGTTGTCTCCAACCAAAATTCCTCCCCTTTTTCCTTGTTCCCTAAATTCGGGTTTTCTGACCAACAGCACCCTCGTTCATCTTTTCCAACCGTTTTAATTTATTTTTTTTTTGCTCGGTGTCTTTGACTTATTGAGCAATCAGCTCGCCCGAATTCTATCAGGTACTCCCTTAATCTTTCCCCTCTTTTTCTTTTTTCCCCCATCTTATTCCATGGCCTACACCCCCCGCCCTATAAAGGTGATTACTATTGTCGGATTATCTTTCCGCCTTAGGTTTTTCTCTCTTTTCCCCCCTCTGAGACTTCTTCCCCCTCTGACCCCGTGTATAAGATTTTGTACCCCTCCCCCCCATTCCTTGTGTTCCAGGTTTAAGATTTTTCCGCTTTTTTGAGACCTTTTTTTGGCTCCCCCGCCCCCCCCCATGAGACTTTTCTCTTGATGTGGGAACCTTTCCTGCTAAAGGTTGTATGTGCCCTGTGTTCCCCTTCATCAGCATCACTTCCCTGGTGGACTCCCCTCGAGCCCCCACTTTTTTTTGCCCCCTTTTTTGCGTTCCTTCGAGAACGTGATAGCTTTTAAAAGTCCACCCCTTTACACCCGACCCCCCCTCTGGGCTTTTGTTTGCGTGGACGGGGGTTTCGCTTTTTGCGGGCTCCCCGGGTGTTTGCCCAGGGGCAATCCAACTTCGAGAAGTGTGAATTGAATTGAGCTTTAACATTTTTTTAGCATCTTTTAATCCTCTTTTCTCAGGCCCCAATCGTTTATTCTCATAATGTAGATCATACCAATGAGTCCCACTTTAAGAAAGTTGACCGTTTACTGTTTCTCCATTCCGTTTACGTGTATGTACTCTATTCGGCCACGACACTAGCCTTGCCCTCACTGCCCCCCTCTTTATGTCCCACGCGCATTTTTCTCTCGTTTCATACGTTTCCTCAGGTTGGAGTCTCGTGTGGATTAGTCGGGCACCAGGAGGGATGCCCTCTTCCTTTTTCCCTTTTGTCTTAACTACCTTTCCCCTTCTCAGGTCCCCCGAGGCTTTTCCTCGGCCGCAACTCTTTCGGTAAGGATCCCACCCTCTTCTCGTCTTTTTGTTCAGTTCTCTGATTAGTCCATCCTTCTCTCCTCGCCTCCCCCTTTCGGGTTCCAGGTCTTTCCTTCTCCTGTCAATGTTCCCCCAAGCCTTTTTTCCCTCTTCCAGATCAGCGCGGCCCGCGCAATGATGTTGATAAAAATGCGACTCCCCCCCCTCTTCCGTCTTTTTTTTCGTTAAGTCCCCATCCTCTGTTGTACAAAATTTTCCCCCTCAGACCTTCCGCTTTTCCTCTCCGTCCTTAGAGGCACAAGACTTTTTACACTGAACAACATACCTCGGCCCTTAAAGCAGCTCTTTTTTACCCGTGCATTTTCGCCCTTTTTCCCGCTTTTCCAATTCCCCAGTTTTCCCTGCCTGATAGAAGAACTCATCACTTATTGCTCTTGCCTTTATTTGCCTTTCCTGACTAGTTCGCCACCCTCTTTTTCTCTCCATGTTTCAGTTTTTGTCAGCAACCATTCCCCCCCTTCCTATCCCTCCCCAATGAAGAACCTTTAAGTTAGAAAATATACGAGTGGAATCCCATCCGAAGGGTACCTACTCCCCTCCACTCCCCCCCCCCCTCTTTTGGACCCTTTCCCCCTTCCCAAACCTCCCTTGGACCGCGCTCTTGCAGAAAACGAGCTTTAGGCCGTTCACTAAGCGACAAATTTCCCCAATTCTCCTCATTTTCTTCCGTCCCCCCCCCCTTTACTAGGGCTTTCAACTTCCGTAACCCGACTTGAACCCTGAGGAGATGGTTCGCCCTGATAACCCAGGTCATGTTCCTTTCTTTTTCACCCCCTCCCCCCCCCTTTTATGGTGCCCTTTTTCATTTTCCCTGGACTATTTTCTTCCCCCATCCACTTCGCGTATCGACAGAATCGTTTCTAAACCCCCTACCCGATTAATGGAGAAAAACGTTACCCTTGACATCTCCCTTTGAGTTTTCCTTTCCCCTGTCTTTGGACCCCCCTTCGAAGCTTCTGTTGTGCTTTTTCTGAGAGCTCCTGTCACTTCATGCACATCAGGGAACCTCGCCCGTAGAAGATTACTTAAATATATGAGGGTTTCTAAGTTTACTTTCCTTTGCTTTTCCTTGATCCCCCGAATGCAAGATTAGATTCGTGTTTTAAGTCCACCCAGTCTTCCCTGTTTCCTGCCTATGGCTTCAAACTGAAAATTGGTCTCTTTATTTTCCGAAGATGTCCCCCTCCTTTTTTTCTGGTTCTTGAGGCGCATCGCCAGCCTTCGTAGAGGTTTTTTTTTTCGTTACTTTTCCCGGGCCTGATAGAGAGGATTTACAAGTTCCTGCACCCCAATGTGCGCGAATGGTCCATATTTGTACGCGGACCTTTTCCCTCCCTCTTCCCTCTTCTCGCTGTTCAGAGAGGGAGCGGCCCCAGTTTTAAAGCGGACCAACCTGTGTCTTGGACTGTCTAGCTTTTCTTGAACCTAGTTCCCTCCCTTTTCATTCTCATGCCCTTTTCCCAAATTGTCTTTTCTTTTCCCCTAGTTTCTGGAACAATTTTTCACAGGTTAAATGCCCCCCTGCTTCCCCTTGTAATCTGAATTCAATCCAGACCTTTTTTTTTTGAGTAACTTCTTT
>Ga0179593_1409093_pt1 | contig 12251 bp, 15 predicted proteins | sample CZODoug2_1_08_16_FD_185931 | JGI IMG/M metagenome (GOLD analysis project Ga0179593, IMG submission 185931) | Vadose zone soil fungal communities from Angelo Coast Range Reserve, California, USA - CZODoug2_1_08_16fungal (PacBio error correction) | ecosystem: Environmental > Terrestrial > Soil >... | reverse complement strand
CCTTGGTATATCTCTCAGCCCGCGGCAAGCCGATACCGATGCGAGTTTTTCCTATATGGCTCCCCATCCCCCTGGCAATCCCGCACGTCTGCCTTGACCAGCCGTAGTGCCCATGTCGATTTGAGCGTGTCTTTTTGGTTCTTTCTGCTCCATCTTTTTCAGGTCCCCCCCACTGCCTGCAAGTTTGAAACCGGTGTCTCGTCCCCCCTTCTGCTGCCTCCTTTTCCGTGCACGCTTTCCCCCCCCAGAGGTCCCCACCTTTCATTCGCAATTTCTTCCATTTTCACTGTTTTGCGCTTTTTTTCTGAGAAGACACTAACCCAGGACGGTGGAAGCTTCAGAGTTTCCCAAACCAAATCACAAGTCTTAGTCAAAGTTTTTTTTTTTTTCCTTCTTTGCTTGTTTTTTCTCCGGTCGTCCCGTCTCATTTGTGCCCCGTTTGTGATTTCCGTTGTTCCCCCCCCCCGTGGCCTCCCTTTTTTCTTTTCCCCCCCTGCCTGGGGAATTTTACCTTACCGTCTTTTGATGGGCGATGTTGCCTCAGCAATTAAGAGTTTCCTTTCCCCCCGTTTTGCTCCCATCGACGGATTTTTTGCCCCGATTTTCGCTACTCATGATGTTTCGCGTTTCTGACGGCGGGCTCTTTGTCCCCTGTTCAATACCCCCCTTATACAACCACTCGACCTAAAACCTCTAAGCACCCTTCGTTTTTCCGTTGATACCCCCTTTGGCCCCAAAAACCTTTTGACCCCTGACAACCTTCCATGAATGTGGCGCTCCCCTTCAGCGTGTTGCAGGGCGCCAGCGGTGCAAGAAGGCTCTTTTCCCCCGACCAACTCTTAACCGTGGAATGTCACCCCGTTTTTCTGTCTTGTCCAAGGCCCTTTGAGAGGTTTCAGGAGCGCCTCTGAATGTTCCCTGTTTTACTGGCGGAACCCCCACTCCTAAACGCGCTTGCGCCAACTGTAGAGGAAACTCAGGCAAAAGACTTTCCCTTTTCCCCCCCCCGTTGCTGCCCCTCTCCAATATTCCCCCACAAGAGTTAGGTTTCCCGGCTTTTGTTTTTTGGTCTCCACTGGGGACGTTCGCAAGCCCGTTGCACAAAGCGTCTGTCTTTATATACATTCCCCCCTACCTCTCTGTTACAAGAAAAGTCCGTCCCACACGGCCTCATTATTCCTGTCCCTAAAAGCGCACTTTCGTGACCACAGCCTCCCTCTTCCCCCACCCTTGAAAATCCCGCACCCTCTCGTTATCGTAGACGTCACCTACTTCCAAACTTTTGGTTGATTTTTTTTCTTTTTGGTTTGTACCTTTTTTTTTTTGTGGCATCCCTCCGCGTTTTTGTCTGCGAGCCCCCTTTTTTTCTTCCCAATTTAGCGGAGCCCCTCTATCGGTTTTTGGAATCCCCTTTCCCCTTTCCCATCCCTCTCGTTGGAGAGATGGTTTTCCAACCCCCCCCCCCCCTGATCAGTGCGCTTTTTCGCTTACTTCCTTTTTTTCCGAGCCGCCACCCCCCGCGGTTCTTCCCCACAGGTGCGACATTCCCCACCCTTCCCCCCCGTAACCTTTGTCTTTTTGCCCCTTTTTTAGAATACCCTCCCGTCTGTTCAGGGTTATTTCCTTTGTTTCTATTTTGCCGTCATCCATTGCTTCACCTTTGGACTTCAGGTCCATCTTGAGGGAGGCTTTCTTCTTTTCCCACCCTTTTGACCCCCCCCGCCCCTTTTTCTTTGAGGGTGAGCTTATTCCGTCATCAGGAACGATTTACCCTGTGCTTGTCTTCACACGTTGATCCCCCCCACGGCAGTTATCCCCCAGTCCCTTGCCGGCAGGATCTTTCCCGTGAGGTCCTGTCGGCTTTTTCTTTGCCGGCCCTTTAGTATTTGAGTCTTGTCCCACGAGCGTTTTCCTTGCCGCCTCTGTGACCCAATTTCGGAGTCCGCCCGGCAGCCTTCGTAATGTCCTTCTCAAAGTTGCTTCGCTTTGTCCCCCCCCGTCCATTCATTGCCTTTTGCGCTGGCGTGCCGGTTCCAGAAGTTTCCTCTCCCCCTTGTCGTTTGGTACCGTTCCCCCCCCTATTTTTTTTTTTTTTCCCCCCTCCCCTCTGTCTTTTTTTTCCACTTTTTTTCTTCTGTTCGCTATTCTCCTTGTATTTGCCGCCTCTATGAGAAGGTCCAATCTCGAACACGCTCTGAGGTCATCTCTTCCTTTTCCCTCACGTTCGCCCGCTGGCGTATTGACTTTTTCTTTTCACATTCCCCCTCCCTTGTTCGCTATTCCCTCCCAGGCGTGGTTCCCCCCCCCGTATGCACGACCCCTTTCAGCCCTATTGCGCTCCTCTCCCTCTCCCCCCCGACAAGTCACCTCACACGTTAGTGCGTGAGTGTGGAGACCCCCCCCCCGCGATTTTCCCTAACGTCCTTTCGTTTCTCTTGTGCCATCCCTTACCCTAAGAATTTCCGTCTTTTCTTTTATGTTTGAGGTCCCTATGGAGTTCGATTTCCCCCGAAGCCTTCGCTCTCTTCACTGGTCGTGATTGGCAAGTATTCATTGACCTATGTGCTAGGCTCACCTACCTTCGCCCTCAGCAGATTGCTCTCTTTCTACGGGCCGTCCTTCTTTGAGAAAACCCCCCCCCCCGGTCCCCAACATCTACCCCGCGTGGCTCGGGGTGCGCTCTGCGTTATGATCGAAGCTCTTTAAAATGTAATCAGCGTGCCGTCTTGAACCCCTCTCCCTCCCCCGACCTCCAATATCCCCTCGAGTACTGCGAGTTGGATAGGCAGGTAGGTCTGCGTTGCAACTCAAGACGCCCCCCCCCCCCCCCCCCCCACCTATGTTCTTGTCTTAGATCTCGGCGATAGCAGTCCCCAGCCCTGTGTTTTTTTTTTTTTTTTTGTGAAGTTTTTGATTTTGTTAAAAATCCCTTATCAGCTTTTGCTTCTCCTGGGGATGCTCCGCCGGTCTGACAGGTGCTTGGAGTCCTCATACCCTCCTCCCTCTGTTGTCCTCCTTATCCGTTCGGAGCGCTCCCCCCTTTTGGTTTCCAAGTTTCTCCATTCGAACTTTGGTCTGTCTAAATCCCGCTTCCTCCCCTAGTTTTACTGAAGTTCCACTTATCATGCCTCGTCTTGTGCGAGTACCCCCAATGCTTTGACGTAGCCGTCTTTCTTCTTTTCTTGTGCTACTTTCTTCCCATTTTTCAATCTTGCCCCGGGCATGTGTCTCGTTTGTTTCTGTTTTCCTTCCCGCTCCCCGTGGAGATCGATTGCTTCTCTTGATCCTGCGTGACTTCCCGCCTTTCCGTGTTGGAGCTTGTTTTCACGGACACGTACCTTTTAGATGCGACTTCCTTAAGGATACGGCCGAGAGGTGGATCGGGCGTCCTTACCCACCCCCCCCCCCCCCCAGTCGTGGAAGATGTCCTTCACAGACTCCTCGTCGCTTCAACTCCCGTGGCATTGTTTTGATCTATCTATTGTTCAAGTAGAATTCCTATTCTCCTACTTTCCTCGCTGTGCATCGATGAGCTTTCACCAACTTCTCCAGAGTTTCCCATTACCAAAGAATTGTGAGTTTAGACGGACGCATCTTGCTAATCTTCGGTTTTCTTCACTCGACACCTGGCTTTTTGTTTTCATACAGTGATTACCCCCCAAGAGTTACTCTATGATCTCCCGAGACCAATACTTTTTTTTTCCCTCCCTTCCTCCTCTTCCCGAAGACAGACGTCAAAGAGTGAGCGACCAGCCCCTGTCTCATCCAAAGAGGACCCCCTCGATTGTGAACTTCCTTCTCACGTTTGGGAGGGCCCTAGTTTCTCCGATGGGAATGAATATGTTGTCCGCAAATTCTTCCTAACTATCGTCCACTATACGGGCGGTGTGGGTTCCCTTGCTTTAGTTCGTACTGCGCTTCCATGTGTTGAAGATTTTTTTTTCCTATTTCGAGCTCTAAGAGTTGGGTTTCAAGCACTCGTCCCTTTTTATCTGTTTGTGCAGCTCCTTACCGGATGGTTTACCTTTCTCCACTTGAGGGTAAGCACATTTTTTCTTCTAATAACTCCCCCCATTCGGATAGTTTGCACAGTCTTTTATTATTCGACCCACTCTTTCACCACACCGACCATCTCTATCCCAGAGGTCGATAATTTCTCCCCTTTTTTTTCGGGAGGCCGCCACGTCCTCTTCCTGCCCACCTGAACAGTCGGCTTTCTTTTTCTTTTTCCTCCTCTCATGTGTTTTATCTATGGAATCCTGCCGTGATCCTGGTACATCTTTTTTGGGACCTTTCCACAAGATACCACCTCTCCGACATCCCCTGTTTAGCAGCACGAGACATTTTTTTTTTTTGTAGCATCCCTTTTCTATTTTAATTGAGAAGAAGTTTGTCTGAGCTCTGTGCCTTGGAGACTTAAAACGCCAGCCCCCGTTAGAAGGTACCCCTTCGGACATTTCGCGAAACCCGATCGAGACCCGGGCTTCTATTGCCACTCTCCTTCTTCTGAGGTAATTTACATGATTGCCCCTCAGCCTAACCACAACGTGCGACCCCCCCCACCCCCCATTAAATCTCTCTTTTCCTAGAACCCTTTCCCAGTAGTCCTTCCCACACAAATGCTTCAGATCCTTCGTGTGCAGTTTTCCCCGAGACCTTTTCCCTTCTCGAGACCCGGTGCCGCATTTTTTTATTTTCTGGCTTACCGTCTTTGGGTTTTCCTACCCTTTGATGTCACTAGCACACGTGTAGAATTCTCAGGATTGACCACGTTTAGCGAAACCTGGAGATGATGGGGGGTTCTCTTTTGATAAGATCTGACTCACCCCTTTACGATCTTTTTCCTGGAGTTAAAACACACAAGGAGCTCTTTTAGCTGGTAGCTCGATGTGCTACCCCGGTCTCTTCTAAGAGAAACGACAATAGTCCAGATACATCGTGAAGTGTTTTTTTCATAGTGATCTCTCCATACGGGGCTCTTACCAGCACAAGGTCTTTCCCTCTCAGGTCGCAAAAGGCCGAGGATACGCAGACTCTTCACTTCGGGGGTAACCCCCCCCGCCCGAGTCTCTGCCAGCCCCCCCCCCCCCCCCCCCCCCCCTTTTGGTCAGCGAACGTCCACTTCAGTTCCGGTTTGAATTCACTCTCTAGTCCTCTTTTCATTCTAGCCTATACCCCCTCTTTTAGTGCAAGCTCTCCCGTACGTGGTATTTCGTTTCCCTTTCGTCAACTCCTCCAACCCCAAGCACGTCCTACGCTTGCGGAAGCTCCCCATCCTTGTAGACTCTGCCGGCCCGTCCCCGGGCCCCATCCACTGCCGGTGTCCTGCTTTCTTTCGTGCAGGAACTTTCTCAGCACGCTTTTTTTTAAGACCCCTTTCTTTTTCCTAAGCTTGTGTACAGCCAATCAAGCTTTCTCCCTTTATGGATACCCCGTCCCCCCGTCCCCATTTTCACACGTTGACTGCCTTAAGCTTATTCAGAATGCTCGGCTCCTGATTGGCTACTCCCCCCCTCGTGGTTATATTGTGTGCCCCCCCCCCTGCGGCCAGACCCGTTTGCTTCCCTGGTAATTTTCCCCCCCACGTGAGCCGGATCCCCTGTTGCGGTGAGTCATCCCGTGAGTTTACTTCTCTTTCTCCTTCCATTCCCCCCTTCCCCCCCCCCTCAATGATTTTTGGCTGGTTAGCTGAGTCAATGCTGAGTCCAGCACGACCATCTGTTTCTTGAGGAGTTTTTTTCTGCGTTACCTTTTCCCCTACTCTGACCCCACTCTGAGTTGACATGAAGCCATGAGGTGGTGTTTTGCCCCGGTTTTTTTTTGATTGGGTGCTTGCCGCCCGCGGCATTTTCCTTTGTATCTTCGATCCATCCGCGCCCGCCACGCTTATGACACCCCTGGTGTCGAGGTTTTACATGTTTCCCTGATTTGTTGTTGTCTTTTTTTTGTGTGTGACCGTTACTCTTTGCCTTCGTCCCCCCCCCAAAGCCGTCGCCTGAGCGTGTAGGTTTCTTTTCGGTTCTTTTGCTGATGTTTCTATCTCCCCCCTTGCCCTGGACCATTGCCTGATTCTCATCGGCCGCCGTCTTTCCGTCTCCCTGCTACACCCACGAGGTCCCTTCCCCACCTCATGCGCATTTATTACTTATTCACAGGTGGACTTGCTACTTTTAGAATTCCAATGTTTTACAAGCCAAGGACGGTTTACGTTCTTTGTGTCCAACCTTCCAGGTAGAAATTTTTATAAGTGATTTTCTTTTTTTTTTTTTTCTGCGGTTCTTCTCCCGGGCTGCGTGGTTCAGTCTTCGTGAGCCCCGCTGACCTTCCGGTTGTTAATTTTTTCCCCATTCCTTTGTAATGCGACCTTGAAGTTGTCTTTGATGTTTCCTTTTGCACGCCCTTTCTCCCACTTGCTACGGCCTTCGTCTTTGCGTGTCAGTTTCGCGATATGTTTCCTCGCGGCGCCCCGTCTTCCCCCCCAAAAACCCTGTCCCACTCTGATGAAAATTGATCCAGCCAACTGTGAATAAATTCTTTTTTTGTCTTTCCCCCCCCCCACCCACGCAAATCCCCGGTTTTTGAAGCACCAACGGCCCCCGCAAGGCGTTTTGCGCGGGCGCTCGGGCTTCCCTTCCCTCCAGCGCGCCAAGGATTTTTTTTTTTTTGCTTTTACCCTGGCGCACCCCCAGTTTTTTTTTTTTGTTAACCCAAAAGGTCTTTCAGTACTCGCTTGCAAGGCCCGTTGGGATTTGCTGTTTTGTTTTTTCTTTTCGGCTAGTGTTTCCCTGCTGTTTTTTCCCACTCCCCCGCCCTTTTGCCAACGGTTTTTAAGACCATTGACCTGTGCAAAAGGCCGTTTTTTTTGGCCCTTGGACGTTTCTTGCGGTTTCACGCTCTCCTCCCCACAAGTCCCTGGTCTTTTTTTTTTTGTTTTTGTTTTTTTTCTTCCTTGGCCCCCACTTGCCCCTTTTTTCCACTGTTGAAATTGCATGCTTTTTCCTTGCCCCCCCCTTCCCCATACCGGTTTTTGTTCCAAATACCTCCACCGCCTCTTATCTGACATTGGCAAACGGCACGGTTTTTCCCACTTTTGGTTTGTCCCCCCAGCAATTCTCTTCCACCTTTTTTGACCTGCCGAAACCTTGGCCTTTTCGTCCTGTTGACCTGGTCATACCCACTTGCCCAACGCCAACGTGGGTGGATTTCGTTGTTCTTTTTTTTCCTTTGTTTTTGATTTCTTTTTTTTTTTGTTCCTGTTTGCCTCGGTGCAAAATGCCTGCTATTATTTTAGTAGTCCGTTTGCGTTTTTTTTTTCGTTTTGAAAACCAATTTAACCATCTTCTTTTACCTCCGTTGTTGTTGTTTAGTTCTTTAGCATTTGGATTCCGTCCATCCTACTTGGCTTTGCCTGGGTCACCCGCGCTTCTTGGAATCAGACTTTTGCGGCCCCCCCTTTTCCCCCACCGTTTAACCCCCGTTGCCTTTCGGTTTTTCTCCTTTTTCATTACGCCATTTTTTGTCCGGTTTGCTTGTTTTTTTTCCCCTTGCTGCTTTTGTGGCTTGTGCATCCATTGCCTGTTTCCCTTGATCGTGGGTCAATCTTTTTTTTTTTTTTTTTTTTTTGATGAGGTGTGTTAGAGGTTTTGTTTTAGAAGCGGTTGGGGTATTGATATCTTCACGTTTTCTCTTTTCCGTTTGCTTGTTTCTCCCCGTTCTTCAACCCCCCCTCCCAGTCGCATTGCCGGATGGGCATTCTTCCGCCGGCGGTCCGGTTGTTTTTCCCGCTTTTGGCTTTGTCTTTTTCGTTTCAGCTTTCGTTCTTTTTTCCTCCTTACAAGTGAACTTATCCTGCACCTCTCCCATACGGACTTCTGGGCAAATGAGGGGTGACGACGCTTTCGCCGTTTGCGACATTATCGCTTGTGTTTTGCTTTTGTTTTTTGCAGTCTTGTTTGGCATAGTTTGTCTTTTTTTTTGATCACCTTTCTTGCCGGTTTGTTCCTTCTCTTCCTTTGTTTGTTCCTTTCTTCTGTTCTCTTTGAGGACCCCGGTTCTTGCCGTCTTCTTCTGCGCCTTGTTCCTCTCCTTTTGCACACAACGATGCGCTCGTCGTTTTCTTTGCTTTTTGTCGCACGTTTGAGTTACGTTTGCCGTATTTTTTCTAAACATTTCCACTCCCCGGTCCCTCTTCTCCACAATTACCAGGTCTTTTGCCCAGCTGCACGTTGCCCAATGCCCACCCGTTCCCGCCTGATGCTTTTTCGAACCTACCGGCTCCCCTCCAAGCCTTTAACCCCGATATTGTGCTTTTTTTCCCCTCTCGTCACCCGTCTGGCTTTTTGGTTCATGGTTCTCTATTTGTTTCCACCACTGTGACTGGTAGTTGCGCATTTCCCTGGTAGGAGTGCCCCCCTTTTTTCCTTTTTGTCTTCTTTTGTTTCACTCCTTTTTTTTTTCCGATTAGCTCACGTTCCCGTTTTCGCTTGCTGGTGCCTTCTTCCCTAGTTCCCCGAGTAGCCCTTCACCCAGTCGCCGCAATTCTTTTTTTGAGCGGTTCCCCCGTTGCTCGTGCTGCCTGTGAGCAACAGCGGCCTTCACCCCCCCTGCCGTTTTAGTGGTTTCCGACGATGTCGATTCTTTTGGGGATCCGTTTGCCAGATGCCCCACTTTGATCCTCCGCGGTTCCTCTTTTTGCACCCCCAAGTATGACATCCCTCGACCCGCCTTAGTGTTACCATGTTTTAACGCCCCCGAGTGGCTTTCTTTTCGGTCGGTGGTCAACCGCCATACGCAACCCGTATTTTCGTTCCACCTGCCCTCTGTCCCTGCTCTTAACCCCCGTTGCACCCCAGAGCAACGTTTGCTTTAGGTGTCGGTTTGCCTGTCTCCTTGTTTTCCTTCTGTCGGTTGGCTCCAGCCTGTTTCTGACGGTGCTGTTTGCTGATCACCGAGCCCCCGACTGGCGCTGGGGCCCTGCTTTTTTTTTTGAGTCGACGAGGTATGTGAAAGCCACCGCTTTATCCCGCACAAGCTCGCATGTGGTAGGACTTAAGCTGTCGCCCTTCGTATCCGTCAAGCTTGAGAGGAAAGTGTTTTCTTTGATTCCCCCTGTTTTGATCTCGTGGAGGCAACCCCCCCCTTCTGCCCTTGAGATAGGGCGGATGGCAGCTGTCTAGTTTATTGCGCCTGTATACCACCTCCCATATTCTTCCCGGTGATTTCTTTTGTCGTTTTGTCCTGCTTAGCTCCGTTTGAACCTGTGAGCGATTCTCGCGACAGTCTCTGAGCTCCGGTCGGTTTCCGTGGTAGTCCTTCGAACGGAACCTTATGGACTTCTCGGAGGGTGACTCCTCCCTTGACTGGTCTTATTTTGATATGGCCTAATTCCCCCAAGTGGTGTGCCCCCCCCCAACCCCAAATCAACCCCCCCCCCCCCCCCCACCCCCCCCCCCCCCCCCCCCCCCCCCCCCCCCCACACACTGATTACTCAGCATCCCCGCTGTATCCTCTACTGTCCCCCGGGTGGTGTCCTTGCTCTCTCTGAGTTCTCCCCCCTATCATTCACTCGGCGGAGGATCTGCTGGGCTTCCTTCTGGATAGATCGGCCTTGCACACCTTGCGATGCTCTGTCACCCAGTCTTTCTGATTTTTTGTCAGGCAGTTCTCTTCCGGTGCGCGCTCCTGCTCCGACCTCGCCACGATCTCAAGGTCACCTCTTCCTTGTGGTGTCTCTCCTATCCGTAGGGAGTTGATCTTAGAATCAGAACCCATCCTATTTTTTTTTTTTTCTTTTTCTTTCATGCCTCGCTCGCCGAGAATTGGCTTCACAAGTTTTTCTTTTTATTCTCCCCCAGCAAAGTTTGATAAAATTGCCTATCCTGCCGACCCTAGGAATGTCTTCGTCCTTTTATCAAATTCTAAGTCTCATAGATCTTTCCTAGGTGCCGACTACTTAGTTTTTTTTCTGTATACAGGTGCTCCTGAGTAATCTTCCGTTAGTTTAGGTTCCAAATGGTCACCTCTTCCATCTCCATTCTGAAATTCATACTTTTTTCAAGCCTCCTCCCCCTATTCTCTTGTCTCTTTTTTTAATTCGCAGTGCTAAGACGTGTTGTCCTTTCACTGTGAGGTTCTATCTTGAGCTCCTCCCAACGCCCTGATTCTTCTTTCACAATTCCCACAGATGTCTACTTATACAGCGATCACACCCTGTACATGGTCTCTATCCTATACCTCTTCTATCTCTTTCCTTCTTTTGTCGAAGGCCTCCATTTAAGAGACCTTCCGGGCTGTTTAAGGGCTTCATTTTTTTCATTCTTTTCCTTTTCCTTTCTCTTTTTTTTGTTTTTTTTTTTTATAGTATTCTTTTTAAGGAACGCCGTTTTTTAGCGAGATGCCCTTTTTTACTCTCGACTTTTGAGTTTACCATCTTTACGCTCTTCTCCCGCGGTAGCGGGATAGAGCCCGGTAGTTTTGATTAGCAGCTTTTTCGATTCAGAGTCCCAGCAGATTGTTTTCCTTTTCAAGTGTGTGTTGTTGATAACCATTTTCTTCCCATCACCACTTTGGTCTACTTCCCACCGTCCCGGTGAGACGACACCTCCTCAAGGAGAAGGCGTCTTGCGGCAGTGTCTCTTTGATTCGAGGGCAGCTCATGCCTCGATACCCCCCCCCGCGGTCCGGTTACCCGTTCTCGTGAATGATTATAGACCCCAACCCTTTTCTTCAAACCCCCTGACCCCGTCGGGGGTCTCCCCCGCGCCCGTCATTTCCCCCTTTCTTCCCCCCTACAAGAAGCTTTTTAGTGACTTTGTGAGTCTGTTGACTACCCCTTTTTTTGGCAGTCTCCCCACCAGGGCCCTTTGCGAAGCGAGTGAATGTGATTGCGTCGGATGGGTTTTTTTGTTCCGTTATAATCCTCCTCCCCGGGACGGTGGCCGTCGTGACCCAGCCGTCGGTTCCATTTGTGTTCGAAGGCGTTGTGAGAGAGTTATCCCTGCGCAATGCGCCCGTAATCTTATCCCCTCCGACGTTGCCACCCCCCCTCGTTGGGTCTGTTCCCTTTTTGCTCGAGCCAGTGCTCCCATTCGGCCCGTCGTCTTATTGGCAGTCTGCCCACGCGCGGTTTCCCGTCGGTGCATCTTGGGTTTTTTTTCCCCCCCAGTGTTCGCGATTTGAGTTTTTCCCCCACTCGCTTTGGTTTTCCTCGCCTTCTTCTTCCCTGTTTTTTGAAGGCTAGCTCCTCTTTTTTTTTTTTTTAGTCGCTCTTTCTGTTCCGAGCATTTTTGCTCGCGTTGAAGCCCAGGTGGCGTTCGAAGTCACCACTTTTTCGCCTTTTCCCCTTTTTTTGGCTTTTTTCTCTCCCCTTTGGCGACTTTGTGTTTTTTCCATGGTCGTGGCGTCCAACTCCCCGTGCATTTTCCACCACACTTTGACCCAGCTATGGTTGCCTCTTTCTGAGTCGTGAGACCCCTCGAGTACAGGTTCGCACGCCTCGGACCCTGCCCTATCTGCAGCTCTTTTGTAACCCCAGGAGCAGGCCTCATTGGGCTACACCCAGGTGTTTTTTACTCTTTTCACTGTAAAGTGTGTCTTCTCTCTAATGTGACTTTCTCGAAAACGAGCTTTTTCTCCCCCACACCTCTCGGGTTATAAATGTACGCTTCCTTTTGTCACACAGCAGGCCTAGGTGTGTTCGGTCCAGAGTCACGGGATGAGGCTGGCGAAGTCGGTGTTGGAGAAGACTTTGACTTTGGGCATTAAATACACAACTCCAGGCAAGCTCGGGCAGTTTTTAGAGTTAAGATACAGCTCTCCAATCCACAAACCTTTTTTGTTTGGGTTGTCACTCTCCCTGGTTCCCGTACGACCCCTAGGAGTTACTTCCCTTTTCCCCCGGAACCGGCTGTGGGAATTCTAGGTTGTGCGGAGGTGTTGTAGGCGCTGTTGTAATTCTGGTACTCCCCCTCCCTCCTGTCACTCAATCGCCCCGCCTTTTTTTTCAAAAAAGTATTGGATCGGTTTTCTTTCTCTGTTGTAGTTATTGTTTTTGGTTTGCCGGGTTTTCCTCAGTTTCCGTTCCCCCTGGTAACCGTTTGGAACGTAGAGGGATCTCTCCCCCATCCGCTGCGTCCGTGGTGGGCCTTCTCAAAGTTTGAGGGCGCTTTTGGGATGCTTTTCCCATTTCAAGTCAGCGTGTCCAAAGAGGTGTACCTCGAGCGCCACCTGTTTGGGTTTCTCCCTTAGGCGAA
>Ga0179593_1732806_pt1 | contig 12252 bp, 9 predicted proteins | sample CZODoug2_1_08_16_FD_185931 | JGI IMG/M metagenome (GOLD analysis project Ga0179593, IMG submission 185931) | Vadose zone soil fungal communities from Angelo Coast Range Reserve, California, USA - CZODoug2_1_08_16fungal (PacBio error correction) | ecosystem: Environmental > Terrestrial > Soil >... | reverse complement strand
TTTTTCCGTTTCCCAGCACTGATGGATAATACGTTTCCCTCATTCTTGGATGATAAAGCAAGTTTCAAATTCCCCACCCCAAGGCCCTCCATATGAGAAGAAGGAAAGGCAGTTAACTATTGTTTATAGGCCCAATATCATGCGCAGGAGGGATAATGGCGAGTGGGGGAGCTTTTCGAGCCCCCCTCCCCACCCGCAAAAGGTTACACGAGCCTTCCATGTTTTGTCTAACCTTGCTCCCTTGCGGTCGTCAGGAGCTATTGGATCTGGTCTATACCTGACCTCATCGTAACGTTCGACCGGGACTGGGAGTCGCAATTAGCCCAAGTGGTGGGGTGACCGGCACCGACCTTGGCGGAGCTTTTTCGATTTTTGGTCGCGGGCACGGGCAATTCCGTGAGGCCCGGGGCAGAAGGACCATAAGACGAGAAGCGTGGGTCGCTAGCAGAAAGCTCCATGTCTCTTTTTCAGGATCTTTCTCGGCGCTCATCGCTTCACTTTGTATTTGAACTGGAGCGCAGTTTTTCGCCCCAATTTTTTTTCTAAGCGACTCTCTGGGGGGGGTCGCGTTCCCGCCTAAGGTCCCCTTCGCAGCTCCACGATTAAGGATGTCATGCCTCTCTCCTCTTTTGCCTTTTTTAGCTGATCGACCGGAACGTACGATGGCTATGATTTTTAAACAGACCTAATGTCAGTCCCAACCCTCCACCGACCACCACTATCAGGGGTATATTTCAACCGCCTTCGTCTTTCCTGTCCTCTTTCACCACGCGCGTCATGGCTCTCCATGTCGTCTTAGCGTTTTTTTCTCGCTGAACTCCGTTTTGCGTAGTGTCAGCGGCCTAGAACCCGGCCGTCGGATCACGGGGGGAATTTACGCTGATTCGATCGGCCCCTCTTGTTAACCTCTAGATAACACGGCGGAGTCCCAACATGAACCGTCCCCCCCCCCCCCCACTAGTTCGGATAGAGGAGTCTATAATGTCCCCTCTTGACCCGGTTTGTTGGCGTCCACGCAAGCGAGCACTGTCGAGCGGGTCGATGTCTTTCGTGGTTATTGTTGACTATGTTACGGCCACCGATATCCCCCCCCGGACCTCTGTGTAACATGCGCCCCTGCGGTTATCGCCGTGATTGCAATCTGGTGTTCGGTGTTAGCGCAACTTTAGAACTGACTTGATACTCTTGGCTTTCTCTTTGCGGTCGGCAGCAGAAGAAAATGAGCTCCTTTGTTCTTTCCGCATGCCTGCGCTGGAGATGCATGTATGGGCTCTTCCTTCGTGTTCGCTTGCACGTCGGGCATTTGAGGCCATCTGACGTGCGCCCGCTTAGACTTACCGGCTCCTCTCTTTACAGGGGCATCGCAGAAGCCTCCCTGCAGTTTCCCGCTACCGAAGTTGACCTCGGCCATCTGGATACTCACTCTTTCGACGCAGCAATGTAAAAACGTTGCTCCTTTTTTCTTCTCTGGACCTTGACCTTTTGATATCTAAGTTTGAAGACACAGTTTGGCGGCTTTTTTTTGATCGTTTCGTGCGGATGAGTCCATATGATCGGTGCGGGGTTGACGCTCACACCGATGATTTTCACGCCGGCACCCCGCATGAAGCGCATAATGCGCTTATTCGGGGGGCCTTTCGATCCAATGTTGTCCCCCCCCCCCATCCGACGCGTGCCAACGCCCGCGTTTTTGCCATGGCATCTTTTTGTTCTCCCTGCGCCTCTGAGGGTTCGAAGCGTATTCTTAGGGCCGACGACATTGAGCACACACAATAACGCTATCTCGCTTGTGAGGGCTCGGTGTGCCTCGCCCCTTTGGCCCCCAGCCTGAAGAGTCTATGTTCGCTCTCCTTCCCCGTCCCGTTGCAGTCTCTTTCCCGCCCCGCTTCGCGGCTCGTCGGATTTAAGAATTATGCCTTATTTCGCCGCTCCTCCCGACAGCCCCGTTCGATTGTTCGCGAAACAGGCGCCGCTTCGGCGAACGACTCCATCCCCAAGTGGGGAGGGCTTTTCTAGCCACGAAAGCGGCCACCACGGCCGGCGACAGAAAGGACCTGAAAGTGTCCTTGCTTTCCTTCCGGAGAATCTCAATCTGCGACTCCAACACGATCCCAGGTGGCCGCATAGCTGAAGTTTGTCTCGATGTTCGCCGGCCTTGGCTCCTCCTGGTGGCCTGCCGCACTAAGTAAGTCCCCACAAGAACGTAAGTCGTCCCGCAGCTTTTTTTTGTTGGACAGGATTTTTTCGCGCATACGCCTAGTTCACCCTTGCGACACGAGCCAGTCCCAGGGCCCAACGCCCTTCGAAAATTCCGTGGTTTACGGCTGTGATGTTTTGGGTACTTTTGAAAACCCTCTCGCAAGACGCGGATACGGGTTCTGGCGATAGCTGTGATTTTTCTCCTTTTTTCCGCTCTCTGCCCGAGAGCATTTCTTGGTATTCACTCCGATAGGCGGCTCGAGTTTTCTTCGCGACGCGAACTTTGAAGCCTCCCGATCTCCTTCCGTTTTTTTTTTTTTCCAGAAGATCGTGATTACCGGTCCATCCTGTTCTTTTTAACACTTTTTCCCTATGTGCCTGGACCACATCCGGCCGCGAAGAGAGGAGAGACTCGAATGAGCTAAACCTTTCCCCGGACAACCTCCTGACCTTTTTTTTTTTCGTTCCCATGCCACCCCCTGCAAAAGACGTACCGGAATTTCGGCAACTGTCTTTCCGCTTTTTTGCCGCCGGCCAGTGCACTAGCGGTACTTCGCGATTGAAATTATCAATCAAACTTCTGATTTCGACGCTTCGTCCGGATTTCTGTCCCCCACCTTTTTCCCCCCTACGAAGGCGGCATCCGAGAGGCCGCAAACATTTTGATCTCCGGGCCTGTTTTGCGTTTTTCTTCGACGACAAGATTGCGAGATTTTCAACCGCTCTGCGCGTTCCAGGAAGTTTGCAACTGTGGTGGTCGGCCGTTCGTCTCCGGAGCCTTGCGGACGGCCCATCGCCCCGTCGGGCCCCGTCGCCCTCAAGCGTCCGACTTCGTCCACCCCTCCGGGATTTCGCGATCCTGATCCTGGGAAACGACAATCTCTGTACTTTCTTGGCGCGCCGACCGCAGCGGCAACGATATTGTCACTCGAGGTAACCATCCGACTTCGGACACACTGAGTCTCACCCTAAACCACTCGATGAGCTGCCTATTAGCCATTTTTCTGTTCTTTCGGCATAAGGTCCTCTCTAACTAATTCCCAGGCCCCCAGCCACCAACGCTTGGTCCGCAGCGAGGAGGGGCCTGCCTAAGATACGAATAATGTTCAGTTGAGCGATGCTGTGGGAATGAGAGTAATAGTCTTGAATGCAGGGCCCCCCCCCCTCCACTCTGCTCATCCTTGAACTCTCTTTACCATCCCTCGACAAAAAAAACTGGCCCCGTAGAGGAGGGTACCCATGCTCAAGTCCCCGTACCCTGCTCATCCGTCTAGATAGTCAAATGAAGAGGCCCTCGTTATTCACAGTGAGTAGATTCCCCGGGAACATAGACCGAGCGTATATTCTTTCCTGCACTCCTTGCATCACGTGCACTCAGGGAAGTTTTAGCCCTTTTTCTCGCCCCTTCCTGCCTTTTTCATCAAGAAGCCTCCTGCAGACGGAATTTCTTCCCCTGATCCTCAAAATTCATCCCAGTCGCTGCGGGGGCACCCCGCCGCATAAGCACCATAAAGTCCCCTCCACGCGCCTTGCCCTTCCGACCTCGGTGTTCGCGTGGAAGCCGGCCTTGTCAAAATAGTCAAAAACCCGCCCCCTCCGGATGCAACCCATGGTAAGACGGATGCTTTCTGATAGGCGTGCAAAATCTCTTCTCCCCCTGGAGGCTATCCGCGCTTAGAGTAGTGGATAGGGCGCGGTGTTGGGTGTTGTTTAGATTTGCTCCTCGATTCGTTCCCTCGATCTATCGAGAAACGTCTTGAAGGTGTTCGGTGATCTTTCCTTTTCCCCACGTATCCACGCTTTCATTTGGTGACGAGATTCGCGTCCCGAAGCTTTCTTCTCTTACCGTGTCCGCGCAGAACCCCCCTGGAGAAATTCGTGGCGATCGCAGCGAAGGTCCTTGTGCTCCTTTGGCCTTCCCCATAACTTTTTGATCAGTTGCCCGTACCCTCTGTTCCGATGCGTTTGCTCCAGCTAAACAAAGATGGACCAAACCTGGTCTTTGCTCTCCCTTAAACGTCAGCTATGCGCCGCTTCCGCAGTACGGCGCCTTCAAAGTAGTCGCCCCCCCCACTCTTTCTCTTTCTGGTGGCTGACCCGTTTTAATCTGAGCGCAGTCGGTTTCCCCTCCCAGGCGAGCCCACGCTATCTGACCCTGATACACGCTACAACATTCTCTTAATCCTGCCGAGTCCCATCGCTTTCGCGTCACGCGCTGTTTGCCCGGGCCTTCACTCTTCGTGTCCCTAGATTTTTAAGTCCGGGCCCCATTTCGAAATGGCGCTCCGCCAGGACCGGTTGGCACACCCTCATCGCTCCTGCTGAACGGGCCTATAGACCCATCGAAAACTTCTACGGCTCCCACTTTCCTTATCAAAGTTTCCCGGCCTGCCTGGGAGGCCTCCGTAGGACCTTTGGTGACATGGATTGCATAAGGAGATCACCCCTCCTCCCCCCTGTATACCGTAGCATACTGGGCGCACAAGGTCGCCTACTACTCGCGTTTCCTGCAGTATAGGGGGCAACCCTGGGTCTGTGCTTCCCCTTATGATCCAAACCGGAATGCTCCCTGGTAGGAATAGGCTTACCGTGTCACCCATCCCCCCTCGCTTTCCTCCTTTGTTGTGGGATCTCGAGTGGGGCACTCAGGCCAGATCTTGATCTCAAGACTTTGATGAACTCACTCCAGGGAAAACGGTCAAAAGAACCTGAATAGTGTCCCTATTTAGGGGCAGCGGAGGCTCATTTACTATAGATCTGCAAGGCTCGGCCTTTCTCTGAAGCGTTTTCTCCGGGCAGCGGAAGCAATCCAGCACCTCCCCCCCATTTTTCGTACCCTATGAATCCTAATTGACCCCTCCTGAAGGAATTTGAATTAAGGGATATTGTTCTCCGAGACTTCAAGGTCCCCTCCTTAGAGATCTGGTTCGCCATTTTCCCCCCCATACCGGGTTTGACGGAGAGCTTCGACACTTTTTTTTTTCCCGTCTTCAGCGGTCATTCTTATTGGGTCAAGGGTTGTTTGTCAGATCCCCTTTAGCTCTCCCCGTGGGACCGACAGGAAGACTGATTGTGAAGTTACCAGTTCCTTTTTCGCGTATCCGGCTTGGAAGCCCGCGAGCGGTATGTGTAGATAATGTTTACCAGCGCGCAGATAAAGGGGACGAAACATACAGTTGGGTTTCTTTTAGGACTTTTTTCTTTGCAGAGCCCAGGAAGGAGGCTGGAGCTCCGAAAGAGGACGGCGTTCTCGGGATCTCGAAAATTCTGGGTGGAAAGTTTTTGAGCGGAAGAAAGAAAGAGGAAGACCCTGACGGATAGCATTACATAGGCACGACCAATTAGTCCGTGCCATGAAGGGACCCTACCAGCCACCCGGAATGCACAAGATTAAAAAATCTAGGGCTCCCCGTCCGGGCCATTTGGACACGCGGTTCAGCGGCCGATACTCGGGCGTGGAGGGAAATCCGACTGTCCTAACGTTGCTATTATGGGGGTGGTAATCGTTCACGATTCGACTTATTCTTGCGCCGATGCGCTTAAGGAATATAGAGAAATCGCTTCGGCACCAGGTGACCACAGTAACTCGGCGCCCGCAGTTCCACTTGTAAAATCAACAATTGTGCCCCCTCGTGAGCGCGCGGGGTTGTAGCACGGGGGGGTGACCGCGCCCTTGACGACTTCTGCTAGGGCCCATGGGTTGCCAGCCTCCATGATGTTCAGAGTCGCCGAAAGGACGATTGGCCGCCCACGTCGAAAAACTCGTGGATCCCTGGTCCCTTCCGCAGTCGGAGCCGGTGATGCAGATCATCTTGCGGATGAATTAGGGGCGACGTGTGCTCGCCCCCCCCGCAGTCATGGATGCGAGTATGTTGTTGTCTCTCCCCGAAAGTGTTTCACTTCCTCTCAGGAATTGCTGATGGATTTACCCTATGACTTCACTAGGAGTGAGATAGGCCAGTACGGGAACGTTTGAATCGCCGTGCTCTTCTAGATTTTGCCGAGATTATCTTTGGAATAGATGCGCAGAGTAGTCAGGATTTTCCACTGAAACGTCATTTTCCCTTCGAACAGATTGGCTCCCGAGATTCTATGCGAACCTTCGTTTGTGCGTGAGCTCTGCCCTTGACCTTGAAATAATCGTTTTACCAAATCTTTTCTTCTTTGGCTGGATCGAGCGCGTCGGAGCGGGATATGTTTTAAGATGAATAGGGCGGTTGCCGCAGCCGCCCGCTACGCGCAAGCGAAAAAAGCTTGAGGACCGCGCATTTGTTTACTTGCTCTTGATCATCCATCGCCTCCGCTGCGGCCGCCCGAGTTTGGCATTTGCGCTCATTAGAACTTCTGCCGCTTTCTCGCCTGTAGCATGGGAGGAACCGCCGAAAATTTTGAGCAACAATGGAGCACCGGCCAGCGTCCATATCGTGGTGACGGTTTCCTGGATAGGTGGCCCGCAGTGGACCACGTAGTCCTCCCCTCCCAGAGTATGGAGTATCGGAAAAGGAGGAACAAGGAGACCCCCCCCTAGGCTACGAGCGAACCCACACTCTTTCGAGTCTTCTTGAGACGAGGCTGAGGATCAAGGAGAAGACGATGAGAGAAGTTCTGTTATTTTTTTCCCAATGGTTGGACGAGATTCGGAGAAAGAAACTTGACGCTTGAGAGTCCCAGAGTGCCGAGAGCCCATGCTGATCAGCCCCCGGACGCCGTTGTCGCTCCTTCTTCGCGTCTGAACATACGAGCATCCTTTCTCCTTTGCTCTCCGCTAAGACCACCCCCCCCTCCCAGGGCGACGGCCGACGTAGCCAGATGTTGGTCTATATGTCCCTTCCGTCCTCGCTTTTGGTCTCTGATTAATTCGTCCCAGCATTGTTAAGACGAGTCGGCGAACAGCATGGCTGTGAAGATTCTTTAATCGCTACATTGCGACGTATCAAGATGGTCCTAGTGCGCCACAATTGATCGCCCACTTATGGGTAGGTCTTTCTTTGGTTCCTTCACGCTTTTTCGTTTTCGGCCGGGGTGGATTGCTATCTGTGATTTTAGATAATTAGAAGCTCTCGCAGCGATTCTTTAGTCGACCCGTCTCTTCAGAGATAGGCTTCCCCTTAGTCGGTGGAACGACACGCGGATGTGCACCCGTGGGAATCAACGTTTTCCAGCCCCCGTTGTGTTTTTCCGATCGTTTGGTCGTCTGCATCGAGTTCTCCCCCCCCCCCCCCCCTGTTTCCGACAAACTCTAGACTCCCTCTTAGTGAAGACCCCCCTCACTCCCGCTTCTCCTGACCCCAGATACATCCCCGTTCCGAAAACGTTGCTTGCCCTGAGCGTCCCATTGAACACCCCCCCAGAACAGCTCCGGTATTTCGCTTTTTTTTTCGAGGCGCCTCGTCCTTCCGGCGATTGGAATATGACTGTCGCGAGGAATTAATAACCGCTTCCCCTACTTGCCCTCTTGTCTGATTTTGTCGATCATCAAAGGTGAGCCGAGATTACTTGAGACCAACCCGTGTTTTTTTTTCCTACGAGGTTTGTAGGAAGCTTTCCGAATTTAGTCATAAAAAGGCCGGCGCGAGTCTGCAAGAGATCCGCAAACGGCGTGCCTAGTCGTCGCGGTGGCCTGTTGAGCTCAACTTCCGGCCCAAATTAACCGAGCGCGGCAATCTTCGAGCTTCTACTGCAGGCTTCGTCGCACCTCTGACAGAGAAAATTCCCAATCTCGACGCTGCTCACCGTTTTCTTGCTTTTTACGCGGCAACGAACCTGCGTCATCGCAGTTAACAATACACGACGGACACCTTCCTGCAACGTTCCCCCTTCACACGTTTGCGACGCCTTCGGTGTACTCCATTGTATCATGTTCGGAGGCCCTCGATACAGCTCGAAACCCTCTTCATTGCCTTCTCCACCACCCCCTTGCCGCAATTCCCAACGTTTTTTGAATCCTCCCGAGTAGATTGGACGCACCCTCTCTGTCAGACACTTTTCAGTCGCTCGCCATGCTGTGTTTTTGAGTGCGCTCAGGGTTTTTTCTTCACCCTCGCCCCTCCCTCTCCGACGCGCTTATACAGCAGAGCAGAAACCAACGCCACCGTTTTCTTTTCTCCAAGGAAGGCTCCCTTAGATCACGCAAGTCCATAGAAGTAGAACGCAGTTTTCGTCCGTTGTTCGTCGAAACGCGCAGCCGGCGGATGACAACGGGAATATAGGTTCTTCTCGAAGGCATAGATTGACTAACCTTGAACAGGGGAAGCGCGATCCTGGCGACAGCCATGCACAACGCTAATAACAACAGCAAGACGTCCTTCTCCTGCTTCTCCGCTTCCCCGGCACCTCCTCAGTTCCTCCAGCGGTGTGCGGCGCGTCCCATCCGGCATCCCTGCCTGACGGCAGATTCGCCGCGGCATGCTGAGCCTAAACGGTCCTCCCCCGCGGTTGGAGAAGGGGCGATTCGGACATCACATCAACCTTCCGGCACGGCCAACCCCCTGGATCGCACGGCACGATTTTTCGTCTACTCCAAACGGGGCGCCTTCAACCTTACGAGATATCCGCCGCTTCGTTTCATCGTCATAGACTTACTTTTTTGACGAACTGTGTTAGAAGATAAGAGTTCCTATCGCAATAGAGCATACCGCCCTTTCATCTTTATTGGCGCTTTACGCTATACACACGAGACGTCATTGGAAAGAGTGCGCGTCCGCCCGACTTTCATGGCGCATGAGACCAGAGGGAAAGAGACTCCAGGGCCGCTAGAGTTTTTGTGGGCTAGCCGCGCGAGATGGGTAATTGGTGCTTGAGTCTTCTTCCCCTTCCCGTGATACGACGCCCCCCCCCAGATGTCTTCCGAAGGAACGGGACGCTTGATTCCTCTACCCCGTACTTCCCCGAGTTCTGAGATCGAATCCCGCCCCCCAGCCGTAAGGGCCGCGTCTGCGGTACATTCGGCCCCTTTTTCTCCAATAAAAAGCGTTGTATACGCTGGTTTCCGCTCACTCTTTCTCCCCGAAGCTTCCATACAAATGCCGAGAGCCCCCCGAAGAGATCGCTCAATCCTGTCTACCGCGGTGACCCTTGTGACCGCGGAAAAACGCTTCTTCCTTGCCCCCGAAGCTCTGGACAGGGACTTCCAAATCCGCCCCAGATGCGTGACATGGTGACGTAAAATGCGGAAATTAAGTAACTTTAACGAGAAAAATCTTTAATACGATGGAAAAGGGAGTTACCTACAGAACCCCATTATCTTTTCATTCCACTGAAGATAGGGATACGTCGTCAGGATAGTGGTAGGTAGGTTGTCCCGCTAGGGGGATTAACCCCACGGAGAAGGCCCAGGAGATAACCGCAACCCCCTTTCAGATAAAGCCGGATCCAGAGTTTTGAAAAAAGAATCCCCCAGATCCAATTAAGGGACCTTATTTGATAGGCTCTCCCGTTTCTGATTTTCTACTAAACCCGGATATAGGCTAGGGCTTTCAGACCAAAGGAAAACCCCATACTTTATCTCTCAGAATGTGGGTGCGAGCTATTTTCAGGAGCAGGCAAGAGCGCTTACTCCTTACCCATTTTTCTTAGAATGTTTCCGTTTAAAAGGCAAAAGAAGCCGTGAAGAACTTATTTATGTACCTTTTCCTCGTATTTCTCCCGGCTTGTATGCAGACCGTAGGATCTTTAACTTTCCATTTTTGTGAGCCGGAGCCTGCGCAGCTACTCAATCCTCACCAGCTCTGTCCTATTCATCCCCCGAGGAGCAGGTGGTCCCCAATCCTTAGCATATTTTCGCTAAGGTCAGTCAAAGGCCTCCCCAGCCATTGAGTGACTTTTGATTTGGCGGAGAGCCCGTGTTTCCCTCCCCCCTTCAGCGGAAAATCTTGGCTTCGGCGGCACTTAATGGTCGGGCCTGGCCATTGGCGTCCTAGGGATGAAGAATCTACTTTTTAGCGCCAGACTCATAAGCAATCTGGCTCCTGATCCGAAGCTTGCGCTTCTCGCGGCCTTTGGCTTTCATTTTCAAAGACCTTTCTGCGCTTCTTTACACGGTTCCTCCACCCCCCATCTATCTGGGGGGTGGAGGACCCTTTGCAAGCGACGTAAGGCTGCCGGCTCATTCTTCTTCCGGTGGGTCAGTCTTTGACTTCTACCAGGGGTTTCCATTCTGTTTTAGCGGCTCCGAAATCTTTTACGTCCCCCCCCCGTGGCCATTGGTATGCGTCCCCCCCGACCGAACTAGCCCCGTACTTGCCCCCCTTCCCCTGCCCCAGGCCCCTGCAACGAGTAACATATTTCCTCTTCTTTTTCTTTGCCCGCGTCAAAGCGCATGGCTTCCCTGAAAGAGTCGGTTGCGCTAATGTCAGATCCACTGAAGCGTTAGAGCCTCTTTAAGCGGAAAATTCCGAGTAGAACAGGGCTTAAGTGAGCTTCTCTTCGGGAACTTCGCGAAAGCATAGGATCGAACCCCAGTTTCGTCCACCGTATTTTCCCGGCCTCCATCCCAAGTACGAAGCGATCTCCTTTCTTTTTTTCGCTTTCTGAGTTGGCGCCGACGCTCTCAGAACGCGCCCCGGCTCTGAACAGGTTTCCGATTCCGGCTTTCAGATGTCCGGCTTTTGTCCCAAGTCCGATGGCGTCCAACTTCGAACACCGCGTAGTCCTTTCTGCGCCCTTTGAGTGTTCTGTCAGATTCAGTTGCGGATGAAGGAGGTTGTGCGCGGGCCCCCCTAAGAAACCCCTGATTACTTTTCAGGGCGAAACAAGAATCAGACCGCAGCGGCTTCGGCATCTTTTTGGTCCTGCATGGCCTCCCAGTGCGCTGGCTGAGCTGTTCCCTGGTGCTTCGGGGCTGGGAGTCGGCCAGTCGGCAACGTATTGGTTGAGCAATCGAGTTTCTTCAGATCTTTTTCTGAGTTCCCAGTGGAGTGGCATGACGCCTTGCGGCGGCCTTGGATGTACCCGCCCCTGAAAAATTGCCTCTGGCCAAGAAGGTTTTCCGAGAGCGACTGCCACGCCATGTGGGCGTGCTCTCTTCCTGTCGCCATCGACTCTTTGTGCCGCCGTTTTTTTCTGCATAGGCTGGTTCAATCGACGTTGGAGATGTTTTATTTTCGCCTTTTTGGTTTCAGAACCCCGATGACGCAGGGCATTGCACTTTCTCGCACTCCATGTATTGCGATCTCTATCTTCCGGCCCTTTCAGAACGCTGTTCAGCCAAGCCGGTTTCTGATCAGTTTGTTGGAGTTTTTCAACTCATCATTGTTCGAGCGTTTGGCCCGTGCCTTAGGGCTTTTTCGGCCGTTTCACCGACAGGCGCCCTCGCGTTTAAGGTTCGGGATCGGTGCTCTGGAAGGGTGGCCGAAGTCGTTCTCTCTTCTTCAGCCTCCTTTCTCCCATATACCCCCTTCTCACTCCCCCCCCCCCAACCCCTCTTTACCTTCTCGATGCCTATATCCCGACGCGGCTTTCTCGCCCCTTACGGCCTTCGCGCCGCTCGTTTTTCTGGAGAAGGTTTCGTCTTTTATTTTCCCTTCGCCGCCCGATCTGTTGAAAAGCGGCGACTTAGGAGCTTACCGAGATTTCGAAGCACCCCCCCCGGCCCTCCGGGCGACCCGAACGGCACGACGTCCCCTTTCTTCGCGTGAAAGAAGCGAGCCTGTGATCTTTTCTGGCCCCCGCCAACCCCACCGCATTCGCGGCTCGTTTGCGCCGAAAAGTGTGTTCTCGAGAATATCGGCGAAAGAATTGGCCCTTTGATCCCCTCCCCTACTTCACAGATAAAAGTACAGCTAGTGACAGACGGTGATGCGATGCCTCGCGCTACAGAATATTCCGATCCTTCCCACGCGGGCGCGTTCTCCCCTCCAATTGATGCGGCCCATTCCTGGGGTAAGGCTGTTTTTTTCTTGTTCATGTTTCCCCCGCCTCGAAGCCGCTTCTCGGATGATTGCTCCTTCTTTTGCTTTTAGAATCAGACAGCTCGACGACGCTTTGTTAGAGGAACATCTTCCCCCAGCCTCTTTTTTCGGACCGCTGAACAGGTAGTCGCCCGTTGTTTCACTG
>Ga0179593_1553707_pt1 | contig 12252 bp, 13 predicted proteins | sample CZODoug2_1_08_16_FD_185931 | JGI IMG/M metagenome (GOLD analysis project Ga0179593, IMG submission 185931) | Vadose zone soil fungal communities from Angelo Coast Range Reserve, California, USA - CZODoug2_1_08_16fungal (PacBio error correction) | ecosystem: Environmental > Terrestrial > Soil >... | reverse complement strand
TCCCCCCAGGAAGAAAAAAAAAAGAAATAAATCTGCTTCCCCCCCTACATCTGACAAAAAGAAATGGCCCTTTTTTTCATAGAAGGAGAATTACCTTTCTCCCCAAGAAAGTGGTTTTTTTTTTCGTTTTACCTCTTTTCCTTTTCTTTAGGTGAGCCGAGGCGGGTTTTTGGGGAGAGCTTTTTTTTGGGTGTTAGTCTTCCTCAACCCCGTGGTTCAAGAAATTCCATCGTTCTTTTTTTCCTTTCTCATATTAATCACTCCCTCCCATTGATTCCCCTCCCCCGCACGATGCGACCGATCCGTTTTTTTTTCCTTTAAATAGACGGCTCTTCCTTTTTATTTTGGCGAATCGGCTTGTTTTTGGTTCTGTCGCCAGGCTCGCTACACTTTTTGTTGAGATATTCTTTCCCGGAAAAACTTTTCTTTCTTGTTTCAACCCATTCAATTAACACGTATCCTGCGCGAGTTTCTCAAGAAGGTATTTTTATTCCCTATGGGAACTCTTCCCTTTGTCCTCTGTCTTGCGACCGTGTTCGGTCCCCCGGTTGAAACGGCTCTTTCTCCCCCAAGTTCCCTTCCCCCCCCCCGCCCCCCACAGACCCGCATTCCCCCTCTTTTACGATAATCCGCCCTCGGCTTCTTAAAGAATTAATATTGGTTTTTTCATGGAATGTTCCTCGAACCTTTTGTTTTCTCCTCTTTTTGATCGAGCAAAGACCCCCCGAATGTTCGCGTTCCCCAATTTTCGCCCCCTCCCTCGTTAATTCGTTCCCCCGCGAAAGTCTTTTCAGCGCTGACCCTTCAAAGAGTGTCCTGACTTCACTCCCCTTTTTCTTTCCCGCCGTCGCATTTTTTCTCCTCTAAATGAATTGCAGACCGTTTTTCTTCTTTTTCGGAGTCGTCTTCCCCTTTTTTTCGAAGTTCCCCCATTTCGATTAGAAATTTGCCTCCCTTTTCTCGAGGACCTTCCTCTTTCCAAGAGAACTGACCCTTCCTCCTCAGATGACTCCCCGTCGAGAAGATGAAGAGAGACATTTTCTACCCCTCTCCAGCATTCCCCGGCCGAACTCCCTTAGGGCTCCGAGAGGGGCGACCGGCTTGGTTTTTGCGCGCTTTTCCCACACCTCCCAGGAAGGCTTTTTGGAACGTGTTTCCGGGCCATCATTTCTCTTTTCTCTTCCGAAAAGGGGGGTTTTTGACCATGTACATTTTAATCTTGATTTCCCCCCCCTCTTTACGGCAAAAATGATGTTGAAAAAATTTCCCAAGCCTGATGATCCCGGTTTTCCGTTCGGATACAGTAAGTCCCAAAAGGTTTTGGCCTGCCCCTCTCTCGAATTTTGTTTTTGTAAAGTTCGGAAAAATTTTTATTATTTGTTTTTTTCTCAGGAACTTCCCCATTTTGTGAAGAAAAGTTTCCCTGGTGCCCCCCCCTATCCCCTAATAAAGAAACTTCCCCCCTCCGACTTGGTTTTCCCCTTTCGGGTTTAAAAACCCCTTAAAGGTGTGCCTTCCCTTCTTCACAGCCTCTCTCGCAGGACCCCCTTTTGAAGGATTGGCACATTTCTTCGAATCCACGCCCCTTTTGGTCCATCGACGCTTCCTTCTCTAGTATTAATTGCTTCTTCAAGGAATGAAGATGGCGGTTACTGGTGAGCAAGGGCTCCTTTTCCCTTCATTTCCGAGTCGGTGTTTCCCCCCCCCGAAAGAACTTTTGGCTTTTTTTTTAAAATAGGGCTCCCGGCCCCCAAAACCCTTTTCTTCTTGGATGCATTAAGATCAGAGTAGGAGTTAGGATATTTTTTACGGCTGTCACTGGGAATTTTCTTTTCCCTCAACGCATGGGGGGGTTTTTTTTTCCCCTGCTGGTGTCCTTCTCCATTCATCTCAAAACGGACTCTTTTTCTCTTTGTTGGAGTTTGTAGAGATAATCCGTTTTTCTTTTCTTCCTTGAGATGAAAACATAGAATCGTCTTTTCTTTCCCCCAGGACAACTGCCCAGTGGCACACTTCCCTTTCTTCCTGGCCGCAGGGAGAGATGAATGCAATTCCCTTTTCTTTTCTTTCTGGGAAGAAGGTTAGACATCTAGTCCCCCCCCCCCACCCCCCTTGAGGGCGGGGCAGGTACTTCCCCCACGACTATTCCCCACTTTTCCCCCCCCATGCGTATAAATGCTAAATTTTCAAGAGATGAATTGCAGGCGTAAACCCTCCCTGCATTAATTTTCTTTTACCTTCTGGTAGAGGGCCCTTGGGTAGTGCCTAGCCAAACCTCCAAATCCTTAAAAACTACTTTCTTCCTTAGTCTACGGAGGGGGGGGCGGTTCTTTCGTGAGGAGGAACCTTCCCCATTGGACGGTTTCTCCCCCAATTATTCAGTCTTTTTTTTTTTTGTTCTTTTTATTGGAAACTCCCCCTTTATGTAAAACCGCTCTCCTTTTTTTTCCAAATCTCCCCTGTTCCAAATGGACACCCCCCCCCTCTTAAGGATAAAGGCGCCTGTGGTTCATCCCTTTATGCCGTCAGCATCCTTGTCCGATTGGTTAGTCCCTCTTTTTCCATAATTGACATACACCCCAGGGAACTGTTCCCCCAAGTTCGTCACGTTTTCCCACCCCATTTGCCGGAAGTTCTTCTTTTCAACCCACAGAAGGTCGCCAGCTTTTTTTTCAGAAGGAGGGAGGCGTTGATGCGGGCTTCTTCCTCCGGGCATCCTCTTTTCCTCCTTTCTACATGAAAATTGCTCCGGAAGTTTTTTCCCCTTTCCCGTTAGCATTGCGCCTTCTTTCCTTGAAATGTGTTCCTCCCCCCTCAAGCTGGGAAGGAGACCAATTTCCCCTCCCCGCACGCCGAAACCTGCTTGTCGTCGGCCACCTTTCCTTAAACCGCAGGGAAAAATCTTTTTTTTATGCCACACTTCCCTTTCTCCCGATGCCATGGGAAAATCCTCTTTTTTCACGGAACACTTTTTTCTCTGACTTTCGCGCCGGACCTCTCCCTAAAGATGTCGCTCCTTACCGAAGAAATTCTGATCCCCGTGTGATTTCGGATACCCCTTTTTTTTCCTCTCCCCCCCAGGTGTCGCTCTGGAAAGAAGAAAAAGGTTTCTTGGATTCCCCCTCTTTCGAGTTTTTCCCCCCCAAAAAACCTTTTTGTCACGTGAGGGTCTTTTCTTGGCGAGATTCCCTTTTTGATTGGGCCCTAGGGGGATCTCACCAACACGGTTCTACCTAAGAAAGACCTCCTTATTGACCACTCTCTCCCCACTAAAGAACTTTCCCCCTTCGGCAGGTGGAAACCTTCGTCTCTTCGAGTGGGAATTGATTTTCGATGATCACCAATTTTTTTTTCTTTAAAACTCTTCCCCTACCCAGGTAAAGAGGCTGCTGCGGGTAGACAAATCTTTCTTTTCTCCCGCCCCCCAAAATAAAAAGCGGCCTCCGGCGATTTGTAAACCTCCCTTATCCCCCCTTCCTTCCCATCGGAGGTTGAGACGGTTCCTACATTAAAATTCGTTTCTGAAACCCTCTTCTGGCATTTATTGAAATGGTGGAATAAACGTTCCCTCCCCTCCGCATACTCGGCTAAGGAATCTTTCCCTCCATATGGAAGACCCCCAGAGGTAACAAAGGAAACCCCCCTTTAGTACATCCAGTTACTGTTAGAAGGATCGGGTCCCCCGGGTTGAAGTTCTTCACTTTATTTTGGTTTTTGTTATGGGGGGGTTACTTACTCAAGAAAGGGGACCTTTTTCAAAAATCGGGAAACGTCCACAAAATTTGTGGCTTTGAAGTTCTACTGTGTAGGAGCTTCCTCGCTTGTCTCGTTGTGGCCTTCTTCTCCTTTTTTTCATCGCAGTTATGAGGTTTTCATGCCAATAGTCTTCCTTTTATGGGATTTTCTGGAGATTTCTCTTACCTTGCAACTCCCCAGAACCCAATCCGCTGGTGTTTTTCGGTAAAATGACCCCCAACCATCAGCCCCCTTTTTTCAACGTGGCGGGAATAACCCTCGAACAAGTTTCCGCCCCGCCGCGACCACCAGCGTCCCTTTCCTTCCTCGCCAGTAGACACTCTTCCAAAAGAGAGCACCCTTACTGCCAATCTACCGGGCAGGATTTTTTTCCCCTCCTTAAATAGCGACTTAGAGCAATCCCAGCTTCCCAGCAGCGAGGACTTGCGCCTCGGCTTCTGTCGTTAATTTAATTCTCTCTGGAAAAAATGGCGCCCCCTCTTGTTTTCTTTCTCTTGGTTGCCTCGGTGCTTTCTCACCAAAATGCCTCCCTCTCTCTACGGCATGAAGCAGCGCCCCTTTCTTTGCCAGAAGATCAGGTTCGCCTTCTTTCCCTTTAACGAGTGTTTCCCCCTGCACGCGCAGCCGTTTTTCTCTTTTCCAAGTAGAGCAGGGATGCTCTCAGGGAGAAGCGTTTTCCTGAGTAAGTCCAGTGTTTTGCCGGCCCAAGGGGCTCTCTGCTTCAGGCACGGGACTCCTTCCTGAGAAGGCTTTTTTTTCGTTAGAGCTTGTTGAGATCCCAAAGATAAAACCCTTCCCAAGAGTTAGCTGTTCCTATAGGGCGAATTTCCGGACCTACTGTTTTCTCTTTTTTTCTAAAATCAGGTTAATCAAACACCTCCTTTTTTTTCCTTTAGTGAGAGACATCTTTTTTCAGATGACGCCTAAGGTTGTGAAACTTTTCATGGAAGTCCTCAAAGAAGGCCTTCCATCCTTTTCCTTACGTGGAAGAGCGTCCTCTTTCCCCACAGAGACCCCCCTTCCCCGAGGGCGATTCCTTCTCTCTCGAGAATCTCTTTTTTTCCCTTCCTGTGAATGTCGCAGCAGAGCTTTTTCCTCGGAGGTTTAGTCCCTCCCCCGATTCTCCGTTTTCCCAAGAACGTTTCTTCGTTTTTGGTACATGCTTGAAGATGATTAAATCTTCTTCCCATGACGACCACGGAACTTTTTCTTTTTCATAATAGGATCGGGACCAGAGACGAAGTGTATTTTCCCTTTCCTCCAGGCCCCCCTCTCTCTCCGCTGATGATAACTTTTTTTCATTTTCTGGAAGAGAAGTCCTATTTCCAAACCCTCAGTAGAGAAAATGGCTTTCGATGGAGACTTCATTAAGGGACTCTTCATTTGAGAGCCGGGCCTCGAGATAGAAAAGAAATAGTCACCTTCGGGGAGATTTCTCTCCCTGAACCTTTCAGTTTATTTGAAGTCTCCCTTCCTCAGTTAAAGATGAGACTTTCCTCTCTTTTTTCCTCGCCACTTCGACTGGACAGATACCCTTTTTTTTTTTTCTCCGCCTTCCGTCGGACGTGGCGCCTTTTCCCCCATGAGACGGATTTATTTTCTCCCCCCTCGCGCGCGGTTTTTTTCGTCCGGCAACACCTTCTTTTTGTTTTTCCATCGAGCAGCCTTTCTTTTTTAATGAAAAGTGACCCCCCTCCCCCCTACTGCGTAGGATCCCTACTGAAGGAGATTCTTTATTTTGCATAGAGGTCAGCCTTTTCTAGAAAAAAATTCTTAAGTTCGGCCCCTATCTTTGTCGTTCTCTTGCCTCCAGATAAAGTGTCTTCTTCCAAAGGTCTTCTCCCTTACCTGCCTCGCCATCGGCCAACCCCCCCCCTCTCCTGTTTAAGGAAAGATAGCCTGAGGAATCCCCCCCTTCGACCTCCTCTGCATCGATTTTTCCGGACCGAAGATTCTTTATGTTTGAACTCCTTCCTTCCTCCCCGACCACGTTTTTTTCGCCATTCACTTTTTTTCCTTTGCGCTCACCGATGCGGACCTTATCTCGAGACTTTCGTCCTCCGAAAAGCACTGCTATATACTTTTTTTCGTTCCACAAGAAAAGGCCTCTTCTAATCCACTATCCCCCTTTAGCAGGGACTTTTTTTTTCCTCACGCTCCCATTGGTTATGGAGCGATCTCTTTTCTGTGGAAAGATTTCCTAGATGTGAGCCTCCCTCTACCTAGAACTCCCCTTTTTGTTTCCCGTAGAGGCTCTTTTTCCGTAAAGACGCTCTACCCCAAGGTGAGTTGTTTGATTTGACTGGGAGATCTGCTCAGAGATTTCTCCTAGCTTTATACTCTTTCCGATAGACGCTCTTAAAAGGAATTTTCCTTCCTTTGTGCGCTCTCCCATCGACCGTGGACTTTTCTTGACGGCTTCTTCCAGAATTGGAGGCCTCAAGAGAGCTCCCTTTGTTGAATGAGATGTCCGAGATGTTTTTTCTGCGGTCCCTGAGACTTTGTGTTAAGCCTTTTTTCCCGTTAAATGTTCAATTTCAGCGGTTTACGCTCTCTGACTACCCTGGGCCCCTCCAAAGCTTCCCTCGGCGCGTCGTTCTTCTCCCCGCTCCGCGTCAGGTCCTTAGTTATGAAGCGCTTTTTTCTATCGACTCTCCGATCCTCCTCCCTATGGAAATGCAACCGCCTCCCCGGGAGTGCGCCCCCCTTTCCCGAACCGTATCTCCCCCTTCTCTTTCTTCAGTCTGTTTGCGAGAATCATGGTGAATCCTTTTCGAAAGAGCCGTTTTTTCGGCGGCTATCTTTCTGATGTTCCTTTTCCTTTTTTCACTTGGGGGAGGTCTTCCTTAAAAAAGCCTCCTCTTCGTGCATACCACCAGTTTCTAGGTCGCTGGCTAGAAAGTTTCGCTTTCCCCCCCTTTGGCAGAGAAAAGGTTCTTCTTCTTCTATAAATCCATCACCTTTTCTCGCGAACTCCCCCCCGCGAGTTCTCAGTTCCCCTTTCCCCAATAGACGCTTCCCTGGCTCTCCATCACGGTCTTTTCCCTTCTGGAAGTGAAGGGGCATTCCCCTCCTTAAGGCAGAAAATTTCGCACGTTTACCAATAATAATTGTTTTGACTGTACGGTTGAAAGAAGCCAAACCCTCCTCTTCGTAGGAACTCTTTCTTTTGCTTGAGGCCTTACCTTCCCCCCCCTCGCATGATTAGCCGCTTTCTTCTTTGATCTTAAGTTTTCCTCCTTTTAAAAGCCTTTTCTATTTCTTTTCACGAGAAGGTGATGTTTTTCTTCCTCAAATGAAAAAGGCATCCCCCCCCCCATCCGTGACGCAACGGTTTCAGTTAATAGATGGATCTTCCTCCTCCTCAGCTGGATGAGAAGAACCTACATTTAGGAAAGACCTCACTTAATTTCACTACATGCGTGCCGCATACCTCTCTTTTTTCCCCCTTCACTCTAACAGACTAGAGGACTTTTTCGATGAGCTTTCTTCTTGTACGGAGTCTTTTAAATCATACTTGTTGATTCCTGAGGAGGATCCTCCTTCCAGACCGCCCCCCAACGGCTTCTTCCCTCAAGGTCTACTGCTTCCTTTTTTTTTCTTTTTCCCTCGGTGTTGAAGCTCGGCTGTAGGCGGGAACAGAGTCACAGGTGCAGGTTTTCGACGCAACCTTCCTTCTTTGAGAAATCGATCTTTCTAATCACCGCTCCCCTCTATTTAACTGCCTCTCGTTGCGCAGGTCTTTTTCTTTCCTTTTGTCAGGATTCAGAGGTGTACCCCCTTTTCTTCGCGGGAGACCGTACCCCCTCCCAGGCTTACCTTCTACGTAACAAGGGAAGTCTGCTTTAGGAGCAGGGTTGCCTTTCCCCACGGAAGCCAAGACAACCCCCTTCTCTTACAGAGCTTCTTTCTTTCCCGGAGGGAACCCCCCTTCAGGTGCTGTTTTTAAAGGAAGAAACGCTTGGCGACTTTCCGCGAAAGTTGCCGTTGCCACTTCCCCCAGCCCGTGAGGCTTTTTTTTAGAGAGCAAAGTTACCTTTCTGATGGCAGCTCCTGACTTTTCATCGGCTATGTATTTTTTTCTTTGCTAGGAAGCGCGGCCCTTTCTCCTCGAAACTGGTACGTTTTTTCCTCAACGGCGGATTGGACTCGCTTCTAGCAGAACTAGGATAAAATGCTCCAATTTCGGTGTGGTATTTTATCCTCCCCTTTCCCCATAGTCTACCGGAACCTCTCTTTCAGAGAAGACCTCCTCCGCTCCTCACCCAAGAGAGTACGTGCATTCCCAGGGCTCCCCTCTTGCAGTTTCCTGAAAGCCTCTTCGCGCTGAAAGACTCTTTGTTCATTTTCTTTGAACGTGGCGCCTTTTTCTTTGCAGGTCAATCTTCTTTTCCGGCTGTCGCGCTCCCCTTCTCTCCGCGCAGAACTATCGTGAAGATTTTCTTCTCTTTTCGAAGGATCCTTTTTTCCCTTGATTTGACGACGGTGACTTTTTTCTTCAGATAGCACCTCTTCTTTTAAAACTGGCCGTCCTTCGTAACAGCTCTTTCCCCTCAGAGCGCATTCCCTCACGCTTTCCGGTTTCCTCCTCCTTAACACGGACAAACCCTTTTCTCTTCCGGGGAGAAGCCGCCTCTTCTCGAGCCTTCCCGCGCCAGAGCCCTTTTTTTTTTTTGTTAGTTTAGGAGAGAACCACCCCAAAGAAGGCTCTTCTTTTCTCTGAGCTCTTTCAACGGAGCAGTTATGAGCGCTTCCACCCCCCGTTTCACCCCCTCTGATAGTAGGTCTCCTCCCTTGAAAAATGTATACCCCCCCCCCACCTCACTAGGAATTCGTTTTTTCTACGGAGGACGCCTTTTCTACCTTTTTTGGACTGGAGAGTGTAGAGCTTCCAGTACCGCTGACATTCCCCTTTCAGTGAGTCTTCCCCTCCTTCCACTAATGGAGCGTGGAAGTTCTTTCCCCTGTATGCGCGCACTTTTCAACTGCATCTTCTCGCTCGTGGAGTGATTCGGCTTTCGGGCCCCATGGCAGTCGCTTTCACGTGCGGGCTTCGGTTCCCTTTTAGAGTATCGAGATAGAGTCCTCTTCCTCCTGCATGCGACAGCCGCTTTCTTTCCTTGCAGGTACACTTTTTTCGAAGTCCCAGGTTTTCACCCTCCAGGCAAAATAGTGTCTCTTTTCCCTCGATGCGATGCGCACGGTGATGTAGCCTCCTTTCCTGTCATTCGAATTTTTTTTCGTTGGGGGTTTTTTTGTCGAAGGAACAGGAAGTCCCTTCCGGTGCTTGAAACAAGTGAGAGGTCTCCCTTTCCCTCCAAGCGCTAACTCCATTCTTGCCGAGCACTTAATCTATTTTTCTCCACAGAAAGAGTGCCCTCCCTCTCACCTTTTCCTGATGGACTTCATATGAACCCTCCCTTCCGGTGAACGGAGCTTGCCTTTTTCTCGATGTGCGACCTATCCCTTTACCGCGGTTGAAGACTCCCTCTCTGTTTCTCCTCCCCACCAAGACTTTCCTCTTTTCTCGCAAGAGAAGAAAACTTCGTCTTATCCTAATCTCCGTCCCTTCTCCAAAGGTTTTCTTTCAGTGCAGTAGACACTTTCTGTCTCTCTTCATCGAATAGAAGATGTAAGCGTGGCTTTCTCTCTCTAGAAAAAGACCCGCCACTCCCACAGGACTTCTTTTCCGATTTTTCCCTTTTTCCGAAAGGCGTCTTTATCCACTTTGCTCACCCCATGGGCAACTCTTTGAAGTCCCTACATAGCCCTTCCCTTCTCCTAGAAGGTAGTTCCATTATCGTAATCCAATGACTACCACCCCTCTTCCCCGCAGAGTGCGCTTCCGATTGGCGCTCTCCCTAAAAGGCGGTCTCAGCTCGGTCGTTTCTTTTCCTATAAGTCTAATGTTGGTAGTCATGGGTTTCCCTCTTCCTACCTTAAAAAGCCCCCCTTGTCAGCCAGTATATCTACTCCTGAATAATGGGATTTCCCCCCTGCGTAGGAAACTCTCCCCCCGCCATGAGAGATTCCACCCCTTTTTCCTCCTTCTTTAATGATTCTAAATAGAAATCTTGATTTTTCTATCCCCGATGATAGTACCTCACCCCCAAGGATTTAATCCCCCTTACGCGCAGTTTGAAACCCCGCAGCCCTCGCCGGCCGTCTGTTATTGGTGTCTGAAGGTGACCCCAGACCTCCGCCTCCCACAAGCGTGTCCTCTCGGATCCCTCCCACATTCCCCTTGAGTGGAACCTTCAGGTCCGCGGATATCCCCTTTTTCCCCGTCTAACGTCCCTTCTCGATTTAATCGAATATTTGGTGGCTCTTCGTTCCTGTCAGACAGGTGTTTGAGGGAAATAGCCATGCTTTTTTTTCGATCGATCTTGAATCCTCCGCCGTGTCTTTTTGTCGTTAAAAGGTTTTCTTCCTTTTTCTTCGTTTCTGCACTGGAAGCGCGTATTTTCGTCCCAGAGCTTTCTTATCTTCTCCCTTTGTGTGATGAGCGCCTTTCCTTAAAAAAAATACTCTCCAGCAGTAAGTCCTAATTTTTTCCCCTAATTGAAAATTAAGATACCCTCCCCCTTTACCCGAAAGATGGCTTTCCCCCTTCCCGAGATGCTGACCTTCCCTGAGCACATTTCGCTTTACCTTTTCTTAAGTAATTAATGACGGTGGATTCTTTTCTGAGAGAGGTGATCTCTTCAGTGTTTCGATGTGAAGGTCGCTCCTTGCTGGTTTTCGCGGATGGTATGGAGATTCTTTTTTTCTGAGTTCTATTCCTCCCTTGAAGATGTTGTTAGGAGGGTTTTGGGTTTCCATTGTAGTCAAACCCCTTCAGGGTTTATTCGGTTGATGTCCACCTGTATCCTCCTTCTCCCGCCGCCTCCTCGACGTCCTTCTTTCCCCTCCGAGATGAGCCGTTTTCCTCCCCTTTTTTGAAACTGGTCCCCAACTCCCCGTAACCCCAGTTTAAACAAAAAAGTCTTTTCCTTTCAAGCCCCGTTCCCCTGCCGGAAAACTTAAGAAGAGCTTTTCCCCTGTAGGTGGACGACCTTTCTTGTTTTTTTTTTTAACGAAGTGTTATCTGAAGATGCTTCTTTTTTTGTCTCGGAGGGGATGAGGGTTTGTTTTACCTCTCCCAGTTTTGTTCAAGAAAGTCCCTCTTTTTCTTTTAGGAATTCCCCCTAAAATTTCCCTTCTCCTTTTTTTCCCCGCCTCCCCCGACAAGCTGCCCCCTCCCCTTTTTCAGGTAACCCTTTTACGCTCCTTTTTCATTTTATTGTTTTCTCTTCTTCGAGGTTTTTACAAGAAGACTTTGAGAAATTTCCTGACCGGTCTTTGCGCGAGAGGTTCCGTTTCCCAAAAATTTGATTTTCTTCATCACCCCCCCTCATCAATTCCCACTTTTTTTCCTCTCCCCATCTGGCGCTCTTTTGCAAGAATTCCCTTTTCTATAGGGGCGCCTCCCTGTCGCTTTCCTTAGGTTCTTTCCGTGTTCTTTCCACCCTTTTGACCGGCGCGCTTTTTCCCCCCCAGTTCCCCAATCTCCTCCCCCCCCTTCACGCCCTTTTCCCAATTTGGTTTACGCCTGCTCGGCTTGCAAGTCCATCATACTCTTTTTGCGGCATGGAAGTGCCCCCTTCATTAAATTGTGTTTTCGGGGGCTTCCGCGGAAAGCCCCCCCCCCGGATAAGACTTTCTCCTTTGAGAGAATCGTTCTTTGGGAATCACCGTCTTTTCGACACTTTAGGAAAAAAGTGTTCCTCAAAGATTGTACGCCCTTTTTTTTTTCACGAAGTTTCCTTTTTCTTCCTCCTTTTTTTTTTATTTTCCCTTTTCTCGAAATAATGGCAGCTTCCCCCTCATTTGTAGGCCCGTTCGGCTTCCCCTTCTTTAGAAGTCCTCTTATTAGAATTTTTCCCCCCCTTTACGTCATATAGCATTCAAGCGAATGGAACCTTTCAGAGGAGAAATTTCCCCCTTGTCGTGCGAAGTCTCCTCTTTCATTACTCCCTTTTAATAAAGAATCCCCCCTTTCACGCAATCCGGCGTGCCTCCCATCGAGCTTTGTCCTTTTCTGGTTTTTCGGCGATTCCAAAAGAACTTTTTTCCGGGCCGGCCCTTTTGTGTCCCCCCGGACACGAACTTTCACAGGTCCATTTACTTTTGCCAATTATGTCTCCTTCACCCCTCTGTGGCTTTCCAATCGGACAAAGTTTCTTTTTTCCTGAAGGAAATAAAGTCCTTTTTTCCCCCAACTTCCCTTTCTGCCGGAGCCTGGAGATCGCTCTGGTTTCCTGGAAAACCGTCGTCTTTTCTCCCGAAGCCATCGGTTTGAAAAGCACCCGTACCACTTCCATCGAAAAACTCCCCTTCCCCCTCCGAAGAAGAATTGGTTTTTCTTTTTCAAGGCGCCCCCACCGGTGCAGTTTCGTTTTTTCCCCGACGCATTGCTACCTTTTCCGATAAATATATTTTTCCCTTCCTTTTTCA
>Ga0179593_1522149_pt1 | contig 12252 bp, 24 predicted proteins | sample CZODoug2_1_08_16_FD_185931 | JGI IMG/M metagenome (GOLD analysis project Ga0179593, IMG submission 185931) | Vadose zone soil fungal communities from Angelo Coast Range Reserve, California, USA - CZODoug2_1_08_16fungal (PacBio error correction) | ecosystem: Environmental > Terrestrial > Soil >... | reverse complement strand
TCTGTGTTGAGATTGTTTCGAGATTCTCTTAATTTGAATTAGGGGATGGTATGAAGGCAAACACTTGAAACTGAGTCTCTGTCCCACTTCTCAATGGATGACAAATTCCGGCACGCGGTTAAACTTCAGGGTCTTTCCTCGACCCTATTCCTTGGAGGGCCTGGTACGCCACTTGCCGTCATTGGAGTTTATAGCATTTTCCTTACCTTTTCGGTCAAGAGAGGCCTAGCAGGGTGTTTTAGATGCCGGAAAAGGCCCGAGCGTTCAGCCATGCTTCGCCCTTTTTGGTTCCCCCCCCCCCTTTCGAGGTTCCTCGTTTTCTTTCGATTCTCTCATTCTCACTGCCTCTCTAGGCCCTCGTAGAAGAATGTGTCTCTTCCTAGTACGTGTGAAGACTTTGACCTATTCCTTTTGATGGATGGCGGCCTGGGCTCCCCCTCTGGGAGGACGCACCCAGCAGTTCCTCGCGTTTTGACTCCTGCCTACTCATTGGATCACTCTCCTCGGCCCCTTGTTGCCATCGGCGAGCTGATCCTCGTTCCCGGTTGATGCAGGCTGCCTCTTTTTTTTTCCGTATGTTCCCCTTTTTCCGCTCCGCATCCTTAACCAAAAACCCCCTCCCTCTTTTCACACTCTTTATTTGACCTTTCGTGGCGCTGTCTTAAGTTTTTTTTTAGTAGCTTTCGAGATTGTTTTCTCCCCCCCCCCCGGTTGCGTGAAGTCCCCCACAGAAGCTAGTTTTTTGGTTTGATTTGAACCGGACCATAGGATACTGATTTTCCACCCCAACAAGCAGGAGCCTCCGTGGCCGATCCCCCCCCCTCTGCCGATGTTCCAGACTGGGTCCTACTTTCAACCCCCCCTCTGCCGGAACAGCCGTGGCCGGTGACGGTGAGTGAAAATAGCGCGATCGCCCGGCGTCCTTTCCCCTCTTCCCCGCCGCGCGATTTTCTAATTCGAGGGGCACCTCTCCCTTTCCTCTCTTCCTCTTTGTGGCGGTGCTGATGATGTCAAACCCAGTTTCTAGGCCCCCCCCTCCGGCTTGATTCACCCGCGTCGGCCTGATCCGACGGCCCTTTTGCTGCCTTTCTTCGAGCTGTTTTTTGCAGCAGTCGTTGGGCTGGCCTGCGTAAGCTCTTTTCCTTTAGACTCTGTCGGGCTATTTCCATCCCGCCAGCATTTTTTTGATCAGCCTTCCGGACTCTCTTGCCCTCCGGATTGTACGCCTTGGTTCGCCCGGACCCCACCCCCCCTCCGGTTTGATTCTCGATGCTAGCGGCATCCCGGGGCCAAAGCTGGCGAAAATTCGGCCTGCCGTTTCCCCTCCGCAGGCGACCCTTTCCTTTCTGTTGTATGAGATGTTATGTTGTTCAGCGGGCAAAGATCTTGCTCTAAAGCCCCCCCGGATAAACCCTGAGTCAGAACCATCAAAACAATTAACCTTTTCCTTTTCTTCTTTTTTCCAAGGACTGCTTCTTTGTCCCCCGTGTTTTCTCGAGTCAACTCGCCCATCCCCTCCTCCCAGTGTCTTGCAAGGCGACGCTCCTCCTACATGCTAGGAGTGTTCCCTCTCTTTTATAAAGCAGTCTTCGCCAGGAATCGTACTTCATCCCCTTTGTTGAGAGGAACGTTGTGTTGCTGACCGCCGAGCAGGTCGGCTTTCTGTGCTCCTTTCTTTTGCCTCGCCTGCCTCTGTCGGCGTTATTGATGGTCGTTGACCATGCGCAGCGTGGCCCCCTTCTTGCGCTCGTTTTCCCCCGTTTATCTTTCATTGAACCGCATTGTTGATTTCGTGCGCCCCTTCTTTTGCTCCCTTTGGATTTGCATTTTCCTTCCAGCCTTTTCTGTTACCCCCCCGCCGAAACACCTAGCCTTCTCCACTTCTTGTTCTCCTGGATCACAGGTTGCCTTTTTCTTCCGCAACCTTCGCCCTCCAGCCCATTTCTCGAGAGCGCGGGCCTTTTTTTTTTGGTCAAAACCTCTTCGATCCCCACGCGCCGGCCTCCTTACGGACCCCCTCTTCTGCTGCGTCTTCTGTGGACGTTTCGTTTCTCAAAGTCGTGGACGATCTGAAAAGCGAATAGCTGGCGCGAGATGGGCATTCCAAAGCGGGCTTCCCGGTACCGTTCTCCTGAGCTTTGCGATTCAGTGTCCCTTTTTTCTAGTTCTCGGTGTAGCATTTTTTTTCCCCTGGCAGTTACTTTAACCCGCTCCCCTCCTTTGTCCCCCGAAGGCGATGTCACAGAGCATGCCCGGCGATCTGCCAAAGCGCGGCGGTGGCCCCAGATGCCCCGCGGGGCGATTCTTCCCATCTTTTCGTTTTGCGACCTCTCCCCGCACGGCCGCGGAGGGGTGTTTCCCCCCCCTTTTTAAAAAAAAGCATCGGTCGCTCTCGTCCCCTCCGTTTAGGTTCTTTTTGGTTGCGCAGCCTAGGGCCGGTTCTGATAGAATCCGACCTTTCTCCTTTCCGCGAACCGGAGCCTTCTTTCCTTCCCGCTACTCGAACGGAATTCAGAGACCCTTGCCTGTTCCAACTTCTTAGTAATATTTCTTTTTCCCATTGCCGGATGGCGACTTTGACGCTCCTTTCCTACCTTTCAGCCGGCCGGGACCTCAACTCCCCCCTTCCTCTCCTTTCCGCGCACCGTTTCTTTTTAATTTGGCTCTGCGATCCGTTTTCGCGAAGTCTGCTTCACCCCTCCGGATTAGGAGACTCCTCCTCCCTTTTCCTCTATTCATTTAACACCGCATATCTGTCCCCACTTCCGGCACCATCTAGTACATCTCGACGTGGTCCCCCTCGAGCCGGGCGCGCAGAGGTTTGTTTTGCGTCCCTCCCCCCCAGATACCTGAATTTACCGCTCCGCCAATTCTTTCTTTAGGCGACGGTTGTTTTCCGGCATCGCCGCCGCTTCACCTCTTTGTCAGCTACAAAGGTCCATCTGCCGATAGCTCCCTTCACAAGGAAGTTTTTTCGGAAACCTTAAGCCTTTCGCGAATGGGCTCCTTTCCTTTCCCCCCCTGCCCCTCGTGAGTCTGGGCCCTCTGTTACGTTTTGAATCCGCCGTTGGCCTTTTCCAAGGTACCTTACCTCTCCTCAGGGTCCCCAGCGATAGACTAAGGCCACCCGGAATTAGCTGGCGAAGGTGTTTCCTGTCCCCGGTGGTGCCGGCATCCGTCATCACTTCTTGAGATACTCGGCCGTTTCTGGTTCTCCAATAAAGGGAACCTGCTCTTCCTCGCGAAATGCAATATTCCCTTTCCAGGTCCTCCCCCAAGAAGGTGATCGGTAAGGGACCTTCGGTTCTTGGTATCGGCAATATTCTTCCGCGTCGGCGCCCCTCACAAGAAGATTTGCACCAGGAGGCGCCACTACTCTTTCAATTGCAGTCCTGATGAAACCAACGGATCGCGTCATCAAGAGCTGCACACTGGAGCCCCCCCCTGCCCAAAATCCTCCCCCACTACCCTCACCAGCTACGCGTCCCCCCCGGATCCATCCCTTCTTCCCCACCCTTCTGTTTCTTCACACCACCTCTTCACTCTTATTCACGTCCTCTTGTCTTTCCCCTTCGATCACCCATACCCTAGCTCGGTCCCCTCTCTTCACCCCACCCCGCCCTCTCCCTAGTACTAAAACCCAATCCCCCGACTCTTCTTTCCCCTCCTTCCTTCTTACTCCCTCCTCATCTTCTTCACTACTCCCCATTTCCGCCAACTTTTTCTTTTTTGTCCGCCTACCCCCCACCCTTTCGATATTCCCCTTCTTTCTTACCTTCCCCCCCCCCCTCCCCTCACCTTCCTAATCGTCACCCCCCCCCCCCCACTCTCTCCATAGCCACCCATGTTCTCCCATCCTCGCTCTTCAACGTCTATTGCCCCTCCCCCTTTCTTCAACCCCGCCTTTCTTACCGCCGCTGTCTATTTCTACCCCTGTCCCCTCCACCCTTGGTTAGTCAAGCGCACACTTCGACTTCCCCCCCCCCCCAACCCTCCCCCCACCGCCCCGATCCCTACTCCCCCTTATCTCCCAGCCTCCATCTATTTAGACTTTTCTGTCCCACCATTCTCTTCCCCCCATAATACCTCTCTCGCCACCTCATCGCTCCACCCTCGTCCTCCCCTTATGCCCCCTCAGCACCCTCCACCCCCCACTACTGCTCCTCGCCCCCCTACTCTACCCCCCCCCTTCCCTCCTTCTTACCCACCCCCAACCTTCCCCCCTTACCCCTTTTCTTCCCCCCCCCGCCATGTACGATCCATATACACTCACATGCCCTCCCCCCTCCTCCTTCCCCCCACCCACTCCAATCATCTCTTCATCCCCATCCCCCCCCACCACACCACCTCCTCCATCCGTCTCTCCTCCCTCTCCCCGCTAATCCTTCCGCCCCCCCCCCCGTCCACACGCTAACCACCCCCCGTCCATTTATTGCCTCCCCACCCCCGAGCTGTTCCACAACTTCCCCACCCCGCCTCGCCCTCTCTTCTTTGCGTATCCCCTCTCTTTTCCCTTTTTCCCCTCTAGCCTCCCCCCCACCACCCTCTTCCCATGGCCCTCCTCCCTACCCCTCCTTCCTCTCTCCTCGCAAACCCCCAGGTCCCTCACTCCCGCTCCCAATCTCCCCACCGCTCCCCACACCAATCCTCCCCTCCATCTCCCTACTCAACCTCCCCTCCCCCCCCTACCTATCCAACCTAACAAACATTCCCCCTTTACCACCTTCCTCCTCCCGACTCCTTCCCCCTTCCCCACAGCTCCCGCCCCACCTTCCCTCCCTTCCCCCCAACACCCTTCCCATCCCCACTTTCACGCCCCCAGACACCCCTCTCCTCCTCCGTTCCTTTGACTCCCCGCCTCCCGTCCCACCCTACCCACCTACTCCTTCCCCACCCGGCCTACCACCTACCCGCTCTAGTCCCCTTACCCCTCCTCCCTTCTCGCACCCTACCCTCCTCTCTCACCACTACTATCTCGGTCTCCTATCCTATTTCTTCCCTCAGCACCCTATTCCTTCCCCCTCCCGCCCACCACCCGTCATATTCCTGCCCAACCGCTTTCTCCCCCCTCACCTCCCCACCTCCTTCCCCCAATTCCCAACTCCTCCACATCCCCACCGCATCCTCACCCCCTACCCACCCCCCATACCCTCATTCTATCCCTATCACCGTTTTAACCCCCTCAATACACTCCCCCTCTCCCCACTCTTCTCAGCCTTCCCATCCCCTATCTCGCGGTCCAACCCCCCCTCATACCTCCTTCAACATCCCGACCCTCCCCCCCTACTCCATTCTAGCCTTACCAGCCACCACCGCGCCCCCCAACAACCCCCCCCCTCCTTCCCTACTCCCTCAACCCTCCCCTCTCCCTTCCCATCCCACCCTCCCTCTACCCCTCCATCCCCCCACTCTCTGTCCCCCCCCCTCTCCCTTCCCTCCTCCCCCCAGACTTCCATTCCTCGTTTCACTCTCATACTTCTCTCACCATACTACCCTCCCTCCTCTCCCCAGCCCCCGCCCCCCCACCCTCTCGTGACTCCCACTTCTCAGCTACTCCCCCACCCCCTTCCCTACCCCCCCCCATCCCCCCTTACTCTTCCCCTGTCCCCCCCTTCCCTTTACTCCCCCCGATCCTCGCACCTGTCCTTATCAACCCCCATCGCCCTTTTTCCTTTCCTCTCATACTACACCGTCTAGCTCTCCTCTTCTCTCTATTTGCTTTCATCCCTCCCCCCGAATCGTCCCCCCCAACTCCAACCTCCAGACGTAGCCCAACCCTCGCATTCCATGCCTCCCAATCTCCCCAACCCCCCCCCTCTCCTCTTTTCTCCCTTTCCCCCTTACTTACCTACCCTTACTCTCCCCCCACTCTTCCTCCCATTTACCCCCCTCGCTCCCCCACATACTCCCTCCCCTCCCATCCGCTCAACTATCCTTACTCCCTATCACCACCTTTCCCTACCTCTCCGTTCCGTCAATCTCATCGCCAAAGTCCACTCCCCCTTTAACTTCGTGTCTCGCCTTCTCTCCCGCCCTCCCTCTCCCCCCTTACGCCTCCCCTCCCCTCCGCCCCCTCCCTACTTCCCCCACTACGATCCCTACCCTTCTCCCCGTCACCTCCTCGCTCCTATTTTCTCCTCCTCCCTCCCCTCTCCTTCTCTTCCCCCCCCTTCATTCTTGCCTCGCCCCTATCCTCGTGGCTTCTCCCGAATTCTTCCCTCCCTCTTTCAGTCTTCCCCTTCTCAATCCTTCCTTTCTGCCCCCCCTCCTCCCACCACCTCCAGTCGCTATTCAATTTTTCAACAAACCCACGAACATCCTTGCTCCCCCATTCTTCCCCCAATATCTCCTGCCCCCCGCTAATCCCCGGTCCCCTCCCCCCTCCCCCCTGCTCAATCTATCCCCCCCCGATTTTCGCTTTTTCCCTCCCCCCTCCTTCCTCCCACTCCCCCCTCACCCCGACTTCCTCTCACCCCTCCCCCTCTCTTAGCTTCCACCTTTTTAGTCACTCCTCCCCCTTTTCCCCTCCCTCACCCTCGCACCTCTTCCAACCTCACAATTTATCCCCCGAATCACTCCTTCTCCCCTTCCCGAAATTTAATTTTTCTCCCATCCACCACTATCACACACCCCACTCCTCTGCCCACCCCATCTCCTATTCCACCTCACCCCACTCCCCCTGCCCCCTCTACTTTCCTCCCCTCCTCCTCTCATCCTACCCGCCGGCCTTTCTGCCCATTCTAACCCCCAACCTTCCTTAACCTTCTCATCCCTACTCCCCACTCCACGTCCACTTCTTATTTCCTCTCCTCCCCCCCTCTTCGACCCCTCCTCAACTTCTCCCTTCCCCTTCTACTCCCTCTCCCCTCCTTCTCCTCCCCCGCGCCCTCCCTTTTCCCCCGCCTCCTTCCTTCCCCCCCCGCTCTCCCGCCTCCTCCTCGTTCGCCAACCAACCCACTGCCCTTCCCCGACACCCACACCCTTCGTCCACACCTCTTTATCTCTCCCTTCACCCTCCCAGTTCGTAATTACCCAGCTTACCATCCATTCCCCCCCTCCCCACTGCCTCTTAGCACTCTCACTCCCCCCTTCCCACACCCCCACCCCCCCTGCCCCCCCTACCCCCTTTATATCTATCTCCCTCCTCTTCCCCTTCCATTCGTCTCTCCCACACATCTTCCCCGCCGCCCCATGTACTACCACCCCCCTTTCTACCAACCATACTACCCTTCTCCTCCCCACTCCCCCATTCTTCTCACAACCCCACACCCCCCTCCACACACACTCCCCCCACCATACACCCCACTCCGACCCCCTTCTTGCTCTATTCCTTCCCCCCTTTGTTGCCACACCCTACAGTCCCCCTTTTAACTCCACCCTCCCACACCCACCAAACACCCTATCCGTCTTCACATCGCAATCCCCCCTCCCTCCATCTATCGTCATCTCACCCTCCTGAACCTGAATTGTTCCCACGTCACCTTTTGCCTTCCCTCCCTACTACCCCCTAGCGATCCCCTCTCCCCCGACCTTCATCTTTCTCCTCCTCTCCCCAATAATCTCCCCCCACCGTTATCAACTCCCCCCCACTCCTCAACCCCCCTCCGTACCCCTCACGTCTCCCCCTTCCCCTGTTTACTGCCCTCACCTCGTCTGCCAGTTTTCTTCCCCCCTGACCATCTCCCACTTCCCTGCTCCAAATCATACCTTAACATCTCGACTGCCGTTTCCATATCCCCTAGTTCATCATCCCTTCCCCTCTATTTGTGCATTCTACTGCCACCCCCAAGTTCCCAACCCAACCCTTCCCACCCCCTACACTCCCCCCCCACCCTGCCTCCTTCTCTTATGTCCTCCTCATATTTTCTACCTTTCGAATGGCAACCTTTTACCACCCTCCACACCGCCCGCGCCACTCCATTCCTCTCCCCCCTAATCTCTCCCTCCCCCCTCCTGCCCCTACTCTCTACAAACCACACCCCCCACGTTTATCACCTTCTGCCTTATCTTTTCCAATTAGCTACTCTCCACGCTCTTCTAACCCCCCTACCCCCCCCCTTTCTACCCGCATACCTCCGCACTCTTTTCTGCTCCTCACCCCCTTCCCCCCCCTACACCTCACCCATCATTTTGCCCACCGTTACCCACTTCCAACCCTCTTCCAAATATACCCCCCGATCCAATCGCCTGCCTTCCCACTCCTCTTCAACTCTGTCCCCTTCATTCCCCTCCCTCTGACTCCCCCAGCCCCCCCCACCGCTTCCCTACATACTATCCTCCCTTCTTCCCCACTCTCATTTTCCTTTCCCTTTTAGACATTCTTCTCCATGGCCCTTCCGTTCCCCTCCACCTCTCCTTGTGTCTGCTTCGTTAGCCTGACCCGTTATCCCTGCCCCTTCTCTCCACACCTTCGCTCTCACACCATCCCCTTTCCCCCACCTCGTTCACCATCGCCAAAACCACCCACTCGCCCCCCCCCCTTCTCTCTCAGCCTTATTCCCTCCCCATCCCTCCCGCTCTCTTATCTTATACCACTACCCTCCACCCCTACTTTCTTATCCCCCTTTCCTCATCACCCCCCGACGCTTACCACTCCACTTTTGATCTCGATTATCCATCCTTGACCCCTCCTCGCTTATTCTTAATCCACAACACGCCCCCCCCCCCCTCTACACACAAATCTCCCCTCACCTTCGACTCCCTCATCAGGACTCTCCTTCTCTCTTCTCCTCTCTTCCTCGTCCCAACATCCCCACCCCCCTCTCCGCCCATACCCTCTTCCACGATCCCCCTCCCCTCTTTTTTTCCCCCTACCTTTATTCCTCCCCCCCACACCCTGCCTTTTCTACTCCCCCCCCTCATCCGTGACCCCTTCGTTCGCCCCATTTTTCCCTTCTCACACCTCCCCCACTTCCCCCACGCTTCCCACCCCCACCCCTCCTCCCCCCCCCCCCCCTCCCTCACACCTTCCGCTTCACCTTATTCCACTCCCCACCCCCTCACCCTTTCCTTTCTTTGCCACACATTCCCCTCACACACTTATCCCTCCCTTCCCTTTTCCCGCCTCCTCACTAATCCCCCTCCATTCATCTCGTCATCAATCATCTCTCTTCTCCCCTATCGCCCGTATTTCCGCCAGCACTCCCCCCATTGTACTTCCCCCCATCTCCTCTGACGGCCCAACCTGCTTCGCTTGCACACCGGTGTTCTCTTCCCTACCAAGAATTCCACCGGGACCAGCGCGCCTCCTGGCGGTCACCGATCTGAGGCGCGACCCGCCTCCCGGCGCCGCCGCATGCCTAGAACACCGCGAAAGAGTTTTGATCTCGCTCCTGGAAGACCTTTCTCAGTTCTGGGATTCGTTTCTTTCTATCTGTCGTCGGGCGCTTAATTTTTCGCGACATTGCTCAACTCCGAAGGATGTGGTTAGCTTTCCTGATAAGTACTGACTCTGAGATAATGTGACCCCCTTTTCCTCACGGCCTCTCAATCGATTCCCCTCCTTCGAATGGCCCTTTACCCCCCAAGTCGAATTAAGGTTCAGCCTATTTTCTGGTTCGAGAAGGACCTTACCCTTCTGGTCCTGCCGGCGCCGCCGATTTCTGCCCTCCACTTTAGTAAACTTTCTGCATTCCGTCGTGTTTGGTTCTACAGTTTGAATGGTTTTTCGGATCCGGATATGGTGAATGGCGCGTCTCTTATTCCGCGATGTTTTCGCCCCACGGCTGCAGGCGGCCCCCACGATAGAAAGACTATCTCCCCTTTCTTGTGTTGATATCTTATTCGAGCGTGTTTCGCCTTTCGGCCGAGGTGTCCGCGAGGCCCATTCGCTTTCCTCTCCCCGTAGCCGTTATGCAACGAACTCTTTTGTAATTCGCCAAAAGGAACCGATGTTTCTTTTGTAGAAACGAACGCTTTCTCTTCCGTGCACGGTCGTTCCAATTCTCCAGACCGCGGTCCCCTCCCTCTTAGATGCCGAGGAAGTGACCCTCTTTGCCCAGCCCTACGTTCTCGGCCTTTCTTATTTTGGCGGAGGAGCTTTTTTGGCCTTTTTTAACAGTAATCCCGATAGCGTTACCCTCTTCCGATGGTAGGTCCATGTATCGCAGGGGATAGAGAACCCATCTTTCTTTTCTTTGCGCGCCTTCGCTCGCATTCGCGCCCTATTTCCCTTCCGCTGAAGCCCCCCCAGACTTTCCCCCTTTTTTTACTTGATCGTTCGACTGAGATATTTGCCCTCTTAGAGTTTTTTTTTCTGAAAGGCCCGCGGCATACACCGTTTTTCTTTTTCATCTCGGCCTAACAACTCCCTTTCTCGGGGCCCGCGTAGGCTTAAGGTTTTCACCGAGAAAACGAGGGTCTGCCGGCAATGTGATTCGGAGCCCCTTTTATATGTGTTTTTTGCGCCTTGAAGCGTTTTTTTAGTAACCTGACATATAATTGACGGTGGTCTCTTAATCTATAAATGGGCCGTTTTTATCGTTATTGGAGACCAGTCGCGGACCAGTGTGACGAGGCCCCCCCCGCCGAAGTTTAGTAAACGAATGATTCATTCTTTCCCTTCACCGTGCGTATCGGGTTGACCGGGGCCTTCCCCTGAGTTTCCCCCCCCTTTGTCCCGGTCCTCCCCCCAGACTGTCTTCGGCCGACGTTCGTGTCCCCGGCACAACCTTCTCTTTTTCCCCTTTCGCCGCGGGAGTGATTGCGTTTCGATCGCGACCCTTAATCGTTTCATGCAAAAGACACTCTGCCCACGACTTCTTTTCGTGCCTGACGTGGACCAGCTTGTCACTTTCCTGTTGATCGGCCGGGCATTCCCTGCGCTTCTTCCTTTTTCGAAGTGGATTCCCCCAATCCTTCATGGGACGCACCTTGGGAGCCCTGATATCTCGTCAGTGTGTCCGAATGACGGAAGGCCGATGCGCCGCTTCGCCTTCCGCCACTCTGTTGGCTACTCTTTGGTACCTTTATTGGGAAGCGTAGCGCCTTTTTGCCGCCCCGGCGTCGCCGCCATGTCACTTTTGATTTTTTCCTTTTTTTTCAGACGTTCCTCTATTCGTTAATTTCGGTGATGAGCTTGCCGGCATTTTGATTTGGGGTTAGATCCCTCGCGGTAAAGAGGTTTGTTGCCTTACCGCCTGGCTTCGCGCGATCCCCCCTCTCCCGCACGGTATAGGCGAGAACGATCTTGCTCTGTTTGTGGTAAGGCCCAGTGGTTGCGTTTCTGTGCTCTTCATTACATAGTCGCCGCAGGCTCCCCCCCCCAAAATCCGGTTTCCCTGCAAATTTTTTCACTTTGCTTTTGGCCTGCCCTTCGGTCTTTTTTCTCCTTAGTAGCGTTTTTTTGGCTGACCTTTTACCGTTCCCACCGGTCAAAAAAAGAAGTTAGGTTCTTTTTCTCTTTCCCAGAACCGGACCTTTTACAAACACGCCCGATCCTTTTGATTCACGGTTGACGATACCCACTTTTCGATTCTGTTCGTCCTTTCCCTTTTGGTTTTGAACCCCCCTCCTGCACCGTGCTTCCTTTCCCGGGGGCCCACCCCCTCCGAGACGACCAATATTGGGGCGTTCCCGAGTTTCTTCTCTTTCCGCTGATTTGAGACCTCCTTTTCCCTGTGTGGCCAATGAGAATGTTTTCCCGAGATATGAGGCCGCCGGAGAGGGTGGCTGTTTCCTTGCTCAACCCCCGACTTCCTCACCTTTCCGGCGACTCAACCCCTCGGTACTTTTTCCCTGCCCGCGGCGAATGCCTATGATTCTCCTATTTGTTTAACGGCCGTCCATCTTTTCTTTCGATGCTGTCTTCCTTCCTTTAGCCACTGAATGGGCGAGTTGTCGGGCTTTGATTCCGCCAGCGAAGTTCCCAAGTCTTTTCACTTCCCTTCAGGAAGATTTCGTTCTTCCTCTTTCGGGTTTTTCCCGGCGAAAAGAACAATCCCTCGATGTCAAAATGCTACCTGCCCCAAGGTGGTTCGCGAATTTTCCGGCCCCACCGCGCAGGTGCCCGCCGCAGGGCGCCCCACAGGAAGTCGGAGTGGATCCTATGCTCTTTTGTTTAATCCGGGCTCCCTTCTCCGGGATCTTCCCTCAAAGGATACAAACTTTTCGCAGCCCTTCCCCAACAATGATTTCATATGTCCTTCCGTTTAGCGCAAGCTGTCCACGCTGCGGTCGACCCCTTCAAGAACTTCTCACATTGACTTGCGGGTTGAGACGCTCCCCCTGCTCGGCGTGTCAAGTTTCAAGCTT
>Ga0179593_1466523_pt1 | contig 12252 bp, 10 predicted proteins | sample CZODoug2_1_08_16_FD_185931 | JGI IMG/M metagenome (GOLD analysis project Ga0179593, IMG submission 185931) | Vadose zone soil fungal communities from Angelo Coast Range Reserve, California, USA - CZODoug2_1_08_16fungal (PacBio error correction) | ecosystem: Environmental > Terrestrial > Soil >... | reverse complement strand
TGCTGGCCTTGGGTTTCTTCCCCCCTCTCGTACTATGTCTTTGTGGGCCGTTCTGCCGGTGTTCTTTATTCAAGTCTGAGTCGGCACCGGCCCCTCACAGGACGCACTCCTTATTCATTGAGCCCCAGAAAGAAAAGGTTTTTTTGACTCCCCTCGGCTGCCGGACCGGCGCGGAAACGAAGGATACCCCTGAAGGTCTGGCAAGAGCAGTGCTGCGCCCGTTACAGGATGAGGGCTCGCTAGTGCCTGTCATGGCCAAGATTACATTATAGCGTCGGGCCCGGCGTTGGCACTGTTCGATACCCTTCCGGTTCTGGTTTCGGGAAGCCTTTTAAGGGATTATTCAGAGTCAGGAGTTTTTTCCGCCTAGAGGGCGGCCACACAGTAGTTTCCCTCCTCAAGGTGCAGTGGACCCCCTCTTTGATGGCCCTACCGGGTGCTTTGGGTACATTTTTTTCCTCCTCGCGTTGGCGGCGACCCCGCCTTCTGTGATCGATTCTTTTCCGGGAGTGCCTTCCCCCTTCTCACTCCCCCAACGCCGGAGCGGCGGCACAGGAGTACCCCTTTCTAAGACCTTCCGATGATTCTTTTTTTTTGGGCGCACGTACTGTCTTTTTGTAGCGCAGGCGTCGTCAGCCACGTGATTATCTTTCCCCACCACCCCCTGCGTTTCTCCAGGTTTTTAGACACGGGATGACCCGTTCGCCTCCTCCGAGCGGGCAGTGTATTTGCAAGCCTTAGGTGCGGGCCTGGTTGTGCCATGTCTCTGTTCGAAAATCGGTGACCTTTCGGTTTCCGACTCAGGCTATTAGGTGGCTTGTTGTGAGTTCCTCTTACCCAGCAGCTCTCCTTAGTGAATCCTCTTCTTTTTAGGCTCTCGGTTCCCAACTTTCCTCCTAGTTATAAGACCCTATTTCCTTCCGAGCGCGGGCAGTTTCGCTGCGACGCCGAATAGCGATTTTTTTATGTTGCTTGCCCCTCTTACGTCGGCGAGGGCCTTCAGGTAGGGGCTGTCGACCACCTCCTTTTCTAGCCAACTCCCGCGGCCGCCGCCTCCGTTTTGCTCGATGCGTCCTTTAACGTGGTCCTTCTTCCCCAGTGAAAGTTCGCGGAATTCGTTAAGAACGTTTTTTCCGTCATTGTTCGTCTCAGCGTGCCGTCTTTTTTCGCGGAAGAGATCAGGAGACTTGCTTCCCTAGCCCCTTTCTCTTCCCGGCTCTCCCGAGTGACCTCTTCCAGATTCGCTTTGCCCCTGTGTAGAGTCTTTGAATTTGGAGATCATCTCCGGTATATTTCCTTCCCAATTTCCCTCGGCTATTTCGTATTCATTATATTTGTTTCACTAAGATCGTCTCTTTGCTAACTTTTTTTTCAGCTATAAACCTTGTATTGGTTGGCAAATAGACCGTGCCCAACGGTCCCCCCCCCTCTTTTTTTTTCGCAACACTATTTTTAGAAGCTCCAGTGGCGACTTCACTTCTCAGACATTTTTATCTTGACACCTCCACGGTTAGGCATACCTGTTTTTCCAGTTCGTATGGCGCAAGGATAAGGTTCTGTGTGGTTCTCTTTTTCTTCCCAGACCAGCAGGCTTATTTGCAGCGGAGCGCTTCGAACTAAGGCCGTCGGGCGTCCTTCCCGGAAAATATGACTTCTTCCCGTCTACAGCTCCACACTCTGACTTTCTTACATAATGGTAGAAATTCTTGTCTAAGGGCGACAGCCGACACTGTGGCCCTGACTTTTTTGCGGGCGTTTCGTCAGTCGCCCGAATTTTTTTCTGATAAAGCCTTCCCCGCTGAAGAGACCGAGGGCCTATAGCTCTCCAGATGCCCAGAAAGGTTGCCGCCAATGTCTTGGTCCAATCTCACAGTACCTGCGCTTCCACCTGTATCCGGATCTTGAATGAGGAGCTGGGCACCGCCACCGAGCAGCTTTTCGTAGGTATCACCCGCGCGGCCACCTTAACGGACACAATCCCTCCCTTGGTCGGGTGCGGTCCGAGCACCCTCCTCTTGCGGTGAGTACGCAGTTCCAAGTCCCCTCTATGAGAGCCTACCAGGCTGGAGAAGAACCTAGATCCTCCGGGCTCGCCTCCATTTAGTCCTCTTTAAGGATTTCTTTCAACTTCTCCCTTCTTCATGCCTACATTGTTCTTGTGCAGTCTCTTCGGGAACGACTCCTCTCTTCTTGCGGCCTCTTGACAGAGCTTCCCCGCGGTTATCTCAGTGTCGTCCCAGCTGTCGTGGGCCTTCTCAAAAGGTTGATATACTTTTCTCCTTTTGTAAGTCGGCTCACCCGAGTTTTGATCGGTGGTCGCTGGACGATGCCGTAGCCCCTGGGAATTCCAATTTTCCAAGAGCATTTCAGGAGACTCGGTGTAGAGAAGTTGATCGCTCCCCTTCCTCGCGCGCAGGGGAGAGATGTCTTGTTTTCCAAAGCTTTGGAGACGACACCGCCCCGCGAACCCTCATTCACGACTCTTTTAGACCCGTTGGCGAGCAGCACAGGAAATGTGTTATCGAGCGCCTTTGCGGCAGGTTTTAACCTTTTTTTTCGCCCTGCCCGCCCTTTTCTACGGTGTGGAAGCGTTTTTCCCTTTTTTGATGATGCACTTTGCGAGGACCAGTTCCCTCGCGCACAGTCGCGAGCGCTCTCGAAGTTTCGTTTTTTGTGGTCCCCTTCTCCGACGGTTTAGTATCCCCCTCGAGCATTGCCGCACAAAGAAAGAGATGTTAATCCAGTCTCCCCCTCGGGCGAGTTTCGGCGCGAGATTCAGGTGGCTGTGTATGATGAACTTTTTCGCCCCCACCCCCCTCTCTTAAGCTCCTCGTCAGATCCTGCTGTTCTCGAGGACCGTAGTTTAGGCCGGCCCATCTTTTCCTTCTGTTGACCTTCCTATACGAAACCGCGTCGGGGTAGGGTCTCTTTCTCTAAAGTCGATGAGCCGAGACGTTTGTGCTCCCATTGCTGGATTCCGTTTGAACTCCTATATATTCCCTCCGTTGTTGTTGTTCTATATAGGCGAGGCACCCCCGGACTTTTCCGTCGCAGCGTCCCGGCTCTTTTCTATACCGAGCCTTGCTTGACAAATTACCCTCTCACCCGACGCCCCTTGCGCGAGCCGGGTCAAATCCCTTATAGCGATTTTTTAGACGGCCATAAGTGCGTTCCTAGTCTTATCCGCAGGCGGTAGTTGAACTTATGCCTCCTCCTTTTTTTTTTCCCCCTGCTCACAAAGCCCACCGAGCTCTCAGACGAACCTCTCTCTCTTTTGCGCCGGCGCCAAGATAGTGAGGTTTCATTCCTTCTCTGAGGAAGAATTTTTTTCTTTCTACGTCGCGGACAATATCCGTCGTTTCAGGTCTTCGATTTTTTGGTGTTGTTTCCTTCCCCCTCGGTCGGGACCGCTGAGCCTGGAAAGAAACAACGTTTTTTAAACTCTTTCCCCTTTGTCCGGGTGGTAAGTTTGGCGACCGGGTGACCTTCTCGCCTCCGGTCCCCCGTTCCCAACCAATGGGACGTTTGTCTGCGGCCCAGGTGTCGCTAGTATGCGGTTCCTCTTAACTTTGGCGATACCTTCGGTGCGCCCTCACGCACCATCGTCCCCTGGATGCTTGGGGCAGCGGTCGTAGCATAGCAGCTGATTACCCCCTACTTAGCGGCCCTTCCTGAGCTGGCCCGGCCCCACCTTTCCAAGTTGAACATGTATTTCCGTCAGCCCAAATTTCCCCCCCCTCCTCCTGGGTGAGCTCTTTTTTTATTCCCCTTTTCCCCGCTTCCCCGTGACGCACTGCCGCCGACCTCTTGTGCCCGACCTGATCTTGGCAGCGGCTGGAGTGATCTCTGGTCCGACCCATCATAGGTCGGCCGCTTTGCCCTAGATCCTGGCGCCGTCCTCACTATCCTTACCTTTGCGTTCCGGATTTTTGCCGACTCCTTCTTCCTTCTGGTGAGAAGAGCCCGGTTTTTTCTTTGATAGTCACTCGGGCCGTTTCAGGAATCTGAGTGATCGTGGGAACTGATTTTACTCTCACCGCCGGGCTGGTGGCGCGGCATTCACGGGGCCGAAGGGTTCTCTTGTGTTCAGCAGGGGCACAGCGGGTGCTAAGGAAGCCTGAAATCCTTGTGCGCGGTGGCGGTTCCTCCTCCTCCCCAGTCCGCTAAGGATAAGGGCTCGCCTTCAGTTTTTTCTGAACCGAAGGGCGGCACATGTCTGAGCATTCGCGCGCATATTACTTCAGCTTCCTTCGGTTTGAGAAACTTTCAGTCGGACTCATTTTCGCCCCTCTGCTACGTCCAGTTGTCCACTTCGGCTCCCTCCAATCCAGGCCTTTCTCCCTTCTTTTCTTACTTCCCCCTCGGTGTCTGGCGTCTGGCACGTCGAGTCCCAGGTTTCCCGTCTGTCCTGCCACGTCCGGCGGGGACGAAATTCCGCTCGCCTCCGCCCTTTTTGTTTCCCTCGATCGCATCAACACCCCCGAACCGTATCTGGTCAGCCATCCGCAATGTTAGACGTTTCCTTGCCTTCTTTTGCGTTCGGTTCCAATGTTTTGCATACTTGAAGGCGCACTGTTGTGTTCTCGTGTGACAAAAGTCACCATGCGTTTTTTTCCCTTTTTGGTTTTTTCTTTTCTTTTTTCCCTTACATTGAGAGTTCTTTGATCTTTGTGCATCAAATAGCTTTTTCACCCCTATATTACGCTGCACATTAGGAATGGCCCCCTTTCTTTTCTTTTCTTCTCCGAATCGGATATGGATCTTCAGAATCTTTTTAGGCGGCCTTCCAAGCTCGTTTGGACTCTGATCCTCTTGAGCTCGATGATTGGAACGTATATAACTTCCGGCGCCGGACCCGGGCTTCCTCGCCCCAGAAGGCCCGCTGATCCCAGCCCATGCAATTTTGGACCCTCCTTCCGCTCCCACTTGTTGACTTTAGCGGGTGAGGGTGAGTTTCAAAGCCCTCTCACCTCATGGCGTTGTTCTCTTACGCTGTAGTCGACAATGCGGTTGGTCGACGCACGTCCTAAGTTTCCCGCCGTGTGAAGAATTCATGCTAAAGCACTCCCATGCTGTTCTTGAGGAGGCGACGAGAATTGAAGCTTACTTCCCTTCTTGTGTTCTTGTCGATCGATTGTAAAACCCCCCCCCCCCTGGGGTTGGTCCCCTAGAAGATGGCTCGATTTGGCGCCCTCGCCCCTCACCGCTTTGCGTTTAGATAAAAGTCTCCCCAAGAAACCGGGATCATCGGCCTGCCTTTGGAACTTCGGGTATTTCACCTGATGACGTGTACCCAGGTTTTCCCCCGTTCCCGCACATACGGATTCCGCGACGTCCCCGCGATTTCGGTAAGACTTTTTTGTCTCCCCTTGTTTGCCTCCCTTCTCCTGGGTGGTGGGACAAGCTATCCTTGACTTGTTTTTTCGCCAACCCCTCCCTCTTTTTTCTCCCCCCCTTTCATAGACTTTCCTGTTCCTCCTGGAGCAGATCGGGAATTGGTGTCTTGAGCCTTTCCTTTCCCGCCCTGCCACTAGCTGGTCCGATCCAGAATGCGGTCGTACTGATTGGCGTTCGCTCTTTCCTAACGGGTCCCAAGGTCGGCCGTACCGGCGGTTAAAAGAAACCCTTTGACCTTCTTTCCCTCCTGGTTTGGCCGCCTAGGCCTTTCCCCCGCGTGCGCCCCTAAGCTGCCTTCCCAGATGTTTAATCAAATTCCCAAGGACGTTCTAGACCTTTTCGCCGGGCCCGACGTCTAAGGGAAGTAGTGGAAATTTGGCATGAGACTTTCGTCCCTCTTCCGTGCGCATCTGGGCGCGCTGCTTAGTCGCCCTCCTGCTGGGTCTGCCGTAGGTCCCTTCGCGGTCGGCCCGAGTTGCGGCGTCAGTACTTCTCAATGTACTCCCGATTCACTTTTCCCTCTTGTCCTGTCTTTGGGCGGTGCCGACATTTCTCCCATGAATAATCCCCCGTTCACTCTTCCATCTTTACTACTTCGGAGCTGATTTTTTTTCAAGACACCGCATGGGTCCATCACTCCCCCTCCTCCTTTTTTTTTTTTTTTTAGACTCGATCTGCCCATGCGGGGTTTTTTACCACGTCGGACGTAGTTGGCCACTTGTGCTCTTTGTGTCCTTTATTAATGATCTCTGTTTTTTTTCGCCCCGAACATTTTTCCCTGCATAGTGACCGTTGATTACTTATTCCTTTCTACATACCTCCATGTTTTGCCTGCGCCGACGCGCCGTTCCCGCCTTTTTTTCCATACCCCTGGTGGTGTGGTGTCCTTTTTGGTTCCACCCCCCCCCCCAAGGTGGGAGGGGGGGTTAAGAGAAGGATCGAGACTCATTATTCTTCGGATGGAACCGAGCTTTCCATGGCAAGACGGAAAATTCTAAGTAGAGGATGGTCACCGGTCCCGAGCATGCCCCCGTTGGCGGTATTGGGCTGGTCCTCCGGTCCGGTAGCCTTCTGGCTACGTCTTTTTTTTCGGCCTAGAGGCGGGGCCAAAAAAGGGCGTGGAAGACTTCCCTTTTCTTTCCCCCCGTCCCCTTGTCTCGTCCGACTTTTCCCCGGGCGAGAGCGCCCGTTTGGCGGCCAGCCTTCTGGTCCTCCTCTCCCCCCCCCCCTCTTATTTTTTAGCTTCTTTTTGGCATTGAGCCTACCACCAGTGGAGCGGTCGGCCAGAGGAGAGACCCAGTTTTCCGACCGTTCTATGGATCTGTTTTTACCTCCCCTCTTGGTGGTTTTGTGTTTTTGTTTTTTTTAGCAGGAGTGCTTTCTCCCAGCCCCTTTTGCGCTTGCCCCCCACCACCGTCCTCCCAGGTTTTAGAAAGTTTCACACGGGGCCTGAACGTTCTTCCTCATCGCTGGGACTTCTCCTACGGAAGCCTCCGGTACGGGGCGGGGTAGTCCTTTGTCGAAACACTCACCCCGGTGATCCTTATTTTACCCCGGCAGGCCGTGATTTGGTTTGCTGTGTCGCGCTTTTTTTATCTCAAGCGAGTTGGGCCCGCACCTCGAGCAACAGTCGGATTCTCGGTTCCATTATCGACTCGGCTCCTAAGTCTGGACCCTTCGCGGCGCGGGCATTGAGAGAGAGTCCGTCCGGAGCGCAGCAGGTCATTATTTTCCCTCTTTTTGCCCCGTCGGGCGTGGGCTTTCCGTGGATGTCGACACTCCCAGTCAATCCTTCTTGACTCCGCCCTGCGGTGCTTTCCCCCCCCTATTTTTCCGCACCGACCCCTAAGGCTCGCCGTGCTCGTACTCGTGTCACGATGTTACTGTCCTTTTGCGGGGATCATGAGTGACTTCGTTTTTCTCTGAAGAGGCCCCGTGTCCGGGCGAGCTTTTCTCACAGTATTTTAATATCGTCCCTTACTTCCTGTTGAAGTATTTCGCTGCTGACCGGCTGACATCAGCGTATGCTTGTGGAGATCCCTATCCGAGGCCTCTCCGTCACAGCCGATGCCATATTCTACTTCCTCTTAAGTCTATGTTTCCGCTTATTTATTTGCTACCTTTCCCAAGTGCGAGCCCCCTAGTTGGTTGCCCGAAGCCCGGACCCGTCATTTGTTTCAGTTTTCGCAAACTCGAGCCTCCCCTGATTCGACTTCACGGAGCATCCCTGTTTTTAATTAAGTCCTCCAAGCCGAGGCCTTTTTGTACGGTTGTACATTTCTTCTTTCTTCCATTTGGATACCGGTTTCGGTTTTTCCCCTCTCTTCCCTAGCAACTTGCGCTGAGCGATGCCCCCTGAACTCTTTGACGGGTCTGTTCTGAACACACCTCCACTAATCTTTCCTTCAGGTGACCCCCCCCGTTCAACGTAGATTTAAATTCATGGGAAAATTAGTTTCTCATTTCTTTGACCCTCCCCAAAGTGGGCCTGTACCGCGTTTGTCGAGTAGCAGAGTGTATTGTCCCCCCTCCACCTGTCGCTGACCTATACCGAGTTGGGGCGATTTTTTTTTTAGAGAGAATGCACCTCAGCCTTTTTTTCTCCCGTCTCCACGTAAGCGTTTGACATGTCGCGTAGAGGTTGACTGACTATCCTTCCAACAGACCCAAAGACCTCCCCGGTTCCGTAAGATCAAAAAGCAGTGCCAAGGACTGGACACTTTAAAGTCTCTGCTCGTCCGCCGTTCACTAATAGGAGTATTCCTGCCCTCGCTGTGTGTACCACGATCACCTTTTCGCTGCTGCGCGTGCCCTTCTTTAATCAGACTCGATCCTTAGGGATACCTCCCTAAGTAACTCTAATTCTTCCCGGCCGGATCCGGATCTGCAGAAAGTCTCTTAGTTTCTCTTCCCTCCGTGATCTAGGTTGCCTTGCCCGATTGTATTTTCTGCCCCTAATCCTCCACGGCAGTCTTTGAGCAGGCCATGTCGGACCCAAGCTGTCGGGCGGAAGGAGTGCCCCCCCTTTCGCTAGTTTTTCGCAGGTGAATCAGGTTTATCCCCCATGAGATAGGGGGTCCCTGCTGACGTGCCACTCCATCTTGTGCATTGGGAACGCGAAGGTTTACCGAGTCAGGAGGAGCAGATCCTTATTCCCTCTCCGGTCGAGATCTTACGTACCTGCCCTTCCTCGGAGACTTTGGGAGCTCTTGCTGTTTTCTCAAAGAGAGGGTGCACCTTTACGCGGACAGCCTGCCCGATTGCGAAAACTTGTGAGTAGAGCACCCGGAAAGGCTTTTTTTTGAGAGTTCCTCGTATGACGAATTTCCCCAGAGTCGCCCCGACCCGAAACCTATTACAGGTGTTTTTTCTGAAGATTGTAACTTTTTTCTCCGGAACGCAGCAGAGATTCCCCTCCCCCTCGTCGAGCACTTTTTTCGATTTAGCGAGGCTACTTCAATCAGTGACGAGGAGAGTGTCCGGAACTTCCTTTTTTCCTTCGTAACGTCTAAGCCAATCACTATCTTGCCGCCCGGCGAAGAGGGCTCTCTTTTTTATCGAGAGCCCTTTTTCTTTTAGGGTCGCCCCCCGCTCTTTCCGCCTCGTCGACCTCCTGCGCGCGTTCTTTTTTTTTGACCCCTTTTCGGCCGGCGCCCCTATTTTCGCGTGACCCGGCTAGCCGAAACGTCCTTTTTCCCTCGGTCGCTGTCGAACGCGTTTTTGCGGCCGGTTTTCTCGCGGCGTATTCATTTGATGCCGTTAACAGATATCTATGAAGGAAGAAGAAGTGGCGTGTTGTTTTAGGAGATTCACCGGCATATTGACATCGCCGCGATCCGTATTTTTATTCCTACTCCTTTCTCGGCACGACCTAGACCCCGACTCGTTGGTCTTCCCCTCCCGGTTCTGTTTTTAGCCGTCCCCTTTCTTACTCACCTTTCCTGATTTAGAATTCAGTAGGTCGACGGAGAGTTGCCGTCGTGGTGCCAACTTTGAAATCCCAGCACAACGGGATAAGTCAAGCAATATGCGCGCATTCTGGCTGTTTCGGTCATCTTCTTTCTTTAGGAAGTTCGAGGTCCAGAGGACTCAAGCCGAGAAGCATCAGCCGTCCGTGGTTTTATTTTTCTGCTCAATAGCTCGTTAATGGTATATAGAGGTCTGGTCATTGTTTTTTCCTGTGGCTGGGTTTCTTCCGCGCCCCCAAACTTGTTGACCAGCTTCAAATGTTCTCCTTTGCGGGAATTGATTCACCTGTTTCCCTCGCCGCCGGCTGCGCGCAATTCTTAAGTTTGCTTCTCAGCAACTGTTTTGTGGGCAGGCTGTGGAAGGGAAGTGGTCCGCTAATAGCGGGCGCCCTCCCACAATCCCTCCCTGCTCCGCGGGCGGGAAGGTCGTCTTTCTGCCAGGATAGAAAACTGAACGACTGACTGCTGATTGTTGCCAGGCCTTTTGCCCAAGGGCGAACAAGATGCTGGCCCTTCTCCTGACCACTATTCGCTGTTTTGCGCTCTTTGATCCCATTCCTCACCTCTAGCCACCGTTGTGTTCTCCGGCCTCCAGGGTCCGACCGTTCTCACCGCTTGAGTCTTTTGGAGACTCAGGTATCTTCCGCCGCAGAGAGGGCGTTTGGAAGCCCTTTCCCTCGATCACCGAATAAGCTCACGCTATCGACATGGCGCAATGAATAGACTGCCTTCCTACTGATCGTTATTTTAGGAAGAGCCGTTCCGTGTCACTAGGGGCGGTCCCAGCGGGCCGTTTTCTCGGCAAGCGGACTGGTGATCTAGGGAAATTCTGGCTATCCCCAGCAAGTTTTTGGGAGTTGCTCGGCCTCGCCGAACGCCGTTGCGCTTTTGCCTAAACTGGGCACTGGGGGATACGGGACAAGAGAAAGCGGCGCCGTTTTGGCTGTGGAGATAGGAAGTAACCGCTACGGCGATGGGAATGGACTCATGAATGGAGCTGTTTCCCTCTGAATGACGTATTTTTAACATGTCGGAGGTCATTCAGCTCTCATTCTCCCCCTTTCTTCGATACGGCTGGTATCAGACATTCTTCTGACGTCTTCGAGCGGACTTTCATCTGGCGGTGTTGGGAGTTTGATCCATGCTCCCCGCTGGTATTCTTCTTTTTTGTATCTACGTGCCGAGGTGGAGGTTTATGATCAAGCTTAGATTTCCGGTGTTCGAGACCTCCCAGTCGGCCGGCGGTTCATCGGGTTGGCACGCCCCATGCGGTGCGAGGATTTTGAGAGAACCACAGACCACAAGTATAATGTTACTCATTAAATGTCTCAAGCGGAAGGTAAGGGTTTTAGTTCCGGATCTGGCTGCTAACGCTTTCCTTCCCTGGAGTCTCTATGTTGCGAAACTTTTTCCCCCCCGCTTTGTAAGGTGTTTGTCTTTTCTTGCCCCTATTTTGAGCTGTTTTTTATTTCTTTCTCTTGGATCAGCTTGCGCTTAGAAGTCCTGAATATCTGCCCCATAAGTGCAAATTATCCTCTGTCCCTGGGGCGCCTGCTAAGCGCCCTCCTTATATCGCAGACTTATGAGCAGGTCAAGATTCGTTCCCTTCGCGAAGTCGGGTTGCTCCCCCGACGCGGAAACTTTTTTATTCCAGCCTCAGGCTCCTCACTGTTTAATACTTTTCCCGAGCAACAAATCCGGCACGTGGAAGCAACTAGACCACTTTGGCACTTAATTTCCGCGACCACGGTCGGATCAGTAGTGGTGTCGGGTGTGAGGGCACATCTGAGCACCACTATGCGGCCCTTCGCTTCGCTTTTTTCTGACAAGGTCGTTTGGTTCGGACCTGTAAGTGCCCTGCTTTCGACGGCATACGCCCCGCCCCCCTTTATGGACCTTTGTCTTGTCGGAAGAGCGAGCCCTGAAGATCTGACTTTGGCCAATCTGCATCGTTTTTAGACCTCTTGTTAACCGCGTTCGCCGCTGGCTCTATTTTCGTTAAAGAATAATCCACCTTTAGGTGTGAGAACCCCCTAGAAAACAGCCAAAAGAGACTAGTCCCTCATGGGCTAACCTACTTGATCAGAGGAAGGGTTACCAGTCTTTTCCCCCGCCTCCCCTACGTATTCCTCCGCGTAAACGAGGACCTTCCGACCTCGTTATAGCAACGTGCTCGATAAATGGAGCAAGTCGGTGGTGGTGTTTAAACTTGCGATAAGGTGTCACTCCATCTTTCCCGTCCAACCTACGAGTTCGTTCTGACCCCTTAAGTTCCTGGTAGGAGTGTCAATTTATGTTCCCGAACCAGGGCCCTTTTTCCTTGTTGGTCGGGCTCATTGTCGGTACTCCCCTGCCCCCTATCTCAGATGGTGAGCTCTCCTTACAGAAGGCTTCCCCGCACGAATATTTTGTAGCTACGGTAGAACGGTAAACAGAGTAGCCGCGAAAGTTCGGTGGCCGCACCCGGTGATTCTCTTTTTGGCCCGATTAGGGCCCCCGCGTGTCGCCTGTCCTTTCCTGTCCCATGCTTCATAAACCAATAAAGAAAAAGGCCGGCTCTCAAACGTTTGCCCCCCCCAGTCCCGGGCCGCGGCTTCATGGTCAAGTTGGACCTTGGACAGTTCTTGATTCCCTCCCCCGACAGCATACTGCGGGGCGAGCGTCCTGCTCTAGACCTCATGATGGGTTTCTTGACAGTAGGTGACCGGTTATTCTGCGCCGGGTGTTTAATCAACCTGTCGGGTCTTTCCCCTGGGGTCTACTACGTATGTTAACGATCCTTCCTGTTCTGTTCGGTTCCCGAATCGCTAATGAATCCATCCCACTTAGACGCGGCCCAAGTGCGTCCATTAATCAGTGCTATGCTGTCAGTACCCCCTGAATCGGG
>Ga0179593_1448862_pt1 | contig 12252 bp, 14 predicted proteins | sample CZODoug2_1_08_16_FD_185931 | JGI IMG/M metagenome (GOLD analysis project Ga0179593, IMG submission 185931) | Vadose zone soil fungal communities from Angelo Coast Range Reserve, California, USA - CZODoug2_1_08_16fungal (PacBio error correction) | ecosystem: Environmental > Terrestrial > Soil >... | reverse complement strand
GTGCCCCTTTTTCCCCTCTCGTTATTTTTGAACAGCGACCCCTTTTCATCCTCTTCAAGATTAATCGGCTTCCCGGGTTTCGCTGGTGAGGTGTCCCCGCGCTCCTTCCTTACTGAGCACCCCCGTGTTTTGGTTCTTCACCTGACAGTTTGGTGGAAAGGTGACTCCCTTTTTCTCCCCCCAGTCCTCCCCCGTCTTCCACCCACGAAACTCCCTTTTCGGGTTCAATTGATTCAAGTCCAGCTTTGAATCAGTGGCGTTAAGAAGGGTCCCCCTTTCTCTTTTCGATCTTTCCTCCCATGATTCTTTCCTTTCCCCCTTCCAACTGTCGTGGGTTTCTTTAACTTCGTGGTGGTCTTCAACTCTCTCGAATTGCTCCCAAAACAGCGAGATGTTTTTTTTTTCCCATTTGCAGTCATCCCCTCTTTAAAAGTCCCTTTCTTCAGCCTTTATATAGTTTCAGTGAGTTTTTGGGAGCCCCTCCGCCTCCCGGTCATGCCTTTTTTTCTTTTTTTTAAGTTTTGTGACTTTCCACCCTCCCTTTTCCCCCCCCCACGAGGGAACTGCCCTCCCGCCCTCAATGGGACCCCAACTTTGATTCCTTTTTGGCGGATTCCAATTTCCTCCTTATGTTACACGTTAACCCCCCGAGCCTCAAGAAACCTTTCTACCGCGACATCGCCGTGTCTGGATCTTCGCGGTTCTCCCTGATTACGGCACCGATCTGCGGGCGCAGCGGTTTTCCCCTTTATGACCTCCTGACAGCGCTCCCTTTCTTTTTTCCATTTTTCTTAATTCTCTCTATTTGCTCTCCAGCCTGATCCATTCGGAGCGAGAGAACCCTCTTTGCTGGATTCCGTTGTCTTAACAAAAAGGAGAAACACCTCTTTCTCTCTTCTCTTAAGGTCCTCATCACAGAACCCTTTTTCTTCTCTCTCTAGTTAGAAGAAGATTCTGGGCCAAGATGCATGCCCCTTCCCGTTGTTTTCTTAGAGACGTTTAAAAAACTTCAGCCAAATTTGCCTGCCTTTTTTGTTTTCGAGCCGTTAGGCTCTGTCCGCCCAGCTTCCTTTTCCTCGCGGTTCCAACTACAAGTCCCGAGATCATCGCTTCTGTTGAACTCTGACCTTACAATTCCTATATGCGCTCTTTGACTTCCCTATCGCCCTTTACACGGGCTTCTTTTTTTTATTTCTAGACTTAAAAGGGTCCTTGTTCCTCTCCAGAGACTTCGCTCTCCTGCATGTTTACGGAGCTCAAATTAATCGCACTTTGCCCCTTTGGGACACTTTCTTCGAAGTAATTTTTTGAAAATACCCTCCCCGCATCCGCGCTTTTGCACTGCTTCCCCTTCATCTCCTCCCCCCTACCATCTCTGACACATGAATCTCCTTGTCTCGAGGGCCCATTGAGCCTCAGCGCCTTGTACCGTTGAGCCCCTTATTAGAGATTGATGCATTCCCTTCCCTTTGCGTTTTTTTTTTTTTTTTTTTGGTCTGTCCCTAAAAGTTCACGCCTCATGCACTGTAATCGGGGCTTGGACCATTTATGCCGATTTCTTAACCACCGAGGTCCAGATCGGTTTTTCTCAGCAATTTTCTTGTAGTGTCTCCCATAGCGCCTCACAAATTGGCAGTTTCGGATCGGTTTTCACGATCTGATTTTTTTCGTGTCTCTTCACCATATACCCCTATCGTCTTTCTAGACATCAAGCCCTTTCCTTGGGTCAATGGCCACGGTGCCTCTCCTCCCCCGCCCTCTCTTCTATGTAGTATTCTCCGTCACTTACGCATGATGAGACCCTAACGTTTGCAACTTCTTTTTTGGAGGCTAATTCTTCCCCTTGACTCCTCGGCTCCCAGACCGAAACCATGACTCCCCTTGGTTGGAGATGTTTTCTAGCATTCCCCTTCTTTTCCCGTTCTCCCTCTCCCTTTTAGAGGCTCTCTTTTTTTCATCATTCCTTATCCTGAGCACGCGTCAGCATGGGACTGCCTTGCTTTGGTCCTTGCTCTTCGTATTTTGCTCCGATATATCCTCCCTCCCTGTTTCCTTCGTTTTCGCAACCTCTCCCATGGCAACCCTATTTTCTCCCTCCTTCCGTTGTTTTTCTTTCATTTGAGCTTGAAATTTGTTCCTGTTACCCTCTTCTGATCAAACTCCGACGAAGAGGGGAGCAATCCCCCGTTTCACCAGGGCCGACACCCTTCCCAAGAAGGACTTGCCCATGCTTTTCCCGTCTTGGCGCCCCCCCTTTTGATACTTTTCGTCTTACCTCCTGACTAACAGTCGCCCATGCGAACCGCCTTGCGTTTTTGCACGGCATGCGTTTATGCTTTTCCTACAACCCACTGCCTTGTCGGACGTATGTTTTTCTTGGTCCCTATCGAGCACCTTGAACCTGAAGCGCTCCCCCTCCCACACTGGCCGAACGTGGGAGCCGTTGAGTCCTCTAGTCATTCTTCGATTTCCCTCCTTGATCCCGTTCTTACTTTGAGTTTAAGATTTTCTCAGGTTTTGTATCCCATGACTTCCTTCAGGTTTCCAGGCCGAGGCGGCTTTTCCATTATCGCCCCCCTTTTCACCTTTTTATTTGTCCTTTGGGGATCTTGTTGCTCGTGATAACCTCCGTCGTGACCAACCCCTTGAGGCAGCGTCCCCCCGCTCCTGTGCTCCTTTATTCGAGTTCCCCCTTTTTTTTGCTGCCAATATATTTTGAAGGCCTGTCGAGAATTCCTTTCCGGCCGTTCGTCGTGATGAGCCATTTTCCCCCTCCGCTGTAAAGTGATTGACAGTGCCGTCTTCACTTGATGAAGAACGGCTAGGTACCGATCCTTGTTGACCCTGGTGCCGACCTTCCACTTTTCTTTTCCTTTTTAGTAGCGGAGCACCATTCTCGAGGTTGAGTCGATGGTAGGGATGTTTCCTTAGCCTCCAAAGAATCTTTTCTTTTTTTTCACTCTGCGCTGTTGTTTGATTATTATTGAAGCACTCTTAGCCCATGTTTGTATATGTTTCATCAGATCTTCCAGAGTCCTTTACAGTCCCTGGTACCTCGCGATCCTTCGTCTCGTGCTTGCCCTCTTATGGAACCTCTCGCACTCTTGAGTTCTTCCCGTAGGCGTCATAGAAGACTCTCCTCCTGTCCTGACTGGTCTGAGAGCCCCCCTTTCCTTTACCTAGTTAACATGACTTCGTGAATACTATCTCTCCTCCGATGGCCGAATAATTCTTCTCGCCTAAAAGTGCCGAGTCTTTTCTCTTTCTTACTGCTGTCCTTCTGAAGCTTAAAGGGCCTGATCTTTGTCACCAACCCTATAGGCGTACTCTAACCTAGATAGCCCACCAGTCTTGGTAGTTGAACGTCCTCATAAGTTAAAGCGTTCCCTTTTTTTCGACGTGTAGCTCTCTAGTAACCATTACCGCGGGTTCTGATTCAACACTGGAGCCTTCTTGCTGATTTGCTTCTATCTTTTTCCTTTTCCTCAGCCCTTAGGTGGCAGCCTTTCTCTTGCTGCTTTGCTGCGCCGTTAAGGATCGCCGATGCAGTCTCGCCTTTTTCTGCCCGCTTCGACGTAGGGAGGTTTTTTTCGGGGATTCGCTTCCGAGTTGGCGGGCACACTCGTCCTTATTGCTTTAATTAATACTTTGTTCATTTTCCCCCAGGAGTCCTTTCCCGTACTTTTCGCGCGGGAATCCCTGGCAACCTTCCCTAAGCCCCCCTACCCTAGGGCCTTTTCCCCTTTTTTTCTCGTTTTCCCCGACACTGCGTCCCCTTAAATACTCTTCTCGGCTCGACTGGTCTTTCAGACGCAAATTAAAGCCTCCCCCCTCCCTCGCTGGTTTGGGTTCCATTAGTCCCTATTTCGGCCCAGCCCCGCCCTGCCAAAACCCCCTCACCCCTCCCGCTTGCGAGGAAAAGTCTTTAACCATCCTCCCTTTCCCCGCCCCATCCCTTTGGCAGGCGATTTCATTTCATGTTTTTGCGCTTTTCTTCCCGTTTCGGTTCGGTGGTTGACTCTCTTTTTTAGACGGATTCGAACACTTGCCCAGCGCCCGAAACCTGTAAGGTTGGACTATTCCCCGATTTCTGCCTCCCCTTTCAAGGGTAGCTCTCAGTCAGCTGTTTCACTCGACACCTTTCCTCTCGACCTTGCTCGAATCCCAATTTCGCTCGGCCGCTCAATTTCCGGTAACCTGTCGTACCCCCTGTAGCCCCAGTTTTCTGTCAGGGGGGCACTCCCTACCCCAGTTGTTGTTTTCCTATCCTTTGATCGGAAAATCTCTCCACTTTCTCGACCGTTGGTTCATTACCGTCGCTTCCTACGCGAACCTTCCTTATCCTTACGAGTTGGTCTAGTCAGTATCGAGATGAATGCCGTCTACCCCGTGCCCTTTTTCTATAGCTAGTTCCCACTTCCTTTTGATTTTTTTAACTCTGGACCCTCGGTTTCTCTACAGTCCCCTACACGGCGACCAACTCCTTCTGTTAAGCGGGTCCCTTTTATTTTGGAAGGGCCCTTCAGGGTTTTCTTCCCTCCTTTCCCTTTTTTTTAATGCTGGTTCGCTCTCTTTCTCATTTTTTCTTCTCCTGTTTTCCCGTTCGGTTTTTTCCCCGGCCCGTGGTTGGCGACAATCTCTACGGGCCGTCCGCGCGTATTGGTTAGTCCCTTCCCTTTGCTTTCATCGCCGACCTTTCTTACGTCTAGATAAAGAGATTTACGTCAGTCTCGGCGGATCCCTTTTAGACTTCCCTCCTGCATGCAACCTCTGGCGGAATGGGACCAACGCGCTCCCCAAGCCTTCAAGGCCCTATGCCCTTCGATGAATTCAATGGGACACATTGAGGATCCCTACATTCCCGGAAGTGTTCCGGTAAACTCCTCTACGCCCTACCCTCTCGCAATTTGAGTTTGCATTCGGGTCTATTCTTTCGGGACACTGCTAGCTGAGATCTCCTTGCTCCTCTGCCTTTTCCACGCGACAGGCGACGCCGGGAGGTTCTTGGCCATCGAGTCTCTGCTCCCAGGCCAGTGAACTGTGGACGCGAGCTCGCTTCCTTGTTATTCGCCTTCTCTCTTCTGTGCCAATTTTTCGCACTGTCCGCCCCCACATAACCGCACCCTTTCTTGCGATCTATTAATGAAGTGTTTCAATCATCCCCTCTGGCCAGCCGGCGCATGTTATAAGCACCTGACCCCTGTTTTCGAGTTGCCTAGTCGCTTTCCGACTCCCCGCATGATTAACCTACAGGCCCCCAGCTCAATCTCGCTTTCTCTTCGAAAGCCCTCACTTCTTTCTTAAATTCGCTATTTTTACGACGTGTCCGTCGTTCATATGATTTTCAAGTTTGCGTACTTTTTTAGAAGCTGCCGTCTTCGCCGCGGCATGTCTTTCATCTCGCTTATCTCCTATTCAACTTTTTCCACCGGGCTCTTCATCGGTTTGGGAAAATCACAGAACAGGGTATCCACAGGAGCTGTACTTACTCTTTTTCTTTCCCTAGAATAGACGAGAACCTATATAAGGGTTTCCGGGTCCCCAACTTTTATTCCTCTCTGAAGTTGTCTCTTGTCCCCCTTTACGATTCCGCCCTATGCACCCTTTTCCGGGCGCACAACCTATCCAGTTTCACTCAACCCCGGGGCTTCCTTACTTCCCCAGCTAACTTTTCGCACATATTACCTCACGCTACACAGCTATCACTGCGTCTCTTCTCGAAGCCAACACTCGAGCGTGCGGTAATCCTTGATTTTTGCATATTTAAGCCTTTTTTCATCCAACCAAGATCACCGATTTAAAATCCCAGGAGCGAGATTTAACATACCAGCCATCACGCCTATGGCGCGAAACCCCCAGTTTTCTAATGGCTTTTCCCCCCTCAACCCTGATCCCTCATTGATACCCTTCGGTATTATTACCGATGATACTGTCCCGCATCGGCCCACCCCTTTCGAGTGGGTTATTTCCTCTTCTACTGCTTCTTGGATTTCTGCCAGACGCCCGAATCCGTCAGTGGGTGGTATTTCCTTCTACCTAATCTTCTCCTTTTCTTTCGGAAATGGGAGCCTCGGCCCTCCATTTGCCCCCCTGTCCGTTATAGGCGCTAGCAGAATTTGCGGATTGGTGTCAAAATGTTGTCAGCTCTTAGCCGGCGCTCAGCCCATCTCGACAATGGCAACCCATTTTTCCCCTCATAACTTTAATTTTTTTTTGTGTCCGTCTTCATCGTTGCTGATAACGATGAACGACGAGGGTTCTCGTCGGCCCTGACTACCACCTCCCCTGCAAGCCGGCCCTTGTCCCTTTCCCTCGCTCCTCTAAGACTTTCCTTTCGCTCCTAGGCGCGCGACCCTCCCAGGCCGATCTTTTCTCTTGTAGCCTGACCTCCCTCACAACGAAGGAAGTCTTTTCGTCTTGTTTAATGACAGTTGGCTAACACGCCTATGTCCCCCTGACCCCCCTGGCCTTCTTCCTAGGCCCTATTGCATGTATAAGGGCACTCTGGTATCCCCCCAGATATTCTGGTCGGTGTGGGATCTTACCTTGAAAAGTGATCAGAGCTTGAACGCAGAGGTCTTTTTTTTCCCAGGAGAACATCTCTCTTCCCTGTGATGGGACTTCTTTTTCTGGGAAGACCCCCTCGCTAATTGCCCCAAACAGTGTCGGTCTTTATCATGGGCGGCTGCGCCCTCTAATGCTTTCCCTGGCGGGAGCGTGCGCGAAAGTCGGTCACGGAGAGTGATGTGCCCTCTTAACCGCCAGCGCACATTTCCCCGAGTCTCGTTTCTTTTCTCCCTGCTGTAGGTACCGGGGAATTGCCTTCAAGGACTGTCTTGATTGAGTCTTTTCGCCGCTAAACCCGGATATCCTTGTGCGTGTATTTTCTTTTTGTTCTCGCCCTATCGCGCTTGCGGACCGATTTCTGTCTGGTAGTCTATTTCTACGCATGATGCTTTCTACGGATTTTTGTTCCCCCGCTATCGTTTCCGAGCCGGTGTCAATGCTTGTCTGCGCTCCCGCGAGCGGGCGTTTTGTCAGCTCTTCCCTTTTGACTCCGTCGCGGCTCGACGCCCGCACCTTTGTCGGCTCTGTTCTGATTTTCTTTGCATTTGACCCAGGATGAAGATGCCCCCTCAGGCGCCAATGCACCAACCCGCCTTTAACGGCTCAGCACACCCAGCCCAAGCTTCGTTTTCAGCAGACGAGACCCACTCCCTCCTCCCGCTTTTACAGTCTGATAGCTCCCCATCCTCGCGGACAGCCCGCATATTCGACTGCAGCCCCGCTTCCCCCCCACCACCCCTCTCTCGACCATACACGCGAAGTCCAGCCCCCCCCCGCCCGCCTGCCACTCCCAGTTTTTCTGTCTGTCGCTCCCCCTCTGGAAGATGGTTACAACTAGGACGAGCATTCCCTTCCAGCCCGTCCCTCTATGTGTCTCCCTTTGCTGCAGCTCGCTCCGCGCTCAGGTTGCTTAAGTGAGTTTCGAAGTTCCAGCCGCGCTATCCCTGATCCCGATGGCCTGGCGGGCTTGCGCGCGACTTTTAGGTCGTTTCCCCCTTTCCGGCGGTTACGCCCTGGGCCCCCCCCCTGTGTTTCCCCGGGTCCTTCCTTTTAGGAGGGCCTTGCCCTCGTATTTTTTCCTGTTCTTTCCAGGCACCCCCCGGCCCTGTTTTGGCATGCCGGGCGTGCCTTTTTTTTTTTCCCGTCGGAACGTCTCAACCTTTCCACATATTTCTCCTTTTCTCTTGGAAGTCAGCGGTCGGCGCCATTCCCGTTTCAACTCAGAACGCTGCTTTATCGCGGTTTTTCCTTCGTCTCTTTTTCCCTCCACCTTCCCATTTCTCAACCCTCCCCTCTGACCCTAATCCCTCTGTTGGTCCAGACCCCCTACCTTCCTTTCCCTGAAGGCTCCGAGTTCTGATTTTTCCCTTCCTTCCCCTCACCTTGAAGTGACCGGAACGGTCACTTTTTGTGCTCCTCATTGTCGGTCGACGGTACCGTCTGGTACCCAGCTTGCCACCACTCCGACCCCTTCCCTGGGTGATATCTTACGCACTTACGTACTAGCGTCCTCTCCCTCTCTTGGCCTCACGATCGACTCAGATTTTCTATCCGAAATTTCGCGTTCCGTCGCCCAAGAGGGTCGCGTCCCCCTTTCCCTCTGTCGGTATGCTTAAGTTTTACCTTCTCCTCGTTTTCCCTGTGTTTTGAGCTTTGACTGCCCCGGCCCCCGCCTTGCAGATTGGAACAGCGCCCCCTGTTTGATTCCCTTCCCTTGCTGGCAGATTCTAGGCTCCGGAAGGGCGGTCTTGGGATAGCTTGGGCGGCATTCCGACCTTTACGATACGTGCGTCCAATATCTTTATCCCCCACCTGACATTTTTCTTTTTGACCGGTACGACTCGATCCCCGTCTCATCACGCCTCTTCAACACTGCCTGGTCCACCTTTGCTAATATTGAGAAAGGCGCGCCTTAGACGCTATCCCCTTCCTCGAGGGAAAGTTACTTTCTTTTCATACGACCCCCTTTCATTTACGACTCTTTTTCTTTTTGGTTGGTGGCCGCCAAGTCTTATGCCACATCGAGAGCGGGTTCTCTTCCCCCCCCTCTTTTAATTCGCGCCGTCAGTTCAGCTCCCCCTCAGGATTCGTATATTCGATCCGGCTGCCCACTCCGCGGCATGCCCCCCGGTTTTTTCCCTGGTGATTACATCGGCCCCCCTAGGGAACCTTCCATGACTTCGCTTTTTTAACCAGGAGGAATTGCGGGGAGCCAATTCCTTACCTCGCTCCACTTCCCCTCCTCACGACGCCGAGACCCGGTCCCCCTGCCTTCTATAGCGCGTTAAGCGTCGAGACGGCACTCGGCTCCTGCGGTTAGAGAGGCATTTTTCCGCTGAGTTCGTTGGCGGTAATTTTTTCTTCTCTTCTCTCTCTGATCCTCCCTTCTTGCCCGTGCTTGGCCCCTTCCTCTGCATACCGCTGTGCTCGGCCCGCGCTCACCCGCCCCCTTTTTCCTGCTTTCGGTCTTTGCCGTCCATCAATAAGTTTAGGAGATCTTCTCCTGCCCCCTTCTTTTGCCCCCTATCCCCACACAGTTACAATCTTCAGACAGTCCAGCACTGAAACCTTCCGGTGGACGTTCGAGCTCCTTAGTGTTTCTCCGCAAATACGATCCTTCACTCCCCCTTATGGATCATCGCTTCTCTGTCTCTCCTGCACCCGCCTAGTTCTGATAGGAGAGCCCCTTTTTCCCGCTAGGCCGAATGCTCGTTAGAATTTCCCGTTTCCTCTCCGCGCCGTTTTCCGAGACCCTCCCTCCAGTCCGGCGGTCACTATCTGCTGTCAATGTGTACACGGTCTTTATCCCCTTCTTGGAAAAATAATCTCCCCATTTCTCTCCGGTTGATTCCATTAGGCCCCCCTATTTGACGCGCACATTCTTCCAGCCGAGGTGCTCCTACTCACATTGAGCATCAGCCGTTCCTTTTTGACCAGTCTTGGAGGATTTTCAGTCCGAGTGCTGACGTACTCTCTGTTCCTCACAAGCTACGCCGTTCCACTCCCTGCTGTAATACTTTTTGCAAGGGTAGAGGACTGCCATATTCGCGACCGCTCCGTTCCCATCCCTTCTGGGCATGCCTGTCGACAAGCAGCCCTTGCTGTTTTTTTGCTCAATTTGCTTTTTTTTTTTTTTTTTTTTTTTTACCTCTTGACGGTCGTGGTGATTCCCCTAATCCATCCCGGCCTTCCTAGTTATGGCGATTTTATGTCAGCCCTCACCTTTTCTTCCGTCCCCTGGTTCCCCCCCCGTTCTCCCTCCCTACGCAGGATGTAGAGAGGCTTTCCTTCCCCTTTACCTTCTACCCTTTCGCATTCAGGCCCAACGGCTATTCCACTTTTCGGAGTGTGGGGTCTGTCTTTTCTTTCCCTCTCTTCTTTCAGGAGAAACAGGACTTCCTTTTTTTCTTTGTGAGTTTTCACTCCTCAATCCGACGCTCTCGCGTTTTCGCACTGTCGCCTTTTAGATAAGCTTTCCATCGCGATGATATTTTGCGCCTCTCCTTGCCCGCCTGGTTGGTTTTGGGGTCTCTCGTCCCCATGGTCAACGCTTGATTGCTCCCATAGTATTATCCCAGAAGACTCTGCCCCCCCCCCTTTTTTTTTCTATATCCCCCTCCTCCTCCGTTTCTTTTTTGATATCTCTTCCCTGGTCGCAGATCTTTTGCTCACCCCCGACCGAAGATGGGTCCCGCTCTTTTACACATGTGCCTACCCATACCAAGAATGCCGGCCCCCCTTTTCACATTCGGCGACCTCTTCTTTAATGATTCTTCTTTAGTATATGAGCCCCCAAGTGCTCCATAGTCTTTTTTTTTTCCCGACTTCGGGATGTAGCCTGCCCCTCACACCACTTTTTTCCTTTCTGTTGCCGACCCACGAGCCCAGTTCGTCGTCACTACGCAATCCGTCCACACGCCAGACCCATTCCAGCTCCTTCCTCTAGTAGGTGCGAAGTGACCTTGTAACGGCTCCCTCCCTATTCCTTCCGAGTGTCGGTGTTTGTGCTCACTGACTGAAATACCAGGGTTATTAGGAAAAGGCCTCTTTGATGGCAGACCCCAGAAACCCGCGGACGCCGGGATGGAGTAGGGTATGTTAATATTAAATGATTAAACGCTGACCCAAAACTTCCCCCTCTCTGAAGCGCCATTTACCGGGACTTCTATTAGAGTGTCCCCCATCTCAGGGCATGACACTCTATTCCCTTAGAGGTTTTCGAGTTCAGCCCCTCCGTGAGATTGCAGCCAACCTCCCCTGGAAAGTAGTGCCCATTTTATTGTCGATGCTTCTCCTTTCGGGTCCTGTCGGCCCGAATCGGGCTCCGTCCTAATCCCCCCTTTAGGGCTTGTTTTACCCAGAGCTACCCGATAGGCAGTGTCTCGTATGTACGGTATGTAATAGCCCGCTTTGCTCCCCCCCCCCCACTTCCCCGTACCTGAGAGGCTGATGCCTGATGCTTCCCTAAGAAGGCGAGTCACCTTGTTCCCCCTGTTCCACGCAGATCTTGCTATAAGTCCCATGCCGGCTCGAGCGCAGCGAGTCTCCGGGACGCTCCTACCCCCCCACTGGAACTTCTTCTCAATCTTTCTTATTACAAAAGTCGGCGAGCCTTACGGCTCGACGCCCCCCATCCACATGACGGAGCGGATGCAGCCCAAGATCTCTCTGTCTCTTCCCTTCTGTCGTCTGCCCCTAATCTCTTCTTTTAGGAGCGCGGCTCCTCGACGCAACACTGTTAAGTTTTTTTCTTGTTCCAGGCCTGCTGGGACTGGGCCTTCCCTAAACCCCCCTCTCGGGTTTTCTTCAGCAGAATAGTTCCCGACAACTTTGCTTCTCCCATATTTTCCCTCAAGCGGACCAGGTTAATTTTTCTTCTCGCAGCGAATACTCACCTTAGTCTTTCTACCAACGTAATGCCTCTCTTTCGTCCCGCGACGATTCCCTTCCACCCCTCCCGCTATGCTTTCGCTCTTTTTTTCGTGCCGCGCTGCGCCCGATATCCTTGTGCACAGTCCATCCTAAGCGCACCCCACGAACCCGCATGGCGGCCCCCTTTTTTTAGTTATTTTTGCGGGGGTTGGAGCCTCCTAGTGCATTCCTGGTGAATTTCCCGCCATGGGATTCCTGGGTCTTTCGCAAGATAATGCCCCCTTATATTAAGGTCCCCCCTGCCAGCCCCCCCACTTGCATGCCCGGGCGTGCCGTTTCTTTCTTTCTCCCCCTTCTCCGCACTTCTTACCGAAAGTAATCCCTTGTTTATCTGAGACGACTTGCCTCTTTCCTCGTCATGCGCATGGGGCCCATGACCGACCCCCTCTGGAGGTGTTGTTTTGCTCCCTTCTCCTTTCCGGGCCAGCACAACTCAGGGCCCCGCACCCCCCGAACCAGTAGAAATGAGCGAGGAGGACATTGATCGCCTCCCCGATTGCGGACACCCGTCCTTCCCGGCGCTGATTTAATAAATCTATCGGGGCCCCCCCTCTCGTTGTTGACTCGCCTTGAGGCTCTTTTTTAACCAAGTCGTACACCCTGACCTTGGGACTAGTCTCTTCTCCACTTGGCTGTAGTCAGGCAGCCTTCGTTAATTTAGAACATCTCGAACATCCTACCTTCCTTCCTCAGAAATTTTTTTTCGATCGGCCGCTGCAGGTTGAAATAAAGTATCTTCCTTTTTCCCACCAC
>Ga0179593_1380207_pt1 | contig 12252 bp, 11 predicted proteins | sample CZODoug2_1_08_16_FD_185931 | JGI IMG/M metagenome (GOLD analysis project Ga0179593, IMG submission 185931) | Vadose zone soil fungal communities from Angelo Coast Range Reserve, California, USA - CZODoug2_1_08_16fungal (PacBio error correction) | ecosystem: Environmental > Terrestrial > Soil >... | reverse complement strand
TTCGTGAATTACTGCACGATCATTGTTTGGTCCTCCCGACAGGAGTCTCCCCCGGGCGTGCGCACTAGAGGCGGTATACGTTATTGACGATCTTCTTATTTCACCCTGATTTTTTTTCTATTCTCGCAGGGACGCCCTGAATGTCTCTCTGTATCCCTTCCAGCAGCACCATGCAGCGGCGTCTAGTCCCCAAGTTTCTTCGCCGAAAACGGATACGCTAAAGGCAGCACATACTCCACTCGCAACTTTTTTCTTTCCTAGTCCGGTTCCTGTGCCTCTCTACCAAGTCCTCCGTTGCATTCGGCCTAATAACGACAGCCAGACTTCAGGAGCTCCATTGGACCCATGCTTCCATAGTCCCCGCCCCCGCTCTCACCGCCTGTGACCCGGTTTTTATTTTTTTCCCTTGGTTTTATATTTTTGGATATGCCGTCGATAGCTATTTCCTTTTATTTCTTTGGCCAAATCCTCGCCACCTCTCCCCATTGGCCGTCGTCTCACAACGCACGACGTGCATGGACGCTAGGAACCCGAGGAGGGACCAAGGTGATGTTTTACTCCGAACTCCACTCGAGTCCCTTCCCCTTTCCTCCTTGCCGGTCCTGGTTGCTCCACCGAGTTCCTCCGCAGTGTCGTCGGACCTGGCCATGCAGCGCGCTGGCTACGTAGGAGAGTGGCAAGAGATGCGAGCGTGCCCCCATTGCTACGCTTCGCGCCCTCTTTATCGTTCCACTCCCCTCTCTCTCTCGATGGTACGAGTCCGTCTCAGCGCTGCTCCGCCTTCCCTCGTCTTAAAGACTCACATGGGCGATCCAGCTCTCCTTGGTCCATGGGACGTCTCCATAAGTTTATACCTAAGACTTCGTCTTCTAAATCTCTACATCGTTTCACCCTCACTCTAAAGTTGCTATCGTGCTTCCCTATTGGGTGAAGTAGTAGTAAGTTCCCAAGCGATTTGATGCTTTCTTCCTACGTCCCGGCTGAGGTCTGAACCTCTCCTTTTTCGCTCCAGCCCTTGCCATTTTCCTTTCGATGCGATACTTATCTTGTTTGCCCCAATTTCACCTCCTGGTCTGCTGCGATGCCGGCATCTTGGAGATGATCAGATGTCGACGGTCCGCGCCCCTAGTACCCTCCCAGCACTCCGAGCAGTTGACCTGCCTCGTTCGGCGCTGTATGGCTTTCGACCGCGGCCCTATCGAAGGCCTTGGCGTGGAACGATTTTAGGCAAATCTTGTTCCCCTTTCTTTCTATGCGTCTTGATCCCTCTATTTGCCCTGAACTGGCGAGGCTCTCTTGGCGTTTTTTACGTAACATCTCACCGATGGCAAACGGACCGGCATCAGGGTCCGCGGCACTGCGTTTCTTTTTGCACTTTTGGCGAGATCGTGGTTTTTCTACTAGATGGTTGAGTAATTGAGTAGAGGCGGGTGTGGGTCTTTCGCGATTTTGTTAGCGGAGTGTCAGAGCTGATGGTCGCTGTTTTCTTTACCACTTAGTCCACCCCGACTAGCCTGACGGGTCCACAGCTTTTACCGGAAATGAGTGCGAACACGAGGTGTTCAACCGGGAAATTCTCCGAGATGGGGAGCCAGCGGGGGAGTCGTATTCTTTTCTCTGGACTCGGATCGGCGCGACTTTTTGTCTGGGGATCTCTATCTTTTCATGCCAGAAAGGGTCTGGCGAGGTCGCGTTTCTCTTTTTCGTTTTAACCGTAGATATCGGTCTTAGTCAGGTACGCGAACACCATGGTGATGTTAGAGTGAGTCGCCTTTCGTCCCGCTTTAAGTGATACGTTCGTCTTCCTCGATTGCCAAGACCTCCTAGAGGGGTGTCTCGAGCTCTGGCGGAAGTGGCAGTCTACCAGGACCGCGGCACCCCCTTTTCTCCATGCCCCTCCCCCTTTACCGGAATTTCTGCCCCCCCTAGCACCTACATCTGGTACCTGTCAACTTCGTTGCTTCCTTCCATTCCGCCTCCCCCTGGATGTGTTCAATTGTGCCAACTCAGGTCTCCTCTCTTAACTCTCGATCCCCACTGGTATAGATAACTTTCCGACATATATGTGTCAGGTGCATCGCGGTGAAATTTCTTCTCCCTCCTACCTATGGTCTCCATTCAGAATCAGCGTTCGCACCTGAAAAAGAGTTTCCAGGTATTTAATTAGTTTTGCGACTCGAGATGTTTTTTACCTTGTAGGAGCCAGGGGAAATCGGTTCGCACGGAGACCTCCTTCTTATGGTTTGAATCCGCTGGTCAGGTGACGTAGTTGTCTAATGCTTTGCATCACAGTTTGGCCTGGTCAACTTGGATCCACTTCCTTTTGAGCTTAATTGCCGTTTTCTCTGCCTTATCCGGCGCTGCTGACACCTCTTCCTCTTTAAGGGATTCTGTCCCGCTACTTCGCCACTTCCCCTCAAGTCCCCTTTCCACATCTTTCGTTCGAATCGTCCAGCGCCTTCGGGGCTGCCCGCTGCCTGCACCCCCTCTCCTCCTAGCCGCCCCTCTTTTCTTTCTCTCCTTTTTCTCTCTTTCGGTACGCTCTCTCGACTAAGGATCCCTCGATTCTCAAAAAGGCCTTCCCCCCGCTTCGTCAGAAGTCTCGCCGCGCACGCTGCGGCAACGTGCTGCCCTCCTCCTTCCCCATGTCCCTCCAGCGTTGGCTTTCTACAGCTCCTTTCGGTCCCCGGTCCCCGACCTGCCTGATTCGTAGCTAAAAGTCCGGCCCCATCTCCCCGTGCCTCCGCCACTCCGCCGTTCCTTGGGCCCGTATCCCAGCCCCCCATACCCAAGAGGGTTTTCTACTCTCGATCAGGCTGCGCCGCACCCCTGCACCCGCGCCCATTGAAGCGGGGCGCTGGTGCAAGCGGCGCGCTGACCCGCCTCTCTCCTCCCCCTAGGCCCTGCTTTTTCCCGCTTCCACCGCGTAACGTTTATTGACGCCCCTCGATCAGTCCCCCGAGATAGTTACTATTGCGTTCCCCCGTTTTGCTTCGATTGACTCCCCCGTGCGCTAGCGCTCGTCCCAGAGAGCATACGCGCCGTCCTTTCCCGTTGTTTCTGCGCCCTGAGTTTTTGAGAGTGGAGTTTTGATCCAACATATTTCTGCAAGTCTCAGGAACTTGAAATGGGCTAGCAGCCATCTTTTTGTTTTCCACCCCCCCGAGTCCATCGATTTCTCATTATTCTGTTAGCAGACACCCGGCGGAGTTTGTGGAAGGGACTCATAACTTTGATAGATTATATCCTGCAGCGCCTCCTGCTGGGGAACTCTCCCCCCCCACCTGGGCCTTAAGCCAATTTCGGTGCAGTAAGCTTGCGGCAGTCCGCTAGTATTCTCTCGCGGTCGCCCAGATGTCCCACAGGCATTTGGAGCTCGCCTTTATTCTCTTACTCCTTCTTTCTGTAGCGGTCGCTCGATCCTTCTAGTCTCGGTTCCGGAAATCACGAGAGATTGCCATCCGCCGGGGGAAGTCTCGGGAAGGCTTCTTTCAATGTCTCCTGTGCCCCCTCAGTCCCCCCTTTGTCCACCCGGATCTCATAAGTTCCTCGGATTTACGAGGAGTCGCGAATCGTCTTAGGTCGTTCCCATCAATTTTTTTGCCTCGGATGTCTTTCGTAGTGAACCACGTTCTCCCTCTCTTTTTTCCCTGCGTTCCAGCACCTTACTGGTGTCGCGTCGCCGCTGGCAGGTACGTGGCGCGCGAGTGTGCTTTTTGTTTCCCCGCCCTTTCCCTGAACAAGCGGTTACTGGCGGGACTCAATCATGCTTTTCTTTCTCTCGGTTTAACGCGCCGACTCCAGAAGGGGCTCCATGCCCAGGTCTGCAGGACCCAGGATTGCTGCTTTACTTCTCCTATTTTCTCCCCGGAACTCCCAACTTCTTTCCCGGCTGGTGAATTTAATGTAGCCATTCGCCATGCGGGTCAAGAGGGGAGGATGAAAACCTTGCGAGCGCCGTAGGTTTCCCCCGAGTTCCTTTTTTTTTCAGTTGGTCTCTCTTTACTTTCTTGGCGCGAGCCTTGCACCTTTCGTCCCTCCTTTCCCTGATCTCCACCACGTTTGACAGTCTCTCTTCCTGAATACACGCCTTTGGGGAACCGAGCTGATGGTCCAATTTTTTCTTCTGCGCTCCTCCAACCCCTTGATCGTCCTTAATTTATCCGCTGAGTTCCCGATGCTCCCTTTCTTTCCTGTTGTTTTCTCTAGTGAGTCGTGCGAATCTGCAAGATAACTTTTCGTTGCGCCGCCGAAACAGAGGAGTTGACCTACCATCCTGCGCGGTCCCTCTTGTTTTCTTTTCCCATTCCTCAGTATCCAAACTTTGGGGTTAGTCTCTCCTCGACTTATTCGGTGCTAGAGCGCCTGACGTTCAGCAGCCCAACCTGCTCCACTTCTTTCCCCAAGTCGTCCGACGATCGGAGGTCGCCCCCTCTCGACCTATTAGAGGATGGCCGCTGTCGGAGTTGCGTATCCACCCGTACCTTTCGGGCTTACAGATAACACACGTCCGGCGACCTTAGTGCATCAGCAATCCTAGTTAGGACAGGCTTTCTCTTTTCTCCACTCGGGTTCCCGCTACTTGGACTCCTCCTTTACGCCTGTTAGGGAGTTTCTTGATCACAGAAAAGACCGACGCTTCTCGCTCCTCGCCCACTACCCCTATACTTTCTCCCTGGAACAGATGAGACGGGCTGACTGCGCAGTTCCTGCTCCCCCCCCCCCCGACAAGAATCTTCCCCGAACCGGCATGTGGATCGGGGTCACCCCCCCCATACGATCATTCCCTTGTTCTCTCTGCTGGCAAGACTGATCGGACTAGCTATTTCTGCGCGTGGACACGATCATTAACAAGAGTCGGCGAGTCTGTGATCTCCCACCCTTCGATGGCCCCATCTCCTCTAGATTAAGACTTTTCCTGCGTTTTAGAGACGGCCTCCTCGCTGACCTTTCTACATTCTACTCACAGTCGCCGATCCCTCTGGTGGTTCCTCTTTCCCGCGGAGATACTCATTCCCCTATTCTGCTTTCACTGCTCCCTCAGCGTCACTAAGCCTTCCCGTTTTCTTCTGCACGTTGACGGACAGATGTATAATTCCTATTTTCTGCCGTCTTCTCTCGTAATACTCTTCTGTTTGAGGATGTCCATCAGCTTTTCCCAGGACCCGCAGCTAAGATCTATGTCTCTGAGAAAATTACTTTCATCTTTCGATTCCTTCCAGAACCCCCAGATCGATTTCTAGTCGTCAGCCAACGCAACTAGTAACATGCCCCCCGTCGGGGATCTGATCGGGTCCGGCCGAGGTTACGTTCACTTCGCAGCTATGGCTCGATTTGAGCACTTTTTCATTAAGGCACGGGGTTCCTGATCTCTCCAGTCCTGCCTCCAGTGCCCTCTGTTCCGGAAAGGAGTAGTTGGGCGAAGGCGAGGGTCTCGCGCGCCGCCCCAAGTGATCAGGCCTCGCCACTTCTGTAAGGCGCGGTTTTGGCCTCTCGTTTTCTCTGACCTTGACCGTGCTGGTCCTTGGAGAGGCGCAGGCGGCGGCGGGGCCAGTGCGAAGGGGGTGAGATGGCCTGTTTGCGAGTTTGGTAGCTTGCCCCAACGCCCGCTGCAGGCCGACCTAGGGGACCAGGACATCGGCGAACACCCTGTTCTGGCAGTCCCTGGGGGCAGATCTGGGCCATGGTTTCCCGTCAGGGGACGGCGGCGTTCTCTTCGGAGAGCTTTATCCTGATGTCTATCAGTAGCGGCGGACGCCCTGGTCCCCTCCAAAGTTGGGTTTCGACTGGAGGACGAACGTAACGTCGTCGTGCTGTTAGGCTTCCCTTTTAGACCACCTCAAAACGGCCTTGGACGCTCTTCCTTAGAGCGCCACAGTAGTGTGGGCGTGTTTCATTTTATTGGTAGCTGACCACCCTCCGCTGCACAAAGTTACATTACGGGTATGCCCACGTGGGGCCGTGCGCGTAACGAGAGCCCTCGGGCTTAACTTGACCGCCTTGCACAAGGGTTTTTTTTTGTGTTTGGGGGCCAAGCCTCCGAGGGCATCTTATGACAAGACGAAACGGGCCAGTTCGCATTCGTTAAACCTAGAGGTCCACCGTTGAGAGCTTCTCAGCCCAACTGTATTTTTTTTTTTTTTGTTGTTACCTTGGCACTAATCGGGTTCCGTTTCCTGTTGAATTTGATAAACGAAATGTCCAGAGCCGTTCTCTGTGTCCAGTTTGGTGATTCTCTTCTTTTCTTCGTTTTGGAGAGATGAGCATCTCGACTGGGAAACAGCTGCGTGCAGGTGCGCGGACACGAGGCGTCTTCATCGAGATTCACCTCTCAGCAGCCTCTCCTTTCCCCGTCTCCCACATGTCCACCGTGGGTCCGTGCTGGCCGGCCCTCCGCCAGCCTCTTTTTACTCGGGGGTGCTACCGATTCGTTCTTTTCTTAACTCTTTCTTCTCCCTCTGCTTCTTATCCCTCGCTGCCGGTCTGGTGAATGCACGGGGGCCGCCCCTATGCGCCCTCACTCCCACAGGTCCCCCTCCGCCTACGGTTCTTTACTTTTTGGTGTTACAGCTATTCACCCACTAATGTCCAATTCCCCACACCTCCTGGTGTGACGGCGTATTAAGTTGGCTTACTCAAAGCTCCCCCTGACTTCGACTTCTTCCAGCGCAAGCGCCCGAGCTCCGCAGACTGCCTCCTTCCCGCTCCTCTCCAACTCTCACAGCCCAGGAGGACCGCTCCACGCTCCGATCTCTCCTTGACGAAATGCACCCCGAGGCCTAGACCCACGTCTTTCCCGGCCGTCCCTGGCCAGCGTTTGCTGCACGCGTGTTCGCACCTCATCGTTGCCGCTCGGCTGAGTTCCCATACTAAAGGGACCATACGCCATAATAGCATCTTTTTTTTCACCCGCACGTCCCAGCCCCCGCCCCTTCTGCAAGGTTCTACTCCCAGCTGATTCTTTAATCAGTTCATTACCCCCGTGCCTGCCCGAGTCTCCGATGGAAGGATCCTGGGCCAGAGGGGCTTCAGTGACCAGACCCTTCGCCTTGCCCCTCGACTCGGTCCCTCCGGGGCCCCAGGGCCCTCCGTCGGCTTAAGGCTTTTCTTTTGCATTAACGGTTCTAATGCTCCACGTTGCTATCATGAGCAATTATCCCTCCTTTTTCATACAGCGGCACCAGTGTCAATTTCTCGTCCTTCGCGTCTGAGGATTTTAGCGGGTATGTGCTAAGTATAGACATCGTTCTCTGATCCTCCCTAAGCCGGCGGGGATAATAAATTGGAACCTCACCGTCGCCCCACGTGACAACCATGAGGAGGTCTGCCTCTCCTCCTTTCCTTGGCCGCGTGTGAGCGTTTTCCTCCGCCTTTCTCGACTATACAGTTTCTCACCAAATATTCTTGTTTTGCCGTGACTGCAGCTAATTCGCCCGGCGGTTTCTCTGAGTCCGTGCATTCGACGCCCTGCCTTATGCCCTGAAGCTTTCCCACCAGCAGGCTGTTTTCTCGCATTTACGCTGGCCCTGCGGGATTTTTTCGGGCGTTCTCGTGCGGGTCTACATCTTACTCAGCTTTTTTTTCCATTGACCGATTCACCCTCTGTACCTCTCAGCGTCTAAGGCACTCAGCATGTTTTAACGCTACTAAGTTTTCTTGCCTTTCCCAGCGTGAAATTCCTGCTTCTTCCTCGTTGTCCATGCCTGCCAGGGCTGGTCACGGGAGCGATGGAGTGGGAGGGCGGTTGAACGTCCGGATCTTCCTCCCCGGAGTCATGTTCGAAGGCGGTTGTCGCTTTTGACGGACCAAGGAGTTGCGCGCGGGATGTTGCTGTCCTCTTTCCAAGACATAGCCTCGGACGGCAGACCGCATTCGTTAATCATCGGGTTGATACGCCGGGTTAAGTAAGGGCTTTTCTCCATCCTTTCCGAAGCGCAGGAGATTGCGGCGGTTCTGTGTATTCTCCTCAGTGACCAGGATCTGTATTAGAGTTGGTTTTATCTTGTTCGCCCAAGGCACCGGGCGGCCGTGCAGGAGCATTCGCCATCGCGTCGGGGTTCCTTGGTCCCCCCTTCCCGCTTGTCTCGAAGACCCTGCCAGTTGACACTCTTTTTGGTTTTGGGGCTGCTCAGGGTCGCAGGGGAATTCTCCGGCGTCCCTGCATTTCGATGAAGACCCAACATCCTGGTGACCCCTTCACTACGGGCGTCAGGAATAACGCTCCACCGGCGCCCCCGTGTTTTGAGGGGTCCTTGCGGAGCCCGCCGGCTTTTGCCGCCTCCTTACTCTCTTCCTACTGTTTTGAGAGCCGTCGGACCGCGGATCTGCGGATAACGTGGAGTGGAGACTCCCCTTTGAGTGACTTTCCACATCATTAGGCAGAGCGTATTCGACTCCAGTATTTGAGACTTGGTGGTGTTTCGGTTATCTCTAGCAGGGAAGCCCCGGTGCTCGTCGCCAACACCTTTCATTCCCTCCGCTTATTAGATGGCCCCAGTTCGTCTCTCCCGAACTCTCCCGGAAGGGTTTCTACCTTGGCGACACCGGCGCTGGCCGATGGACCCCTGAGCACCGTCCCGGTGCCGTCTTTCTTAAGATAACACCCCGCGGGCTATCGTGCACTCTACCCCGCCGCAGATCCCTCCTGCTCGGCTTGAGAGCCCTTCCACCGCGGGTTCACAGCCGACCGATGATAAGAAAGCTATTCGGCTTCAGGAGGTGATTTTTTAACAGCCCCCTCCGTTCGTGAACGTACGCCCTGCCGGGCTCAAACTGCCACCCTCTTGTGCCCTCTGGCGACCATGAATTTTAAACGTGAGGAATAATTTTCACCCGCCCGCCCGCATCAGACTCACCTTCATTGTGATCGCCACCAGTTAGCCTCGACGAACGATCGGGCGATCGAGGGAGTATTTGCGGCTAGCGTGGCCCCTAAATACGAGTTTGAGGCTTTCACCGATTTCCCCCCATGCTATGCCGATGTAGTCCGTTTTGATACTGAGAGGACGTGCAATGTTTCCCTCCAGTGCCCAGCGAGCTAAGCTTTATTTCTTTATGGTCTGTCCTCTTCTCCTAGATACCCCGAACCAGCTTTCTCGAAAGCTTACTCTTTTCACTACTCCGCGAACCTTTTGTCTTCTGCATTTCGTTCAGTAGTAGGTCCGTTTTCTGACTCGCTCCCTACTTCTCTTCTGTTGTTAGCCCAGCCTCGCTTTTGGGTTGTCGTATCCAAAGAAGAGCCTACGTCACTTTTGTTCGTCAATTAATGTTCACCTCCCCAGAGCTCCTGCTTTCTCCCGGGCAGATTTTTTTGGGAATTTTTTTTTCTTTGGCAGATTCGAGGTCTATTCGTCAGCCCCAAGACTCGAACTCGCAAAGAAGACCAACTGTCTCCCCTTTTTGTGTATGGCTCCTTCGATTTCCTGACACCGTATCATAAGGAGGCTCTTTTACGATTAAGCCCCGGGCGGCGGCCCGTAGAGGTGCTTCCCTTTAGACCGGCGGTGTCGCTCTCGGCTAGTCGAGGGGGTCGGTCGGAGTCGCGCCAGCGGCCCCCATTGCCCTCGCTTCCAGGCGTTGGTGAAGGGGGCTAGAGCTCTTCGCAGGCTTTTGAGCCTTGCGGGCGCTTTTTGCGGCTGCTGCAGCGGCTTGACTGGCCTACGGCTCTTGGTAATGGAAGGTTTCTCGGCCCGCCTGCCGAAGGGTTTTGACACCGATCGACATCTCTCCCAAGCGGAAGAATCAAGTGGAGTTCGTTGACGGAAAGCGTGGGGGTAGCATCCCTGTTTGAATCAGTGGCGGGCGGCTAGCTCTTACGCTGTTCTGTAGTAGGTTGGCTTCGTATCGCACGAGCCTTATTCCGACCGGGCTGTCGCTGGCGATCAGTGCCGTTTTTTAGGTCAGAACGGGGTTGACCCCTTGTAGCGGCCGCGAAGACTAAGAAACCAGTTTTAATTGCCCCCATTTTGGCCGTCCTTTTCAGTGGCTTCCCGGTTTCTTTCTCATTTCCGTGCTTGCCGTGCTTTGCGTAAAGCGATCGCCGAGGCCTCTTACAGATAATGAGTGACCCGGCTTTCCGCTACGGACGTCTTCCCCACTGGCCCGAGCTCCTCTCAACCCACCAGTGGCGCTCGGCCGTCGCCGCCCCTTGTTCGTTACGACTTTCAAAGCCAGAACTTCTTAGCTTCCCCCGCTCGTCCTCCTTTGATTTTTGAGTCTCTTCTTTTATTTCCCTCTCCGTTTGTTTTTTGATCATCAACGCACGCCTTTCCAGGAGAGTGACGAGAGTGGTGCCCCCTTCCGTCTCGAGACTCCGGTTTAACGATCGGTGGCGCCGCTAAAGGGGACCCCTGTTACCCTGGGGAGGCGACTCTACGAGTCTCTGTTAAGAGGTTCTAACCTTGAGTCCGATCTTTTTCCAAGCTGCCGTTCGCGCACTTGGCATTGGGTCAAGTGGTCCTCCAGCGTCTGGTCCAATCCAGAGGGTGCTCTTTACGCCGAGAATTTCCCCCCCTTAACCCGGCGTCATACTTACGTGGTGACGCGCTGTTCCACTCTCAAATTACATCCACCACGTTTGCGCCTGAATCTGAGCCAGGGACTCCTTTTCCATTCCAGCGCTCCACAGCAATACGACTCTCTCCCTTGATCCGCGACCGTTTTGTCTCGCTTGCGCTACTAGATAGCGTTCCACTGGAGGATCCTCCAAGAATCCTCGCCAGAGCAGGACCCTTTCCCCTCCCCCATCCGGTCCCCTCGCCTTCCCAACGAGCCTTTACACCCGGGTTTCTGTTCGCCGTGTGCGAATCTATTTCAGCTTGGGATTCTGAGTTTATCGTACCGTGGACCCCCCCTCGCGTCAGCCATCCTCTCCCCTTGAGTTCTGGGTAGCCGGCACTGACAACACTCCGCATAGACTCCCCAGTCGATCATTCCTCCCCTCCTGCCCCCTCCCCTCCCTCGCTGAGCGACCCGCGGCGGGCCGGATGCAAGCGTGGCGAGCTTAGACTACGCCATTCGCCTTAATCGAACTAGACGTCCTTTTCCGCGGGGCTCAGGGGGATCTCCTCGACTCGCCGAAACTCGCCTGGGTGGCTATTACTTTAGCCTGATTCCATCAGGTTTCGCGAGCGCGTCGAGGAAGTCTCCTGGTTTTGCCTGGGACAGGCGCCGGCGCTTTTCTAGAGATTGTGGGGTTCCTCTCCTCTTCTGCCAGCCTCCTGTCGCATCGCAGCAGGCCGCTTTTGATTTTTGAAAGATCCATATCGCATTTTGGATTTTGTCGGGCCTGAAGACGTCAACTGCGATATAAACACAAAACACCCTTTCCTCCCTCCCCTCTTTCTCTCTATTTCCGCTCGCTGGTTTTCGTCCTCCCTTGCACCCCCATCTTTTTCGTGGCTACACGTTTCTATGTTTGCGCGTCTCCGTCTGCATTCGATCCGACTTCCCCCCCCCCCGCTCTCTCCTAGGAGTCCCAGATGGACCCCACCAGCTGCCTTGTCTGAGCTCCTGGCTCACGCGTGAAGACCCGGCTTTCATGGAGCGGCGCGGCTCGCTTCCCATCGGCATCTCTGACTTCGGTTCTAGCCATTTTTTTCCTCCAGAAGTTTCATGAGCGGGCCCTGTCGCATAGTCGACCCCTTTCTCCCCCGCTCCGTTCCTTTTTTTTCTATCGACACGCCCTAGTTGGTGGCTCCACCATGCAGAGGGCTTGTGGACGGGTGTAGCTGGGGCTGGTGTTCAACTGCCCCCCTTCATGGGTTCAAGCGAGTTTGCCCGGATTGTTTTTTTCCTTTGACAGCCGTGTTCGCGCCGAGCTTTTTCTTTTCCATCCGTTGAAGCCGAATGCGGCACGAAGAAATCCCCCTGCTGTGATCACGGTTTGCCGCTCTCAATTTTTCTCCCTGCCCCCGAAGCGTTTGATGGGCGGTAGGTGTAGAGAAGGCTTTACTGATCGCTTTCTTGAAGCCCCACGCGGTGACGGTGGAAGGGGCTAATGCTCAGTACCTCCTCGGCCATGCGTTTAGGGGTTCGACAGAGGTTTTTCCCCTTGACTTCGTCAAGACTCATCTTGGGGTCCGGGGTGGGGAGCTGGGTCGTAATGGTTATGAATCCGGATCTTGATTTCCTTTTTTAGAGCTGTCCCCCCATTTTTCCTATCTAAGGGTCTCCTGTCCGTCTGTGCCTTGAAAACGGTTGCGCCGTTTCATTAGGTAGCGCACGCCACGGTGATTTATCCTCGGCAGACGG
>Ga0179593_1367790_pt1 | contig 12252 bp, 9 predicted proteins | sample CZODoug2_1_08_16_FD_185931 | JGI IMG/M metagenome (GOLD analysis project Ga0179593, IMG submission 185931) | Vadose zone soil fungal communities from Angelo Coast Range Reserve, California, USA - CZODoug2_1_08_16fungal (PacBio error correction) | ecosystem: Environmental > Terrestrial > Soil >... | reverse complement strand
TTATCAGTTTTTCCGTCCCCTCTCTTCCTCTCTCTACTTGATTTTTTTTTTTGACAGCCCATCACTGTGTGGTATGTCAGGTCCACTTCCGGTCTTTTTTTAGTAGCAAGTTTTTTTGTTTTCCCCCCCTTCCCTCGCTCCCCTCCCTCCTGAGACCCCCCAATCTAGCGGCTGGTCCTGAGGACACCAGGTAGCGCTTTCTGCGTCTCCCAGTACCCCCCCTCTTCTCTTATGAATCCCTCTTACCGTTCACTTGAGTTCTTGCGTTTTGTTTGAGCCCGCAACCTGTTGGCAAGGCGGCGTCACACTTTGCGGTCCCCCGTCCCCTTCCACTTTCCAGTCGTCTTCTTTTTTATGAATGGCCATCCCTTCTTCCTGTCCCCCTTCCTTTTTGACGAGAATTCTGGCAGTAGCATGAAATGTTCAGCTTTTCACAAAAATAATGTAATCTCCCCCCCAGACAACAAAAAGACTACCCAGTTTCCTCGGAAACAGTCATCCAGCCAAAGCAGCTCCTTGCCATGGTAACCCTTCTTTTCTTGAGTGCGTTCTCAGACTAATATTCCACATTGCATACGACTCTGGGGTCGCGCGCCGCTCCATTCAATATCACTCTCCTTCAGGGCTGGTTCATTTTTTCCTGGATCCTTACGCTCTCCTCCTTATTTGCCATCATGCTTAATATAAGTCAGCACCTCCGAACCTGTGTGAGAGAGTTTCTTTAGCCCTTCTCTTCCTGAAAGCTACCCAGTTGCGCCTGGCGACAGGGTGCGACTCAGTACAGTCGTGCACGTACCTTTTTTTCTTCTTGGCCTTAACATCGTTTTCTGGTTGCTAGTCTTTTCGTCTGATCTGCTCTTTGCAACCTTTTTAGTCCACTCCCTCCTTCGTTGGAGTTTCTTCGACAATTCTTCCTTTTAGGAGCACGTTGAATCAGTGTTCACCCTGTTACCGCCCTGAAAGCGACAAATAAGGCTTTCAAAGAATAAGCTTCTCCCATCTGCTCTTCACCAGAGGCACCCTCACTCCCTCGTCTTCACATTTTTTCCTTCTCTCCTATTTCATGAAGCTGAGGGTCTTGTATCCAATTTATGAGGAGGGGGCGAACCCCCTTCCATCCCCCTTGAGGCAGTTTTTCCCACAAAGAGTTCTGACCTTCGTGGTCAACTATACATCCCCTTTGCGAATGTTCTTAGGTCTTCATCAATTCGGTCCTCTCCCACTGATGATTTCTTTTCATGCTTTTGAAGGGAGTTTCCGTGCCCCCCTGATTCTTCCTTCGGTTCTGTTACCCCAGACTCCTCCTTTCTAACACCCAAGTTTGCTTCAGCTGTATGCGTTTCTCAGGCTTATGTTCTCCTGTTCCTGCTCATTTATTTTCATTTGCTTTATAGACCATCCAGTTTGAAATCTATTTCTCCGTAGTCTTTTGGTTGGACAGCCTCCTTATCTCTGTGATCAGAGTCCCCCAAGGGTGGACATTGGGCCTCCCACCCAAGGTTTTCCGGCTGCTTTTTCCCCCCCCCCCCCGCAGCTATATTTCACTAAGGCAACAGGTTTATATAGAGGGTTCACTTCCACCTACCCAACCAGTTTCTCCTTTTCAAAATTCTCCCCCTCCATTCGCCCCCCCTGCCCTTTTTGTCTCTTCTTCAGAGATGTTAAGGGTATCGTGTATAATACATTACTTCCCCCCACTTAGTTGTACGGTGGATTAAGCCTCCTTTTGGGCGAATGGCCTCAATGTGTTCTTCCTACTGGGATGAAGCTTGCCCCTTTGCCTTTATGGGGAATCCTGCCGGCAATGGTGTAGTCAGACTTTCCCGCTTCGTGTTTCACCCTTGCCTTATGGCTCTGTTCGATCCCTCTTCTTACTGAGGGAAGAACTTCAAGTAGAACTCTCGCCAGATGCATAACCTAGCAATCTTGTGCCCTTTGTGACGCACCCTCCCCTCAAGCATGATTTTTAGTACCTGGACTGCGTGTTCTCGTTTTTCTCTCCTTTTTACCGACTGACTTCTTGGGTTTTGGTCAGGAAACTTCCTTCCTGAGTATCAGTTCCCCTCGCCTCCCTTTCTTTTCCCCCCCCCTCTCCCAAGAGAGCTCGCCCCTTCCCCGCTTCTAACCCCTTCTCGGAAAGAAACCTCGAGGCATGGGTCCCCCTCCCCCCAGCCCTGGTCTCGGAAAACCTGCCCCCTCGCCCAAATATAACTTTCCCTGGAAAACATTCCTTCGCTGTCTCCTCCATAGAAGCGAGAGGTACATAATACGGTAGCTCCCCCCCCTTCCTCCCAAAGACAGGTAGTCCCCCTGCACCCACTACCGACATTTTTTTTTTTCCCCCCTGTTCCCAAAGGAGCTGACCACTATAGGTCTCAGACAAGCACCGCAATCAAATTTCTTTTCCAATCTGCCCCCCCCTTTTTTCCTGGGGGCTGTTCTTCCTGCATCCCCAAATCGATTGACACATGGCCCCTCCCCCTCACGCGAAAGTACGATCTCTCCCTTCCCTCCTTGTCCAGGGAATTCATTTCCTTCTTCTCTCTGAAGATGAAGTTTGGGAAAACTCGGACCCTTTAATAAAAACAATAGCCCTCCCCCTTCCTTTTTTTCTTTTCCTAAAACTTTCTTTTTTTGTGTGGAGAGCTCTTTGTCTCTTCTTTATTTCAAATGTTTTCATAAGCGTTGCCCCCTTCAGTTAGTTTATGAAATCCGGCTGGAGGCAATGGCCGACGTCTCCCCGCGGATGGTACCCTCATTTTCGGGTAGTTTCCCCACGAGATTGTGCTGCGTTTTTTTCGAAAGCCGCAACTCTTGTTCACGAGGTCCCCCCTCCGGGCCTGGTTTTTTCATTTTGGCTCTGTTTTCCGCAACCTAGGTTTTCGTTCTCCGTGTATAATGGGACCCTGGTTGATGCTGTAGTGAAGGAACGCACTGGGCTTGATCAGTTTTGATCAGACAAGTCAAGGACTCTATTCTTTCGTCTCTGAAATTTGCTAGGGGAAGAATTCCCTGCTGGACGGTTGCCTATACTTCCTCTTGAATGCCTCTCCCCTCTTCATTTCCCTTTCCCTCTGCCTGCTAGGAGTCCTCATTTAGACGAAGTTATTTTCCCGAACTGATTGAGGAGGCCCTTCCTGGTTAAACTTGAGACTCCTCCCTTTTTCCTTTCCCCCCAGAAAAGAAGACTTCTGACCAACTTTCTCACTGAACCACTATAAACAGAGATCAAGGTACTCGAAACTCATGCGGCGTCCCCTGCGAGTCCTCCCCCCCCCCCTCTTCTTTTTTCGACTCCTCCGGCAGTAGAGTTTTCCCTTCCTTCCCTCCCCTCTATGAGATAAGCGTAAGTTTTTCCACCACCCGCAGGATAAATTTTGACCAACGCTGCCTAGAAGTACCTTGCTCCCAGGCTCTCAGAAAAGGCTTTTTTACTTCAAGACCCCCTTCGTAATCGAAGCCGGATATGCGCCCAATGCTGTTAACACGTTCCCTCTTGTAATTAATGGAAATCCTTCACCTTCCCTTTCCCCCCCCTTCTCTCCTCGACGTAGACGTAAAGTCCTTCTTCTTTTCCTTTTTATCACTACAGAAGAAGGTTTTTTTTTTTTTCCCTTTTTTCCGTTACTCATACTATACGGTGATGAGTTCTGACCATAGAGCCCGGTTTATCCTAGTACCCTCTCCGTTTCGGGCTTCCTTAAATTGTACACAATTGGCCTTTTCTTCGCACAATATAGGACTTATTCCCCTTAAACATACTCCGGAGAGATCAAAAGAGCGAGGAGACTCATGAGAAGCAAGTACCCCCCCCCCCCCGCCCCCCCCCCCCACCCCCCCCACCCACACCCCCCCCCCCCCAAAAACAACCGATACGTGCCTTTGACCGTGAAGCATCTCCTGAACGCCTCCCCCCGACAGAAGGGTTCCGCATTTTTCTGAGAGAAAGAGTAGACAATAACCTAAGAATAACCCCCGGGGTTGGCACTAATTTATACGTACTGTCTTCCTGCGATTCATTTCTCTCCCCGCCCCCTGTAGATTCCGGGAACCCTTTCCACCTTTCGCCGGGATGAGATCCCCTTTACATTTCAGGAAACAGGGCCGGTACTTTTGAGCTCCCTTTGCTTAAATTGGAGACCCCCCGATTATAGTTGTTTTTCTTTTAGACAAGATTAGACCCTCTTACGGGAGATCAAATTATTTCTTTCCGTCGTACGTATTTGCGGTGCCTTCTCTCCCCCCGTAGCCATGGAGAGTCTCATCGCGTTTTGTCAAGCTAACTTTTTCGTGGTTAATTCTTGTTCCCTGGTTGCCCACAGCGGTTTCCTCCTCAGAGTTTTTTTTTCATCCACCCACCACTTCGGCGTTATTTACCCAGTGGTCAAAGGTTGGGTTTTCGGATGCCCCCAAGCTTCTACGCTCTTCTTATTTCCTCTTCTCCATCCGCACCTGGATAAGGCCCTATCTTTTTCTTCACCCCCCCTATTGGAGTACCAGTTATTCCCCCAAAAATGTGTGGTATATGTCATCAGCTAGACTTAGGGACCAACTAATATCTTGTCTCCCAAAAGTGGCTGAGTTGTTTTTTCTCTCTATATATGGCAGGTCATGTTCTGTTCCCCCCCCCCTTCAACTGCGCTTTGTTTTCTTTCCAGGAAGATGCCCTACCGTACTCGCCGACTAGGGCATCTTGAATGTCTGAGAGCATACCCAAGATCGTGATTGTGGTTTTTCTTATAATAGCCCTGTTCCCCTATTAAAATGGGCAACCTTGTTTGTTCTTTGTCCTGGGGTGGATTATGCTGCTTTTGCCAACCTTGTCTTCTTTGTAGTGATTGTTGTTTCCTTTATTATTTTGTTCCAGATGCACCTTCATTCCCTTTCCACAAAGATGTTTTCTCTGCAAATTGATTTCCCTGGAAAGTCCATATTTGACGCTTTCTTAAGAATATCGCCCTTTCAAGATTCCCGAATTCCCACTTTCCCCTTTTTACCAGGTTTGACTCGACTCTGGAGAAAACGCTTTCTCACCAAGATGTCCCCCACATACAGGTCCATTTCTTTTTCCATAGATAGGTAATTACAATTCCGAACCCTCCCCAATTCTGATACGCAGTCCATTAATCCTCCTACTCCCCAACTCCTCATTTATCTTGTGCAGTCGAGGAGCTTTTCTCCGACTGGGAAACCTCCCATGTGACCGACCGAAGAGTCTGAGATTTTTTTTTCCCCTTCAGTACAAACCTTTTTGTTCCGGTAGAGCTATTCAGGCCCAAAGTAACAGATCGGTATCCCATAGCTTTCTTTCCCCCTCCTCTCTCTGTTATAATAATAATTTTTCGTTTTGTATCTCCTTTGTGATTGAGTGCTTCCTGCTTAAACCGATCTTTTCCCTCAGAAAGATAACCCCTTTCTTTTTTTTTGACGTCACCCCCTCCCTAACGATTTCGGTTCGCCAGTGGAGGTTCCCCGATGGCTCAATCTCCTCTCTTCCCCCCACACCCTAGAGATTGCATTTTCGCTTCTTGCTGTGATGTCATACTCGTAGCTTTCGTTTTTCGACATTTCCTTATCTCCTCCAGTAGGGAAAGGTCCCCATTCTTCTTTTTGTGGGAGACCCCCACGGTCAGCATGGAGACCGAGTTCTGAGAAATTCCCCGTTCCCACGATATTGAGACCTTAACAGGAGGGAAAATTGGGAGCGCAGGGAAGGACCCTTCCCCAGAGCAGGCCCTTCCCCTCCGGTAGAGCCCCTGAGGAAAAGATTGCCATTTTTCCATTTATCATTTTCAGAGTGTAACCCCCCTTTTAATCAGTCCGGACACACGCCCCCCCCGCACAGTCTGACACTTTTCCGCATTAACCCTCCCCGTCCCCAGAACGCCCCCAGAAGTCCCCCCCTTAAGCCCAGTCCCCAAACTGACCCTCCGCGTCTCCTACTGTGTCCAAGAATAAGCATAGGTTTGATTTTTTCCCCCCGATCAGCAGAGGCCCCGAGGACCATCTCTTTTCAAGCGTCACTATTGGCCCTGGGTAAACCCGAGTCTCGTTAACGTGAGGCATCTGAGAAATCCTCATGCCCCCACGCACCCCCGGCTAGGTGGACTGCCTTTTCGTTTTTAAGCATGCCCCGACCTCGCCGGACCCCCCGGGTGTCGTCAGGCCGGCCCCGCATTTTCCGGGCCCTAAGACCAGGCTTCGTTCCGTACGTCTTTTTGTGATTGCCACCAGACGGGGTCTATCGAGTTTCCGTTTTTTAATTTTCCGACACAAACCAATTTTTTCCCACTTTTGCCCTACTATCCTTTTTGCGCCGAAATCCCGCTTGAAGTGGATGCGCCGGCCGGCCCTTTCTTGCCCCAGGTACATCTACTGAGTATACACCTTCCCCCACAGCGGCGTCACGCACACTTGCTTGACCTCTCCCAGAGAGTCCGCCCCTCTCACTCCAGAGCGGCCCTTGCCAGTGACTAAGAGCAGATACGCTTGATGACCCGCTTTTTTTGATCCTCGACCATTCTCCCTTCTGTGAGCCCCCGTTCATACACTTCCTATAAATCCCCCCACAAGGTTCCTGCTCCCCCGATGAGACAAGTCCTTCATCTCCCCTGGACACTTTTATGTCAGGGTGCGGCAGCACTCCCGGTGGGGTTTTCCCTGCCCTCAGTAGGAGTCGATCTTGAACCCCGATTCTAGGGGTTCCCTTGTCGAAGAAGAAGTTCTCCGACACCTTCCATGGAGCCGGCCCTTTCTTCGTCAGAACGGCGCGTGAAGGTTTTCTCCGAGGTCCTGCTAATGGTTCCTTTCTGGGGGTCATTAATTCTCAAATATTTTTTACCCTCTCCCTGTCTACTTCCGGATGCTTCGGGGGGGGACGGTAATTTACCAATAGTCTTGTGTCTAACTCCTGGAACCTTTGAACTTGAAGTTTCAACCTTTACACTTCCATTCAGATGAGAAGGATGGTCTAGATTTTTCGTCCCCCTCAGGAAAAGGTCTCCTTCCTAGATTTCAACTTCAAAACCTTCCCCCAACAGGTCTTCTTTAGTCATATAACCCCACCCTAAGTAAACCGGACGGGACTTCTTCGGCATCTATCCGTTAAGGGATAGGTTCCTACCCACCTCTTCTGAAGTTCCCCTAGGTCGGTTTCAACGCCCTTGCATTTGAAGGCATAATGTCGCTTGCCTCTCTTTTTCTAATGTCCCCCACGGTTTGCGGTCCATGTCAGCACTGTCGGATTCCGTCCCGTAAGTTGCCTTTTTAAAATGGAATATGATCCGGTTTCTCTTCCGCCTTAAGCTGATTTCATAGCTGTTGTCCCGAAGGTTACCTTCCCCTCCACTATCGGAGACCCTCCCCTTGGCTCGGCTGGGCAAGAACTCCCGCATGAGTTAGAGTACCTGGATTCTTTTTTTCGATCTGTCGTGGAGAATTACCCGAACGTTTCGTTCTGGTTGTACTGAAGTAGGAGTCGAATTTTTGTTTCAGGTTGCTTTAACCCGCTCCAAGGGCAGAGACAAGTCGCTTTCTCCGAACGAACCCCCCTGCCTCCTTACGCAACTTCTGTTGAACTGGTTGAAACTGCCAGTGCACCCGTGAGACTCTCAACACTTCCCCCCCTGAGCCAACAGATAATTTACTTCAATCCCCCCCTCCCCCGAGCGACCTGACGCCTTCCCTTTAGGCCTTCCCCTTTTTTGGTCGATCCCGTCCTCCCCTCCCCGGTAGAGGCCATAAAGTCCCACCCATGTACAAGCATGACCCCCGGCGAGAAGCCGAATTTGCTACCCCCTCGACCTCCCCCCGTCAACAATCCCCTTCTCGCCCGCAACCGGCGGGAGGCGGGCCTTGGAGCAGTAAGACGACCCATTCGCGGTCCTGAATGTCACACCTTCACGTAAAGGCCCAAGAAGATAGAAGACGTCCCCCTATTTCGTTGCCAGGTCCCACGGGAGATACCTTCCCTCCTCCGTCCTGGACTGGGACCCACTTACTACCTTTCATCACCCCTCGAAGACATATATATCTTCCCCCTTTCACTCCTTTTTTTTGTTGTAGGATCGTCAGGTAGAGGGTTTAACCTTCAGGTAACTGTTTACCCGTCCTCCTCTTTGATAGAAGAAGCAGGTCCGTTACCTTTCCCCTCCTTTCTGACTAGGCCTCTTCCTATCTCTCACGGCGGTGTTCCATGTCACCCCAGACTAGCGTTGAGGCTTGGCTAAATCCCGCCCTGTGTTCTTTGGGGCCACCATCTGTCCTTTTTTCTGGCCTGGGAGAGGCTCCACTCTCTCCTTGAAGGTCTATGGGACAGGTTGATTTCCCCGGTTTGCTTTTTTTGACTACTCCTTTGCCTCTCCTTATCTAACGCCTGAGGTACCCCCCTCTCCCGGCGTGCGGCCCCCTTCCGAGAAGTTAGTTTTTCTGTCCTAAGTCTTTCTTTTTCTCTTTCCATGTGGTATATAATACCTTTGGTTTTTTGTCCCTCTTTCTCCGATGTTCCAAAGACTGAATGGTTATCGGCATAGGAGGATTCTAGCGTCAGGTCAGCTGAAGCCTTTTTCCCCTTTTCAAGGGCCTTCCCCTTTTAACCAGATCTGCTTCCCCCCCTACCCCGCTTGTAACCCCCTCCCCCTACTTCCTTTTGTTTCCCCTGTTGAATAAAGCGATCCCGTGAGACTTCAGCTGACAAGCCCCCCTCTTCCTGCAACTCTTTCTATGAGACCCCCCGCCAGAGGACTGACTGTACCTTAGCTTCCCCTTGAAATAGGTCGATCCTTCTGTACTGTACGTAGCTACAATTAAAAGGAAAGGTGTGACCCCCCCTGGCTTTTACCTTCCCCCCCAACTTTCAGTTCCTTGCTTTCACCCTCCAAGTTACTTGTGAGGCTCAGCCCCAACTTAGAAGAATCAGGATGCTTCTGCCCTCCAATGGTACCACCCGTTCCCCCTCTTTCCCCCTTAGGGGAAGGCCGGCTTGATGAACCCAGAGACTTCCCAGTCTGACCTCCCTAGACTAATGCAGGACCTTCCGGTCCGGGAGTTCTTTTTCCGCAAGGCATCCGAACTGTGTGGGGTTTCCTTTGTCCCAACTTCCCTCCCGAGAAGGGTGCCCTGATTGTGCCCTCTAGCCCCCTGTGGGGCCCAATCGGTAGCTCCCGTTGCGTTTGTTTTTCCCTGTCCCGGTCACCCGGTTTTCTTCTTGATAGCTTCGCCCGCCCCCCCCATCCCGGTGACTGAGCCCCTCCCAGTCGCTGAGATCTTTCTACCAGACCCCCAGCGGAGCATGAACGCCTGAAGTCCCTCACCGCCTTCGAACCCTTTTCTCCCTCTCTTTTTTTGCCCTTCTCCCCCCCTTCCGTCTAAAACCTCAGCAGCCGTGCCTCCTTCATCCGAGCCTGACCTTCCCCATCCCCGGGTTTATGAAGAGTAGCTGAATACCCCATCCTGCCCCCCTGAGCCCTTCTTACGGGTTTGAAGGTCCCGGGATTCTTTTTTTCCGTCTCCTGGTCGCCCCTTTTTCTTCCCCCCCCCCCGCTCTATTCCGATTACCCAATTGACTGGCGTTAGGAGCACCATGATGCTTCCCTTAATTAGGAGTTGAGACCGGCGCTCCCCCCCTTCGCGTCTACTGGAGTCACTTTTTCCTTTTCCTCCCCTTCGTCTTTTTCTTAATTCGTGATTACCCTTTTTCCCAATTAAGGTGCTCCTCCCTTCAGAGGCTTCATCGCAAAAGAGGTTGAGTCGCCCCCCCCTTTTTTACTGTTGTTTGCATCACACGTACATCTCTGCTGCTCTTAAAAACCTCTCTTGTGGGCTCACCCCCTGCCCCCCTCTTTAGGAAAGATACATGTTTCTTCGACATGGAGCTTTCTCAGGTGAAATTAGTGTGGTCGCTTCTCTGATAGCAGGAGGGACAAATCACGTCTTTCTCACCAGTGGATGATGTCTTGGCCTTATTCTTTGCAGGGCATTTGAGTAAGGAGCTTCACGGTGATCAAGGGTCAATCTTTTACCCTAGACGCCTCTTTCCTTTTCCTCGTTGATAGTGATGACCTAACCCTCTTTTATTTGTTCTATTAGTATTTTCCCTCGACTGCCCTTTACATGTCCGTGTGAAGATGTTGGTGGGCGTGATGGATTTGGTGCCGAGAAAAGGATTGTTTTTCTTCTTTTCTGTTTTGCGGACATTCTTATTTTTGTGTCCCTCCCATCCTTCGTTCCACTTAGATGTTCTCGCTCCCACCTTGGCTTCTCCTGCCGACCATAAGGAACCCCCTTTTCCCCTTCGATTTACCCCTGCTCCTCTGACGGTGTCACCGAGGTGACGCCCCGCCTTTTCTCCCCAACCTGGGCCCCTTTTCCCTCACAAAACCTCATGTTACTACTTTTTACAGCCCCCATGACTCAAATTCGACCCCAAAGCTCTCATGAGTTTTTCCCCCTCCTCTTCCTGAAGACGTATTGGTTTTTTCCGTGAATTGAGCTTTCTCAGTTGTCCCCCACCCTGGCGCCTTAAAGCAGCCCTGTTTAGGATTTTTTTTTAATTAAAGTAAGGGTTTGTTGTCTTTCGATTTTTTGCTTTTCCTCGGGGCATCTTTTAAGTAGACGTTACTCCCCCCCCAGATCTGGAAACCTCCTCTCATACTCCCTTCTGTTTGTGGGGAGATGTCCGCCTCGAGGGCCGTTACCTCGCGACCTCCCCCCTCCCCTCACCGAAAGAACACTTGATTGACCTTTTCCACCATCCCCCCCCCCTGCCCCAGCTCTTGGTACCCAATGAGTAATAGATAGAGCTCCTCTCCGGCAAAAACCCCCCCCCTCTCTTCTGGTTCTTCGGCTGCTGGACACCGCGTTCGCTGGTCCCCCCCCGTTTTGACTTATACGATAGAGTTCTATTCCCCTCCCCTTGCCCAATTTTTTTTGGAAAGGTTCCTGCCACAGCGGTTGGTCCCCTCGGCCTGCGTAGGGTTTCCCCCCTTCCACATTGAGCCTTCCCCGGTCGGAAAGGCTCTAGGTCGTAGGCTTTTGCCCTCCGGGCCCCCTTCCCCTGATGTGGAGCTCTGAACCTCTTAATTTGGTCCGCGAAGCCCATGTTCCATTGAAAACACCATTACTTCCCTGCACAAAGAATCCCCCTCCCCCCCAGAAACCTGCCCACTGCAACCCTAGAAGTCACGCCACCAGCCTCTCGGTCAGAAAGTTACCCCCTTCATAGTATCCTAGGAGACTAAGCTACACATCCTTCAGTGAATGGTATGCGGTCTCCTATACCCCTAAGCTTAAATCTGACCGTCTTTGTTGAATTGACGCGTCTCTTTTCCATTGACCAGGGATCCCACCTCAGCCTCTCCCCCTTATTTATTCCAGGAACTGTCATTAGCGCCGCATTACCAGTTTTCCTCCTTCTTTTCCGCGTGTAAGAAGGTCCCTGCTGAGCAGTCCCTTACAAACCAGTTTGGAGCTTGCGCCCCCTTCCCCCCCGCGACAGGTAGCCCGGTAACCGAAAAGGGGTTCCCGTCGCTTTTTGCCTGAGTAGGAAATAAACCCCTATTTTCTCTCAGTGATAGTTGGACGATGATCCCCAAACCACAAAGTTTCCCACAGGGGAAATACGGCAATTTTTTTTTTTCGTGCACTGGTAAAGACCTCTGGGGGTGGATCCCCGCCCCGGAGTCTTCCGGGGTCCAACCATTAAAACTCCTTATCCCCCCAGTCTACCGACTTTTAAGCAGATCAGTTCTCCACCCTTCCCCCGCATTGCCCGTAGCAACTACGACGCTGAGCCCTTCCCCCCGAATTTGATGCGCTCACCTAGAGGTCCTTAGAGTGGGTGAATACGCTCCCAAGATAGACTTGATGTTTCCATTCCATTCCCGCCCCCGTTCCATGAACGTCCTGGTTCCACATGAGGTGGACCCGACGTAACCCCTCTCTATTCTATTAGAAGTGTTGAAGTTTTGTTTTTCTGAATCTATTCGGGGTTTCGGACTGACTACCAAGGTTTTTGGGTCATTACGTAGATATACCGTTTAGTGTCCCCCTTTTTTTCTTCCTTGGTATGTAGACCTCCGACGTGTTTCCAACCTGCTTCCCCCAGGATGGCCCGGCGGGCTCTTTTCCTGCCAATGGGCTGTCAGGTGTTTTTCGCCCCCCCGGGGAAGGCTGCAAGTTCTTTTCCTTTCTTTCTACTTATTCTCCGTCTCCCGGGGAACTGCTTCATTCTCCGGTAGGACAGGATTCGTGCGA
>Ga0179593_1348369_pt1 | contig 12252 bp, 20 predicted proteins | sample CZODoug2_1_08_16_FD_185931 | JGI IMG/M metagenome (GOLD analysis project Ga0179593, IMG submission 185931) | Vadose zone soil fungal communities from Angelo Coast Range Reserve, California, USA - CZODoug2_1_08_16fungal (PacBio error correction) | ecosystem: Environmental > Terrestrial > Soil >... | reverse complement strand
TTTTGGGGGGGGGTTGTTCCTTCCCATTAGAGTCCCGACACTTGCTTTGGCTTCCTCCCCAATCCGTCTTTCGCTATTACCAATAATTCACCGCAGCGCCGATGTTTTGCGTAGTTAGAGAACAGTTGTCCCGCTGAGCTTTCTCTGCTTTTTTTTCTTACTCTTTAGTTCTTTTATTTGCCTTTTATTTTGCAACCTATCTCCAAGTTCCAGTCCCCCCCAACAAATGCCTTGAACAACACTCGTTTTTTTCTCTCCCTTTTCTTTGTGTGGGTTCTTGCACAGAGTTCGAGTTTCCTCTTGTCTTCCACCTCCCATATTGTATTTCATCCCAGGTTACACTTCCCCGCCGGATTTCTTTTTCCCCCTTTTTCATTTCATATCCCTAGATTGTGGGACTGAGGCCCTTTTTCCCCCCTTTTTGATGGTAACTTATTTTTTTGCCCAGGTACTCGTTTACTATTCCCAATTCTTTTGTGCGTCTTTGCTCAGTTCCGTTTTCTCAAAGATTGTAGTTTCTTTTTTTTCTTCCCCCCCTTTAGGGTTCTTTCTTTTTCTTCGTCTCCCCACAAGTCCCCAACACCCCCTTGGTACAGTTTTTTTTCTATGAGTTATATTGGCTCCAACATTGTTGTTGATGACTTCTAGGTTTATCAATCCCAATCCTTTTTGGTCCTTTTTACACAGGATTTTTTTCCCTTACATGGAAAGGTTTTTTGTGCAATTCAGACACCCCTTCACTTATGGTTTCTATCCAAATTTGTACCCCCTCTGACCCTGCCTGTGCCTTTCCCACCCTTCCTGTCTAAATGCCCAATATTTTTTTACCCACCTACCCTTTGGTCCCCTCCTCATCCATGCGGCTGGAGTTTGTGGGGTTTTTTCTTCCCCCTTTCTTTTCCTGTTTCACCGCCTAAACTCTCTCGGGTCTTTTGTGTTAGCTCGAGAAAGGTTTCGACTTTCGAGGACACCGCTCTGCAACCTTTTTGTTACGCACGGGACCTTCCTCCTCATTTGTTTCCCACTATACCCCCCTCTCTGTCCAAATCATGTTTGATTAAATCGACAGGCGTGCTGCTCTTTTCGTATACCTTCCCCGATTGGTCCTTTGTCCCACTTTCGGATCCCTAGTAGACAAAATTTGTTTTTGCCGTGTGACCCTTTCCTTCTCTTATATCCCCCCCTTTCCCCCCATACACTGCACTTTGTCGCTCTGCAAAAACTTTTCTACTTTAAGCTTGTTCCCGTTCCCCTGACATCTTGCCTCTCTTTTTTTTTCCTCTACTTTTTTGACAAAGGAGTTGCTGGGCTTCGGGGTCTGATCTGTTTCGCCTTAAGGCTTTTGTCCTTTTGCTCTTTCCGGACTCCTGGGCCCATTCGGTTTTTTTTTTTTTTTTTTCCCTTCATTTTGCTTCTTCTGCGGGATTAGGTATTTCGTTTGGATTTTGGTTACTTTTGGTTGTTTGGTTCCCCCTTCCACGCATTTGTCGCCCTTCCCGGTCGATTTCCTTTTTTCCTGAATTCTTCCCCCTTTACACGTACGAGTCATTCAATCCTCCCCGGAGGTCCTAAAATGGACTTCTCTGCGGTCACGCCCCCCATGAAAAGAACGGTTTTTTAACGAATTTTTATCTGTGTGTTTTTCCTCACATACCAACTGTGCTTCCCGCCCCCCTTTTCCCCCCGCTGGCATTTATTGAACTTTTTTTCCTCTATATAACTTTCCAAGTGTGTTTTGGGTACTTGAAGTCGCTTGTTGTTTAGTTCCAGTTTTTTTTTGAATCGCCTTGGCCCCCTCCTTTTTTGTACTGTTGAAGTGTTCTTTTTTTCTTTTTTTGTTTCCTTTTGCGTCAGTGGTGGGTTTTACCGTTCGGTCTCGTTTTTCTCCCTGTCCCGTCCTTCCCCCCCCCTACTGCGCCCTCACCCAATTTTTTTTGCAATTTTTGTGGCGTAGTGGAGACGATGCGGTCGTGCCCTTGCCCGGGAATATGGTTCCTTTTTCCTCGTCGTCTTTCCCGTTTTTTTTTTCCCATTTGGTGCAGTCGATGCAACTTGTTAGGTGCTTGCTGGCGCTAATTATTCTTAGTCTCCGATGACCCGTTGTTCTTTATTTCACCTGATCGTTTTCGGGTTGTTTTTCTTTTTTTTTCCCCACTTGCCCCCGTAATTATATCTGTCTCCCTTTCCCAGTTTTTAAAAGAGGATCCGTTTCCCTGTGCTGTTTGGTTGAGTTGTTTTGGGGGTGTGTTGTTGGCTTTGCTTTTCTGTCCTTCGGGAGAGGAGCTTGTGTTGGGACTTTTCTGCTCCTCTTTTTCCAAACTTCTTTCTTTTTTCGTTCTCTTATCAGTTGGTGATGGCCGGAGGAGGTGCTGTTCTGCGTTTAAGACTGTTCCTTCGGACCCCCAAGACTCGTGTATTCATTTCCCGCTTTTTTGTTTTGTTGGACGCTCCGTCCCGTTTTTTCATGTAGGGATTGTTCCCCTTTTTTTGACTTTTTTTTTTTGAACCTTTACGTTGTCGGCCCTGCTTTTCAGTATACGTGTCTTTTTTCTTGGGGCGGTTTACTTTTTTTTCCATGTTTTACTTATTTTTTTCCCTCTTCTTTCCACGCTATTTTGAAGTGGTTCTTTCCTATTTTCACGCGTGCCGCAGTCGAGGCTTTTTTGCACTTTTAGGCATTTCGAACTTCCTTTTCTTCTCTTTTTTGTAGACGGGATGGAGACGTCGCCTGCCTACTTCTTTCTGACCTTCTTCTCCTTCCAATCTTTATTTGTAGTTTCCCTGGATCTTCTTTTCTGCCCCCTAAGGTTTACACCCCCTTCCCCATTTTTCCGTCTAACACCCCCCCCCTTTTCTTTCTTCACTTTTCAATTTTATTTTCCGGGTCCACCGTTTGGGCCCGCCGTTGGGGTCTCTGAAGTTTTTTTTGGCGCACCCTCATTTTACTCTCCCTCATCCTCGTCCACCAGTTCAAAGAAGATAAGGCGACCCCCTCCCCCAAAAGTTCCCTCCCCAGGACTTTTTTGTTTAGGCGAGTGCGCGCTATCGGGGGAAAAGGGGCTGGTACGGTTCCGGGCAACGGCCCCTTTTTTACCCCACCGCTTGTTCCGCCGTGCAACAACACAACTACCCGTCCCGTAATTATGCCCCCCCCAACCCACTTCCATCAAACAATCCCCCCAGCCCCTCTTTTTTCACCCCCCCCCCCCCCTACGCCCCCCGATGGGGTGTGGTCTGAGTCAAGAACCTTGGGCTGAACCTTTTTTTTTTTATGTGTTGAGAGGTTCAATCCTCCCTTTGTTCGGGGCCTTGTCTTTTGTTGTTGTTGTTTGGGTTTTGGGGGAAATTCACCCAAAATAGGCCAACGTCTACACTGCGTTCTACTGTCCCCGGGCACAATGTTCGGTTGCTTTTTTTTTCAGTCCAGAAATCTGACGGGGGGGGTTTCGCTTGTGTGGGCGCGTTTCCTCTAAGTGGGGGGTCGCCGCCGCAAGGGGGTTCGGGGGGGCCAAACCCCGACATTCATCTCCGCATTCCAGGCGCTCCGCAGGGTTTTCTTTTCTCCGTAGTGAGAGAGAAGGCTAACGTCAGCGTCCCCCCTTCTTTCTTTTTCGTATGCGTCCGCCTTTTGTCATATGGAGGGGGGCCGGTTTGGTGACCATCCTATCTATCTTTTTCCCCGTTTCTTCCCCCCCCCCCCCTAACCCTTCTTTTCACCCCATTTTTCTTTCCAACCCTTCCACCGGCGGGGGGGGAGTTTGCCCCCCTGGTCAGATACAAAGGGGAGAAACGCCCGCCCGGACTCTGATGCCTGTTTGGCCGCTTGGGTTCAGCACCTAAAGAAATCGGGGCCCTTCCCCCCTCCTTTGGGGTTGTGGCACTCGAAACAAACTGTAAATATTCATACTTTTACGTCAAAAGACGCTCCACCCACACCCTTTTTACATCACCCCCCCCTGTCGCCTTTTCTTTTCTACAATTTTTTACCAAATACCCCACACTATTTCTTTTCTCATGGCCTTTGTCAAATTACTTTGTGCGGGGTGAAGTTTTCCCAAAGGGCGGGCTCTGTTTTTTTTCTTTCATTTTCTGTGGTGTTCCCTTGTGTTAAAAAAACCCACCCCGAACCCCAGTGCCACCCCACAAAACCCACACACGCAACGGTTTTGTGTGGTGTTGTGGTCTCCATGGAAAACCCCCCTTTTTCTCTTTTGTGCTTCTGAGCAACTTCATACCCACACCCTCAAAAATAAGCCCCACTGATTGGTTCAGTCTTACTGCCTTTTTCCGCTAACCATCCCCGTACATCTCCTTTTCCAACTTTACAACCTTTTTGTACATCAGGGCCACAAAAACCCAAAAGTCATCCCCCTCTCTAAAAACCCATCTTCTCCTTTTACACACCCATATTTTTTGGCACCCACCTACCTCCTTTCCTTCGCGGTGGGACACTGAAATTTGCCCCCTCGCGCACCTACATCATCGCACCCTTTTTACCCACGGCCGGTCCTGCGTATCAAGTGCCGTCAGATCCCTTCAGTATTACATCCTATCCACTTTCCTTGCTACCAAAAACCTATTATGGACCGACCCCACCGCCCTAAGCTTTTTCTGTGCTGTTTTGCTTTGGCCCCCGTTGTGTGAAGGGGTTTTTCCTTTTGCGCTCATCCCAGTCCGGTGTTTACTTTTGTGTTGCGGGTGGTTGGTGGGGACTGGGGACCGCGGTTAGCGTGTTGTTTCAGTTATTTTTGTAGGTGACCCCCCAATGCATGCCACCCCCTCCCCTCCATAACGAAAAAACATGTTCTTACTACCAAATGCCACATGGCCCCTAAAAAGTAAAACGTCAACCTTCAACGTTTTCCCCTTCTCCAATACAGAACTATCACGTCGTGAAACTTTTTTTATCACACCGTTTCCAACACCCCGATTTCCAATTCCCAAAAACTGTTTTCGCAACACCACAGGGGCATCTTATAGACCCCCATCCTCTCCAGTGTCTAATCTTTGCCTGCACCATCCCCTATGACCACCCCCCTCGAAACCCCATTACCATAACCCACCAAGTGCGGACTCTCCTCACCTCAATTGATGACCCCCCCTTTTCCACAATTGTACAACAATTTAGACAACAGTGACATTATTTTTCAGTACTATTTTTGAACCCAACCTTTCGGTGCCGTCTTCCGAACAAAACAAACCCTTCCGGCAGAACCCCCCAATTTTTTCGGGTGGCTGTTCGTTTGGGGGGGGTAATTGTTGGGGTCTTCGGTGCTACACACCCCCCTTGGGTGGGGTTAGGTTTTCCCCTGTTTTTTCTCCTCTCTTGCGAGGCTAGTGCTGTTTGGGGGGGCGTGGATCCCAGTTTCGTCAAGCGCGGGTCTGTTCTGCCTGTCGAACATCCCCTCCGACGGTTTTGTTTCCCTTCCATATGGTCTATTTTGCACCGTTTGGTGTTCTATGTTCTTTTTTCTGTTCTTTTAGTTTTTTCCGCCTTGTCTTGTTGCTTTTCGGGGGACGTTGACCTTTTTTTGACTTTCCCCCCCCAACGGCGCCTAAACCCCCCTTCACTCCGTTCTCTTTACACTTTCCCCGCCTTCTTAGGCTTGTGCACAAAAACTTTCACCTTATTTTGATTCGCTTCCCAACTCTCTTCGTCTCCTTTTTCAATGGTTATTTACCCCCTCGCCCTCTTTTTCTAATTTCTCTTTTTTGCCTTTTTTTTTTTCCCCCTTTCTGAGTTGTCCTGGTCACGTCAGCCTTGTCAGGTCGTCGTGTTGTTCCCTTTCGGCTTTCGTAGTTTTTCTTGCCGTTGTTTTCGCCTTCTTCCCTTCCCCAACTTTTCCCCGAAAACAGACCACCCAAGCTCCCCCCTTCGTGGCCACCGCCTCGGTGCGGTTGTGTGGCCCGGCGTTGGTCATGGGTGTATTTTCCCCAACATGGCACCGGTTCAACCCCAGAATGTTTGGGACCTCATTTCGTGGTTTTTTTTCATTTTCGTGTCCCCGTCTCCCCTTCACGCTTTTTTGTCACTTTTTTGCGCAATAGCCATTTTGTTTGTGCTTGTGGGCAACGTATTTGAGCGTTTCTGTACCCTCCCGTGGTTGACTGTCTGTCCCCCCCCCCCCCCTCACCTACCTCATTTCCCACTTTATCCCCAAACCCCAAGGGCTATCTTCACCTGACTCAAGCCCATCATGACAGAAATTCCCCACTTACGACCGAACCTTTTTCCCCCAAACTTCCCTATCTCACCTGATTTTTCACCCAACCCCAACACCATATTTTTCTCCCCATCCAAAGTGTGTTTTTCGATCCCCCGGACCCACCCCATCTTTATACTGGGGCAGGTTATTCGTTGACTTGTAAAACACTTCTTTTCTTCACGGTGTTGTTTTTACGTCGCCTTAACACAAACATTCTTTGTTATCTGGTTGAAACCGGCCCACCCCACAACCTTTCCCCTCTCATCCTTTCTCTCGCTGCGGTCCTCTGGTGAATTCAATGGAGTATGTGTTGTTCCACTGCATGTTTTTCTCCTTTTTGCCCTTTACTTGAAAGTTTCCCTCCTGGTTCTTCCAACACTGTGTCGCTTTCTCTATTTCTGGAAAACTGCCGCCCGACACAACTCGGCTCCCGTGTGGACCACCCTTTTCACCTTTTCCTTCCCCTGCCCAGGTCCTTGGAGGTTTCTTCGCTCGATCTTTGGACCGCTGTGGGAACTTTTTGTTGTTTTCCTTTTCGTCCGCTTTGACTATGTCGTCAGCTACCTTTTCCTTTGAAAGATGGTGTTTTTTTTTTTCCCATTTCTGTCCCATTTAAACGTTTTTGTTTTTTATCATTGTTGTATTCTGATTACCACATTCGTGCCACCCCGACCAGAACCCGCCCCCTTTTCCCACAGGGATTTGGTTTGGGTTTGGTCCCTCCCCCAACACCTATTCCCCCTTTTCTTAACAGTTTGCTCCCTTTCCGCTGGGGCCCGGAGGCAACCTTTCCCATCAACACACGCTTTTTTTATTCCAGCCATTTGCCCTCGTCGGTTGTCCACTTTCTTTTTATGTTGCGGGGTTCTTCGCTGCGGTTTCCTTTTTTTTTCTGTTTTTGGTTGGGGTTGTGAGTGAGACGCCCCAGGGTATATGGGCCGCTCTTCTAAACAAACCCTCCTTACCGTGTCGGTTTGTTGTTTCGGCTTCCCAGTCCCTTTGAGCTAGGTAATGTTGTCGGGCCTTTTCACTTTCTTTTTCGTTTTCTATTCGCCCCGTAATTGATTCCACCCTTCCCTTCTTGTTCCTGAATTTTAATGAAAAACCCCCCTATCGCACTCTTTTCGTTATTTCTTCTGTTTTTTCTTTGCCGTTTTGGTTTTAATTTATCATTGGGGCCGGCACCCGAGCCGGGGCCCGTTTATGTGGCGTTCTGGGTGCTTCACCAACTTGAAACACCATTTTTCCAACCCCAAAATTCTAGGTGGCGGGGGGTAGGACCCATGTTACAGTGTGCTGGGGTTCCCACCCGTTTTTGAGCGATGACGCCCCTGCAAACAGCACAAACGTCCCCCACCCCTCGTGCCCATGACTCACTTTTTCTTTTCTCCCTTATCCAATTGCCCCCCCCCCCCACCAAGTTTTCTTCCTGATTGTTTTATTTTTTTGTTTATTTGGGTTTTTGTTTTGTGTTTCTGCCTACAGCCATGCGGGCGCCTTCCCCTCTGCGTGGCTAACCCAAACGTGGTTTTTAAGACACTTTTATATCTTTCTGTCAGCGAAATTACAAACCCCACCCCCCCCCCTGTGCATCTCCACGCTTTCTTGTCCCAGTGGTGTAACTGTGTGAACTATTTTTTTAAAACACCCCCTGGTCTTTTGGTTCCTTTTCTTGTCCACTTTATCTTCCATGTGTTTTAGGCAATGTCATCCCTTTCCCCCCCCCTAAGCCCCAATCGTGGCTGATGCTTTTAGGGCGCGGTTTTTTTTTTGTCCCCTTTTTATGCCTTCTGCCGGTCACTGCCCCTTGTCACCCGTAAAATTATGGCGGGCGTGATCGGCGTCTCACGCGAGTTGAAAACACTTCCTGTTGACTTTTGGCTTCGCAGTCAATATTCCCATTTCTTCTTTTCCTCCCTCCCATTTTGTTGTCATCACTCTATTACGCTGGCCGTGTGCTCTACGATTCAACAAATTTAACCCCTCCAACCTCCTTTTTTTTTCTTCTTTTTGAGACGAGAGCTCTACCACTTAAAATCACACTCTTATCAGTATGTTGCAGGGCTAAGCGTCCATTTTGCAAAGTGCTTGGGTCTCTTTCGAGACCGGTGTTGTAATTCACTTTTTCCGCATTATGCAATTGTAATTTGCTACGCCCTCCCAATTTTCTTTTCTTGCTCACATGGTCTGCCCCCGCCGACCCTGTTGTGTGTTGTGGGGGTGGTGCCCCTTACTTTTTACGAATGGACGTTCGTGAGGGGTTGTGTCCTGCAGATACGCCCGCCGTTCTTGTTTGCCCCGTTGTGTTTTGTGTGTACCTTATTTTGTGCCACAACAACCCCCTGGACTTGTTTTCTGTGGCGTATGTGCGGGGCGTGAGGGGGCATCTTTGTGCTTTGCGGTGTTGTCCAGTGCGGGTGTGTTGTGGTGTTGTGCTGTTGTGGACGCATTCGGGCCGTCACCCACATCCGATTTCTTTCCGCCCCTGAATTTGGCGAAAACGCCCGGAATATGTCGTTTGGACCCCCTACCGTCTGCCCCTTCCGGTTGTGGTCCTTTTTTTTTTCTTCGCGCCCGTCCTTGTCGCCCTCCCATGAACAAAACCATCGAGCTACTTCTATTCTACCTACCACCCTCACCCCCCCTTGTGTCGACATTACGCGCCGTTCCCACCCCTTTCCGCCCCCCTGCCGGTTGTGGTTGTGTGGCATTCGCTGTGCATTGTAGGACCCACCCAACCCAGCGGGTGTTAGTTATGGTGGGTGTGTCCTCGGTTTCCCCCCGGGTGTTCGCGCGGAGGCCCCAGTGGACCCTTTCTTTTGCGCCCATTTCCTCCCGGGGGTTCTGTTTGTTGGGCCTGTGTGCGGGGGGTCCGTTGGCGAGGCTTGGTCTCCCGTCATCCCTTGCTTAGTCACCTTTTGACCGCAACATTATTTGAAGTGACCTCGTTCTGTTTTTTATTTCACTTTGATGTTATCCTCCCACCGTGAGGTGGGGAATTCGTTTTCCGTCTTTTTTTTCCATGGACCGCCCCCTCAAGGGGATTTCCCCTGTGATTTGTCCCCACCTTTGTCGCTGAACCACCATCACTTCTCAGTTTGCTGACCGTTCATGTCACCCCCCCCGTCCGTTTTTCCAGAGACCTTCTTATGCCAGTGTTGTTCAGCAAATAATTCTCTTTGGGAACTTTTCTCTTCCCTTTTTTTTACCCACTGTTCATTCTATGCTTCTTACTTTTTCGCAAGTTACCAGTTTCAGTCCTTTTTTTTCGTCCCATTTTCTGCCCAAGACCAACGTTCAAAATCGGCCTGCTACTACCTTTGTTTGCGTTCACATCCAGTGTTTGTACTCGTTTTGGTTCTGAGCATTTGTTCGCCTCTTGGGTAGTGTTTTCGCGCCGTTTTGACCCCACACCCTGCCACTTATCCCATCGGCAGGTTTCGCCCGTCTGGTCCCCGTCCGCTCGGACTTTTTTTCCCGCCGGGGGGTCGTGGCGCTTGTACTTTTTGTTGTTGAGCACCTATGAGTTTTTCCTTTTTCGACAGTTTTTTAGGGAATTATTTCGAATCTGACCTCCAGAGGCAAATTCCTGCTCGTGGGTCTTTTAAAGGGGCCCCCCCCCCTGTTATAACTTGTCACTTTTTTGAGTTTCTTCGGGTCCTTTTCATTTTGTTTTCCCTTTTTTTTTTTTTCCATTACCCCCCCCACCTTTACGTTTCCCCCCCAAACTTTTCAGTTGTTTCTTCTTGAAGTACGTCACGGGCTACAGGGTTTTGACCTGCCGGCTTTCCCGCTTTTTTAGACCCTTCCGTTTTGGCACGTTTCTGCCTGGCAAGGGCTTCATCCATTGGATAAGGGCGAAATCCGACTTGGAGTCCCCACCTGTCCCACCCCCATTCTTTTTTTCCCCACTTTGAGGCCCTCAGAACTCCTTTTTCGTCGTCTGCCGAACCCGGGATTTCATTTCGTCTTCCCTTTTTCTCCCCCTTCACATAATTTTTTATCCTTCATATCCCCAGAATTGAACAATGACTGAGCGTTCCCTTTTTCCTCTTTTTGTTTTGCCGTGTCCTCAGGCCTCCTCCTTCCCAAGCCGTTGTCCGTGGCTGGGGTTGTGTCATCCCTCATGTCATGTGTCGCTCCAACGCCGGTTTTTCTTGGTGTCCTAGTTTGTTACAGATGGGGAGTCGTGAGTTCTCTTTTCAAGTCTAGGAAGTTTTTCTCTTCTTACCCGCTGTGAGGGGGTCTAGATGGCCTATTGCGTGAGTTTCGTGGGCATTATTTGCTCCCTGTTTTCTGTTACCGCGTCCCCCCCTTTGGCTGTTGAACTTTGCCTTCTTGCCTCATGGCGGGCGAAGAACTACCCCACCACTTTTATGTTCTTTTGAAGTCCCCGTTCCTCTTTTTCTTTTACTGTCCTTATCCCAACCATACCCGACGATGGCGCGACCGTGGCGGGGTTTCGGCATCTTGCTTTCAATGAACAAAAAAGAAACACGGCGTGGTTTTGTTTGCCCCATCCGTGTTTTTTTTGGCTTTTTCTCTTTTTGTTGGCCTCCAACCCTCGGGTGTCCACTCCTTCGCCTTGACACTTCATCCTGTGTTTTTATTTGCCTTGGCTTTCCTACTGTGTCTTTGGCTTTTGTTTGAGCCCAAAGACCTACTCTTCTTTGCGGGCCGTTTATTTTACCGATACTTGCATTTTACAGTTCTTTACACATACCCTCCGGACTGTATCACCCCTTTGGTGTGAGGGCTACGTCAAATCTGAGAGACTCCGCAATCCGCGTAGGGCGCTGGTGATCGCCTTGCGTTGCAGCTTGGTGGTGTGTTTAAATCCTTCGCCATTTTTCCCCTCACACCCCTTGTTACACCGGGTGGGGGGGGGGCGACGCATACCCTGTTTTTTTTTTGTATGTAGGGACCCGTTTCCAGCCCTCCGTGAGCGTGTTTTGTGGCGTTCCGACACACCCCTGGCAGCTCCTTTATTGAGGGCGGCAGCTCTTCTTGTCCAGACTTGTAACTCTTTTTTTTTTTTGTTTTTATACGGGGTGTGGAGTTGCTTTCTGGGGGTGGCTACTTGCAGTAGGATTTGTAGAGCCCCTTTTTTTTTCTTCTTCTTTGACGGCGCACAAGGGGAACACCTTTTTCCCTCTTTTTTTCCCCCTCTTTTCTGTCCTTAGTCTTCTCTACCTGTCCTTTTGCCGTCGCTAAATCTGTTCGTGTGTTTTAGTTTTGACCGGCGTCGAGTTGTTCGTTTGTTGTGTGAATGTTTTTCCCTTTTTTACACTTTCCTTTTTTTCATTCCGTAGCATCGGTTTCCCTTTAGGGACCTCTTTGTGACGTATGACGGTTTTCTTTTTGCCTCGTGTGCCTGTAGTGTATTTTACTTTTTTCCCCTTTTTCCCTTTTTCCTTAGCCGCGGTGCCACATTGGCCTGTGCTGTTTTTGTATTTTTTTTTTCGCGACGACGGTGTAGTGTCGTCCCCCTTTTGTGCGTCTGCGGGGCGGACGGGGATTAATCTTGAGTGACCGAAGTTCCTTTTTTGGACCCCTTTTTTTTTTCTCACGTTCACTTTTTGCCTTCTTTGTTCTTTCAGGTGTGTTTTCTTTCCGCTTACCTTTTGATTGTGTCTCGTTTTTTTTTTTTGTATGGCTTGTAGGGTCTTGTTTTTCTTGGTTCTCCCCGGGGTCCCCATTTTGTGGAGCTATGGCGAGTGCCTTGTTTTTCTCCTTGACCGCGCTTTCTTTGCATTCTTTGGTTTTTTCTTTCTTTCCCTTTTGTGTGTCGTGTCGTCAGGACCGTAGTTCTTCCCCTTTGTCTCTGTACATTTTTTCTTTTGTTTTACTTGTTCCTGTCTTTTTGTGTTCCCTATGTTCAACGGGGCGGGCTGTGTGGTAGTTGACGGTCCTTTGCTCCACGCCTGCTTATAGCCCCGGGTGAGCAGTAGTGGCGCGACGTGACAATCGCTTACCCATGCTTTCCTCATTTTGGGACGGGAGGGGTGTCCGGGGGGGGGGGGGAGGATTGCGCGGTGGGTCATTT
>Ga0179593_1691416_pt1 | contig 12253 bp, 24 predicted proteins | sample CZODoug2_1_08_16_FD_185931 | JGI IMG/M metagenome (GOLD analysis project Ga0179593, IMG submission 185931) | Vadose zone soil fungal communities from Angelo Coast Range Reserve, California, USA - CZODoug2_1_08_16fungal (PacBio error correction) | ecosystem: Environmental > Terrestrial > Soil >... | reverse complement strand
TTTTTTACCCCCACCAGTACTATTTTTATGGTTAGATCCATGTTGATGAATATTATGGACTGTCCCCCTCTTTTCTTCGTTTTTTTTCTTTCCTTGAATAGAATACCTTTGGTAGATGATTCTACCGTACGCTGCGAGATTCGTATCAGTCAGACTCTCAAATTCCCCCAGCTGGAAAAAACCACCCTACCCCCTTTTACGGAGATACTTTTTCCCCTCTCCCCTACTACGACTTCACATTTTCGGGCCCTTAAGTTCCCTTTTACACTTTCTTACGTTTCCTTCTCAGTCTAATGATACAAGAGACAAAGAGGCCCCCCAAGCAATTTCCTCTATGGAAGCCAATCCACGGATCACCACCTGATGCGATTGACCTTCCCTCCTGCCAAGGCGCGACAAAGACCCTTTTCACTGATGGCACAGTCTCAAAGGTTCCTTTGTTGAGCTCTGTTTTTTCGACCGGGCTTAAGCCACTGAGCTCTTACGAAGATGGTTCGGAGAAATGCCATCTCGCGTTTCCTCGTCCGGCCTCGTTTTCTTTACGATCCCCACATTTCGAGACTTGCCGCTTTCGTGTGGCTTTGGTTGTCCGCTGCCCCCCCGGGCAACTATGCACCTGGGCCTTCGCGCATTCGCGGCATGTTCCGGCGTTTTCCCCACCCTGATTTTTTTAAGTGAAAGTCCCACGGCGCCCACCCCGGCTCAGTTCTTTGGACCATATTCGTACCAATCCCCGTAACATATTTCTGGCCCACAAACACCCTGAAAAAGTTTGGAGTCCCCCCCCCACCACAATGGCCATGCGTTTCGCCGGGAGTTTTCACCGAACCCATGCAAACGAACCGAAAGCTGCCCCGTCCTTTGCTGGGTCTCATTTAAACCCCAATTTATTCTCCACTATCGAGACCGCAAACATTCCCTTCTTTTCAGCAATGCTTTTTTTCATTTGCGATTTTCTTTTGAGATCAGGCTGTTGAGACTCAAAAAAGACTTTCGGCTCAGCAGGTAATCATTCGACTCACGCAAAGTTTTTTTTTTTTTTCCTCCTGTTAAACTCAAGAACCCTTTTCTAGTTTGTGGCACTTTCAAGTTGGCCCGGTACAAAACCCTTCTTCCTAACCCTTCGCTGCGAACTTCTCAGTCGCCTTCTACTAGCATATTTTATTGGGAAGATGTCAAGTGAAGTGGTCCCAGGAATGGTCAAATCGTGTCCCCCCCCCCTTGACAAGTGTGAGTCTTTACGATCAGGTCGATTTAGAGAACTTTATCAACGGAGGGTGTAACAAACAGTGATGATAAGCGTTTTCTTTTTTTGATTTGTCTTTCCGATGTGCAATAGGCGAGTTTCACCCCCAGCAGCAGATCCTTTATACACTTTGCTTAAACCCACACAACTTATCTTCTTATGGGACCTTCTTTCCTCCCGGACGAATCACCTCGCTGCCTCTTTACGCCCGATCGTTTTTGGTTTTACGCGCAGCAACCCCCCAATCTTCACTCGATGCTCCATACCTTTTTTTTTTTTGCTCTTGCATTAGTGACGTCATCTCCACTCCAAGCTTCTTCCCCTTCAGATGACTACTATTCGAAGCAGGTTCTATTTCGCCAGAGCCTTGCTGCATTCTCATGCGCGCGCTCGTCCTCCTCCCTCCTCAACCAGCATGTGATCGCTCCCGTAATTCGTCTCAAGCCCCTCACCCTTTGTTTTTCTCGTCCCCCCTAGTTTAGTAGCCCTTAGTAGTGTCCCTACAATGGCTGTTCCCCCCCTTTTTCCCTGCGTTTCAGTCCGGATGAAAGGGATAGTCTTGTACTTCCTTACTGTGCAGGCCCCTTCTCACTAGACCACCACGCCCTCCCCAATTGCACATCCTTTCTTTCCCATAAGCACCCCCCTCTCGACGATGAAATCATCAGCCCCTTAATCCCCTGCGCCCTAAGTTTCTCCCTTTTGTTCGGCAATCCCAAGCCTGCCCTCCCCTCGAAAAGAACCCCCATCTTCCACTAACCTCCTCACTGCCTCAGGTGAGACGGTTCTTTTTGGGGTTGGAAAATCCTTCACCAGTAGGCTCCCCAGCATCACTATCCATCAACCCCTCCCCCGGCTTTGTCAAATCTGTGAAAACCCTCTCGCTGTCTGCTGCTCCTTTAATCACCCCCCTGGTATATACTCAATTCACGCTGATCCCCGGATGCTCCTTTTTCCGGAGAGCTTTGGTCTTCGGAAAAAAAGGTTTCGGGATTGACGGTTCTCTCCTCTTTTTTCCCCCGAATCCTCCGTGTTTTTTTGAGTTCCCCCGTCAATTCATTTTTCCGACGAGCCTTTTCGCATTGACAAGCTCCATCCTCTCAGCGGGAATTGGATGACGCAAATTTAGGGTAAACGGATTGCCTCTACTTCAGCAGCCAGTTGGCCACAGTGGTCAATTCCGTTGCTTTGGATTTGTTTGATTCTTCTTGTCTTTCGGGACTCCGACTTTTCCCCCCCAAACCCTCTCGCCGAGACCCTTTCCTTTGGGGCTTGCCGATCTAGTTTGCAAGAGGTTTTTGTTTGTCTTTTGGTTTTAGGATGCCAGACCCCTCGGATTAGCGGGTTTTTTTTTTGCTGTTCAGCCATCTTTTGCTTGTGGTGTTGGGAAGACCCTTTTTGCGATTTTGTTTTTCAACGGTGCGTGATGAGATCGATTGCTGCGAAACCCCCCCCCTCTTCTCTAATTCTGACTCCCCCGGGACCCTCGACGGACGCCTTTGTCTCATTGTGACCCGCACCTAATTTTCGCCTGAAGACACGTGTCCTTGCCTGTTTTTGAGTTGGAGGGAGTTTCTTCTGGAAGCGATTCAGTTTTAGTGTAGATTCCCCTTTCCCTTTTCGGAGAGCGGGATGAAGAATCACCTCGGGGTACGCCTTTTACAGCTGTCCCCTTCTTCCTATGCCTACCCTCGGTCTTTAGTTTTTTTTCGACTATAAGGTTACCAGTCCCAACGTCGCGTGGCCCGAGACGTTTTGTTTCCGCTAAAGTTTTTTTTCTTGCTGATGTCCCGCACCCCCGCCGCAATCGGTTGCGGGACATCTCTTGATTTAGTAGTTTTTTTAACCCAAGAGTCACATACTCTACTAAGTGGTGGTTTTACAATAACGGCATGTAGCAATTTTAGGCCTCTGTTCAATCTCTGGAACCGAAAGACTCAGGGGGGGCTAGCTACAGAAATTCTCCTAATCGAAGTCGAAAGAGTAGAGCGCATCTTTTTTTTCATTTTTCATCACCTTTTTTACAATGACCCCTCCCCTTGTTGCCGATCCTTTCTTCCTTCATTCGCCTCATACCCCCACGCGTTTCTCTCTCCCTTTTCTTTCCATCTATTTTCCTTGTGTACTCCACGCAAATGAATCTTTTTAATTGTAATTTCAGTACCGTACCCGCACTTGACTCACCGTTCTCTCTTTTTCTTTATTAGTTTCCCTAAGTTTTTTTTCCCCTTTGCCTTGCTTCTACCCTTTAATGCTACGTTATCCAGTTTTCTTTCTCCCCCTTTTCCCCCTCCTTGCGTCCCTTGTTCCTGCCCTGTTTTTTTTTTTGTGGTCTCCTATATGGACTCACCCTCTTTTCCAGCTTTTTCCTTTATTTTCATCGTCCCCCTTTTGCCACCTGGGTCCTTTTGCCCTCCCCCTCTTCCTTGTCTATTCTAATCCCCCTTGAAGTCACTCCGAGTCCCCTCCCTTTTAGGAACACCCTCTCTCTTTTTTTCTTTGTCTTTGTTTACCGAGTCGTTTTGGGTTTAACCTAAACATTTTTATTCTTCGCCACCGCAGTTACCCCTCCCCTTTTTTCGACGTTGCTGGCTTCCCGCGTTATCCCCATCCCTGTTTGTGTCTTCTTCTATCACCCTCCTCCCCTGCTCTTCCTCCTATCCATGGTTTACCCCGCATCCTCTTCCTTTTTTCTTAAATTTCCAACGCTCCTTTGTGGGTCCTTTCTTCACTCCACTCGGTTCTTGTTTGCGTATTATATTCTCTAGACCCCCCTCGTACTCTTTTTTTGCCCTGCCCTCTCAGCACATTTTTTCTTTCTCCAACTCCGTATACCCCACTATACTGCCAGTTTGTCCATTTCTTTTCTTTACGTCCTTCCCATCCTGCCCGTGCGTTACTTGGCCTTTGTACTTTTTTTCCGTGTCTGTACTCTTTCTTTTTTTCTATCCTAAGTTACCATACTTGTTCTTTCTCCCCTTCCCCCTTCCTTTACCCCTTTCCCTTCCTTTTTTGTATGTGCTGTTTGTCTGCTCGCCTTCTCCCCAGAACGTCCTTTGCTCCCGTTTTCTCGTGTACTAAAACCTTCCCCTCATCGCCCCCCACCATATCCCTCAGACACCCCCCCTATCATACACAATTCCCCACCTTTGCCTTTCTTGATGTCTTCGTTTTTGTATACCGCCCTGTCCCCACCACGGCTTCTCTATTTCCCCTTTATGCTTTTAGGCTCGGGTACATTGGCTCGCCCTTCTTCCCTCACTTTTCTCTATCCCCTTTGATATTTCCTACTTTCTCTGTTGTCCTTCTTCTCTGCGCCCCCGTTCCTTTTTGCCCTTTCCCCTTTGTTTCACTCTCTTTCGCCTCTTTTTATTCCCACACCCTCCTCCTCGTTTTAGTCTCCCTGTCCCTTTTTTCGTGTCGCCGCTTCCTGTAAAAGTCAGTTTCGTAAGCCCTTGTACCATACAATCCCCCCTTCGACCTCTTATGCTTAGTCTGCTCCACTTTCTTTCTCTTCTTCCCGCTTCTCCCCGTGAGCTTCCTTCTAGGATCCCCTCTCCTTTCTGTTACTCTTTGTTTCCCTTCTTTTTTCCAGCGCAGCCCTTTGGGTTTTTATATGTGTCCCACCCCCATTTTTCTTAGCTTCCTCTTTTTCGAGTTGCCCTAGCTTCGATCTTCCCTCTCCTTTCCCCTTTCGCCAGCTTGTTTTTCCATCACGCACATTACCTGTTATTTTCCCCCTCGTGTTCCTCTTTGCCCTTAATTGATTTCTCTTTCTATTGTCTGCTTTCTTTAGGGCTTTCGCGTACTATTGTGCCCCTCCCTCCTTTCCTGCTGAGTAAACTAAACTTAGAAGGGACCTCCCAATTCTGCCTGTTTTCTTTTGTTCTTGTCACGGCTTATTTCCTGAGTGCCCTCAGCCATACTTTTTCACGCTTGGTTGCACCTCTTCCCTTTTGTATCAATGCTCATCGTTTTACCCTCTCCCCCTTATCAGGTCGTATATGATGCGTTATCCCTTCCCATTTCTCCTTTATTTCAGTGTCCTCCCTCTTAATAATTGACACCCTCTTATTACTGTCAAGTTTCGACTTGCTTTTTTTTATTATGTATCTATCATGATTTTTTCTTCCCCCCCCCCCTCTTTTTTCCTTTTTTTCCTCGAGTAGGGTTCTAGTTTTCAACCATATCTCAGTTCCCTCTTCAGGGGTCGTGTTTGTGGCTTTCCTTAGGACTGTGCGTTTCCTTTTGATTCGGGATTTTCCGTATCCCTGACACGACCCTTCCTTTTCCCTTTCTTGGTGCATTAGTTCTCCCCCCCTTTGTTTCCTCCTTGATCTTCTATCATCCTTTCTTTTATTGTCGACTCCTTACCACTAACTTTCCCCCAATCCCCAAAGCCCCGTCTTCTTTTCCCTTCCCAAGGTAAACCAAGCACACACTCTTTACTATTCAACACACAAAACCCACTTCCCTCTTCTCTCTCTCTTTCTCATTTTATCTTTCCGTTGTGTTGCAGCAGTCAGTCTCCCCCCCCCAAACATAATTCCTTTCTTTTCCTTAGATAAAGTTGGTCGCTCTTCTGGTTTACCTATGTCCCCTGGAACTCGGAGATGGGTATTTTCTTGGCTTCTCTCTTCCATGCCCCCCGTTACCCAGCCACCTACTTGCACACCAGATTGGTTCGATTCCTTCCTCCCTCCGATTTTTTGTCCACCATTATTGACAGCTCGAGATTCCTCTGATCAGTCCAGCTCTGGAACAATTCCTCTCCCTCCCCACTTTTCACCTTTGGTTCCACTTCAACTCACACCTCATCAATCTTTTCTTTATCTTAATGGAGACCTCACTTTTTAGTTCTTGTGACCTCCCCTGAATTTTCCCCCTACCTGCTTTCCTTCCTCTTTCTTCCGAGTCCCCGTTGATCCGTTCTCAGGGCCCCCTCTTTTTTCTCCTCTCCCTTTGGGCCCTTCCGCCCTTTAAGAGCCTTCTTTCTATGCTTCTCCGTCCTTACACACGACTGACTTGCCACCCACCTGTACACCCCTTTGCGGCCCCCCCTTACTCCGCTGTTTTTTCCAGCCCTCTTACTTACCCGGATTTGTTTTATTTTTTCTTATTGCTCGATTGTGATGAAAGGCCTTTTCACGGCCCTCCAGAAACGGGGCTCAAAGTTTTTCCTCTTCCTGAATTTATATTGCGTATATCCTATTCCATTCCCGGATGTCCGCTTGTCCAACCAAGCAAGCTCGCCCCCCACTCCCTTTTCGGTGGCCCTTAACTTTAAGTCTCCCCCCCTTTTGCTGCTTTCGACTCGTTTTTTTTCCGTGTTTTCCCGTCTCCCCCCATTAAGACGTATCTGAGTTGAGTCCGTATTGTCTTCTTTGTTTGATTCGTTTTAATCCTTTTTCGCAAATGCACCTTTGGGCGCTTGCCCCCCATCATGATTGCCCATTCGTTTTTTGACTCTCGTGCATGTGGATCACTTTTTTTTCCTGAATATTTTGAGTTGGTCATTTTTTTTCTCTGCTCATAGTGTATTGCCCCTTCCTCGCGCTTACTTTCGGTCCTATTTCTCTACCTGTGTTTTTAAATTGGCCTGGTATATCCCACCCCTCCAGACGAATTCTTTCTCCAGTGTCCGGGCTTCTTCCGTCCCCCCACTCATTGCATCTTTTTCTTCCCCCCCCTTTTTAGCTCCCCTTCTCCAACAAGACAAAATGAAGTGTACCCTTCATTTCCCCAACTCCATCAAGCTTCCTCCTCTTTTCTTATTTTAAATTGCTTCATTTTTGCTATTTCTGTTGGGTCGCCTATTCATTTTACCCCATAGCTTACGTACTAACAAAATCTCCCCCCCCTCCTGTTTCATTTTCTTTTGACCCCAAATTTATTTGCTGATGATCCCCTCTGGCTGTTAGACATCCCTTTTTTTTCCCCATTTTCTTCTGTGTTGTCATTTGAAATTTTTCCTTCGTTAATCGAGCCCACCAGTCCACTCTTTTTCCTTCTTTCATTATCTTGATTCCCCCCAAGCCAATTATTCGATCTGAGTCTTCCAAAACATCTGAAAATATCCTTTGAGGATAGGGTTGTTCTTCCGCCCTCATAACTTCTTACTTGTCCAACCACCGTACTATACTTTCGATATTTCCTTCTTTCTTTCCCCTTCTTTTTTCTTTACTGTCATCCCTGGTTCTAAGTTTTTTTCGTCCTGTCTTTGAACTTTTTTAAGTGTTGCGTAACAAGGAATAGCGAGCGCTACCTTGTCATTACGTGTACCCCTGTTCATTCCCCCTGTTTCCTTCCCCCACTCTGGTTTTTATCTCTTCCGTTCCGAGTCTCGGCGATGCCCGACTAACCTAGAAGTCTTTCTCATTGTTTAGGCTTCCACCCCCTCCCCGTTTTCTCCTTACGCTGGGATTCCTCTCACCTTCTTTTTTATGTTCTGGGATGCGTCCCCCTCCTTTGTCTATGATCCCATCTGATATTTTCCCCCCCAAATGTTCCCTTTTTTCCTTAGCCCGATTGCCTTTCGTCCCCTTGGAGTCACGTCCTCCTCATCCCCCACACCATTTTTTTTTTTAGTAGAGGTGTTTCGAATTGTCCGCCGTAGGCATCCGGACCTTCTCGACCATGTCCTCCTGGCTTCGTTCCCTTCCTTCCTCTTTCGACGCTTTGTCCCTTTTCTCTGATTCCCCCCCTCTTCCCTGACACTCCTCCCCCATTCTCTCTTCTCATATACTGTTTCTATCGTCCCCTCATACCCGACTTCCTTTTTTGGAGATGGTAGACCCTTTATTTCAACTATTACCGACCCCCATCGTGTTTGGGAGTGTCACACGGTCTCACCTCCTCCCACCTTTCTATTTCGTTGATTGATTACCCCCTCTGTCCTTCGACATTCCCGATTTTCCCTCCCTTCTTTTACTTATTTCTGCTCCTCTTTCCTTTCCCTTGCTTTTTTTGTTAACGCGTTTCCCCCCCTCTCTCTTTCCCTTTAAACTTTTCTTTTATTTCGCATTGCTTATATCTTTCCCCTTCCTCGTCATGACTTCGTCCTACACTCCCTCCACTTCTGGTCCAGTGTAGTCCAAAATCCTTAAAACCCCCTTTTCGTTCTGAACCCTAACCTTCTCTTCCTTTTTTTGCATCATTGTGCCCCCCTCGCTGCACCAATGCGTGTACTTTTGTCCAGTCGCTGATGTTATCCCCCTGGTTCGTCCATTCCTCTTCCCTTTTGCTCTGGTTGCGTGCTCTTCGCGTTTTCAGCCCAGACATTTACTCTCGCCCTTTTCCTTCCTTAGCCCTTCCTTCTCTCTTGCCTTGCACTCTTATTACCCACTTTCTCTTCCGTCTCTCCTCTTCCCTTTGAATTTTTACGTGTCATCGTTTGTCTTCCCCTACTCCCTTCCCCCAACACCCTCTCCTCCTTCACTCTCGTTTTTTATGATGCAAAGACTTTTTTTTTCTTTTCTCCGTCTTTTTCCCTCCCTCTCTCTACTCTTTACACTAAGAGCGTTTTTTCCCTTTGGCCTCATCTTTTTTGCCCTTCGGCCTCCCAATGTAACCCACGATCCCCCCCCCCTCCTTCGACACAGACAACCCCCCCCGCTTCAAATACATTTTATGCCTTTTTTTGCCGCTGCTTTTTATGGTTTCTCGTACACTCTTCTTTTTTTTGAACATTCCTCCTTACTTGTAGTCTCCGAAATCACACTGTAGATCCACTATGCAGACAAATTCACCCCAACCCCCCTTCCCTCGACTCGGGGTCCTTCCCTTTTTTCTTTTGCCTTTAAAACAGTTTTCTTCAGTCGTTCGCCTGATTTGCTGTTCGTCTATGTCATTTTTCCATCTTTGAAGAGTCTTCTTCACCCTCCTCCCCCTTTTCCTGACACTTCTTCCGCCATTGTTCCTTCCCTCCTTTTTCCGTTACCCGCACCTTTTGCATGAGAACCCCCCAACGCACCCGGGTAGTATTTTTCTTTAATCTTTTCTCTCTTGTTTGACACGCGGTTCAGTGCTTCGCTTCTCGAAGCCTTTTACCTCCTCCTCACTCCTCCCCCGTCTTTTTTTTTTGATTTACTGCTATCGCCTTTGATCTCCTCTACTCCATCCACCCTTTTAGTACCTTTTCCGGCCCTATTCACATCTCTCCCCTTAGTAAGCATGACCCCAGTTTACTTTGACAAGCGCCCACACTTCCCGACTGTTCTCTATCCCCCATTTCCGCGTTTCTCCTTCTTCGTCACCTTCCCTGCACGCAACCCTCACCTCTTGCTTTTACGTTTTTTCATAGCCGCGCACCGGTTGCAACATTATTTCCCTCGTCTTCGTATCTTTATGGAGTTTGATAGTTTCCCTTCTCCCCCTCTTATGTGCCAGTACCCTCTCGGAGTTCCTAGTCTGGTCCCCCTGGGTATTCTCCTTCTTCTTCCCTGCTTAATCCTCACTCAGCCCCTTCCACCCTTTATCGCTGAGGCCCTCTTGGGCCCTTTGTGACGCTCGACCCCCCGCCTTTTCCTTCGGACCTGTTGGTTCTTGTTTTTTTGACCCCCTTCTCCCTTTATTCGTGCCGATCCACCGTTCTTTTCCTCACTAGATGCCGACAATATTATGCTTTCTCGCCCTTTCTTGCCTTGAACGGGGGCCCCTCTTCTCTGTCCTGCTATCTCCCTCGTCTTGGGATTCCCTTTGTGTTTCCACGGTTCCTCTGACTTAATTTTTTTCCCTAATATTTTTTTCCTATTTTGTGCTCAGGTTTTCACTTTTGCCCTGGAGTTTATAACATTCGCTCTCCCGGTCCCGTGAGCCAGTTGATTACGACGCTTTGTTTTTTTTTCACACAACCCCACTACTTCTACGAAACCCCGCTAACTCCCTTCGACCCTCTACCTTTTATCCTCCCCCCTGATCGCACGACAATTTTTTCTTTTTTTTCCTTCATGCCATTTATGGATACACACATTCTTCACCCTTTATCCCCTGACGCGGAAGTGGTTGTGGGCTTACGTACCATGAAGCCGTTGAGTTGTTGTTCTTTGATCCCCCATGCCTTCACCTTCCTGATCCGGCGATAGCACCGTGTATTCAACGCCAGCTGATTTTTTTGTCTTCTGAGAGAGGATATCTTTGTTAGTGCCTTTTCTACCCTTTCCACTTTCCACTCTTCCACACGCCCTTGCCTATCGATAAATACGCTGCCTCGTGTCCCCTTTATATATGCTTTTCTCCCTCCCCGACAGACCTTCCTTCTTTATTCTTCCCGGAGTCAGCACTACGCTTTGTTTTATAACCAAGCCCCAACGACTCGGTATGTGCCCCCGGCTTTTTTTTCCCTCAACCCTCGAAGTCTCCTTACTCCCCTCTTCCTGTGGCTTACTCGCTGAGCCTGCTTCCCCTCTATCATGCCCGCCAATGTTCGCTACTTTGAATCTTTAGCCTGCTGGCGATCTTCCTCCCGTTCAGTCCCTCACTCTAGTGGTAGTACTTCTCCCTTAGTTTTTTTTTTCTCTCTATCCATTTCGTTCTGTTGACTTACGCTCCCTTATTCTGTTCTGCTTTGCCGTTTTACAACTATCTCTACTGGATACCCTCTCTCGAAGCCCCTGAAGACTCACTCCCAATATTTGGATTTCCCCTTTTTCTCTTCGTAATTTACGCTTTTTTTTTTTCCAATTTCCTTTGATCTTTCCATATCGCCTATTATGTCGCCCCCCCTCTCCGAGTGTCCAGTGTGTGTTCCCTATGATTTCCCCGGACAACTGATTTCCCCCCTTTTTTCTGTCCTTCTCTTCTATCTCTTCTTTGGTGTTAAGCTCAGATTTCTGGACTGTTTAACGATCGTCTTGACCATGAAACTCAATTCATGCTGCCGGTTCGTGAGTGTGTCTCGTTTATTTTCTGGTCCTTTTTCTTTTCTTCCTTCATACCCCTTCTCACCCTTAGCGACTTGTGTGTAGACTTCTCTCCTTTCTCTCTGCCGAACTATGGCCCCGACCTATCATTAGGTAGTTCGTGATTCATTTCGTTTCCTTCCCCCCTTAAAGCGATTCTCCTAGAGCACCTCTTTGTTTTTGTGGAGAGGTGTGACCCCCTCTTCCTCTCCACACCTCCTGATTGATTTGTGATACTTACCCCGTCTCCCTTTTTTTCTTTTCCCTCTTACTCAACCCTTTCATCTTTTTTTTAACCTCCTCGATATTTTCTAATTTTGAGACTGACCCACGCTCCCCTTTGGGTTGAGTATATTTACTCCCTTCTTCGTACCTCTTTGTTCCTTGTGCTCTCTCCGCAACCGTCCCTTTCACAGATTACGAAATGAGTCTTACTCCTTTTTCCTGAGTTCACTCTTTCCTTTTCATTTTTTCCTTTACGATTCCTCCCCACTCCTCTCTCTCCCCGCCTTCCGATGTTTTTTCTGATTGCCTACCGATCTTTTCTCCTTCCTGCCTTTGCTTCTTTGAAAATACTCTTCCCTACCTAATATTTACACTCGTTAGTGTCCTATTTTAATACGGGTTCACTATTTCCCGTGCCTTCCATTTATTCTGCGACCTCCCACGTTTTTCCTTATTCTTTGGGATAGCCCGCACCCCTCTCCCCTCCCTTCCCTCCCCTGTCCCCACCTTCTTTCCTAAAACTAGTGTTTTTCTTTGTTTGGTCCAACTCCTTCGACATGCTTTGTCGATTCTCGTCTTTTCCTTAGTTAACTCCCTTTCATATTCCTCTTTGCTAAACGGTCTGCTTTTCCCCCAACCTTCCTGACACCGCCCACAAATGATTTATTTTTTTTCCCTCCTTTCCCCTAGTTCATGTATTTACCTATAGACTCTACCCTCTCTCACCAGACACCCCCCTTTTTTCCCCTTCTGTGACTTCAGACTCCCGACCCTCTTTTGAGTACTACCCCCCCTGCGCCGTTCTAACCATCACTTGTTTCAGACCCCCCTGTTCTTCTGTTATTGAGATTATAAGCAAACGGCTTCCCGTCCCTCTCCTCCC
>Ga0179593_1429756_pt1 | contig 12253 bp, 13 predicted proteins | sample CZODoug2_1_08_16_FD_185931 | JGI IMG/M metagenome (GOLD analysis project Ga0179593, IMG submission 185931) | Vadose zone soil fungal communities from Angelo Coast Range Reserve, California, USA - CZODoug2_1_08_16fungal (PacBio error correction) | ecosystem: Environmental > Terrestrial > Soil >... | reverse complement strand
TTGCCCTTTAAGCCCGTCCCCTCTTCCCCTTTTTTGCGTCTTCCCCCCCTCTCCCTCTCGTTCGCAAGATGATCGTCGTCAACTTGAGTTCACTCTTCCTCCCACGCTATTTCGGATTCCCCTGTCCTTTCACCCGGTTCACAACTTACGAAAATGCCGAACCGGAGACAGCTCGGAATTCCCTTCTGTCGGCCTCTGAGGCTTTTGGTATCGTCCTACCCCTTTTCATCGGCCTTCCCCCTTCCCCCCCCTCAGCTCCTCCTTGCTCACGGTCCGAATAAGATGCTCGAAGTTTCCCTTTTTTTCCCCCACTTGCTCTTGATTTCGCGCTGGATTTCCCCCCCAGCGTGGGGGTAAGGGACAGTGACGTTCTTTTTTTCCTGTCCAGAATCAACGGTTGGAGCGATGAGCTGTCGCGCTTTTTGCCACACCTTCTTTTTTTCGTTCCACAGCGTTGATCGCAAAAATCCCCTCACGCTTGTCCCTTTTTCGTAGCGGAGGGCTGGACCTCGAGTGGTGGAGATGTCTATTTCTGCTTCCCGGTCCGTCACCTTTTTGCGCCAGATTCGCCTCATAAACCTGGACAATCTAGCGGCTGAAATGCCGGCGTTTTTTTAGCAATCCGCTTCTTCGGTGCGACATCACCCCTATGGCGGCTTCTAACGCCCCCTTTTCTCCCTGTTGCCTCCCTTTCCTCGTCAACTCTCTTCACCGCCTTTTGAATTCCATCACGAGACCCATCGATTCTTCAGCCTTTTGCGCCAGTCCAAGCAGGCGATCCTTCTTGGTGATGAGTTCTTCCTTCCCCCTCCTCTTTCACCGCGTCCGGAATCTGCTTCCGACAACCCTCTGGCCTAGGAATACGGCGGCGACGAGGAGGAGACTTAACTTTTCCCCAACTGTTTTTCCCCTTCCTCTTGCTTGGTTTTTTCAGGTAGTTCCCTTTTCCCCCCCATCTGCGGGGATGGCCGATAAATTTCGCTCCCTTCTCTTAATGGGTTAGCTGTTCCCCCCGCGTTTTATCAGTTCTTGCAGCATGTCTGCTCCCCTTTCTGCGAATGACGATTGACCCTTCGCCACACCGGACTCCTACTATCTGTCCAGCGGGCTCCCGTTTGATGCTTTTTTGCCTTCTGCTTACCATAATTGCTTTTGCGGCATGTGCGGCAGGCGTGCTTGCTTCGAGATGAGAAGACGAGCCCAAGAGGAAGCCCCGCCCTTCGATTTTTTTTACCTTCCTGGCACCTTTGTGTCAGTTTTCCGGACCATTCCTTTTTCTTTTTTTCGTCTTCGCGGCTGTGCTCATCGAAGGAAAACTGTCGCCTCCCCTTTTTGTATTAGGAACGCTTCCCCCATTGTCCTCCCCCCCTTGCAAGGCGGCTTTTTCTACCCCCGATCCCCCCCCTCCCCTAGCTAGCTATGTACTGACTGCTCATGAGGTCTCCTAGGATATCGACTCCTTTGGTCGTTCTTCGTTAGCTTAACAAGTTGTGCGCACGGCTCTTTATAGTCCGTCTTTTCTTTGACCGTTCTGAGGCCCTTCCCCTTCCTCTGCTAGGTCAGGTTCTGTTGTATCCCAGACGAGTGCTCGGCTAAGGTTTTTTTTTTTTTCTTCTTCTTTTTAGTCCCTCTTTCCCTTTTCCCTCCCGCCCCCTATGGCTATGCCCGTCTTCGGTTATTTTCCCGTTTGCTTCTCTTTCGCGCGGAAATCTTTCAATAGAAGGTTCTCTTGATTTTTTTTGCCGTTTTTTATTTCTTAACAGGTCTTCTTCGGCGGTCCCCTCAAACGTTCGACTATTGACTCTTCTTGTTTTCGTGCCCCCGGCTCTTGAGCCTTCTCCGCTTACGAGGACTGAAAGCATGGGCCTCGCAGCTATGCAACCCTGAGGTCTTCCGTTTTCTCCATTTCAGTCGACGTCTTTTGCGTGTCGGCAAGGAGGATTTCTCTGTAAACCGGAGATTTCTTTTTTCTCCCCGTTCCCCCCCCACAATGGATTTCTTTGTGTCGGTCCTGTAGCTTTCGAGTTTTTAAGGGATAAGTGACTGCAGGAAGTCCGCTTCCTCCCGGCACTTCCCTCCCGGAGGCCCCCAAACGATGCGTTTTTATTTTATATTTTGGCTCTCTCCCACTAACAGTGCCTTCGACACACTTTTCTTTTTCGGCGGGTCGCGATCAATTGCGTTACCTGACTCTTTTACCACGGTCCCCAATACGGAGAATTCTACGTTTACCTCAGCTCCTTTCCTTTTTTCACCTGCTCTAGGAGCGGTCTTTCTTTCCTCGGACCCAATACCAAACAACTGCCGCAGCGCGCGCAATCAAAGACCTTTTGCCCCGGCCATTTTTTTTGACCTTTTTTTGTCATTTTTTTCCGTTTCCTCACACCCCGGCCGCAGCCACAATCTCCTTTTCGCTCCCCTCTGTTCTTTCCTCGCTTCCGGCACCATATCGTTCCTTTTCATGTCCTCATGGACCTCGGGCCAGCCTTGATCTTTGAAAACGTACGCTGCTTGCATCTCGCGCCGGCTGTCTTTCTTCCCCACCATCTTATGGTAAAGATTCTTTGACTTTTCTCCCCCCCCCTCTTTTGTGCTGGTCTCACATCCCCTTCCTTTTTTTTTCTTTCGGCGACATTCTGTTTTTACCACTTACGAGTTCATGCTGTTTGCTCCCGCGGTCAAGTTTTTTGACCCTTTCCCTCCGCATCCCTGAAGTCGTGCACCTTTGTACTGCCCGTGTTTTCTTGTGGTTATCCCTGCCAATATAAGACATCCGCGCTTACGAGATGATATCCCTTTTTATGGTCCCCGTAGTGCAGATGGTCATCCAAATCTAAAACTCCCATGTTGCTTTTCTTTTTTATGCCAAGAGTTCCCAGCTGTGATCGTCACCTTCCGGCAAATCCCGTTTTCCCTCCCTTGGTTCCTTCCTTTGTCCCTGTACCTCTTTCTTTTCATGTGTTTTGACGAAACCGCTTCCCTAGCAATGATTCCCCCGGTTTGCCTCGAGAATTTCCGATTCTATTGAATCAAACGGTTTCGATTCTCTGCTTTGAACGTTTTCTTAACTTCGTTCCTCCTCTTCCACCGTTTATGTTTTGTCTCTTCAAGCTCCATCGATTTGTATCTGTTCAGGAACACAATGGAACCCCAACACCCCAAAAGGACAATCACTTCCTCCTTTTCCTGTTTTTTTGGTTTTGCTACTCTATGCTTTCCTTTTCCTTCCTCGGCACCACCCAAATAGCATGACGCTCAGGTTCCCACACCTTTCCCAGCTTTTGCGTCGCGAGCTGTTTTTTCACCGTTCTTCTTTGCATGACCACGGTCCCAATAGTAGAATCTAGCCCCGTTTCGCAATCGCAGCGTGTCCCCCTTCCTTCTAGGTTTCTAAAGCTCCATTGACGATGGTTGTTTTCCCCCAGTTCACGTTGCCCTTTCAGATCCCTTCCGCGGTCCTTCCGTCCTCTGAACAACTCGGTCGATGCCGGATTTGTCCCGGAAGTTGACGACTTCCTTCTCCCCTGCATTTGCTTGTCAGCCGATCGGCTTTCTGTCTTCTTCTTTATTTTTTTTTCCATCGGCCACCTCCGGTTTCTCTTCAGAGAAAACAGGGCTATCAGCTCTTTCCATGAAAGTCCTTCTTTCTTTTCTCCCAGATCCCCCAGGGCGGTCTGCCGTCCTTCTCACCTCTGCCTTATTTCGGGCGTGCTTCCCGGTCTTTGTCCCCTCTGTTGAGAAAAACAGCCTGACTTCCTTTTTCCCCCTTGCCCTGTGTTTTGACCCACCATTTTTTGCTGTTTACAGCACCCCCCTTTGCCGAAAGGCTTCACAAGTCTCCCTTTCTACTCCGATGGAGGGTGTTGCGCATATCCGGCCGGTCGTCGTTCCTTCTCACGGTTCCTCGCGCTAGAGGACCGCTTTTTTTTGCCTTCCCCCTCCCCTCTTCTTGTTTCGGCTACATAATGTATTCTTCCCAACGCGCGACTTCGATTTTGCTGCTCCGGGCGGTTGAGACCGGACCGCATGTCCTCCCTCCTCATTTTTCTTCTGTACGCGTTTCCACGATAAGGCGTCGTTTGAATTGCCGCCTTTTTTTTCTTTGGCTCTTTCCTCGCTCTCTCGTCGGTTCCGTTTTTGCGTCGTAGGCGCGGCGGTTATGACCCTCTGGAGTCCTTTCTCTTCTTCTTCTTCCTTTTTCCGAATGAGCTGCGACCCCTCGGAACTTGAACATTCTCCTTCTTTGCCGTAGTGTCTCCGGAACGCTTTTCGCCCATTCCCGCCGATCGTTTACTCCTAGTTGGATCCGAGACCTTCGGCCTCCGCGCGCCTTCTCCGGAACTTTAACTTTTCCCTAACACTTCTCCCCATTTGAGAACCCTTCTTTTTTATCCTGTTTTTCCCTTCTTAATGCCTTTGCCCTCGCCTCCATCTTCGACTGAATCGTGACGTAAGTACCTTCCTTTCTGCCCCTGCTGTCCTATTCCCCCCCTCCTAGGGTCATTCTTTTCATGATATAAGACCAAGATAGCCCCTTCCTACCCCCTTTTTCCTCGACTAGTTAGGTCTTAGCCCTTTTTTGTCCTCGATCCGCGTCCCACCTTTTGCCTTGCCAAGAACTCCCGAGCCGGCACCTTCCTCTACTCAAGTCGATTGACAAAGGATGGCCCCTCTTCTCTCCTCCTTCACGGCTTCCGGGGTCCTCCCGCAGAAGCGGTCCTGGCCGATTGTGCGTCCCGGACTCCCCCTTTCTTCTAACCTTCGACCTAGATACCGTCTTTCCCCCTCCCCCCTGCATGACCTCTGAAGCGTCATTCCCCAGTTCCTCAAATCGCGTTTCCCCTATTCCCCATTTATGACCCGAGGTCGGGACAACTTGTTGACTTTCTGCACTCCTTCTCCTCTTTTATCGATTTTTCGGTTTTTTCCGGCCTGCTTCCCTGCATTCTTTCCTGTACGATAGATCGGGAATTTTTCTCTTGTTGTCGCCCTTTTCTTGTTTTGATTCTCTTTCTTTAAGCTGTCCGCCTTCAAGGCGGCGGAAGGTTTGCCTTTTTTTCGACGGCCGCTGGAACGATCGTATACCTTCCTTTCCCCAGCCGGTTCCCCTTGACCCCCCCTGCCCGAAGTGTCTTCTTTCTCCAATGCTATGTCTCAGTTTTCTGCCTCGCTGTTTTTTCTCTTCCGTTCCTTTCGATCACGCTGCCTGCTTTCGTGCCCGTCCAGCTTTTTTGATTCGCTTTTTATTGCTTTTTGGTCGAAGTCGGGAGCCCTCTTCGGAACCGTATAATCCTTTTGTTTTGGTTCCGTTTGCGAACTTTCCAATCGGTCAGTTTCGCATCAACTGTGCGCGCATTTTCCAGACGTCTTCCCCCCTCTTTTTGTGATAAACCTGATTTCCCCCCATTCTCCCGTTCAGCCTCTGTAAGGGACTTACCGCCCGATTATCTTACCCCTTTCTGATTTCCTTACCTCAATTCGCCCAAGAAAGAACGAGGCCGTTGTTTTCCCCGTCTCCCCTTCGTTCGAATATTTTCGGGCCACGATTGGTTTGTTGGCAGCTTGTACGCTTTCTCCCTGCTTTGACTGCCGCTACCCTTCCTCATTTCACATGTCTTATGAGACTGGTCTTGTCCTTACTAATGACTTTTACCCCCTATTTTTCTCCTTTTGAGATCCATTCTGAGGGGACAGTGGCTTGGCCCTTTCCGATTGTTTCCCCTCCCCGTTTAATTCTCCGGTATTGGAGTTCCCTGCTACTGTCTTTTTTCTCTTACTCTTTTTTGTCAAACCCTCGGAAACTTGCCGCCGCGATCTTGTCCACGTTTTTTCTTTCGCACGTCGAGTCTTTTGCCTTCCTTCATGGATCGCCTTTTCAATATCCACCCCCCGAAGCTTTCCAATCCCTCCCTCTCCGAAGAAATTTTTTATGTGATTTGTATGCCCCTCCTTTGTGTTTTTCTGATACGTGATAGGCTGTACCGGTTTACTGTGTGTCCTCACCTCCTCTTCCCCTTTTCACGCAGTGACACATTTATGCTTTAATGAGAAAACTCGACGTCCTTAACTTCTGCTTTGAGGAAACCATGCGCGGCCCCATGGTCTTTCCCTCCCCTTTACTTAATTGTTCACCTTAGGATATGGTTTTTTTTTCCCCTTCTTCGAGGTCTGGTTGTCCAGCATCCTTTTGTAGATCGTTTCCTGTTTCCCCGAGACCCCCTCCGTAACTTTTGACTGGGCCGTTTTCTTCCTTACTTCCTAGCCCGGTTCGGCTTGAGAGTAAGTTTACACATTTTCTTCTTTCTCTTCCTCCCTCGTTTTTTTCCTTTTTCAGTTGAATGGCTTTCCCCCCTTTCCGGTTTTTCGACGAGCTGGGGTCCTTGATGATCTTTCTTTCTCTTTGGTTATTCTGCAGATTCTCGTCCTCCCTCGGTGAGGGTATGGTAAGCGATCTCTTTTCCCTTGTTTTTTTACTTCTTCCCTTCCCACCTCTTCGGTGCTCGACGTTGCTCTCCCCCTGAAAGTTCCGATCGCACTGACCGCTTTCGTTTCAATTGCCGTTACCTTCCCTTGCGATTCCCCGGCACAAATGAGCTCCCCTTTCACCCTTTTCTTACTTGTGAAACTGACTAGCCAGCTCCCGGCGCTATTCTTCAGGGTTTTTTTTCGATCAGCGTCCCCGGCCCCGTCCTGACGGCGGGTTTCATAGTCAGACACCTTTCCGATCTCGCGCCCCCCCCGGCTTTCCCAAAAGACCTCCGAAGGAATCACGGAGAACCCAAAGGATTTTTTCCTTCCTCTCTCTTCTTTTGTCTTCAATCTGGAATTGGCCTCCCCCGTGGTTCTCACCAGCTTCAGGAAAGTCGTAGAGGTTTCCTTGCCAGACTACGGGTCTTTCTCCTTTTTCTCTCAGTCCAAGAAACCGTTCAACCTGTCATAACGATCAGTTTTTGTCCCCCTCTTTTTCTTTCCTGCCCAATTCCAAAATCACAGCCCGTTGCGTCGTCGCGGCTTGCTGGACCTGCGTCCTTTTTATCTTGGAGCTCTCCGATCCTTTGCTTTTCTTCTCTTTCCTGAGCGAAGGCTGAAAGCATCTCCCCTCTTTTCCTCCGGCTTGCAATTGCCTGCTTTTCTTCGCCAAGACCGATTATTCCTACTCATCCTGTCTTTTTTTTTTCTAAAATACAGGACCTTTGCCGACGTTTCCCTCGGCCACGCCAGCTGCCTGACTCCTCTTCCCGTATTTTCCCCTGCATTGTCTTCCGTACCCCGCAGGCCTCCTCTGAAGGATTGCTTCTTTTGATTCGTTTTATTTGATTCCCCCCCCCATGAAGAATCTGCGGATCCAAAAATCATTGAGAATATATCATCTTTTTTACGATTTTTTTTTCCTTCCCCTTCTTCCAACGGTCGGTCATGAGGTGGTAAGGAGTTCTGGGCCGCCTTTTGATGTCCTCTACTCTTTATGTTACTTCACCCGTGTCTTTTGCCGTCCTCTTTTAAGGAATTTCCCCTCGATTTCTCTGTCTTTCATATGAGCTCCCTTGTTTACTTCTTTTTTTACCATTTCCCCCCTCACATCCCAAAGATATACGGTCTTCAGCGTGGGCTTCCCGATCAGATGTAGGGGCTGGTGCCGCTACACGCTCATCCTCTTTATGTTTTAGTGAACGTAGAGGCCTTGAGTTCTCGTTTCTCTCTGAATTTTCTCTCTCACTCTCGGCCGCCCGGCTACGATGCGGGCTTTGAAGAAATCCCATGGGTCAAAAGGTGTGTTTCCTTTGAACCGTCTTGGAATTAATTCAGTTCTTCACCCCTTACTTGACGCCTCCGCTGATCTCTACTGCCCATGCCTCCCGCTGGAGGAACGCTTCACTCCTCCATCAAAACCTTCCCCTTGATGCGGATTATAACACCCCGCCTCAATTCCGACTCGAGTTACAGTTTAATGAATGACTTTCCTTTCCGCTCCTCTTTTCCCCCTATCTCGATCACGTGGATTTCTCGTTCTGATCCCAAGTTTTGTGTTCGACGGAAGCGCTCGCAGGCTGGGGGACCCCTCCCCTCATTTTTTAGGAATGTTCCTCCCGGTCTGGTCAGGTGCAGGGTGGCTTTTAATTAGTTTCCTTGCTACTTTGGTTAAAAGATTCATTCTTTATCCGCACCATATGTTCGATTTCCTCCTCCGTCTATTAACGTCAGTATTCGACCGTTGCATCCTTTTCCAGCTCGGGAGAGGCGAGGTGGAAGGCTCCTTTTTTTTCTGGCACTTCCCCCCCCTTTTCCTTTCTGGGCGGTCTAAACGTCTCCTATCCCGTCCTCAGATGGCTTAATTTTTGCTGTTGATCAGCGGCTTTCTTTTTCTTCTAATCAACCCCGCCGCCTCGTCAATCTCTGGGCTCGTCAGTCCTTGCTTCTTTTTTCCCCCTTTTCCAATTTCCTCGACGCTGCGGTGCAAGGAGGATATGCTGTCAACCCCTGTCGATGATCGTTTCCGCGGACAAGTTTTTCCCCTTTTTAGGAATTTCTGTACCAGTAGCGGTCCAGAGGACCGGGTCCCTTCGCTTGTTCTGAGCGGCAAGCCCTGCAGGTCGTGACACTATCGGCCGTTCCTGTACATAAGTTCTGGCTTTTCTCCCAACGCAAGTGCTTCTCCCCCCAAAAGGGATTTTCCCTGAGGTTGTTCGTGAGCCTTTCTGTTGACCCACCTTCGGCCTTCTTCAACTCCCGACTTTGTATACCTCGCGCCCGCACGACGCCCGGTCACCCGTATTCGGAGCGGTTTCTTTCGGCTGCAAACTTTTTTTTAAAAAAAGTCACTCCTTTGGCCACCCCCCTCATTATGGCCCCGGTACAGCCGGTTTTTCGACATTCTGTCTGCGGTAAATTCCTGTCGGTGCCCCCCCCCCCCCCGTTTCCCCATTCACAAATGAAGGCGCGCTACTTTGTCTCATAAACTCTCATCAGACGGCAAGCTCCCAGTTGCCCTGGTTACGTGGCCCTATTGACTTCGGGCAGATAGTGTCTGGCTTTCTCCACCTTTCTCTTCTTGCACGATCCGCGCAGTCCGTGATTTGCGTCCACCCCCTCAATCAGGATGGTCAATGCACCTGGTTTCCTTTCCTCCCTTTGAGCGCCGAGTGTTATGTTCTAACAAGACCGACGCCTGGTTCGCTTTGGTCGTCCCACATGGGGCAAGTTCCCCTCGTTCTTCTTTTTTGCTCCGAGCAGTCAAGACTGCAGCCCTCCCGCATACCACTGCCGTCTTCCAATCCTTTCTCAATAGAAAGGGTTTTTCAGCTGGGTGAAGCCGAACCTAACTCTGCTCCCCTTGCACCCCGCTTTTTTCTCTTCTTTTTCATGCGCGCACCCTGCAGTGCGATGGTTACACCCTTCTAATACACGAACACAGCGAGAAGATCTGTACTGCCGCTTTGCGATTCTCTCTTCCCTCTAAAATCCGGTCTTGCATCGAGTAGTTGTTATGGGACTTTGTAGATCTGAACTCGAGTTTTCTTTGCTCTTTTTCCCCCTGTTGCAGTTGACGCCCCGCCGGGCCTCCTCCCTTCTCTGTTTGCTTGCCTAGAGCCCCTTTTTTTCCGCTTTTCGATGACCGTTTCTAGTTTTATAGACTCTCGATTTGCCGCGTTTATTCACCTCGCTTACTTGTCTTCCCTCCTTTATTTTGGTGTTGAGCAATGATCGCGCGATTTGTTTCTCTGACCCCGTAAGAAACTAAAACAACCCTGGCAAGAAAACCACAATCCCGTCACCAAAAAACCAAAAACCTATATCCTTCCCCTCCTCTTTTTTTTTGGTGTTGTAGAGAGATGATTCGTCTTAATCTAACCAACTCTTGCGCTTCTTCAGGCTCCCCCCCCACTCCACATTTTTTTCTGCAGGCGCGGGGGGTACCGGTCGCTTTGCAGCAACACGCGTCAAATCACCAGACCTTTCTACCCACCCAGGGTCGATTGTTTTCAATCTTCCTGACAAGGCGACTTCCTCGCACGAGTCATTGCGATGGACTTGGTGTGCGTCCCTTTCACAAATGATTTTTTTGCACAAGTGCGCTTCTCTTGATCTTTCCAGATAGAACCGCCTGAATCACCCCCTTCCTCCTCCCCCCTTCCTTGCTTCAGGGGACCGATCGCATAGTCCTTCTCCAGATTTTCCCGGCCCTTCGTTGTATCCGTTCTTGATGAAAATCGGCACGCGGTTTTTCTTCTCGAACCAGGACCCCTGCCTCATCCCCGGAAAGCGAGATTTGATTTTGCCCCAGACTGCACCCTTTTTGCCCTTTCCTTCGCGGCTGGAGGCGTGATTGATGACAGGTTTTGCTGTTTTTCGCCCCATCATGAATCGTGTTCCCACCTTTCCCTTTGGGCTCCCTACCTCGAACCATTTTTTCTCTGGGCCTTGTTCCTTCCACACTCGGACTCTTCCAAGGGCGGAACGTACTCCGTTTTGCTTGTCCATCCTTTTTCTGTTTTTTTCTCTATCCCTTGCCGGTGCGGATCTCTTGCAAGACTTCCTCACTGGTTGTCCGAGTGCGCTTCGTCCTAATTCTTGCGTCCATGAACCAGGCCAACGATCTTGCAGTCGGCCGATTCTTTTGCTGTCGAGCTCCTTCTCTCTTGGTTGGCGGGGTTTGAGACCGCCCTCTTGTCACCGCCGCCCCACTTTTTTTCCCTCCGGTCCCCTCTCCTGGTTTGGCTTCCCGCGCTGCGGCCCGGTTTTTTTTAGTCTTGGGCCGCCTCTCCCAGCTGCGTCCTGCCTCTCTTTTCCTGTCGTGCGGCCGGAGTTCTTAACAACTTCTCTGACCCTTCTTGCCCTTCTCCTTCTTTTGTGAAAAGAAATTTGAGCCGGCGACCCCGCCGGTCAACCCCCAGTCCTGTCACGGTCACTTTGAGTTTGAGGAGCCGACTAAGAACTTGGTCCCGCCCGCATACCGTTGTCACGACCGCAAGGGCTCCGCCCCGACCTTGCTTCCGCGTCAGTATCCCTTTCTTCCCTTTCCCGCGACGGCCACCGAAACCATCCTCCGTTTTCGAAAACTGTCCTTCTCCCTTCGATCACGGGTTTACAGAAAATCATTCCCTCCCCTTTTTGCGTCGCATGAAATTGTCGCCGTCCCTTCCCTTTTCCCCCTCGGTCGTCTATGCCCAGACTTTCCGACGTCCTCTTCCTCGATTACTGCCAATCTCTTTCTCCCCTTTTCCCCATTCCTCAGCGAGTTAGGATATTCCCCCTGATTTTCAGACAGACTCGATCCCTTGCGTCTTTTTTCCTTCCATGCGCCGAGCCGGCAACTCGCCCCTTCCGTCCTTATGACCAATTTGATGGCCCCCTTCCCTTCTTCGAAAGAATGACGTTACCAACCCGACTCGTCATTGATACGGATGGTGCTTTTTATGACCTGAAATCAGGTCCCACACGCAACTTTCCCTAGCCCCCATCTCTTTTTTGCTTTTTTGCCCTTCCCTGAAAAGCGTCAGAGTAAGGAACATTCCTCCCCATCTCCTTTTTCCACATTCCTTGCGATATCCGCTTTTACAGGCGCCCCTTGGACCTACCCCCTATCCTCCCTTCCTTTGTAGTTTTTGAGCCAGGAATGAATTCCTTCCATTCCTTTCTCGGAGGGGTAAGTGATGAGGTTTGCAAGCCGCCCCTCCTTTGCCGTTGTTTCGCTTACTCCTTCCTCAACGGAGGCGCGAGTTGCCGTCTCTCCTCTCCGCCTCGATGTGCTACAACTGAATTAACTTCATCCATTCATACACCCTTTTCTTTCTTCTTCTTCTTCGTAGCCGGGTGTTTCGACTCTGTATCGTGTCTCCCCCCTTCTCTCTTTGTCTTTCTGTATTCCCTTATCCTGCCGTTTACGGATCTCGTTACAGTGTTTCCTCAAATTCCGATTCTCCCTTCGCAGCAGTTTTTTTTATTTCCTTTCTGTCCTCTTTACTTCCTCACTTCGCGTTCTTTCTTCTGAGTCGGGAGCCCTGAGTGACCTTGCATTTCTCTGTGTGTATTTCCTGTTTCTACTTTTTGTTCAATTACCACGGTTGACCCCAGTCATTTTCGGTATTCTTCTCTTTCTGCGCCTTCATTTCTGCCACGCTGACTCCCGCGTTTTTTATTCCCCTCTTTTTGAGAACGTATTGGAGTTTTCTATTTCCTTTCTTGTTGATGCCTTTTGTTTTTTACTGTCTTCTTGCCCTGTCTTTCTTTCTGCCATGCATTCTTTGTATTTCAT
>Ga0179593_1384218_pt1 | contig 12253 bp, 14 predicted proteins | sample CZODoug2_1_08_16_FD_185931 | JGI IMG/M metagenome (GOLD analysis project Ga0179593, IMG submission 185931) | Vadose zone soil fungal communities from Angelo Coast Range Reserve, California, USA - CZODoug2_1_08_16fungal (PacBio error correction) | ecosystem: Environmental > Terrestrial > Soil >... | reverse complement strand
TGAGAGTTTTTTTTTGCGTTTCGTTTTACTTCCCCGTCCCCCTAGTTGTCCTTATTTCCCCCCCAGAGGAGATCATTTTTTCCGCAATCCTTTCTCTACGGGCTAGTTGTTTGTAGTGTGCTTTCCTTGATACAAATCTTTTTTAATCGGTGTGTTCGTTGCATGCCCTCCTAGTTTGGTTTGTTGTTTTTTCACACGGAGTCCCTATCTCCGATCACATCTGTGCACTATCTCTCTTTCCCCTCAGTCCGCTTCCCCCTTTTTGTTGTTTAGATTTATGTCTTTGTTTCTGCGGATTCTTACGGGTGGCCCCCCCCGGTTTGACGTTTTTTTTTGTTCTGTGGTTGTTTCTTGCTTTGGGCTACTTTTTTCGTCAACGTCTTCTTGGAGAAGGCTGGGGCTATCCTCTGCGCAGAGAGGCCGACCTCGCGTCCTGCGGTGGGGAATAGGTGAGTTTTGGTTCTGTCTGTTTTTTTTTTTGTTCTGTCGTTTTTTGACTTAGATTCCTCTTTTTTGTCCTTTTTTCCATAAGATTTAAAGATCGTTTTTATATTTTCCTCCCCCCTCTAAATTTGTGTGTGATAGTTTTTTTTGATTCACGGTTTTTCCTGTTTGTATTCCTCCCATTTTTTTTTTTGAGACCTTTTTTACTTTCCTTTTTTTTGTCTATAATGTTTCTGATTTTCTACCTTGTTCTATGTTGGTCGCCCCCCCCTTTTTCTTTCCCGTTTACCAAGTGAATTGAGTTTTTTAGTACATTTTGTATTGGCTCTGTCCTGGGCCATCGTGGTTCGTTCTATTTTGAGTTCCATAGGACTCCGATAATGTTTTTTGTTTAAATTTTTGTGTTTGATTCCCCCCCTTTTCTATGTTTTGCGTTTGTCATTTGGACTTCTGCTTTTCCTGTCCTGTGTTTTTTTCTTTTGTGCTTCTTAAGATGTCAGATTTTTGTGTTTTTTTACCTCTTTTTTTGCCCCCCCCTTTGTTTTTCTTTTTCTTTTCCTGATTCTTCCCGTTCCGGTCGGGTGCTCTGAACTAACGTGATTTCATTTCTGTTTCCCCCCTTCCCCCCCCTGCCTTGTATAGAGTGTTACATTCCCCCGCGTCTTTTTTGAACCCTTTTGTTCATTTGTCTGTACCATGGCGGTTTTTTATCAATATCTTTGACCGTTCCCCCCCCCTCCTTTCTTTTTTCCTGCTCCCTGCGCCTCGTTGTAAAAAGGCTGTATTTGGTTTTTTTTTCGTTTTCATTTTTCTTCCTTCGCCTCCTTGTGATGTTTTCTTTGTTTGGTGTAATATCTGCTGTCTGTCCTGGGCATCTGGGGTTCTTTTCGCGATCCCTCGCCCCTAACTTTGTCGGATTTCACGGTTCTGTATAATCACGTTTGACTCCTCTCCACCTCTACTGGATTTGATGGTGTCATGGGTAATGGTTTTGCTTGATATTATTTCTATTTTTGTGTTGGGGCGTGATAAATTTATTCATGTTGACCCTCTGGCCGTTATCTTCTGTAGTACCTGGTCGTTGTATATTTTTTTGTTCAGTGTCTGTCCTACTCGGGTATTTTTGTTCCTGCTGGCTCTCCACCCCCCCTCTTTTTCAGTACATATAGAATTTTTGTTCGTCCATCTCGGTCTTAAATAATCGGCCCCTGAATTTCAGACTCCCCCCTCTCGTAATCAATACTCTGCTCTCCTTTTTTTTGTTTGCATTAACTGATAAAACCTTCCCTTTTCCCAGCATCGTTTATTTTTTTTCCCCCCCTCTTTCTTTGTCCTACTTTGGGTGAGTGTTTGTATTACTACTTTATTTTTTTTTTTAGGAAGCCCCCCCCCTGTTGTCTCGTTCTTCCTTTTTGCTTGAGTTTGCCTTTTTTTTTTCTTTTTTTAGTGACGATACCTCTGCGTTAGGTACTTTTTTGTATGGACTTTGTACGTTTTGTGTGTTTTTTTTTGTTTTTTTTTTGTCTTTGTCTTTCTTGTTTTTTTTTTTTTTTGTTTTTTTTTTTTTGTTTTTTTTTTTCTGCTCATTAGTTTTGGTTTTTGGTTTTTGTTTTTTTTTTTGTTTTTTTTGTGTGTTCGGAACCCTTTTTGTTTTTTTTTTTTTGAATCCGGCTTTTTCCCATTTTGAGTTACGTTCGTTCTTTGATTGGTTCTGACTTCGTGTCTTAAGGAATGACCTTTCCGATGTTGTGTAAAATTTTTTCATTGAGTATTCGGCTTGGGGGGTCAGATGATTTTTAACTTTTTTGCTGTTGAACCATGATTTTTTTTGTATTTTTCGCCTTTTTGAGGTGTACTATATTCAAATTTTTTGTGTCTTTGTCATACGTGTTTTGGTGTTTTTTGTTTTTTTTTTCTTTTTTTTTTTTTTTTTTTTTTTTGTTTTTTTTTTTTTTTTTTTGAGCTGGCTTTGGCCGATCCCCCCCCCCTCCCTACTTTATTTTAGCCCCTTATGTTTTGGCTTTTCGATTTTTTCTCTTTTTTACTTTTTCTCATTCGTTTGTTTTTAACTTGTCTTTTTTTTTCGTTCTTATCTTTCTTTCGGTTGTGTTCCCGGTATAGTTTAGGTCACTTCCTCCTCTCTTGTGTGAGCTGGGTCCTTTTTTTCAGCTGCTGGTTCCTATTTTTTTTTTTTTTTTTCCGGATGCATGCTACTTTGGCGAGTTCTCCGGATTTGTCTTTTTGTTATTGGTGTTATCATTGACCCCGCGTTTGTTTCCGGCCCCTTTCCATGACTCATGTTTATTGTGAGGTCTGGTTCCAACATTGCTCCCATTTTCTGTGTCGAACTCACTCTTCTTTTTTTATCTTTCTCAATGGGTTGAGAGTCCATTCTCTTATTTACCCCTTTTCCACACGCATCCCCAAAGGAATTCCCATTGCGTTTTCTTTATTCCCCCGATCATGTTGTGTGCATTTTGGCTTCTTGGGTGGCTGTCTTCCCCCCCCCTGTGTCTCTTTCTCCAGGTTCTGTCCCCAGCTGGTGGGGTGTTCAAATCCGTTTTTCTACATTCAATGATTCCCCCTTTCTGTCTCTTTCCTTCCCTTTTGCTCCCATCGGTGTTTTGTTAATTTTTATTTTTCTTTTATAAAGCTTGAGTGTCGGTCGAACCTGCCCTGTATGGCATGATTCAGTTTCTTCCACACAGTCTCGGTTGTAGGAATTGTAATCCCATTCTCGGGACTGGGGAGGCTTTTTTTTGTTTTTCTTTTTCTTACTCCATTTCCTCCTTCGGGAGAGTTTGCTCTCGTCGGCGATTGCCTCTGGTGTGTGTCGTGTCTCCACGGACTCGTTTTAGGGACCATGATCCACGTTTCACGTCTTCTCCTTTGTCTTACTCTTTGGTCATACGTTGATTTTTTTTGTGCCATTTCCCCCCTCCCTTTTTCCGGGTCCGGAAGGAGATCTATCTTTTTCCTGTTTTTTTTTCCTATCCCTTTTTTTCTCTGGTGCTTTTCCTGTAGGACTTAATGTCCTTGTGACCTCCCCTTGAGGGTGCACGATCCTGCGTTTGTCATTTTTGATCACCCCCCACCCCCAAATGTGTGATGATAACTTCATTCGTCCCCCTTTTGTGTTTGTCTGTTATTTTTCTTGTCACCCGGTACAACACCCCATTTTTTTATTTATTTGTTCCCCCCCCCCTTTTGTGGGTGTGTTGCTTTTCCGTTCATGTTAACTACCCCTCAACACTCCTCCGTTTTCCCCCTGTTTGCATGAGCCATCAGTCTGGTTTGTCATTTTTCGTTTTTTCTACTTTTGCTTTGTTTTTTGCCCCCTTTTTCTTTTGACAATGTAAACTTTCCCGCTTTTCCTTTTTTTAGTGTTGCTAGGTTGTTCGTCTTTCCCTCCCCGTAGACTCTCGCTCTAGTATTGTGGTGTATTTTTCCCCAAATTTCGATGAATCCTTGCGATTGTTGTTGGCTTTTTTTTTACCAGCTGAATGCATTTCTCAAGCTTGTTTTTTTGGGTGCTTTTTTATGGTGTTCTCCCCCTCTATTGTCTGTGTCATTTCGTTAATGATCCCTTCTGTCTGGTTTCCCCCTCCCTTCATTTTGGACCGCTGTTTTTTTAGCATGGGTCTTGCGTTTCCTTCCTCTTTGCGGATCCCTGTGCCCGTTTTTGGCTACATTTCCTTTTTGAGGGAGTACCAGTTTTTTTTCTCCACCCCGGATTGGTTTTTAGTGTGTATTTCCTCAGAGGTTTGTGTGAGGTCGATTTTCTACCTTTTGGACGAACTTAGCTGTAGGTTTTTTTTGGTATAGGGTGTGTGTAAATGCCCTGCTGTTGGGTGAATATCCCCTAAGGTCGAGGGTATCACCCTATAGTGCTAGTCTTCTTTTTTTTTGGTTGTGTACGAAATTCGTTTGTGTTTTTTTTTTTTTTGTTGTTGGGATTGCCCCTTTTATTTTTGTGTTGTTTTTCGTTTTTTTTTAGGTTGGAGGCATGTTTGTTTTCCTTGTTGCCATTCTTCTGGATCCCGAGTTTTGGGCAGTGACAAAATGTGTTGTCGTGCTTTTTTCTTTTTTTCCTCTCCGTGCCATGCCTCCCTGATTGTTTTATTTCAAGTTTTCTCCATTTCCTGTGTATTCTTTTTGTTCTTTGTCCCTTCCCCGACCTGGGTTTTAGTTTTATTGAGGTGTTTTGGCCGGCTTTTCATTGTCCACGACCGGTTGACCTTGATCCCTCTCCCTTGCTGGTCCGTACCTTTTTGCATTTACTACCCCTTGAAGTGTTGTTGTTTGTTTTTTATGTTCACATAGGTGGCCGGCGTATTTTTGTTTTACTTACCCTGTTCTCCCGATTGCGCCTCACAGGGACTGAATTCTTTCCCTTTTTTGCGTTTCCTTCCTTTGTGTGTAATCGCTTTCGTTAAGGGGACATTAATTATACTTTTTTTGAAGTGTCCACTTAGGTGTAATCGTGTAAGTGTTGTATCTCATGGTGGCTGTCCCTGATGGTCTTTCTAGGACTCTAACCCTTTTTAGTTTTCCTTGCGTGCCCATTCTAGAGGGTGTTTGATTTTTTGGTGTGCTTCCTAGAAAGTACTTTTTGTTTGTTTTTCCCCCGTCTTTTCTGATTTTTTTTACTTGGCGAAAATAACGTCTGTGTTGTTTGCCCTCCGCCCCCCCTTTTTTCATGGAGTTTTATTGGAAATAAACCCACTCTGCCTTAGTTTTTTTAGAGTTGGTTGTTACCCCTTTCTTTCCTTCATTTTTTCACCTTCCCTCAACCCTTCCATCACTCTTAAGCACACTCCCATTCGCCTGTCTTTTTACTTTTCCAATTATGTGGATCATAGGATTTTTTTTTTTTCCCCAAGATCGTGTGTTGTCCCGTCTCTTGTCCCTTTCCTATTGGATATTTTGTAGACCATTAATTTTCTGCGTAAGTGTCTCTTTTGATGTCGGCGAGTTAGAGGACTTCTTTTTTGGTGCTCCCCTCGTCTCTATTTGTCTTCAATAACGGCTCCCGGTCATCATCCCCCCCCCACCCCCCCTTTTGTTTTTTGGGGAAGCGGTTCGAGGTGTTGTCAGTTTTTTTTCGCTTTTGTTTTTGTTCTGTTTTTTCCGACCCAGGGTCATACCAACCGATTTTTTCCCGTACGGTTGCGTTTAAGGTGAGATCCCTTCCCCCTCTCATTTCCGTTCCAACTTCTATCTGTCTTTCTTTTATTCATAAAGTCTCGCAATTTGTGCCTGATGCGTTTTTTTATTTATGATGATCTTTTTTTTTTCACTAGTATTGTTTGTTGTATTCCCTCTGTGTTGGTTTTCTTTGGTTTGAGTTTCCTCCCTTTTAGTCGAGCTCCCCACCCCGTTAGTGATCCCCATCTCATGTCTGCTTTTATTCATTTTTCGGCTGTTTTGGTTTTTGGTCCTTCTTATTTTGAGTTTCTCATTACTACCGGGCCCGTGCTTTTTTTTTTTTGTGCGACCCTCCACCCCCCCCCTGACATTGGTATGAGTCTTTTTCTCAGATTTGTCCTATTTCTCATTGTCCCTAATGACCCCATTTTTAGGTTTTTTTCCTTCGAGAGATTTGTTCCTGTTTTTGTGTGTACTTTGTATTTTGTTTTTTGTGTTGGATGATTGTTCCCCTTCCAAGTCCCTTTTGTTCTCCTGTTATTATTGAGGTTGCACTTTTTTATGTTTTTTTTATTTACCCCTTTGTTTTCCAGCGTTTTTTTTGTGTGGGGTTGATCGGTTTTATTTTTTAGAGTTTTGCCCCAGTGCTTCACCCCCTCCAGTGAGATTGCATTTGGAGCCGTTAGTCCTGCTTGACTACCGTTTTTTTTGTTTTTTTTTTTTTTGTTCCTGTCCTGTCATATTTCTGAGAGTTGGCCCCCTTGTAGGCGTTTAATTTGACGTTTTCGGTTTTCTTGTGTAAACGTTGTTTTTGTTTTATCTTTTTATGTTCTGCTCCATAACCTCGTTTTTTGCGACCTCGTCCTGGGGTAAATGTTTTGACCTTTTTTTTTGGCTGCTTATATAAGAGTTGCGTTGTTTATGGTTTGATCTTTTCATTGTTCTGGTACATCGGTCACAATTCCTTGTTTGACGCAGCAGTCCCCCCCCCCCTTCCCCCAGTATCTCTTACCCTAGTTGCCTCTGCGAGTGTGTATTTTTGTCTTTTTTCTTTTGACTTCCTTTTTCCCATTTTTTCCTTTTTTTGTTTCTTTTTGGAGAAGTCGAATTTTTTCCTCGTCTGGGTACCTCATGCTGTCTTCGTTAGCGTTCCCAGATTTCACATCCTTGATATCTTCCCATGTTATGATGACGGTTTGGTTCCTTTTTTTGCTTGTTGTCTTCTTGTTTCCCCCACTCCCGACTTGTTATCAGTTGTCCCCCAGTAGCATTGTTTTTTTTTCTTTTTCTTTCCCGTGATCATAAGGTTTGTGTTTTTGGCTGCGTTTGTGTTTTGTGTGTGGGTCACTTGTTTGTGTTTAGAGATGGGTCATTATGACCCCTCACTTTAATTGTTTTCGGTCGTTGCCATCATCAGTCCCCTGTTTTTGTGTTTCATCACCATTCCCCCTTTGTTTTGTGGTTTTTTACTGAGTACTTATCAAATTATTATATCACGTATTGATTTACTGTTCTTTGTGTTGGCCCATCCTTTTTTAATTTTTGGTCCGTGATTTCTTAGATTGTTTTTTTTCCCTTTGATTTCTTTTCCCTAAATCTATTTTTTTTCTTTCAAACCTCCTTTGGCACTTTTTTTTTTTTTTGCGGGGAGTTTTGTTCGCACTTTTATATTTTTTTTTTTTCAATTAACGTTTGCTTGCTTTTTTTTGCATGCATTCTTGATGGTCAATTAGTCTTTTCAGTTTTTCCACGTTCATGGTACCATCCTTTTCCCCTTTGTTTCAAATGTTTCCATTGGCTCTTTTTTTTTTTTTTTTTCTGCCTTTTTCCCGTCACATCAGTTGCTATTTTTGACAGTTTTAGTATGGTTTCCCCACTTTTTGTTCATTGCATGGATTTTTCTTTTTCTTTTTTTTTTTTTTGATTTTTTTTTTTATTCATGTTTCCTTTCCATCCAGTTAGTCCTTTTCCTTTTCCTCTTTGTTCCCTGTATTTTTTTTTTGTATTTTTTGTTTTTTCAGTTTTTGCTTCATTTTGAGTCTGACATTCCCCGTGAGTGTAACCTAGCCTTCTCCCGGATATATTTGTGGCCTTATGTTGTTTTTTCCTTTGATTTAGTGATTTTTGCGTTTTGTTGATGTTTTTACTTTTTTTTTTGTTTTCCCATTTTTCGGTTTCCATTGTTCTGGGTCTGATCGACTTGCCATCTTTTGTTCCTCCCAGAGTTATTTGTTACTCTTCCCATTTTTTGTGTGAGAACTACTCCCACCCTGGACTTCCTTGTTTTATCCCATCTGTGTAGTCTTTTTCAGTTAGGAAGAGGGTTCCGTTCGACTCCTTTTTTTATGAGTTTGACCTGTTCCCCTGTGACCTGTCAAACCGATCCACTATTAGACCCCCCTTTTATTTTTTTTTGCATGTGTAGATATACACTCAGTAGAGGGAAGGTACTTTCTTTCCTGTGATTGGTGTTGTTGCTCTCTGGGTCCTTGCCGTTAATTGTGGTGCCCCGGTCTTTTATTGCAACGATATATGTTTTCCCAGGTGGGAGCTTTTCAAGTTGTCCTACACATTGGTCCATGTTTCAATCTGTCCTTCCCAATGATTTTAATTCCGTCCCCACACCCCATATGTGTACCTATGGATTTTCTTGAATGAAATAGATTTCATCACACCCCCCCCCATGGGCGTGTTGTTAGTTTTGTGATGCTTTTTTTTTTGACCTTTCCTTTTTTGTTCTTTATCCCACTCCCCTACGGTCCTGTTCTACCACCAGGATACTTTGCCCCACAGATAGTTACTCCCCATTTTCCCGGTGTCATTTTTCAAGGATTTTTTTTCATGTGCTATTGCATGTCCGGAGGCCTTCGACTTATTTTTTTTTTTTGACCTATTTTTTTGTTGGTGCTGTCGAAGAAAAGGGTTGTTAAATTTCCTTTTGTTGTATCCCCCTTCGTCTTCCCCTTCCTTTCCTGCCCTTCTCCGCACCCAAATATTTTCCGCTTTTTTTTGATTTTTTCTCTTTCTTGTTTTTTGTGGTTTTGGGTAACTTTCCTTTTTTTTTTTTTTTTGATGACCCCCCCTTGTAGCTGCGTGGTGGCTGTCTTTTCTGCTTAAATTTTTCCCTTTTTTTCCAAATCTTTGCGGGAGTTGGTTTTCCTTGGTTTCTTTTGCTTTGTGTTTGGCTTTTTTTTCCAGTTTGGAGTTTTTTTTCCCCCCCCCACTCTTCCGGGACCCCCCAGGGGCGCCTGCAGAGAAATCTCCTCCTTCCTGGGTCTTTGGGTGCTTTATTTATTTTGTGTTTTTTTTTTTTTTTTTTTTTTTTTACGTGGGGTGCGGGAGGGGGGTTCTCGTCTAGTTATTTTTTTTTTCTGTTTCGTTTTCCTCGTTTTTTTTTTTTTTACTGTAATTTTGAATTTTCCCTTCATTTCCTTGACACTTGGTTGTTTTGGGTGTCTTTCCGTTGCTTCAGTCCGCCCTTCATGATTCCTTCCTGGCAATTATCCCAGTTTTTTTTTTTTTCCACGGTGAATGGGAAGAGTGATTTTTCTTTTCCCTCCCCCTTTGTTGGTATCTTTTTTCTTTTTTTCGCCATACCCTATTACCTCCCATTATTTTGTTTCAATTCGTGTGCTTCTTTTTTTCTTGCACTTTCTCTGAGGTATGTCTACTTTTTTCCCTGGTCGTCGTTTTTTTGTACACCATGTGAGTTTTTTTGTGACGTTTACCAACCCTAAATATTATCTTTTGTGCGTGGTTGGAGGGCTGTAATTAGTTTTTTTAGGGGTTAGGGGTTTGATTGTACAGTTTTTTTCAGGAGTTGACCCCCGTCTTAGGGAAGCGGGGTTCTTCTTTGTTGTTTTTTTTTTTGTTGTTGTCCTTTTTTTTCTTTCTCTTTTTTTCGGGTTGGTGCTTTTTTTGTTTTTTTAGGGTCTAATGGGTTAGCCCCCATAGAGTTCGTTTTTTTTTTGATGGTGTGAGGTCCTCCCCCCCAACCGATATAGGGATTTGTTTTGGTGATGCGTACCCCTGTAACATTCCCTCCGGTTCTCAGTTCTTAATTGGGCCACTTTTTTTTGTCCCCCAATAGTACTTTGGTTTTTTGTTTTTCCTCACCTCTTTTGTTCTCTGAGGAGGTTCGTGTCCGCTAGTGTACTTTTTGGTTTTTAAGAAGGATTTGTTTTTGCTTTTGGGTTCTTGTCGTGCATGGATTCTCTATATCCCTACATGGTAGGGGGCCTTTGACTGTTTAGCCTTTTACGCTGTTGTGTCCTGGAGAGTGTTTGGGTGCCTTTTCCTTGTCGGTAGACGTAGTTTTCCATTATGTTTTGCTTGTGCCCTTTTGTCCTATACAGGTGTTTTTTTTAGTTTTTGTCATTTTGGGTGGTCCTATGGCGCATACCATCTTCCTTGTCTTTCCTTTTTCCTTTTTTTTGTGCTTTTTTTGTGTGGTACTTTTTCTTTGCGCTTGTTTTGTGCTAAAGTCCTGGTTTTTGGCCTGGGACTCCCTTGGATTTTTTGGTTTTTGACTTCTGGTCCAGTGGTTCGGAGTCCTCGTTTCTAGGTTTGCTTTGACTGTCTGGCGATTAGTTATGGGGTGAATTTGGGGGGTGGTTGTGTTTGTGTTGTGGTTGTGGGGGTTTTTTTGGTTTTAGGTTTTTCTTTGGGTTGGTGGTTTTGTTTTTGAGTGTATTAGGGTGCGGGTTTTGGGTCTGCTGTTTTACGGGGGGGTTTTTGTCTTTTTCCCCTCATTTTGAAGTGAGGACGATTGAAGGGTACGGGTTTCCTGTGTCACTTGGTGTTACGCCCCCCCCGTTTTTTTCTGCGTTAGTAAGAGCTCCCCCTTCCTGTTCCTTCCCCTTGCGCCCAGGATGGTGTTGGTGATTCCCCTCCTTTCTTAATTGTGTTCGGCATGTTCAAGGGCCTTTTTTTTATTTTTTCCTTTTTTCTCCTTTCTCTTTCAGAGGTTTTTGTCCAGTCCTTGTTTCTGAGGTTGTTTTGATAGTTTTTTTCATTTTGGGTTTTTTTTACATTTGATCTCTGGGGATGTTTACATTATTTTTTTCCCTTTTCCCCCCCTTTTTTTTTTTCTGTTATCTTTGTTGATCTAATTTTTTTCTCGATCCTTTTTTCAGCTGCTTCGTTTAGGGGGGTTTTCTCCCTTCGGGTTTATTCTGATTGTTGAACGCTTTTTCTGGCCCCCCCTTTTTTCTGTATTTTTCCGGGAGTTGGGAGGTTCTTCGGGAGTTGGGTCTTTTGTTGTCTGGTTGTTTTTGTCATGTCTGGTGCTTCCAGGCCCCGATCTTCTTGTTTTTTTTTCTTGCTAATGGTGAACCCTTTTCATGTCTCTTTTTTTCAACTCCCAGTGTGGTAGATGGGCTTGTGCCGATCGGCAGTTTTTTTTTTCCAGTCCGAACATGTCTTCGCGTTTTTTTATTTTCTTTTTCCCGCCTTCGAGAGTTTTGTTTCGCTTTGGTTTTGTGCGGGTAGAGTTTCTTTCCCTTGTTTTTTTTCTTTTTTTTTTATTTTTTTTTTTTGGGTGGAATGTGTCACCTCTTATACTAGTGTAGATTTATTTTTCTTCCCATTTTTGCCGGAGTTTTCTTCTGGGCTTTTTTAGGTTGGTGTTGAACTGGGGTTTTTCTTTTTTAGTGTGTGTTGTTTGCCGTCGGAAACCCGTGTTTTGTGGTCCCCGTTTGTTCTTTCCTTGGGGATCTTTTTAGGGTTGACTTTGTTTTCGTCTGATCGCCTGGGTTTTTTTTTTTTGGGTGTATTTTTGGACCCTGGAATACTTCTGTCCGGAGATTCTCCTTTTTGATTTTTGACCTCTGGCGGTTGGAGGGGTGAAGTTGGGGTAGGGTTGTTTCCCCCCCCCCCCCCTGCCTGATTTTCCACCACGTAGCCGTTTCTTCTCTTTTTTTTTGGGAGTGTGGCCCCGCTCCCTTATGTGTTCTGTCAGTTCGGAGAGTTTGGAAAGGTTTCTTCTTTAGATTATGACTTTCATCTTCCCCCTTTATCTACTCTCCTCTAATATCTTGGTTTTTCTACGTTGTCTTCCCCTCTCAGTGGAATTTGGTATTCTGAGGTGTTGCGGGGGGATTTTGTCTTGTAGGGTATTCTCGTTTTTTTTTTTTTTTTTTTTGTCGCTCTCTTTGCTTTTTTTTTTGGAGTCCACTTTTGCATATAAGATGTCCGACCTGAGCAATACTTTTTTTTTGCGTCTGGTTTTTCCTTTTTTCTTGATTTTTTGGGACCCCATTTTTTTTTTTTTTTGGATATTGCCCCCTGATTTTTTTTTGACCCCCACCTACCACCCCCAATTGGAGTGAGTCCTCCCTTTGTGCCCCGTGCGTCAGTTATTTTCTGTGTGGAGTCTTGAGGTCTCAAACATGATGGTGGTTCTACTGGCTCTGATACCATCTCTGCCCAGGCTTTATTTCTTTTTTTTCACCTCTTTTTCAGCATGACTGGGCCTAAAGGGAACTTTCATTCGGCGTTGCCCCCTGGGGCTGCATCTGTTTCGAGTGCTGTTCTTTGGAGTTCTCCCGAAAAGGTTGGGGCGGGTGAGTTTGTTCGTTTTGTTTCTTGTTTGTGTCCTTTTTCGGATGTTGTTTTGTTTGCCTCTGCATAATTCTGTCCTAGTTTCACCGGTTTCTCACCC
>Ga0179593_1303234_pt1 | contig 12253 bp, 12 predicted proteins | sample CZODoug2_1_08_16_FD_185931 | JGI IMG/M metagenome (GOLD analysis project Ga0179593, IMG submission 185931) | Vadose zone soil fungal communities from Angelo Coast Range Reserve, California, USA - CZODoug2_1_08_16fungal (PacBio error correction) | ecosystem: Environmental > Terrestrial > Soil >... | reverse complement strand
GTCGTCCCACCCACCCCCCCCCCCTCCCTCTGTGGTCGCGTCTCGAAGATGGGTTGAGTTTTGACCTTTGTTTACCCCTTCTTAACGGTAAAATCCCCCGACCCCTTTTTTTTTGAAGCTGCCACACTTGATTAATCCCTCACCTACCTCACGACCCTTCTTTTCCTCTTGACCAGATTTGATGATAAGGGGCCGTGCCCTCTCCCACGCGTACGAAATTTCGTTCCCCTTCGTAATCTTATCAAAGGCAACCTGTGCGTACCCCTTTTTTCTTTTTCCAGTCTTTTTGTCCCACCTTCCGCGGCGCTCCCTATGAAAGAGGTCGAATTACCCCGAGAACGTGTGTTTTCTCACCTCGCTCTTGAACAAGTAAAGGCAATACCGCTCCCTCTTCTTGTGTACCATTGGGATCATGAAGAGAATACGTCTTTCTATGATTCACCTTACAACATAGTTCCCTTCGGGCTGTACCTGCTTTCTCTTATGAGGTCCTTTCAGCCCCTCCCCGCTCACTCCTCGAGCATGGTGTTCCTCTGCCCTCCTGTTTTTCACGGCACGGGCAGCCTGACGTTCCCTCTCCTCTCGAAAAGACGGACCTTCCCCTTGATTTCCGGACGTGTCTTTTTATTCCTGTGTACCACGCCCCCGTCCAACAACGTTAATTATTCCCCTCCCCTTTTCTGTCCCGTCGACTGCTCTCCTCCGAAGACCCTACACGCTGAGTGAGTAAGACATGAAACCTTCGAGTAGCTCGCGCCGCGTATCCTATTCTTTTGTTTACTAGGTTCCAGGAGTGAACCACCTCCGCAGCGACTTCTCTGTTTTGTTGTCCCCCCCCCCAGCTCCCATGTTCGGATTGACTTCTCCCTGCTACCGTACCCCCTTTTTCTTCCGGTTTCTTTTCCCCCTCCCTTCCAGGAGATAGAAGAAAGGTCATTGTTTTTCTTCCGGGTAATTCCTTTTCGCTTCGTTAGACTGGTTCCCTCCCCCTCCGACCCGCTTGCGTATGGGTACTACTTCCCTTTCCTCTACCTCCCATCTGTGGATTAGGGTGTCTCTCCTACAGACCCGCCTCTACCTTGCCAAAAATCCCACGGACATAGCCTACTGTGGGTTCCCCGGCTCATTTTCATGGACTCACCAAGGCCCTGTGTCGTATCTTTACGCTTCATAAAATCCCACTCTTTCACCCCAAGCACGCTGGTCGACTCTTCTCCTTGCTACTGAGGCTGGTCTGGCACCACAGTTCTTTTTCCCCATTGTTCTGAGGTTACCCTTTTTTTTATGAAGTGTGGTCCCCCCGATGCATACTCCTTTCCCGTGAAATTTATAAAAACAGGACCGAAGCCAACTTCCTTTTTCTGTCGGTCTCGCAAAAAGGTTTTACCACTTTCCGGCCATCCTGACATTCTCCGTTGTTCCCAGTTTGTGATGACCCCAGCCGCTTTCCTGTTACCCCCCCCCACCACCCTCTATATACCATTGATCGGGTTAAATTTTGATTGGTAACGTTTTTTCTCCCCTTTCTTTCACCGCTTTCCTGATTAAGATCTCCCAGTGGAACAGAAACCGCCCTTTTTCCCTTCTTTCCTTCTCGATAATCTTTGACGGAAAAACCTCTCAGACGCGGACTACCACTTTTTCCCCCCGACCCTTTTCCCGGTTTCCACTTTTCGTGTGAAAACCTTTCAGGGAGTGTCCGCTTCAAATACTCTCCCAGTGCCCACTCTCCACGCGAAAGTGATCTTGTCTTTTTACGAACCGCTTCTCACCCAACGTCCGCTGATTTTAACAGTGATCCACCACCTAATCAATCTTCCCATTGACGAAGGTAGTCGGCGCACTTTCCTTTGAACTCGTTTTCCTGGATTGTTTTTAGCTTGGGTCCGCCCTAGATTCAACCCCAGTTTTCCCCCTGTCGCGGCCCTCCCTGACCGATACCCGGAGGATTCTCCCATTTTCCCCTGTCTCTCGTTCCTTAGTGGGGCCTCTCTCTCTTCCTCTCTTTTTTTGTCTGAAGATCCCCCCCCCTCCTCTCTCTTGCCTGTTGATGAGCACCCCCTCCTTTTCTTCCTTCGCGCTCCTGACCGGTGCATTTCCCCCTTTCCTTTCGAGGAAGGTTTTTCTTTTTTTTTTTCTTTTTTTTTTTTTTTAGACTTTTCTCTCCAAGCGCACGGCCACTCTGACTCTTCCGCACGTTCCCATGGTAGTAGAAGTCCCGCAGGCCTTTTGTGTTGATCTTCTAGTTGGGCCTTGACATAAGATCTCCGTTTTAGCTGTCGGTCTTTTTCCCCTGCAACGGATCGTGAGCGGTGTTCGGTCTATCTTGATCCAGCCCGAGGTTGCACCTGAGTAGAGAAAACTGCCCCTTGTTTTCTTTCCTTTTCCCCCGAACTCTGAGTAGGTTTTTTTTTTCCCGGTCTAAGGGAATGATGTTTTTCCAGTTCCCGTCGCTACTATGCCCACCTTTGCGGTTTTGTTCACTGTCTGGATCTTTAAGTCATTCCCCTTCCATATCAACTTCGGAGAAGTTACCCTTCGCCGCGTCCCCGATCCCAATGTTGTTAGTTCTTCGGTAGGGGGTACAGTTTTCCCTGACTCTGGGTGACACTTGCCAAACGAGTTCATGACCAATTTCAATTTCTGTCCTTAAAGTTGTCTAGTGTTTCTCCGATCAGGCTCCTGCCCCTTTCCGTTGTTGTGCGTATATGTCCTGGGTGAGATTCCTTCACTTTAAGTACGTTCTCTCGTTATCAGGCCCCTTTGAGTCTGCAACGCCAGGTCTCAAACCCCCACCTCAGAAGTTTTTCCAGTTTCACCCACACCAGAAGTTTAAAAGGGACGTACAGGATTTCTCCCCGGTTTGAGCTGCCCGTCTCTTTGAAGGTTCTGCCGTCCAAGACCCTCAACTTTCAGTTGTAGTCCTCTGATTCCACCCAAAGGCCTACAGTCACCCCCGAGGATATTGCCAGGTTCGGGTGCTAAGTATCGACTTTTGGCGGTGATTTCCCCCACCCTAAAATCCTTTTTTTCCTGTTCGCTGTACGCTTATTCCTTTCCCCACTTCCCAGAGGGTCGGCTATTGATTTTCACATTAGAATGACGGACCTCTTCCCACGCGCTTACTTCATACCCTGGAAGGTTGTCAGTTGTTCAGTCCCCCAAGGGCTCTCCTCCCTCCTTGCCGCTGACCTGTTACGTAGATTTTGACCCCCCTTGTTCGCGTTTCCCTCCCTCCAGAAGTGGTCACCCTTCCTTTTTTTTTTGTGGTTTCTCTGGTTTCAGTCTTTCCCTCTGGTAGCATAGTTTCTCTGGAAAGGGATTTTCTTCTTTTTCTGTGGTTTTCATTCCCCAACATGGTTTACCCCTTTACTTTTTCCCGAGGTCGGTTGGTCCGCAGAACTTCTCGTAGAACCTTCGAAAGGGAGACCCTCGGCTTGATTAGGTGGTCGAGTTTCCGTTTTGAGGAGTCTTTGCCAGTGCATGTGTGACGCCCCCTTGCCGCATTACCCCCTTGAGTTTTCTCGTCTCCGGGGCTTCCCTTTTCTTGTAACGGAGTTCCTCCCCCTGTAAAGACGCCGTGAAACCTGTCTCCGGGCCGTTATAAGATAGCTGTATAGCCGCGCTTCCTTGGGACCGTGTAGCCCCCCACCAGATCTCCCTTTGCTATTTCGACTTGTTAGAATCGTTGAAAATCCCCCAGCACTTCTCTTGTTGGCGAGGGAGTTGATAATCTTTTGCACGCGGGCTTTTCCAGAGGAGCGTCGACTGGGGTCCTTGGTCCTTATTGTTTAGACAGGTGCTAGGGTGATCTCTTAAGAAGTTCCCTCACTATTCGTCTCGTGCTACTGCCTATGGACCCAGCCCTCGCCAGTCTCTTCGGCCGCCTGTCACGAGGCTGAGTAGTTCAAGATCTGTGAGTCTTCTTCTTCCTGATCTTTTGTTGCCGCGCGTCCCTTTACATAGTTAAGGTTTTCCTTACATGGTAGCAGGTCCCTCCCCCCCCAGGCTTAGTCCCTCTCTCCTCCTTTGTTCAGTTAGTTCTTTTTCCGTCCTCTCCAAATTTCCCCATCACATTGTAGGGGAGATCTTCCAACCAGTTTTTTTCCCTCTAAAGGTCGTTCACCAGGAGTCCCCGCCCTTTTTTGTTCTCCCTTGATGTCTCCTTTTCCCCAGCCTAACTGAGCGTTGTCCGTTTTCCAATTCTTCGTGCTGTACACACCCCACAAGACGTCTCACCATTTCGGTGGGGCGATGCTCCTTTTATGCAAGAAACCCCACCTTTCTATCCCATACCCCACCAATTCCCACCCGCCGGTTTCCAAGCTGACTTTTTGTAGAAAAGTGCTTATCCACCTGAAAGACCCCCCTCCCGGCATAACTAAGAAAGTTCTAATCAACTTATTTAGGAGGAGATGAAAGACTTTTAACGCCGAGCCTTTCCAATATTAGGTCCAGCAGTAACACAAATTATGCTTTACAAACTATAACCTCCTTTCAGTCTAGGACATGCCCCCCTTCCGTTCCTCCTTCCACTGACAGTTTCCTCCATAACATCCGTATGTTGTAGGTGAATTTCCACCAACCCCTCCGCTCAATGCAGTATATGCCCAATGAATGCGACGCCCCCCCCGTTGAACTCCTGGGGTGTTTCTCCACTTCATCCTTCCAATTCGTGACACACTACTGAAACCTAAATTTGCGACTTTAGACCGTTTTAAACCTTTTCTCTCCCCAGATCCTTCGACCTTTATTTTCTCCCGGTCAGTTGTGTATCTTGAAAAAATCTCTTCCGCTGCCCCCCTGAACACAGCCGGAAATGATCAGCGCATTGTCTTTCCTCCGGTCTCTTTTTCCCAGCCCTCCTCCCCCTTCACTCTTCTGCAACAGACTGTTTCCCATTCCTTTCCCACCCCCCCCATCCACCGTTTTCAGGTCACCCGGTTTAAGAGTTTTCTTAAGCCGTCTAGCACCCCCTTCCTTCCAGAACGTGCATTCCACCCGTCCCCCCGCCGGCCTTCGCAGGAACCTTCTTTGACTATTAGACCTTCCTTCTTGCAACCCCTTCTCTGGAGACGATCGGTGAGGTACAGGACGTTCACTTGCGCCGGGTCTCCCTGAACGTTTCTCGTGGGACTCATTTCCCCTTCAGAATCTGGTCCACCCCAGCGCAGTTTTCCATTTACTGAACACCAGTACCTTGTAAGGCACCATCCTTCTACAATCCCAACCCCGGTTCCCCCCCAGGAAAAATGCCGTCCAACCCGTCTACCCCTCCTTTCGGTTACCTCCTGAAGAGGTTCATTTCTATCTCCCTACGTCGACCCCTCCTGGAAGGAACTGAGTACTGTCTAGTGGGTATTCTTCTCCCTGGTCTTGCCCCCCCGGACTCGGAAGTGGGCAGAAGGTAGCCTGCACTTTCGTCCTCCTTTTTTTTCGGTTGCGGTCCCAGCCCGGCCGTCGGTTTTCCACCTGCCACGTCTTTTCCCTTCATGTGGGTCCAAGCGTATCCGTTAGGCCGCGGCTGTTCCTCCTCGTGCTCGCCTTTGCCCTCCCTTTACCTTTTCTCGTATAAATTTTGTTTCCCCCTCTTCCTTTTTTCTCTTTTTCCTCCCTAAAATTGTGTTTTTTTTTTGAAGATGTTCATGTTTTTTTACCGGGCACCGTCTGGCCAGGCCCCCTCTCCCGGTTCTTGGGCAAGATCGCACTTATAATGCCCGCCTCGGCTCACGTATACGTTTCCCAAAAAAGAAGAATTTTTTGGGGTTCCGCCCCCCCCGACTGTTTCTTTCCCAGTGTCAACCTCCCCCAAATGAGTGGACCTTCCATCCGTCGCCCCACTGACATGGAAAATCCCCAAGTTCCTGCGGGCATTTTCTTGCCGAACAGGGGAGGTCCTCCTACACCCATTTTTTTCGCTTCAGAGTAATCAGGCTGGGATTTCTTTCTTCTTGCTCTTCTGAGTTCCTCCTCAATAGATTTTGTGGTCTCGGTTGCCGATAAACTGCCTGGTGCCGGTTTGATAAATCCCCGGGTTTATTTTTTTCTTTTTTTTTTTTTTTCAACTTGAGGTGTTCAGTTCCCTTCTCTTTTTTTTTTGAAGTTTTCCGTCTACTACCTCTCAACCAAGTAGGTCCCGGATCCTTGTCGACCCTCACGTTTTTCAATTGAATTTCTTGAAGGGCTTTCCGACAGCCCCTGTAAATCAGAATTAAGGTTTTTAATAAGGACGGGTCGAATTTCCGGCCCTTTGCATTTCTACGCCTGTAGTGTTGTTACCTTTTGACTGAGTCCGTCGCTAGGTCAGGATTGTTCCTTTTTCCAGCAAAGTCGGCTTACCTTATTTCAGCTTTGATTCCCTGCCGCGTAGGTGTCAGGTTTTTGTTCTAATGTCCCCAGCTTTCTCCCTTCCAGTAGTGTAGTCTGCTTCTCTTCCTGATTTTCCATAAGCTGCTTCAGCTGCCCCCTTTTTGTTCCTGTTGTGAAGCGGATTGAGTTCGGTTGTCCCACGCTCCCTAAATGAATTTTCTGAACCCTTTCCGTAAAGTTTTCTGATGCTTTCTACTCCAACGTTTGTCTCGGCCTGTCCCGGTTGTGTCGTCGTTTTACCAGTTTTGCATTTTTTTACCGTAAAAAAGGAAGGTAACTGCAGTCCTTTTTACAGTGGCAGTTTTGACTAGACCTAGGCGGCCTTAGGGGTTGACTCTCCGTCCCAAATTGCGCCTGATGATATGCCCGTCTCCGGGTTCGGTCATGCAGGTCGGACTGCCCCACTCGTCGATAAGTTTTTCCTGTGGTGTTTTGTTTCATGACCCTTGTGGTTTCAGGCCCGGACCCTCTGATCTTGGACCCTTCTCTCGCTTGAATTCCCTTCCGAACTTCTCCGGCTTCTTTCCTCAGTCTGGATGTGGTGTTCTGAGTTTTTCGGGTCGAAAAGGCGTCCGGGCCCGCGTGGTTATTTTGGGGCTGGTGATTACCCAGTGTGGTTAGTTTTCCAATTTTTCTCGACTGTGCCGGCCTCGTTTGGTTGTGGCAAGCGAGATTGGTTACGCCTGTTACAGTCTTTTTCGTTCTGGGTCCACGAGCCTACGGTTCCCTCCCAACCCTTCGGGACTGTCCCTTTTGAAATACCCTGCTCGGTCCACGAATTCTTTTTTTTGGAAGCACTTCGTCGCCCACGGCCCTTCTTATTCCTGCAAGGTGATTCTGTTTGAAATCCCCCTTAGGGAGTTTCGATCGTTGCGACCTCGCGTTTTTCCGTCTCTTACAGCCCCCAATCCTGATCTGCAGTTGTCTCGGCCACACACGCTCTTTCAATCATATCACACACTCGGTCACGCCTCTTCTGTGGCAAGGCTTTGCCAGATCGCGTTCCTTTCTCCTGAACGTTCACTGACATTCGGCTTCGTGCCGGCGTACTCTTCCCCGATCCAAACCGTTTCGACCACCGGGTGTCCAGACATTCCGTTCCTAGTCAACCTGCCCTCCTGCGCGCCCTGTTATCCGCGTTGCACCACGAGAAAAGGGGCTCGGCGTTCACCATGTCCCAAGGCCCGTCTGGCCTCACACCCCCCCCCCCCCCCACCCAACCAAACCCCCCCCACATCTGGTTGTACCATGCGGCTCCAGGACGAGCAAAGTCATTTTCGCTTAGCACTACTCAAAAACCCGTCCCCCGGCGACCACTTTTTTGTCCTCCCACTTGCTACTGCCCAGGCACGACCCCGACTCTTCCCCACCCCCGATGACGTACCCTCACCTCCTCCCCTCTGTTTTTTACACCTGCGAAGGCGTCTCACCGGCACTGTAAGCTATGACGTATTTAAAGCCCTACAGGACCTCGGACTCCCCCCCCTTCTTTGTCGCCGACGTGCTTTTGATTCTTCGGAACCCCCCCGCCACAAAACGTCAAGAAGTCACAATCAGGGGTCTTTCGTAAGAAATGTACTCAGACCGAAATCGAACTCATCCGAGTTCCTCCTTCCAAGATAACCTTTCCGGTGTCAACGTCCGGCTTCTTATCCCCAGTAGACGGATATTTCCCTCTAAGTAACAGGGTGATTTTTGCTATAAGATTTTTCCTGAACCGCGGACCGACCCTTGTCCTGGTCTTTCGGGGCACTTCAGTTTCTACGTCGACCTTTTCGCCACTAGCTACCCGCGGTTCTTAGGGTTCTGACCTTATAGAGAACCCAGTCCTCTCTTAGGGGTTCTTTTTTTTCCCCCGTTCCCCGCCGAGAACGGGCCCCGGACCCCCCCCCCCCCTGCCCATATCCTAGGTGGTTGGATCCGAAGGTTTTCGCCAGGAATCTCGGCGGTGCTTTTCCTAGTTCCCCCCCTTTTAAACTCTCCGTTATCTACCCTTCCTGCTAACGCCTTCTCCGGTTGACCGCGCCCCTTGGTCACCCCTCAAATGTGTTCACGGCGGGCGGACGCTTCCGTTTTTGCTACACGCTGTACTACTTGCCACCCTTTTCCCCAACCCGGTATTACAACCGTCCTTTTCTTCCCTGATGCGCCCCTGTCGGACAACGTGCCGGCCAGCCTACTAGCCTAGTGTTCTCTTTCCCCCTTGATTCACCTTTTTTCCCTCCTTTTAACCGATCTCCTACTACACCTTTCTATTGGGCCTTTGCGTCTGGTCCGGGCTCCCGCTGTGCTTTCTGCCTCTTTTTTATATTCACGCTGAACGTTGGTAAAACCTCCCAGCCCATAGGCACTGGGCCTTTTCTCCTCATTCTCCCTGCTCAACCCCGTCTTCCCTACACCGCGATCGGTGACCACAGGCACCGCCCCACGGTTCACTTTTCCTTAATCTTTAAAACTATTTTTTTTCCGCAAAATCTTGCCAAGCGAACCTCTCTCACGCTAAAGGGCTTTGTGTATGTGACTGACGATTCCCCACGAAGTGGATTGAAAGGACCACACTCCTAAAGACACCAAGTGGTACTTTCTGCTTCTAACTTCCTTTGTTCCCTTTTTACTTCGGGAGGTGTTCTCTGGCCAACCTTCCAGTTCTCATGTTTCATCAAATTTTTTCTTTCCCCCCCGTATGCCCTCCATATCCCCCCCGCGGTTGTCTTTCATTAAAGGGAAAGATATTTTCTCGTGGTTGTTTTCTCCTTATAGTTTTCCTATAATAGTTTTTTGTTGTTGATTTTTTGATTCGATCCCCCAACGTCGCTCGCGCGGAACTGAGCCCCTTCTGGATCATTGTCGGCGAGCCGGTGACATGACCTTTTCCCGTTTTTCCCGTTTTGGTTTGAGGAGACCAACTCCTCCACCGCGAAAGGAAAGGACCGTTCCCCCCGCACCCCCGATTCGCAGACTAATTCTCTTCCTCCCTGATTGTATCTTTTTTGAACATCTCCCGGTTTCTCTTGTCTCGAGCGTCGGCACCCGACGGCCCTTTTTAGTTGCGCGTGCTTCTCTCTTTTTCCTGTCTTTATTTCCGCCACGCTGGTTGCACATAGAGTAGATGAAAATGAACCGGGTGTCCTTCACTTTTCCCCCCCCAAAATTCCGAGTCGGTGGCGCCCCTTGTTGGCTGATGTGGAGGATTTTTGTCTCTCCCCGGCACTTCCCCGTATTTTTTCAATCGAGTTCCCTTCTCACTCCTCCTTGCCCCTCTCCCGTATTTTAATCGAATCGGTCCGATGCCACTGTGTAGTATTGATTTCCCGGTCCCCGCGGGTGAGACGGCCACCCGCGTTTAGACACTCCTTCTGGTACAGTGCACGTAGTAACTTTTATTATCCGAGCACCGGACTTGTTTTTTTTGTTTTCCTTTTTTTTCTCTTCCTGAAGGTTTACAGCTGGTTAATCCCGGGTAAGAGTCGGCCCTGCCAGGGGTGTCCCCCCCCCCCCCCCTCCAAAGTTTTTACTTGGTTCAAGCCCCCGTCCCTTCCTTTTTTCCCTTTCCTTCAGGATCGTTTACGCGGATTCTATCCGTCGGCTTGCAGTTTTTTTCTCTTTCCCCCAAATATAGTCCCCTCTGGCTTTAGTCCAGAGTGCTCAACCCCGCTGACAGGACCCCCAAAAGAGGCTATGGCCGGTTCCCTTTGGGCCTCCCGTTTTCTCCCCTTCTTGGGAGCTTGAGAGCAACCAATCCCATCTAATTGTCTATTGTATCAAGAGTTTACCCTCCCTCCCCGCTTTGGTCTCCTGGCTAAAACCTTAGGAATAACTCGGCGCCCCCATCGTTAAAAGGTCCAGACAGGACCAGTTTTTCGTCCGTTCCAGATGTGTGGCAAGGAACGTCTGCCACGTCTCCTCTCGTAGTCCCTTGACGGTGGAAGAGGAAAAGGTACGTGCCTTTTTGTCAAATACTGTTCCTTGTGTTGTTCACACCTCCCAGCCAGTGGGTAATATTATGTTGGGTTTTCTCGTTTCAGTATTCCTTTCTCCCCATAGTTCTCTTGCAAGGGATTCTTATCCGTTCCTTTCCTTGACGAAAATGTCTTTTGGGGGGACCCCTTGCGTTGTTGTTTTTTCTCCCTTGTTTACTCTCGATGTGAATTCTGAGAATACTAGCATTTAAGTTCCCCCTCTTCCAGGTTGTGTAGAGGATTTTCTCTGGTCAGATAGTGATTCCCTTCCAGGTGCCCTCTTTTTTTTCCGTCAGGTTTTCAAACCAGGAGGCGATTATCTTTCTTCCTCCTTTATGAAAGTTCTTAAAGAGTTTCTCAGGTACAGGCGTTGCCACCCCTGCGAAGTCCTTTTTTAATTGTAGTCCCTTCAGGTACACTGTACTGACTCATTCGTAGTAAAATTCTGCGAAAGCGTTGGCACTTTTTGTCCATATTCACTTCCACCAGCCCTTTCTTTTCTTTTACGGCCGTAGGATATCGGGAGAGACGAGTGGCCTTTAGCAGAGCGAGACCTGTTCTCTGTCACAGGGTTCCCCGTTTGCTCGTTTCTCGTCGTACGCCTTCCCGAAGATTTCTGTCCTCGGTGATAGGGCCCCCTTTCCCAAGTATAGTTCCGAAAGAGTCTCGTCAAACCTCTTTGCCATCCTTAAGTTTTGTGAAATAGTAGGTTAGTTGGAGGAGTATTTTTTCCTCTTCCCGGCCCCTTCATTATTTTCAATTCTCCCTTTGAGTTTTAAGCATGGCCCCAAACCAAAGTGAATTGGACGTTTTTTTTCTGTTCCTCTCCAAGACTCCTCAAAATGGAAGTATCTCTTCCGGTTTGGAGGTAGTAATTCGTAAAACCCATAACCCTTCGGTGAATGAGAAATAGTCTGGTCCCCCCTTTTTGTCCGCAGGGTACTTTTTGCCTTCCCTCCTGTAACGGAGCTGTCCGGCCTTTTCTCTCTGCACCAAACCACCACGCTCCGGAACAGAGGTGGCACGGCGTACCTTTATTAAGAACCCCCACGTAGATAGAACCCCCACATCCCCCCCCCTCCGTTGTCCAGAGGAACGCTTGTGGACCATTTTTGCTTGCGGCCCCTACTTCAAACGACACCGCGGCGTCTGACCGGAATAAGCACCAGGCTTTTTTGATTTCCCGAATTCCCTCCGAGCAGTAAAACAAGATTTTTTGCCCCTTTACGACGTAAAAACCTTCTTGATCCCCCCTTCCCCCCTTTATCGACCTGAAGTTGGTCTCCTTCGCCGCCCCCCATGAACCAGAACACTGGCTAATGGACGTCATCTCCCTGATATAGGCCTTAGTGAGCCGCCTCACCCAACTCCATACGCAGGAATGTGCGGCCCCTGCCCTGGTACACAAAAACTAGTCCAGGACCTTTTTTTTAGCCCCCCCCGTGCATACCTCTTGCACACGACGAACCCCCCTATACAAGAGGAACCCGTGCTTGGTTCGCCAAGTGCCCTGCCATCCTCTACCTTTGTGCCCGGCTTTCGTGGACTCTGACAACCCACTATCTGCGTAACCAGGGAACACCCCATCTACATGTTCACCGCTGTATTTCACCCTCCGGGCTTTACTGACGCAAAAGAGTAGGCAGCAGTTGACCATTACTAAAAACTCCCCTTCCCGCTGTTCCTTCCTTTGTCAATCAGGTACCTCCTCCACTTGCTGTTCCCCCCTCCACCCTTCATGTCCCTGAACTCCTCCCAATTAAAACTGCTCACCCGTGGAGACGGCACCAAATTCCTGCTATTCTCCTCCTTTATTCCAAATGCATGGATTTGGGAAGTGCCCTTTCGGTTCCTCCTTCATCTTCCTTTTCCAACCTTTCTCTGGTAGTTCTTTTTTTCAGGTTGGCGAGGTTGACCGAACTTCT
>Ga0179593_1224592_pt1 | contig 12253 bp, 11 predicted proteins | sample CZODoug2_1_08_16_FD_185931 | JGI IMG/M metagenome (GOLD analysis project Ga0179593, IMG submission 185931) | Vadose zone soil fungal communities from Angelo Coast Range Reserve, California, USA - CZODoug2_1_08_16fungal (PacBio error correction) | ecosystem: Environmental > Terrestrial > Soil >... | reverse complement strand
CTCTTTGCATACTCCGGCGCTTTCTCAACCCCGGCAACCAGTTGAGCCGGGCCTTACTATGGGGGAAAACTCTTTTTCAAAAGCGCGAGCCGCAGGATATGCCAGGCAACTCTTTTCTTCGTAGCGACCCCTCAAAGCATAGCATGGTTGATGCCGGTTTTTTGGCGTGGATAGTTGGATCCACGCCTCTGGGAGCATGGTGTTTTCCGCCGAACACTCTCTTATTCTTTTCCCCAAACAGGGTTGGAGGTGGATTGGGCAGAGAGAGATGTACCGTGTCGTCGGGGGGAGACAAGCAAACAACTCAAGGAGGTCAGCTCACCATTTTCAAGAATGTGTGGGGTATGATCACCCTGCTGTTAAGGGGGTGGACTCTACAAGAGCCTGGCCCCCCCCGTCCCTGGTGAGCCGGAGAAGGGCAGTGGCAGAGGATGCGCATGCGTTGCAAAGGGGTGGCGTGCCGGTCCCCTTGCCTCTGCCTTTGCGCTTCTCGCTGGGTCTCCCCGGGACAGCTTCCGTTTTCTTGTGGCAAAAACGGACTCTGCCTCAACCCTGCCGCGTGAAATACGAGGCTCATTTCCGGTATCTGACCGTGCATCTCCTCCCCGCGTACTCTTAGGGAAGCGAAGAGTTTTTCCCCCCCCCCCCTCTGGTCGGTGGCCTGCCCGGGAAGCCCCCGCTTTGTGGACGATACGAGTAAGGGGTCCAAGGAATTTATTGATCTTCCGGAACTCGACTCTTCTACATGAGACGCAGGCCAAGACCAAGAACGGAAGACCAGAGCGGACTTCCCGAGGAGAGGGATAAGGTGCAGGAATGCCGAGTGAGCAGCCGATCTGCCCCCCAGTTGTCTGCACTCCTGAGGGTTTCATAATCGTACTTATAGAGATGTCTAATCCTATCTCTGACAACTTCCCGAGGTTTTCGCCCTTTGAACAATCCCTTTCCGCGACCTTTCCAACACGGTGTGTAAAGCTTTGCTTTATATGGGTCTAGGTGAGCGTAGGGCCAACATACGCGGGCTGCTTCTTTTCCATCGCCCGTTGGATCAGGTCCTATGTTCTCCTCATTTCAGATACGGCTGTTTTTTCCATAATTCTTACTATAAGGCAGCCCCCTTTTCTGGGCTTTGGCTGAGTCCTTCTACGTGACCACGAATAGTTTGCTTCTTGTTCCTGTTTTTTCCCTGGATTGCCCGTTTCGGGGTTGCTTTTTTTAGTCCGTCTTGTCCCCCGCGGTTTTGTGTCAAATTGGCCTTGCCGAGTCTATGAAAGGTTAAGGACTTTCTCCTTTCTGGAAAGCGGAAAGGGTCTAGATTCGGACCAGACTAGGTTAACACGATATTCGTGTTCAGGTTCGATTTTTTTTAACACATTACACCAGGTTTCCCCCCAGGGGTGAGATGAATTTTTTGAGCCCTCCCGGTATCTTTTTTTTTTAGCAGGTTGGAGATGCTTCCCTGTAAGTGCTGAAGCCAACTTCTCTCTGTGACGCTTTTACCCCCGCGTTTGAGTCCTTCAGGAGACTAGATTGTTTTCCCTACTGCTCGGCTGATGGAAAATAGTGAAGACTGTTTCCTCGGACATTTTTCTTGTAGTGGTTGTGTGATGATATACTAGTTTCTGTGAGATCCCACTGGAACCCCTCTCCCAATAGCCCCCCAATTTGGTTCGCATGAAAGACACCCGCCCCCCCCCGGGTTTTGTGCTAGTCCGAAGATTTTGACTTTTAATAGGCCCCTCGTAATTCTAGCCCCGTTTCAGACGTTTTTTGTAGGTGAAGATTTCTTTCCGTGGGTCATTATATATTGGTTCTTTCCCATCCCCTTGCGCAAGCCCCTATGTGGGAAGACCTCAAATTTAAATCTCAAAAAAAAAGTAGGCCACGAGGACTGAGAGATGATTCCTCTTAGTATTGAGGGGGTCTCCAGCTTTTGGCCTCCCAGCCTGGGGACGTGGCAGACAACAAGGGACTTGAGAATGCCCTCTTTTATTTTTTCAAACCACCTTCCGGTATAATCAGAATCCCCCAGATCCAGCCAGGGAAGATTAGTGAACTTGAAAGACTGCTTTCCCCCCCATTTGCGACCCCTTTATTTGAAGAGCGGACGAGGTGAGTTCCATCTCCTTAAACGCAATGTATGTTTGCTTTATAAGTCTTGTTTCTGAGCGACAGGTCCTTCATCGTGACGATGGCCGCCGTATTCACTTTCATCAAGCCCCTTGTTCCGTGAAACCCTAGCCCTCCATAGTCCCATGTGCTCTTTTTCTTTTTCTCCGCCACTTTTACGGGACAAAGCACGGCCTTTCGGTGCTGATCCCATAAATTACACTGGGAACAGCTCTGACGGTTGGCGCACGGATAAACTTTGGCCCTAGGCAAACCGTTGTCATAGGTCCTTTCAGAAGAAATTTGTCTCTTTGGAAAAATACCCCTTTCTATGAAACCGAGAGAGATAGAAAGCCGCCTGGGAAGATGGTCTATATTCTTCTTTTTCGAGTTCTTAAGGAAAGAAAACTGCTTCTCGAATGAGATAAACCTCGGTGGGATCAGTCCCATACACACTTTCCCTTCTCCCCGTCCCACCCCCCGATACTCCTGCGATTGACCCCCACACCCGCCGGATCCCCTTTTGACGATCACTCCCCACAATCCCAACCGTCGCGTGGAGGCTTGACGGAGGAACACCCTTAGGGACACCCCCCCCCCGAGCCTCCCCTCTTCTCAACCGCAGAGAGTAATTCGGTTTAGATCCTCCCAGCGTATATTCGTAAAACTGGCCAACCCCCCCCCCCTGCCAACCGTAAGTTCCCCGTATTCAACCAGCAACTTTTCCCATATGGATTCGCCAAGGTATCCCTCCTCCTATTGCGCAGCCTTTTTAGTGCACCCGTCTCTTCTACTGTGTCCCTCCTGTTTCTTTTATGAACCCCCCCGTAGAGAGATACCCCTATTCCTTAGCCGGTGCAGTTATCCGTAATCTCACCATACAATCTCTCGATGCCGATTTCCTTTCTCAGTTCTCTATCCCGGACTCTACTTTTTTTTTCGGCGCCGAAACTCGCAGTGCTCTGGGGTCCCCCTTCTGCCGCCCATTTGTTTCTGACTACCCCCGTCACCCCCTTTTTCCTCCTTCCCGGTAAGAGGCTTATCCTCTGCATCGCAACAGAACAAAGCACCCGACAAGCGTTCGGCGTACATTCTTGTTGCTATTGTGCAGTGACTCCCTTCTCCTTTTTTTCAATGTTGATTTGTCCTTAATTTCTCCGAATGGATGTCAGTGTTCGATTTTTTCTGGGGAGCGGGGCTATCATATAGCGCTTCCTTTGCCTAATTGCCTCGTAGCCGGCGTATTGTTTTACTGAACCCGAGTTATTTCTTTCCTGGTGGTTGTCAGACGTTTCTTTTGCTTTTTTCAGCCTGATATGGGAAGTCACTTGTTCTGTTCTCTTAGGGGTGTGTTTGTTTTTCTTTAGTAGATTTTCGAGATCGGAGATCTAAAGCAGTTCGTGAATTTGTAAGGATAGTTCAGCGGCTACTCCTACCGCTAATTTGACTCCCTCTCCCCTAAGGAATGATTCTTTTTTACAGAATTTCTTCCTCTCTAAGATCTGTGTTCGTTATGGACCTATTAGAATTTGGATATAAGTTTTTCGTTTTTTTATCACTGACCTACTTGTCGCACACTCCTGGATGGTCATTCTTACATGATCTGTGATCGCAGAGTTATAAGTTTGGAGGGTGGTTTGCTTTCTTTCCTTCCGGGCTTGCTGCTTTTATGAGAGCTCGGGATCTTTTTCCTCCCGTCTTGCACAAGAAGTATGGGAGTGAGCGGTGGCCGAAAACGACTTTTCCTTTGTTTCGCGACGGGTCGATTCTTTTTTCTGTGTGCGGGCCCCTTGTTTTCCCTTACAGGGCGCGCGGTTTTCTTGTCAGTCCACAGCAGTTTTTTTCTCTGTTTGTTGCAAAGCGCCAGAGGTGCCTCCGTCTCAGTTTTTGCCACGACAGATGCGGCTGAAGTCAGACAGCGATGGTTTCTTTTCCGCCTTCCCAGTATTTATTGGCTAGTCCTTTACTCCCGGGCGACATTGCTCCTTCGACGGAGTGGTCCCCCTACGCCTACGTATGGTGTTTGTGATGATGAGAGCACACCGGCCCGTTCGCCAGCACTTATCATGCCCCTTACACGGCGCCGCCCCATCCACGCTGAGTTTCGTTGAAAGACGCCATATTCCTTTCTCTCCGCTGAGGGCTTGCTTTCCATCCCACCCGTCTGAACAGCCACGCTACCGTTTCCACCGAAACATCGCCACTTTTTTAGAGGGTCCGCACCAGACCACCCTCACCGACCGTGCGCGACAATTGGACAAGTACTTTTCGCCCTTGCTCATAGGCGGTGTTGATCGCCTTCAACAGACCTGAGGTTTTTGCTCGCCACATTTCGCAGCAAGCCCCCCCCTTCCACCACCCGAATTCCCAAACAGCACTCGAGCTGAGTTTTCGTCGCTCCCCATCGGCAGCCGGGCGACTTCCAAGGAGTCCGCACCTTTCACAGGGTGACAATACCACAGGACAACCCCCTTCTCTGAACACCTTTATGAATCCCTTACGATGACGACCCTCCCCTACTCAGCGCACGGGCTGCTAAAGAAGATGTTATATGGAGATTATGAGTGATTGATCTTTTCCGCACGTCTTGAACTCGGGTCCCCCTCCATGCCGCTGCCAACCCCTCCCCAAAATCTTCCTGCGATTCGCAGCAGTCTCGGACTGATGAACTCAGCCAGCAACATACGATTAAACCCCCCCGCACTATGGAGGGAACGGATAAGACCGTGACTTGATGACCCCCCCCCTTCACCCACCGCAAATTCCACCTACATAGAATCGATGTCCCTTACCACCTTCCCCGGATAAAGAGCCCGACAGTATCCTCTCATGAATGGTCTGGACGCCAACTTATTCCCCCTCCAAAATTTCATCGTCGACAGGGAAAGTTTCCCCCCCCCTTAAATTCCCTGCATCAAGTCATCTGAATGAAGAACGAGAATTGACACAACGTCATTGCCCTCCGCGAGTTCGTTGTCACCTATTTTCTGTGGAGCGTCCCCTCGGGCCAGGCATCTAAAATGAGAGATGGTGCGTATCGGGATAGTAGGTTCCCTTTCCTTCCCCAGTCGGCGCTCATCAGTATGCGACGTGAGTTCTAAGAGAGGGCATTCTTCCGGACTGTAACTCAAAGAGGCTGATTGCAGGACGGCCTTATGATGACACCGGGTTTCTCGGACTGTTCCCCCTATTTCTAGGTAGAAGGTAGTGGTGAGAAGGTCTGTATCACGAGCCAAGGCTCTGACTTCATCTCCGATTCCAACCGGGTTTATATTTCTAGCTTCCTCCAGTCGGTCGACGCAGACGGATTGGCTTTTTCCCTTTTGTCTGTCCAGTCTACAGCTACTTCTTTTTTCTTCGGGCTTTTTTTTTCCGGTATCGTTATGACCCCTCTTGTTGAACCCCCCCCTCTGCGGCTTACCCGTCCATGTTGCTCGCCGCTGTTAATTCCCGGACCCCCTTCTCTTCTTCCGCTGTAGCCAACGTACATCTATATCACGTTGCGTTTCGCGTCCCACCGCCGCGCGGGCTAGCGCGTCCACCGCTTTCCTTCCCTCACTCTCCACTACCATCTCCCCCGTGCAACGTATTTAGTTGGACTCTTTGCGCATGCATACCATCCCCCCGGACCGCCCAAATGCCGCTTTTTTTTTTTCCTCCCCCCAGCACGCACCAGCCCCCCGCCAGAGAGATCGGTGGGTTTTCTTAGAAGTTCCCCCGTATGTCCCTCTCTACCCAAAACGCTTCTTTTAGGACTAGGCCACCGGGAGTTTTTCGAGTGAATTCACCTCCACCCCCCTGTCCTACCTTAGGCCCGTGCTTCCTCAGATACTCTTCGTGGGTATCCCCTTTTGAGGTTTGGCCGAGCACCTATCCTCCCCCGGGCTTTCAAGTTAGTAGTGCTTTTGACGGTTTCGACGTGGCCCTTGCGTTCTTCTCTGCTTTCCCCCTTATTTTTCCCCGGCCAGGTTTCCTTTTGCTTTGAGTCACACATCAATGAGCAGCCATTTTCTTTATTGGGATTTTTATTTTTTCCTTCCCCACGGGTATTTCTTCAAATCGTACTTCACTGCGCCCCGCACATTTGAGTCACCCCGAGCCTTTGGCGGTCGAGCCATCTGTAATCGCCACCACATGCTGTGTACGTAGATGATTCCTCACCCTCCTGCTTCCGCAAAAAACTTACGCGCATGTTTTCTCCCCCCCCCTGACGGAAGTTTTTGCTTATTTTTATTCCCTGCCAGTTTTCCTATGTTTTGCGCAACAGACATGTTGCGCCGCCTCCCCCCTTGTCGGCCGTTTCCCGCTTAGAGCGCCTTTAAGTCATAGCTCGCCGCTTCGGCCGCTCCCGTTTTGTTTGAGGGCGTGCGGTACTGGCACAGTCCGGTGTGTCCCTCCGGTCAGGCCGTACAAATATGATTCTTCACGTCCGACAAAAGCTCTCCGACCACCGCGCCGTCGAGAAGGAGAGACAAGAGTGCCCCTGGGCAGCTTCGAGCACCCCCCCCTAGGAAACTTGGGCCAGGCCGCGCAAAAACCATGGCTCGTTTGTGATTTTTGACCTCTCCTCCAAAAGACGGCTTCTGAGCCTCCAAAACAGCCAAAAAAGTGCGCTTGTCCCCAGCTGCGATTAGCGACCACTGCCCGAAGAACACCCCAGACCTTAGGACGAACTACGGAGACCCCCATTCTAATTTCCCCCCATTTTTCGTCAACAGTACACTGCGTCTCTTGATCATTTTAGCAGTTCAAAACCCCTCAATTCCTGCCCCCACCACCCTTTCCTTCCCCCCTTGGTGCCGGCAGAGTCAGATCAGACTAACACCTCCATCTAGTTGACACGTTTCCCTATCTACCGGTCCGAGCCTTTTTTCAGATTAAATCACTCCTTACAGTCGAATCAACGAATAAGTCGATACGCGTTCTCTGATCTTCACAAGGATTCGGACCTCAAATGGACTCACCTACCCGGCAGACCCCGTCGTGAAAATAGGCTTCTTTTTCCCGTCTAGCCGGAATTCCTTGCCATCCGCCCATACGAGGTTTCTTAAGGACAGAAGATTACAAAGTGTGGTCCCCCTCCTGATCGGCACTGAGGGTCAAAAGAGACGGCGAACAAGGTAGAGGACCAACTACGTGAGCACGAGGGTCCCCAGCGCTTAAATAGAACCCCCGATCAGCCCCACCCTTGGACACACCCCCGTTTGAAGTGCTAGGACCAATCTGTTTCCTGGGAAATTTAGGGCTTTCGAACGATGGCGAGGCAGCGAGCAGGCGAAGGCCATGATTTGAGAAAGAGAGGCGACACCCGAGAATGAGTCGCCGGAGAGAGCCTGCCCTAAAACCAGACAGAGGACGACAGGACAGATCACGGTTCGCCTGGGCATCAGTTCGGCAAGAGCAAGGTGAACCTATCAGGAGCGGGACGCAACAGAGAAGAACCTTTCTTGGGAAAAGTACTTGAAGAGGACCCAACGAGGTGGGTCGGAAACTGCAGCATGAATGAAATTGGCGAACACTTGTTTTTGTTCTAATTCCCTCGTTAGCGAGATTTTCCACCTAGGACTTTGATTCGGCTCGAGAAGGAAATTTCCCCCCCGTCTTTTTCACTTCAGTCTCGGAATAGGTAGGAAAAATTAGTATCCTACCTAACTTGTCGAGTACCCTTTCGAGCCATAGGGCTGCGCCGCAGGGCACTCCTCCACCCCTGCACCCCCTCCCCCCAGCCCCAGACTCGGCCCTATCGCGGTTCCCGGAGAAGGCGGCGCAATAGGAGGCTCGGACCCCCCCCGGACCCAGGATGGTTGTGAGCCCACAAGTCTCTTGCCGTGTCTCGTGCAGGAACCGGAGCTGGGGGTAGTGGAGAAACAAAGCTCGAGGAGTCCCGCAGTACCCCCAGAGGCGGCCCCCCCATTCCTCCACCAGGGTTGTTTTCCCTTCTAGCGACGGTCGCCGCTACCCCACATAGAGTTGTTAAACTCTTCCGATCTGTGTGCCAACACGCGACAAAAGAGGGCGCTCCGCTCGAAGAGGCGGCCCGGAAGAAGACTGAGAGGAGGAGAGCTTCCGGACTACGGGTACGGGAGAACGGCCCCAGCTTAGGGACGGGGGGTTTAATCGAGCCTGTGCGGATTTTAACTGATATCTGGTCGGTTACTCATGCATACCTCGTGGGTTGCTCCGACGTTGAGGATTGAAACAGGGCCCGGCGCGATAACCACCCGTGATAACTGCAGCGAAGGCGGAAGAAGACGTGCAAAAGTGAGGCACTTTGAAGAGACAGAGACTCCCGCCTAGGCAAGCCAGTGATTACGGCACGAATGCCTATCTTAGCCCCGCATCCGAACCAATCAAGACGGTGGCCTAGATTGGACGACAGGTAGTTACCCTCAATCTTATTGAAGCATGTCTGCGTCCTAAATCCTTCTTCTTTCTCTCGGGTCCCAAACCGCTGAGCGGTCTTTCATGGTTAGAGCTCGCAGGGCTATCTTTGTGCGGTGTGTCTAGACACGCACCCCCCCCTCCGGGCCCTTCTGGACAGCCTTGCACTGGTCCCGTCAGCTTGGTCTTTTAACAATCACTTTTCGGGTGGCCGACTCGAGTTTGTTCTTGTAGCCTCGCGCGCGCCCCTGACGATGCCGGCGAGAAGGACAGGGGGTGTCCTTTGCAGGGGCCTTCCCGCGAGCCGATCTCCGCCGTGTGTCGAACGACCGCTGGCACCTCTTTGGCACGCTTATGCCGGAAACCCCCCTTCCTGAAACGCCGATAAGTTTCCTTCCGCTTGACAGTTTTTTTATCTACCCCTCCCCGGGAACGTTGGCGGCTGCAATTCTTTTCCGATGTGGCTGCTTGCCCTTTGGTTCCGCAAAAAAGGTTTTTTGGAACGATTTCGTAAGGTGGCAAGGCGGGATGCGAGGAGACCTCGACGCTCCGTTCCCGGTTTGCGCATGGAAAGACGCAACCCGCGCGGCATCTCCCCCGGTTTTCTGGGGGAGGAAGGCGAGAGCCGATTTGCACGAGTGTGCTGCCCGGTGCTGACGAGAGTGTCGCCATAGAGAGGAGCGATTCTGTCAATAATCCCCGAGAAAAGAAAGAGATGGGCAAGGAAACAGGGGAACGAGCCAAGGAAGAACAAAGTTTTGCACTTTTTTGTTTTCTATGGGGAGATGTATAGGAATGCGTTTTTGGGAAAACAGCCTCTGTGGCTCGGTCTAGGTAATATCACCGCCCCGTTCTTGCCGCGGGTCACTCCTATTTCACGATCTCAGGACTCATACTGGTGGGAAATAATTCCCGACATCCAGCTTCAGCCTCGTATGGCTTTTTCCTCTTCCTTCTTCGTTTTCCCAACGGCCTATTTTCGCTTGTCTTTCAACGTTTTCAGTTTTTTCATGCATTGGCCGGGTACGTCGTTTCCCCCTCTTCCATATGTCTAACCCTTCTGGATAGCCCATTTACTGTCCTAGTAGCGCAGGTAAAGTTGAGTGATGGTAATCGGCCCTTTCCGAGGAAATCTCTGGGTAGACAGCGGTCAAACTCTCGTAAGTGGTTTCTTCAGATCGTCCACGCGGGCACCCCTTTACACCACCCATGGTTATAGTGCCTGTGGTGTGAGGAGTAAGTCTCTTGCGTGGTTTCTGCATTCTTCATGATTCATTTTTTCCTTTTGACGGCCCCATTTGCCTGGTGAAGTCTGGCTAAGCGGCGCCGCATTGAAGCGGGTTGTGGTGGTTTTTTTTCTTCTTTTTCTCGTTCTTGGTCAAGATGCCGCTTGGCCTTTCTGCAATTTTTATCGTGTTGTGTGTCCGGCGTATACGGGTCTTTTTGCGATCCCCCCCCCGATCAACATTAGGCAGGGTGGGTCGCTGGCCCCGCCCCAGGTCATTCCGGGGGTGCTCCCTGTGCACCTAGGAATTTTGTCCTTGATATACGAATCTATCCGGAGCTTTTGGTTAGGGAGAGCCATTGTTATTCGTTACTTCTATTGTGGCAGACCTCAGTGCAAAATAATGTCGATAACGGCCTCCAAAACCCCACCGGCTTTCCTTCCCGGTTTGGCGAGTCGCTGGTGCTTTTCTGCGAGATTCAGAGTTTTTGAAGGAATTCCCTTTGTATCAGGCGCACAATTTTCCTTTTCGTCAGGCGATCTTCAAAAGGCCTGGTTCGTAATCAACAAGTAGTACTCAAGGAGTAGGGGTCATTACCTGCGCGGAACGTGAAGGACGCGAGTAGAGGGTGTGGTGAGTTATCATCTTTTTTGTAGCAGAGGGTCGCGATACGGCTTGAGGCGACCCGTCCAGCCGCGTGACGGTTGCGGACGCAGTCTTCTATTGACCAGTCCCACGTGTAAGGAAAATGCCCGCCACCTTTATGGGAACAGTGGTTGAGCTTTATAAGTGATGTCTTTTTCTCGCCGCCACCTTGGACGGGAACGGCCCCCACTGAAGATAACTCAAGTAACTGTTCCCCCCCTTTTGCGCCAGCCCCCAAGGAGATACCTGACCACTGCTCTCCCCTGTGTTCCTCGTCATTGCCTTTGCAACCTCACGTTTCTAAAATGAGATAATAGCGCCGGCCGGAGTTGTCTGATAGGTGTCCGATTCTTCCTTCCCGAAAATCAGGTAGAATCGCTAACACAAGTGTTTTGGGGTCTCTCCTAGGGCTCAACGTTCGACCCTCCCACCCACACCCTCCCCCCGATCTTCCAACCCCACTAAGAAATTTCCACCGGTTGGTAAGCCGACCCACAAATCCACCCCCTCTGCTTTTGCGGAAGGGTCTTCCCCACAGCCGTCTTTGGAAACAACCCGCCCGGCCGACCGTGCCTCCCCAAAACGAAAATCGAGGTGTCGGGTATAGCGAAATCAAGTCGCTTATATTCGGAAGGGAACCCCAATCAACGACCGGAAAACACCCACTACACATCTTTTTATCGCGAACGGTGGGCAGACCCGTCGCCTTCACTCACCGTGGTTAGTCGGTTAGTTGCCCCCCTCTTTTCCCGTGCCCTCCTCGGTTCGGGCATTTCTTTTCAAAACCCCTGTTCCGGTAGCCCCTCTGTATTTCGAATGTTGCGTCTCCGTACCTCCTCTCTTGAATTGCTTTGGCTTTAGAGTTTCTTTATCCTTACCGGGCCCAGTTGTTGTTTTTCTCGTCTGCTGAAAAAATTCTCCTGTTTTTTCTATGGGCCTCCCCCAGGTGTAGCCCACTTTAGACTACCCTTACCCCACTAGGCGCGCATGTTGATTTCCATGCATCCCCCCCGGGACCCTCCCCCCCGCACTCCGCGTTACGTGGTGCATGGCGGATTATACCCCGTCCTTGTTGGCAAGGGATGGGTGACGGTGTTCCCCCGGTCCTGTCTACGATGAGGGTAGGTACGGCGTTGGGGGGTTCTCTTCTCCTCGCGCTGTTGCCCCTGGGTTTTAGTAGAAGGTGAAGGTTTCTGAAAAAGAGAGGAATGTGAGGTTTGTGATGTTTGTGGCCGGATGGTGTTACCGTCTGTTCTTATCTACCTCTTTTTTTTGGCATGGTTTTAGAGGCATTTCGCGGTCATCATCCGTCTATCGTTCGTGTTTCGACGGTGGATAGATTCCCCCGCGAATGTTTTTCCCTTCTCCCTCGAATCATGATATTGGGCCAGACTGCCGCCACCTCTTGTTTTGCGTCTTAAATATTTCGACTTGTCTGAGAAGTGTTGTCCGGTTGGTTTACGATGAAGTCTTGTCTTCGAGAGAATTGAGTTTCGCCGTCCCTCTACCGCTGACGTCTTTATGTCGTAGGACTGGGTGTCGCTTTTGCGTTCTCTCCCTTGCTTTTGTCTTTTCATGCCGTGCTCCCCCGAAGAGGATCGTTAGGGCCAATTTCAGATTAAACACCGCTATTTTACCCCCAGTCCCCCAAAGGCCATGGCAGAAAATATTACGCGGTTGTTCTGTTCATTGTCCTTCTTGAGGGTTCTTTGCCTCCCTCTTACAGGGAGCTGTGGGTTCTGGCCAGTAATCGGTTCTGCTTTGGGCGGCCACCCTCTATTTCACTCAGTGCACCCCCGACCCCCCCTCGCATGCGGGCTTCTCTAAAGAGATGGTACCTGTCGCACGCCGGCCTGCTTATGGACGTTCATGGGCGAACGTCCTTATTTTTG
>Ga0179593_1683595_pt1 | contig 12254 bp, 18 predicted proteins | sample CZODoug2_1_08_16_FD_185931 | JGI IMG/M metagenome (GOLD analysis project Ga0179593, IMG submission 185931) | Vadose zone soil fungal communities from Angelo Coast Range Reserve, California, USA - CZODoug2_1_08_16fungal (PacBio error correction) | ecosystem: Environmental > Terrestrial > Soil >... | reverse complement strand
TCCCCTTCCCACGTCCCTTGCACGGGCATGCCATATCCCCCTCGGTGGCGTCTCCCCCTTGGCCTAGTTTGAAAATTTGATAGTTCGTTCCTTCTGTGAGGATGTGCCAAAAATTCGCGCCGTTACTTTCCTTTTTGTCGCGAAGTCCTTCCCCCCCTCAATTCTTCTTCCCTTGCATCTGCTCTCCTGGCTGGGGGTCCATTTCCCTCTCTTCCTCAGGTTTTTTTTGGAATTCCTTCCCTGCGATTTCGCTTTCAGCATTCTTCCTTTTTCTCTCCACCCTTCCCCCTTTGAGCCAAGTTCCCTATTTGCTTTGGAAGGTTTTTAAGAACGAGAAGAGTTTAGCACTACTTTCTTTTTTCTTACTTTTTTCCCCTCTTCGATTTTTTTTCCCCTTTCTTCTTGAACGTTCAAGCCCTAGGACGTGATATTCTCCTTGGATTTCCCGGCAAGGTCCATTCTATTGTTTCTTCCCCCCTTTTCTTAGGTCTGCTTTCCTTTTTTCTCTGATCATATTCTTAATGAGTTTTTTTTTTTGTTTTAAGAGCTTCTTTTGAGAATATAGGCCTCCCCTCCCCCCCGAGCCCACCTCACTGCAAATCCCCCCTCCCCGCCCCTTCGTTTTCAAAATTTTACCCTTTCCATCCACGCAATCTTTTTTTTCCTTTTCCTTTTTCCAAAAAGTATCCCGCGATTGCCAGCACTTGGCGTGATTTTTTTTCCTTTGTTTGCGTTTAATATCTTTTCTACCCAAGCTCCAGGGGTTCTCCCACCAACACTCGTGGGCTGTCACAAATAGTTTTTCAACACCTTCTTTTCTTTTTTGGTTTTCCTAAAAACATTACTCCCCCCCAACCCACAAACGACTTCCCTTCACTTCAAATTCATGTTCTTTCTGGTAATTGCGTCCTCCCGGCCGCAGTTCGTACTTTTAGGTTTCCCCCCATTCCCTTTATCTTTTTTCATTGAATCATCGTTTCCCCGGCTAAACCCCCTCCTGGATGGCGCCCAGACCGGGCGTTTCCAAACCTTTCCCCTTTCCCCTTTTTCCCAGTGTACTCGGCTCTTTTTTCCCGGGAAAACTCCCCCCATCCCCTTCTCCTGTTTCACCCCTGCCCATTTTCCAAGAAGTTGGAAGAACTTTTCCTCGACCTTAGACTTCCGGGCCCCGTGATTAATGACTTCCCTCCGTTTCAGACCTCCCCAGCCCTGCTGTTTTGAATTTTTTCCCTTTTTTCAAATCATCCGGTTAAAAGGAGTTCCTCCCTCATGAGTTTTTCGTTGAACCCCTCTTGATCTCCCCCTTCGGGAGTGAGTATCCAGCGGGTTTTTAAGACCTTGCCCCCCGCTGCATGTTTTTTCCTCTTTAGCCGGATTTCTCCCGTTATTTCCTTTTTCGTTTCCCCCTTCCAGTCCTTTTTTGTAGCGACTTTTTTTTCCTCCCCCTGGGGCTTCTTTTTGGGTGAACTCGAGGTCCCTGAGACCGAGCGATCCCTCACCAACCGTATCCAAAAACATGCCTTTTCCCGCGTTTGCGCCTCGCATTTTTTTCGATGAGAGCAGTGGAGACACCTCCGGTGGTCTTCTGAAAATCGCCCTTTTTTTTTTCCCCCCTTTTTTCGGTCACCTTTTCCCGCCACGCTCGTTTGCCCCCCAATCGCTTTCAGAGATACCTTCCTTTTTCAAGACCGTTCTCCCCCATTTTGATTGTGAGTTCAAACCTCTTTCTCTTACGGTCAAATCAGACGGCTCCCCCTTCCCCCTCTCGCAATGTTTTAGCTGATTCTATTCAACTTTAAGTCTCCCTTCTGCTAGATCAAACTCCCCCCTCCTCCCTTTTTTCTTCCCCTCCAGCCGTTTGCAAGCGACCTGATGATGGATATGGTGGAACCTCTTTTTCCCCCCACGTTCAGAGTGACCTTTTTCTGCTACTCTTTCTTTTCAGTGATGAATTTTCCTTTTTCCTAGTGTACTCAGTTTCACTGCTTTCGCCCCCACCGGCTTGCCAGGCCATTCTTAGGAATTCCCTTTTCCTGGTACTTTCCCTCTTTGCCCCACTAAAATTGTCTTACCCGACAGTTTTCTTCACCCCTACAAGCTCTCCCCCCCGTTGTTGTTGTTGAGTCTTCTCCCTGTCTCTTTTGGCATGGATTTGATCAACCTTTTCCCCTGGTTGCAATTCATGTAGTCATCAAGCCCTCTTTTCCTCTTGCTTTTTTTTTCCACTTTCTTGCAAGTCTAAGGTCCTGGTCTTTTCGTTCCGCCAGCATGTTTTTTCTCCAATTCCCCCTTTTCCTTTCGTCATGCCCACCCCGCTTAGTCTCCCCAACCTCGGTAATATTCATTCACGATGAACGTGTTTTTCCCCCATGGCAACACTCTTTTTTGGCAAAACGTGCGAGCTTTTGAGTCACTTTTCTCCGGTCTTCTTTTTTAGCAGACGACGTGATTCTTCCGTATTTTACGAAATAGAATGAGCCTCCCCGATTCAAGGATCTTTTTTGATTTTTTCCCGTACCCGGCTTGAAACCCCTTTGCTGGCTCAATTGGCGCTTTTTTTTTCTGATCTTCCCTTTTTACTTCTTCCCCCACGGAGCCGCAGACTTTCTCTTGGCGTGTGCGTGACGCTGAAGCTCTTTTCCCCGACTGCTTTTCAGAAAGACACAAGCAACTTTTCCCCCACTGAGCGGTCCTTCCCCCCTCCCCCCGAAAACCGTCTTCTTGGAGGGGAAGTTTTTTCCCCCCGTGTTGGCAGACTTCCTCCCCCAGTCTTTCTCCATGGAATTCCCCGGTTCCCCTCCTGCGAGTCCAAACTCCTTTTCTTTTGGCGGAGAACGGTTCCAAAATCGTTGTTTTCTCTTTTCTCTGGTCTTAGCCTTTTTCGGCCACCGCCACTCTGACATCTAACTCCCTCCCCTGCAGCGTTTCTTTCTTGAAAAACCCGCGTTCTTTTCGAAACCAGCCCTCACCCTGTTGTGTCGCCCTCGGCAATCTCGGTTCCTTTCGTTTTCTTGCAAAACGCTTTCTTGCTGTCGATTCCGGCGGTCTTTTCGTCTTTTTCCCCTTTAGCACCTTTTTTTTTTTTCTTCTTCAAACTTTCCCCCGGCTCCCGTTTTTCCCAAATGTCGCAGGACCTGCCCGGCCCACTGACTGGCAAAAATTTTTTTTCCCTTCCCCCATTTTTTAAACGCTAGTTTTCTGCGCGCGCGGCCCCCGTGATTCCCCTCCTTGTTCCGAAGGTTTTTCCCCCCCCGGTCTGGCCTTTGGCTGGCTTTTCATCCGAACGAGAAGTTTTCGAAATTGAGCGATGATTAAATTACTATTAAAGTTCCCTTCCCTTTCCAGAATTCCACTCGCCCTCCCCGCAATTTTTTTTTTCTTTTTCCATGTTCCTTTTTCCCCATCTGCCGGGAAAAGCAGTCTTTTTGGATGTTTGAGTAAGTTTTTTGCCATTCTCCTAAACCTTTCCACCCCTTTCCCGTTTTATTCCTGTCATGCCAGGCCTTTAATGATCAAACCGCTGAGAAACTCGCCTCTCTCAACGCAAACCTCCGTCTTTAAAACCGGTCGGCAATCTACTCATTATACGTCCTTTTTTTCCCCAGAACGCTCCTCAAAGGGATTTTTTGGTTTCGTGATGGAAACTTTGCGCACCGACGACTTTCTGCTTTTTCATTTCTTTTTTCCCCCCCAGCGGTCCCCCCCAGAGATGCCCCATCCCATTTTAAACAACCCTCCAAAACTCCTGAAAGATATGATCTCCTTTTTTCAGACCCTCCCCTCTTGAGTCCAATTCCTTTTTCCTATCATACACCCCCTCCTTATTGAGCCACGGTTTTTTTTCCTTCCTTTGAACGTTAAACTTCCTCGCCAACGAAATCTCTCTTTTCCTTTCTCTATTACATACCACCCTATGCATCGTACCTCCCTTTTTTCGTTCGTCGCTTTTCTTCCTTTCAAAAACCTCATTTTATGCCCTGTAGTGTTAAGTTTTTCAGGCCTGACGAGCATCGAGACGTCGTCCTTCCCTTGAATCCCCCAAATACGTTTTCTGTCTTTCCATGTCCCGGCCGCCCATTGCAGATGCCCGTGCGCTCCTCTTTGAGATGGCTTCCCCACCTCTCACACCATTTTTTTTTGCGTTCCTTCCCTTTTCCTTTTTTTTTTTTCTAACCCCACGAACCGCTTCTGACGAATTTTAAAACTGGCGCCCGATGAGAGACCCCGTGATGTCCCCATCATTTGCGCGAACTTGTTTCCTGATTGACATTCCCGGTGTGGTTTTTTCGAGATGTAAATATTTCCCCCGTAATCGTAACTGCATTCTTGGAACTGGGTGGTGGCGCTCCGATAGTTTTGAACTGGCGATCGGTTAGTGCCCCTTTCCTGCTGCCGGATTCCTCCCTTCTTTTTCCCCCCAAAAAATCCTCCCTGCTTTTCCTACCGCAAAGGCGTCGGTTTGCCCTATGCGCAGGCGCTTTTTTTCTTTACATGAGAAAGACGCTTTTTTTTTTTTCGTAGCAGTGGCACGGGCATGGGATTGTTTATTTCCTTTCGACCCCTTTTCGTAGCCTGAGCCCCCCCTTTCCCGCGGACGCCCCCGGGTTTGGAAGTTTAGTGAGAGGGCAGAGTTGCCTTGAGGACCCCGTTCCCTTGCTGTTGGGTTCTTAGAGAATTCCATTTTACCACGATTCGGATTTTCCCTTTGAACCTTCTCCCTTTCCCTTTCTGCCCTTAAATTTCTTTCCCTTCGCCCTTTTCTGGTTTTCTCCCCCTCTCTAGTCTGCAGTGACAAGCGTCATCCACTCTTTGGATAATATACTTCAGGCGTTTTTCCCAGCATTTTTCTTATTAAGCTGGAGAACACCATGCGCCTCAAATCCCCCCAAGCCCCTTCTTTTTTTTCCAGTTTGCAACCTCCCTCTTTTGCATATTCTTTTTTCCCATTCGTATAATGTCTCCGCCAAGGCGCAGAATTTGTTTTTTTCTTCGTTAACCCTTTTGCTCCAGGGTTGTCTTCCCTTCCCACCAACACTCGTGGTCTGGTTATCCAATAGTTTAAGACCCCCCTTTTTTTCCTGGTATGTTGTTTTTTTTTTGTTTTCGCCCCCCAAATCCTCAACCCTCCCCTGTGCTTTTTCAAATTCATGTGCAGCTTCCCTTTCATTGAGTTAATGACAGTGCTTGTTTCATCGGAAAACGGGAGGTTCTTCCCCTTGAATCCAGTCCTTTTTTACTTAACTCCTCTCCCTCTAACTCTCTCCTCGGCCCAACCTTTTTCCTTTTTCACCCTGCTGCACCCGCAATGTACAAGCGAGTTCCAGCCGGCTGTCAGTCCCTGCCCCCACGATTTTTTACCCTTCCCTTTTGCCAGCAGTTCCTCTTCCTTTTACGAGACTTGTCAGTGATAGATTTCACCTGTGCCCCTTTGCGCCAGCCCAGACAGATTTTTTTTTCGGACATCTTTCTCCCACTTTCCCTCAGATTCCGATCCCTTCTTTAGGGCGACCCCTCTTCTGTGCTTCCCACCCCTACTTTCAGAAAGATGCCTAGATGCAAGTTTTCTCGCCAGTATATGTGCAGCTGCCCGTCGACGTAATTTCCTTTTTTAAATCCACCCCCCTATGTGTTTCTCTTCGAGCCTTCTTTTTTTTAAACTCGCCGTTTTTTGACCGGCGCGCCATTGGGACCCTGGCGCAAAATGCCAGTTCGGCCCACCATTCCCTCGAGGCCATGATTTCTTGCCTGGTTCCGGCAAGTTTTTTAGTCATTTTTCGCCCCTTTTGGTATTTCTGAAAATAGCGTCGTCGGCGAATCAAGCAGGTAAAGTTTTGTTCCACCCTCCCCCCTGGTTTGTCCAATCTTTCTGTAACGAATCCCTTTCAATCCCTTTCGCGCCCTTCTCCCGCACAGAATTGATTTGTGACTTACCGCCTGATCTTACGGTAACAATCCAAATATCCTCAATCAGTGGTCCTAATCTATTCGGCCCTCCCTTTGCCTCCTCACTTTTTTCTAAACTCGCGAACAGGTTCGTTACCCCGCCTCGAAAGCCTTTGACACTCTCCTGTGCTTTTCCCTCTTCCTCTTGACTTCCCCAGTCTTGGCTTCATGTGGTTTGCATGACCCCCCATCCCCTCCCTGCAATTTCCTTTCCCCCTTTCATACGTTTCATGTTTCCTTGCCCCCGGCTTGCCCGGACATTATTCGCCAGTTGCCTCTTCTGACTACCTTTCCTTTTCACGCTTGTGTTTCCCCTTCCAAATTACTACATCCCTTTCCTTCATCCTCGTTTTTTTTTGTTTTTCTCTACGGGTCTTGTAGTTAATTTGGAATGTATTTCATCCCGTCGGGTTGCAATTCAGGGGAGTAATCCTGGACTGACCACGAGTCCTTTTTTCCTCGAAGCCTTCCCAGCCTTGCGACTTTTTTGACCCGACCCTTTCCCCTTTTTGAGCAATTCTCCTTCCCTTCTTAAGAGACCCACATCCTCCATTCTGTACATTCCTCACGCTGAAGCATGTTTCGGCAACAATAGACCCCCCTTCTCTTTTCGAGTCTTTTCCGTAAACCTTTTCTCCTTTTTTTCTCGTAGCATTTCCTCTTGACTGTGATTTTACAGAAATCCTTCCTTCCTCAAGTAGGATGAACTCGTATTGTCGACGAAATTGCTTTGGATCCTTCCTTGCAGTTAAATCTTCTTTTACTGACCTCCCCCCTTGGAAATTACTTCTCGAAGGCGATTTGCCCCCCCTTGGCGTGTGAGGGAAGCTAATCTCTCCCCTTTACATGATGTTCTCGACGAGACCTAAAACGTCCGATCTTGCGGGTTTTCGTTTTTTTCCCCTTGTTTTTCTCTTCGCTCAAAACGGAGATTGCTTTGGACTGTTGAATAACCTCTCCCGAGTTCACTCCTCTGCCCGTTCCTTCCTCCTGTCTTCCCCTCCCCCTGTCCTTCTTCCAACTACTTCTCTCTTGAGGAACGGCGTCCCACACGTTGTTTATTTCACGGTTTCCCAAGGAATTTCGCTGACCCTCTCGGCCAATGCTTTTCTTTTTTTTGTGAAAAAACCTTCCTTTTTTTTTTTCACATCCCTCACCTTGGCTGTTGGCAATCGAGGTTTAAAAGACCCCTTCTCTCGCTGCAAACGTTTCTGCTGTTAATTTCCCTTCTCCCCGGTTTTTTTTTCCCTTCTCCCCTCTTTTTTTGAATCTATCCCCCTTTTCCTGTCCTTGAAAAATGTCTCCTCTTCGGCCAATGCTGGCAACCCTTTCACAACAGAATTATATTTCCCTTCCGCTCTTTTCCACGTTCTCTTTCCCCTTTTTTTGCAGCAGGTGTGCCTATGCCCGGGTCTGTTCCCCCTCTGCTGGCGGCGAATCATCCTGAGAGAGTTCCCCTTGCTTTCTTCCTTAAACTACGTTTTTTTCAGCATTTCCCCCCCGTCTTACGTCTTGCCCTTCCTTTGAACAAATCTGCCCGGTAAAGTCCGTCGGGTGTAGGTTGAAGTGTTTTGCGGTTTCCCCACCCAACCCTACCACCTCGTTTCTTTTTTTTTTTTTGGGATGCCAGCCCCCCCTTTTTTGGTGTAATGATAACCCTTTTCTCTCAACCTCGAAAGACCTCCCCCCAAATCTCCTTTCCTTACCTTTTGCATTTTCCATACGACCTTTCATTCCCGCAGATGAACAACTTGCGTGATGGACCCCCTTTTTTTTTAACACTTTTACACCAGACCTCAGTTGATGTCCCGCCATCTTCTCCCCAATAAGTACCCTTTTTTCTGATCAATAAATGCCCCCCACATCCCCCCTTAATCTCCATTCAGGTCCTCCCTATATTTTGACCCTTTCCATGCCCCCCCCTTTCTCCCCCTTTCCCATTTCGCATACGCGTTGTTAAATGGCTGACCTGTTCAAAGGAGTTCGACTTTGGAATTCCTACCCTTCCCCCCTAGACGCGCTCTTCTCTTTCGCGTTTTTTTTTCTTTGATCTAAAAAACCTTCTGGGCGGCAGAGTGTTCTTGACGAGCTTCAGACTCTCCTACTAACATTTCAACCCCAACACCCTTCTTTTTTTTTTTAATTGCTCGGATTTTACGCAGAAAAAGGAGAGCAGCATTCCCTCTTAAGACTTGGAGATCCTAGCCCCCCCTCCGGCGTGGATTTTTTTTTCTTTTTTTTTCTTTATCGGCAAGCCCCCCCCCTTTCCCCCTTCGAATTTTTCAAACGCTATGAGAGAAACATAGATGATGTCAATCCCTCCCCTCCTTCATTTCAGATTGAAGATGTTCTTTACATATCTCATACTTTTTTCTTGATGAGTATAGTCAATCTTCCTCCCCTCCCCCCCTTTCCGGCCTGAATCATCGAGTTGGCGCGAATAGCTTTTTTTTGCCAATTCGTTTTTTGCTTCCTTCCGCCTTTTTTCTTCAAAAAATACCCTCCCTTTTGCGACTTTGCGGGCGAAGTATCCCCCAAGGGCGTTAGGCCTGCATCTTTCTGCGATGGGCTGCCGCAGGAATCCGGTCATGCACCTTTCCCCGTTGAGCGCAGACCTTGCTGATCCCCTCCTCGGCCAAGGCTGGAAAGGTTGAAGCGTAGCGTTTTTCACTCGCGATGGCGAAGGATTCTGGGTATTTTTTTTCCCCGCTTTCTCTCTTTTGAGAACTCCTTTTTTCTTTTCGGACCGTTTCCTCTTTTTCCGTGGGATGGTGAGGATATTCGCACCCTGCCCGATGTTTTTCGCAAATAATGTTCTCTCTCCCTCGCACTATATAGGGATTTTTTTATTGTGTTGTAAGAGTCCTTTTTTTTCCTTATTAGTCGCCCTTCGCAAATGCCCCTAAAGAAAGGTTTCTTTGTTTAAAAGTGTTACATAACGCCATCTTTTTTTTTCTTTTTTTCTGATGATCATCTTTATAGTGATCTTCCCCCTTTTTGGGGCACTGGTAGGGTGTATCGTCTATTTGCTTTTAATATCTTTCTGCTCAGAGCCCGGGTGATCCCACCCTTCTTTCTCACCACCCTACAACCCCTTTTATGTTTGTTGGTTTTCTTGCGCAAACACCCCTTCCTCACACCTTTACCGGCGGCTTTCCTTTTTGTTGTGTTAAAGTTCCTGACCCAGTCTCCGTTTAATTTGGAAAACGGTATTCAAGTAAAATTGAATCAGCATTTCTTTTTTCTTCTCGCTTTCTTCGTTTTGAAATCTTCAAATTTAAACACAGAGGCTTCACATTGTCAAGCGACGTGTCCAGATCTGGCGCGACCGGGAAATATTTGGCTCCCCCTCCGCCCCGATTTATTTCCCCCCTCGTTTGACCTTCCTTTTTCTTTGCTTCCTGCCTGACTCCCTTATAGATGCCCATTCACTTTTTTTTCACAGACCGCAAAGCTGTGTAGAAAGCAGGATTCCCCCTTTCCACTAATCAAGTTCCCCGCGTACCTTTCATTTTTTAAGTTCCCCAGCCTGCTTGGTTCCTTTGAGGGATTTCTCCCTTGCCTGAGGGTTTTTCAGAAACGCTGTCCTCGCTGCAAGTTTCGTATACAGTCTCTTTCCAGCGGATTGGACATTTTGATCCCCTTTAATTTTCCTTTTTTCCGCTTCCCTCCGTGAGGGTCAACCTCCCCCCCATTGGAGCGCCGGTTCGCCGACCCTGCGCGAAGGGTTTCCTTGTGAACCTCCCTTTCCCTTCACCTCTTCCTCAATTCCGTTCGTTCCCTTTTCCAAAATTCACCCGCGCGCCACTTCCGGGTTTTTATGCGATCCCCTTTTTGATAGCCGTGGGTTTTTTTCGAAACTCCCTGGGCTCTAACCAAGCAGTTCCCTTTTCCTCAGAGCCCGAACCGCCATCGGCAAATCGAGGCGAAGTTTCCTCATAATTTCCCTTTCCAGTGATACACTCTGCTTTCCCCTGTCATTATTGGAGCCCTCACCTCGCCCTGAATCTCGTTCTACCGGAGGGATCATTCTAGGTCGGTCCCTCCTTTTCCTTTCCCCTCCTTCACGGCGGCCCTCTCTTAAAAGTTCTCCGGACCCCCCCTGAAAGCCGGATGACTTGCCCCAGGTTTCGTCCCCGAAACAATAGCTTCAGCGCTTCCATTACCCCTTGCTTAAGCGGTTGCATCTTTCCCAATTGTCCCATTTCGTGTCCCTCCCTCCGGCTGCCAGCCATTCTTGTTCTTCAGGAAGAAAGTGCATCTTTCCCCCTTCCCCTCCATCCGGTGCCCCTTCCTTCCCGAAGTTTTTCCCTATCTACCCTCCCTCCCGGCTTTTTCTCATTGAGAGATCTTTTCTTTTCCTGTGACTACAAACATCACGTCGGGTTTTCCTTTATCAAGGCCGCACGGATTGAGGAAGGACCTTCCTTCTTTAAGGAACCCCCTTCCTTTGAGTTTCCCTCCCTAAATAGGGCCAAATTCCCACCCCCTCCAAGGACCCAATCCTCCCTCTTAATTCAAGCTGAGCAGATGTTTATCTTTTCTCCCCCTTTTTAAACAAATAGCCCCCCCTTTGAGTCTTCTTCCCTTTTTTTACCTTCTTAGTCTGACGTATTCTCTCTCCCAATGAGAATCATAAGTCGTATTTCGATTAAGGGCGACGAAATTGCTTTTTCTAGGCTGCCGGAGTCTCCCTCCTTTTAACGGGTGATTGAAAAACTATCCTCCCTATTTCCCCCCTTGAGTGTGCGGGCGCCTTTTTAAGAGCGATCCCCCCCCCTTAAATGATTGTCTTCCGAAGCCCCCCCCTGCCCTGAACAAACTTCTCCCCCATGGCTCTTCTCCCCGGCGAGCGAAGAACCCACCCGGAGCTGGAGAGGCGGTCTTTTTCCTCTTTACCCCAAAAGAAAAGCGGCCCCCCCTCGGTGTCTTTTTTTTCACCCGGTAGTACTACCCGACCCAACCCCCCGGGCCGGGTCGGAGTCCTCAAAAATAGTGTGTTTCTTTTCCCTTTTTTTTCTCCTCTTTTCTCCAAAGGAATTACGGCTCCCATACGCTGTCTTTCCCCGCCTCTTCCTTCTCGTTTGTCAATTGACGCACATCACTAACTTCCTTGTAGCCCTCGGCACAACTGTTTCAACGAAAAAGCTTAGGAGCCCTCCCCCCCTTCGGGGATTGACTTTTAAGCTTCCTTTTCCCCTGCCCCGGTCGGGCTGAATTTGCCTTTGACCGTTCCGGCGACCCAAATTCAGAGCCTGAAGGCCCCCTTCTTTTGCAAAATTCCACCGAAACGCTCTTTTCAAAATTACACTGTTTATCTCTTGTGTAGATGGAAATTAAAAGGGGAAGACTTTTTTCCAAAACTTCTTGGATGGTCTTTTTCCTTTTCTTTTCTTTCCCTATGACTGTCGCTTTAGTACGCTCTTCCCCCCCTCTTTCAAAATAAGTCCAGAATGAACGTTTCTCCCCCCCCTAAGCAATGATTCTTGAATTGTGCCCCCCCCTCCTCGTCCTTTTTCGTCCTTTTTTTTCCCCCCAACCCCTCCCACCCCCCACCTCGGTGGATTGGGCTTTACCCTGGGATGCCAGACCACTAGTGTTGGTTTCTATCCAACCGTCTTTCTTTTTCCCCCCCCTCGAAGACACCCCAAATCGTCCTGACCTCACCTTTTTCAAGGATTCGCAATCGCTTCTCCCTAATTGATTTTTCTAATTTTTTTTTTTTCCCCCCCCTCTTCCCCTGGCGATTTGCCCACCTACTTGACCTTGGAATTTGATGTATTTCATTTGCGACTTCTTTTGACTAATTCGTTTTCCCCCCTGTTTATTAAACCTCTATTATCCCCTCTCTCTTGTCAGGCAGACTCACCTTTTTTGCGAAAAACATCGCTTCTTTCCTATCATAACACCGAGGAGTCCTTCCCTTCCCCCTAATCTCAAACCCTAATCGTGGAATTTCCTCCACCAGTAAAATACCACCTAGGGCAAGAGTAAATTCCTCCTCCGTTCTTTCCACTCCCCCCCCCTCTTGCCTCTTTTTTGTAATTGCTCAGTTTTTTTCGCCGCCTGTTTTTTCTCCCACAGTCCCTGCCTTGAAATGCATACCAATAAGGCTCGCCGGATTTTCCCCGTAACGCCAGCCTTGACGGTCTCCCTTCCATTGCTTCCAAGCCGCACCGCCCTGGATTCCTTTTGTGCGTCAGGCAGTCCTTTTTCCTTGCAGCAAAATCCTCTCCCCCCCTCTCGCCGCCTTTGCAGCTTCCTCAATTTTTACCTGTCTTCTTTTTTTTCCCCCTATTGACGATTTTAAG
>Ga0179593_1525220_pt1 | contig 12254 bp, 12 predicted proteins | sample CZODoug2_1_08_16_FD_185931 | JGI IMG/M metagenome (GOLD analysis project Ga0179593, IMG submission 185931) | Vadose zone soil fungal communities from Angelo Coast Range Reserve, California, USA - CZODoug2_1_08_16fungal (PacBio error correction) | ecosystem: Environmental > Terrestrial > Soil >... | reverse complement strand
TGGCGTCTTTTCCCAAGACCTTTTCTGCAGGGGGAATTTGTTGTAGGAAGAGAATTTGCTCGAGCTGAACAACTTGGTCAGATTTAATGTTATATACTCCTTTTCAGGGTCCTTTTTCCTTTTGAAGTCCAGTTGATCGCTCCCCGTAAGAAGGGTAATTGGCTTCCCGGATTTCGGTGCAGCCGTTATCCCTTCCCGATCTCCCCACAACCCCTTTCGGCGTTTTCTCTCCCATCCTTCGGCTGTTTTAATACAGAGATGAGGCCCGTATTCTTCCTTCCCCCACAGACTTTCCTTGCTTTCTCATTTGCATGACCTTTCACACTTTGGTGGAATCTGCTTTGCCGTCTTTTTTGGGCTATTTGCGTCCCTTCTTCTCGTCAGAGAGTTAGAAATAACATATTTTTTTCGGGTCCTTCCGGTTCGTGAATCCCCCTTGCCTCTTTTTTTTTTTTTTTGAGTTTTTTCCCCATTTTCCTCTTTTCCTCCGAGGGCAACGTTTCACATAGCTTCCTTTCCCGCGTTTTTCTTCTGCATTTTATAAAAGAAAGGTGTTCACACATGCTCCGGTGTGCCGATTCGGTTACTTTTGGTGTGTTCCCTTCCATGTTCCCCCTGCCGTTATCAAAGCAGATCGATTTTTCCCGTGTCGCCCCAGGCGGATCGCATCCCTTTTCGACTTTTTCTTCTTTCCCCCCGCTTTCTCTTCTCCTTTGGGCTCAGATGGCCCTGACTTTCCTTGGGTCTCGAGTTATCACCCAATACTCCTTTTCCTTTTTTTTCGATGCAAGGATTCCCCACTTTTTGCACTTCTTTTTGTCTCGCGAGTGCTGAGTTAGTATGGCTGCCCTCCATCGCCGTGAAGCGGCTTCTCGATCTTTTTCTCCTTTTTTGCGACTTATAATGGCTGTCCCGCCCCCATAAGGTTTCGCTTCGATCTCCTCTCACTCGCACTGCCTTTTTTGGAGTTAGCCCCCATCAGTCCTTCCGTTCTTTTTTTCTACTGATCCCTCCTCCTCCTCTGCTGCCCCCTTTTTCGGAAAGCTGCGCCTTTGCCCCCCCCTTCACCTGTCGACCCCTCCTTTTTCCCGGCTCGTGCTGTCGTCTCATGTTTTTCTCATGCTCGATTCTGTTTTTAAACGGCCGGAACTCTTTGCGCGAAACGTTGTTTTTCCCACATATGGTTCCCTCTGCGCGACCCCCTGAGCTCCGCCTTCCCCTTCTTTCTTCGTCCCCAGTAATGGAGGATTCTCTTTCGGCCGCCCATCTTTTCACAGATTGAACCGCCACTAGACCTGACCTCTGGGCACCGTCCTCTTACCGGTTTCCTTATTCACGAAACGACTTTGTCCCCCATCTCCCCATGGTAGTTCGTCTTTCTATGAAGAGCGATCGCGGAAGATAAGCTTCAAAGCGAAGTCTTCACCCTCTGTGTTTTAACCAAGGTAGGAAGACCCCATTGATTGGCGGCTCTGGTTGATCCTCTCTCTCCCTTCTTTTACGGTATGTGGATTCTTAACTAACGCAAGCTCCGGTGCACTTTTGGCGATAACCTAATGGTAGGAGCCTTTGTCCCCCTCTTTTTTTCCCGGCACGTTCCCGTCCGCCTTCCAACGCAATTACACCGATCGGACCTTAGCCTTGGACCCCCTTTCCTTTCCGGTGCTTTCCCCTGCCACTCTTCCTCCCGCTCTTCTTCTTCTAAAGGACATCGGAACGATATGATTGGACTCGTCCCCCCTGGGCGCTTTTCCGATGACTCGTTTTTATGCTCTATTCTCCACAAATCCCGCTTGTAGCCGTAGCTCGTCTCCTATCTGCTCGCCCCTTCTGCCCGTGCCTTACCTGCATTCGCCCCTGCTGCGTGATCGTTTTCCAAGCACCGTCTGCCAGACGATTTTCGTTTTTGTCCCCTTGAGAATCCGTTTTCTTGATTGTTTGCACTCTAGAGAAGCTAGTTGAGATTCCTAGTTTTCTTCGATGGCCTCCCCTGCCTCCGAAGTTTCTTTTTCTGCCCCCTTAAAAGATACCCCGGGGAAGCTCATTCCTTCCTTCCCCCCCCCTCAATACACTCTGTTCTTCTTAGCCCCCCCTTCGAGAATGTTCTAAGCCGCTAGTACCAGGAGTTTTTTGGCTCACTCCCACGGAAAGTCCTCCCTCTGACCTGTGTGCACGGCTCGCGGTGTTTTTACGGTCTTAAAACTATCCCCAGACCCCCCTTTCCTTGGCACTCATAATGAGGACGTTTGTGAAACCCTTTTTCCTCCATAACGCAGGGTTCATTAAGCTCGGTTCTATAACCCCCTCAAGATTCACCCCACTCCTCTCCCCCCTCTCTTTCCTCGTTTCGCTAGTTTCGAGTCTTTTTGGAGGTCGTCCCGTCGAGCCCTTTTTAGCCCCAATCGGCTGTGTTTTCTTCTTGCTGTTGCCTTTCAGCTTTTCTTTGATTTTTTTCCTCTAGTCCTGCGCAGCGTTTTAAGTTCTGACCCATTTCTTTTCTCGGTTTCCCCCCAGAAAAATTCCGGATTGCTGCCACCTCCTTGAGGCCTTTTCCAAGGAGGATGGGTCCTCTCTGCCTCCCGAAACCCTCTTTTGTTTTTCTATCCCTTTTTCCCTGAGGTCGGTGTATTTCTGAAGATACTGGTTGCGCTTGTCATTTTTTTTCGGATTGTCGCCTCACGAAGTTCATCGCATACTAGGGTGCTTGCGTTGCTGTTTCTTATGCGAAACGAATTGTCTGTCTTTCCAACCGATGCACCGAAACTTGGCTTTGCCATGCGTCTTTTTGCCCCCTTTTTCGCCTTGGCGCTTTCCTATGGGCCTGCAGCACCCCTTTGGTCGCGGGATGTGTATCCTCCTTTCTCTTCGCCTTTCTCTCCCCTCTCTTTTCCTCCCGCCGTCTTTCGATTTTACTTCCCCGAAGCTTTTTCCACTCCGTTCGATCTTTGGCTACGGGCCCTCTTCAACCCCCCCCAGGTTTTCCTTGACCCATCGAGTAACCCAGTTATGACCAGGTTTCCCCTTACAGAACCCCTTTCTCCCGCTTTCATTGACGCACCCTATTCACTCAAGCAACCTCCCAGACCCTCTTCCTTTCAATTTCGCTAGTCCCCCTCCCGGATTTATGCCCCAACTTTTTCCCTTGCCACTCGGTTCATAAGTAGTGGCTTCCTTCTGTCTTCCCTTTTGCCTCCCTTCGAAGAAGACAACTTTTCCTCCCAAAAGGGCCTCCTCTTGCCTCACATTGTTTCCGTAGAAGGTCCTTTCTGAGGGACTAAAGCCCCACCCCTTTCTGTTGAGGTTTCCCCCTTTGATTCCCTCGACGCTACCTCTTCGGATGGAATAGCCGTCCAAGATAGCGACGTCATGTTTGTAGTCCTGTGGTGACAAATCTGTCGTGTCTTTTCCTGAGGTTTTCTTTTGCGCTTCCCCCTTTAGAGAGAGGACCCCCTTAGCAATCTCTTTCCCATAACTCGTTTCCTCTCCCTCGGGCAAAGTTTTATTCTTTCTTCTTACCGTAAGGCTTCCCTCCCTAGCGCAGCTCTCCCCCCCCTCTTTTTAAAGGCGAGATCCCCTTTTGGATTGAAGTAATCGGATCTAACGTCTTCGCCGAGACGTCGCCACTTCCCCCGACCTTCCCCTTTGCCCCTTATGCGTGCGGATTTTGCCCTTATAATAGATCTATTTTCCTCCCGTTGTTGAGTCTCGCCTGATACGCTGGCAACATTCCCCCCGATTTTGTCTTCTTGCCAAACGCCTCCTTTTCGCGCGGGGTGACTTTTTTCGCCTCCACTCTCTTTACAAAGGAATACGGCCCTTCCCTTTACCCTCTCGATCGAGCTTTCGTACTCGTGTTGTTTTCCAGCTGGAGTGCACCTATATTTCTGGAGTCTCTCCCTCTCCTGCCTACACTTCTCCTGCCTTGACCCTCTTTTCTGTTGAAGTGTCGGATTTTTTTTTCCTATGCGCGAGGGGAAGGCACTGCTTATGACGGGTGACGCCCCGGGCCTTTTCCCCTCTGCAACCTCCCCGTTCTTTGCACCACCTTTTTACCAGCCTCCGGATCGATGAATTCGATTTTCTTCAAACCTTTACGCGCGAGCCCTTGTCTGATCCTGGAGCCACTCCTCCCCTCTCTTTTTCTTAACCTTGTTCGTCTCGACTTCGACTTTGAATGTTTCTCCCCCCTAATTGACCTTCCTCGAACTTTTTTTTTTCGCCTCTTTTCGCCTTTTCCCCTTGCGGAAGCGTATGATTTAAGCCACCTACGGATTTTTTTCCTCGTATTTGCTTGCCCCTTGCTATCCATCCTCTGCCAGGCCTTCCTCCCGTTATTGGACGAGCCTTGCCGTCCCCCCAGTTAAGGACGGATTTTTTCTTTTTTCTACATTCTTCACCTTTGCACAGCCAAACTGGCTTTCGGGAGATTACTCCTGCTCCGCGAGGTGACCCTTGGGTTTCCTCGGGCCCAACCCCTCCCTCGAAATGATTGTACTTCGACGATCAGGTCATCAGCCTTTCTTTCCTTTCCCTTATGTGAGAAGTGCTTCTAGAATCTCCCTAGGCGCTCTTTTCCGAACGCTCACTACAGATTTGCGGAAATCTCGACCTGCCGTCTCTTGAGCACGTGCTTGTGTGTCTTGTGAAACCATGACCTTGCCCACACTTCGCCCCCCTCTGATCCCGAAAATTAGTTTCGCCTGTTGCCATCCTACCCTCCCCCCCCAGAACCTCCTCTTTGACACCCCCCCCCCGTTTTATCACCTCACCCCCCGCCAGACTCGCACCAGTTCTTTTTCCCGAAAATCCAGCCCCATGGCCGAGGGCCGGGCTATATACTTCCTCCCCTTTGCTTTTCCTACCTTCCTTCCTTTCCCCCTCATTTTCCCGGTCTTGAGGGTGAGATGATCGTTTTAGAAATTTTAAGTAAGGAGTTTCCCCATTAACCGTAACCACAGATCTGAATGGTTACCCCCCTCTTTAGCCCGCTCTATACCACCCCACTGTTAAAGAGTTCCGTAACTGTGCCCCTCCGAATCAAACGATGTGCAACTTTTCTCAGCAGCCCTCTCTCCCCCCGTAATAGTCCCCCCTTTAAAAGCGCCTCCCTCTCGCCTTTGTCTTTTAGGCGGACAGCATTTACCACCTCTCAGCGGATTCCCCCCTCAGGCCCTTTTTCCGTTGCCCCCCCCCCCCCTTTTTTTAGGACCGTGATCCGTTCTGTCGGGAAGAGTCCTGTTGAATCCCGGTACACTCCAGTGTTCCCTTTTTTTAACGCCCACTTCCATGGAAAAGACGTTTTTTTCCTTCCTGGCTCCCCCTCTTTCGTCGGGTGCCTTGCTGATTGCGCTGGCGCCTTTTTCGGTTCGAGTTTCTCGTTCTCGTTCCCCCTTACGCGGATCCTTTCATCGAGAAACATTTTTTTCCTCGCCTGCCGAATGCTCACCCGAATCCCTTTTGATCCTCCACATTCCGTGCCCGTATATCTACTCCCGCATTTCTATGATCTCTGGCCGCCCACAGGCCCTCAGGAGATGATATTATTACTTTCCTTCTACGCTCCTGGGATTTGTTCCTGCGACCTATATCAGACCCCACCGCGACTTTTCCCTTTACTTGCCTCCCTGATCCAATAACAAGAGCGCACGTGGCCTCTCTCATTGGCTGACCCCGACCTTTGTTCGACGCCCTTCAAAGTTTCCTCCCCTTTTTGCCGTCCCGTTGTCTTTCGGAAAGGACGTTCTTTTTTGGTGTCCTTTTTTCTTGATTTTTTGAAAGAAGTCCCCAAGAAGACTTCGTCCAACCCTCTCCCCTTCTTTCCTCCTTGCGGCTTTTCCGAGTGAGTTCTGAAAGAAACAGGCCCTTAAAAGAAGAAGTGCTTCCTAAGATCCTGCCCCCCTTTCCTATATGAAGAAACTTCTCACGCTTTTGACTTCATTTTTTTTCTTTGGGGAAGGAATCTCTAAGATTAGTCTCCTATTAGCGAGGAAGATCCTGAACCCCCCCTTTTTTCCGGTCGCTGGGTTACCAACTTTTGTACCTTTAACCCCCTTTCCCCCAACCCTGTTGTTTCTTAGGGGACATTTCGACCTGGAAGATTTTCTGCTGGTCCCCCCCTTTTACCTTCCTTTCTCCCTATCCTTCTACGCCATGACTTTTCCCTCAGAAGAAAGTGCTCCCCATTCTCTTTTCCGTCTTCTGCTTCCCCAATTTTGAGCTCCCAGCCTTTTCCAAAGAAGTCAGATGGTCACCCCGAATAGGTCATATCCGCTAGGCTTTCTTCAGGCGCCGTGAGAGAGCTTAAGAGGAGAGCCATCATAGGAGCTGTGCTCATTCCCCTCTTGCAGTGCCAGTTCCTTCCCCATGCCGAACGCCACGCCCGATTAATCCCCTTCGATCTCCCTCTAATTCCTTCTTTTCGTATGTTTTTCCCCCCTCCTCTCCCTCGAGTCCCCCTGCTGAGAGAGATTTCTATATATTTTAATATACCCCATCCTCCCGATAGCTTTTCGCGACTTAGATGATTTCATTTCAGCACCAAGAGTATCAATTATCTCATCACACTGACTCAAGAACTTGGACCCCCTCTCGTGGCCTTAATGGAACCCTCTCCCCCCCGGTTCTTAAGAGGTACTACTGATAAAGACCGTCCCCAAGTCTCTAGCCATCTCTGAGTCCGCCCTCCCTGGTCAAGACTTTTCTTAGAGACCAAGGGCGCCAAAGAAAAGAATTCTGCGAGATTAAAGATGAGTCCTTGGAACCCCGATTGCCCGGTGTGGTTCCTGGCCTTCTTGGCTGCCCCCCCTTTTATCAACCCCCTTTTTTTTCCACCCCTATACTCTACAACTGCCCCTATGTCCTCAGCAGAATTTCTCAGCTTCTCATGGTCTTATAAGGTCCACTTCCTCGCATCTTTGCCATAGACTATCCCTCGGCTATCTCCCTCACGCCCCTCAGGGTCTCCCTCTTTTTTTTCCCCCCTGTCCTGTGGCCATGAGCACCCCACAAATATGGTCCTTTATCGATCCTCGTCGTAGATATACGCCTTTCCTCGAAGTTTTTTTCTTCCACATAGGTGTTGAGCAAGGTATGATTCCCTCTCCGGCTAGAGGCTGCCCTTCCCCGTATTTCTTCCCGGCGATCCCTCGAAGAGAATATAATCCTTCTTTTTCCGCATTCCCTTCCTCAGTTTCCCCTTATGACTTGGTTTTTTACATCTAACCCTTTTGTAGGAGTCTTATGACACCGTAAGAGCCAAACTACTTCCCCCCCCCCCTTCCAGTCACTTTCTAACACCTGACCTCATTTCTTTTTGCTTCACTTTCATTTTATTAGGGGTAAGACTTTTTTCTACCCGCCGTGATTTTTGGTTTATGTCCTTATTCCCGTAGGCTCTTGATGATGGGGCCCTTTATTGCAGACTTTAACAAATCCTCCTGTATCCCGGAATCGAACTCCCCCCGGGTGACTTCCTTGCCTGGCCAGAGAGAATTTTTCACGTTTTGTGTCTCCCCGTCTTTCCTATGTGGAGGCTTCTATGACATGAGAACCCTTACGTTGGTTTTTTTTCTGCTGTTTTTCGGAGAAGCTTTCTTCTTTCCCCAGCCAGCGTGTTTATGGAGATGTTCCTTCATGATCGTGCCGTCTAGCTCCCTCTGGTGATCCCCTCTACGTCCGCCCCCCCCCCACATAGCCCCTCCAATGAGGGAACATTCCAGTTACTGCTCGGCCCACCAGAAGGGTCTCTTTTCCACTTTTCGTTACTCCCTCCTCGCATGGCTTTTTCATCGAGTCTCCTGTGGTTAAGGTCCACCCTGCTCCGAAAAACGTCTTTGCCCTCCCCGCGACTTTCACTTTCTCCCCCTCCAGGGAATTGTCCCCCAGACCCCTTCCTCCTACACAGATGTGTCCCCCTCCGAGGCCCCCCTCAACGCTTAGTAGAGTTCTCCTTTCTATCTACTGTTTCTGGCCCGTTCCTCCAGTCGAGAGGTTATGACTTCCCCCCCATAGGAGTTTTCTTTTTCTGTTGCAGGGGATCTTTCCGCAGTTTTTTTTTTTTCTGGGGTCTCGATTGTTGTTGACTGTGCATGAGAAAGGCCTGCCACCTTTCCCCCCCCCCCTTCTGTTTCGGTTCTTGCGGAAAAAATTTCCTGGAGACCTTTACTTCCCCCCCTCCCTTTTCATCCCAGGGAGATTCTTCCGCTTCTTTTCTCAAGGGCTCCAAGAGTGGCGTAGACGCTCCCCTCGGAGACTGCGTCTGGTGATGTACTTTTTGCGGCTTTCCTTGGTGGTTTTTTCTCTTTCCTTTCCACCATACCTGGTTCAGTTTGCCAATCGCTCCGGGGGCGGAAGAGTTCGTTTTCCCCGATGATCACTATTGTGTCCCTCTTCCCCCTTTGGCATGCCGGGCAGGGGAAGCAAGTCTGGACAACTGGCTATTTGACTCGTGATCTGAAATGCAGAACTCGCTTTCTTTGCCTCTTTCTTGAGCGCTTTCTCTTTCCACTCGTCGAACCTTCACGGTATAGATGGAGACCATGATCGGCTCTTTTTCGATCTGTTTTTTTTTCTGTTGCCCCTATAGACCCCCTGGTCTTGCCCCTTTCAAACTCGCGTTTTTTTTTTCTCGGCTCTTCCTCCGAAAGCCCTTCTTTTCCGTCCCCTTTTTTTTTTTTCATCACTTCCCGAGTCCTTCAGTAGAAAGGTTTTTCTCGGCCCCAACGTTCCTTGACTGCCGGCATGTCTTCAAATCTCTTCGGCTTCCCTTTCTGAAAGTCATACTTTTCGAAGGCGAATACCAATGTCGGCTTCACACCCTTTCTTCAATAGGGTGTTTTTCGGTCCCTCTTCTTTTTTCGGCTAATTATTTCAGTCCTTGGTGCGGTTCTTTAGTCCCCTCTTAAGAGAGATTTTTTTTCGCTTTGGCCTCCGGCTGCGCTAGCCGACTCCTTCACGGCCATTGGACAGTGTGTGTGACCAAATTTCCCTTTTGAGGGAACGGCTTTTTTTTCTGTGTCGGTTGTCCCGTCATCCACAGCGATTGGTACCTCACCTAAGTTCTTCTTTTGCGGACACCTCCCTGTTTATGAGAATAGTGCGTGTAGTAAGGATCGTCCTCCCCTTTGAATCTCCTTTTCCATCACTCCCCCTTTCACCACCCCTCTTTTCGGATATACTCCGTGAATTGACCAGCTCACGAAGGATTAATGGTAACTTTCTAGTTAGGCCCATCCTACGTATACGTCCCAATTTAATAGGCGTTTTTCTCCCCTCCCCTCTGCGTTTGAGGATTAAGAGGAGAATAGTCACTTCCTTTGGAGAAGAAGAAGTTTCCCTCGTGGATCTAAGATGAGAACATCCGACCCCCCTTGACTTAACTCATTTTTATTAACTGCAGGAGGTGCCTTTTTTCCTAGAATACCCCTTTTTACCCCTTTCCTACCTGTATTTACTTCCCTTCAAAGTAGCCTCATAGAAGGGCACCTTCTCCTCTTTTCGGCGTTCTTTTTGAGTGGCAACACATATTCGGAAGTTCCTTCCTCCTACTGACCCGGGCCCGAGTCTGCATCCATTGTGATTTTTTTTCCATTTTTTATTCTTTTTTTCCCTGTCTGATTTAGCTGTTTTCCCCCTTTCCCAATGGAGTTTATGACGGTTTTCGAGCCAGCAGCCCCCGTTCAAGCAACAGCGCCCGTACCCACCCCCTTTTGCATCAGGCCGTTCGAGCGAGAACGTGCGTTCCTCCCCGAAGCAGCTGCCCACTGTCTTTTTTGATCCTCGCTTGCCCCCGCAGTTCTTTTTTTCCCTTTATCCCTAGACGCTCGACCCCCTTCAGAATGTGCTCGTCCACACCTTTCGCGCCCCCTTTTTTGCGGACCTTTCTTTCCTTTTTCTGAGTAGAACTTTCCACCTAAGGATTCAGGCCAGAGTGGCGTCCCACCGTTGTCTTACTCCCGCAAACACTGCCCATTTTTTTCTGGCCTCCCTTGCAGTTCCCGGTGGAAGGTACTTTCCTATTTGTGCTGGAGTTTTCAGATGTCCTACATCGGAAAATCCTTTCTTTTCGTCTTTGCCGCCTTTTGGGGTGATCTTTCACGATGGGTGGCGAAATTTGTGTCCCAGGCGCAAAAACGATTCTCATAGGTGCAATTCGCTATCAGGAAGTTCTCTTACGTCTTGTTTGGTTTTTTCAGGAGCGCCCCGAGCGCCTCCTCGGCGCTATCCCTTAGCATCCTTCGCGACCCTCGGTTCTGTACTGCCATTTCTTCTCTAATGACGTGTAAAGCCAGCTCTCTTCCCCCTGAGTCTTCAAGTTAGGCACCCTCCCCCCATATAAAGAAAATTAGTTTCCTTTTTCTTTAATAGTTGCAAAGAGCCCTTTTCTCCCACCGCCTTTTTTGCGTCCTTCCCCATTGTGTCCCCCCCCCTCGTCTGCAACCCTTTTCCGAGAATAGACCGTTCCCAGATAGGAATAGACCCCCCTCCCTGACCTCTATGCCTATTCGCCCCTTCGACCCCACCTCTGGTCTCTCCCTTTCGCTCTCCCCTATCTTTCAGATGATAAATTGGGTGAGCTTCTCGGGCTCCCTCTTAAGGAGGCCTTTTAAACCATTTGTTTAATCTGATGTTTTCAGTAATCGTTTTATAGACACCCCCCGTATCCCGAAGTTTGCGACTGCAACATCCTCCCCCAGAGATGTGACGGTCATAAGACGTCCTGCCCCTTCCGAACCTCCCCCCTCCTCCCTCTGCTATCTTTTTCTGATTTTTTTGGGCAAGGGGTTATCTTTACGGAGGTGAGATTAAAACCCTCCCGCGGATTACAATCTTAGTCCCCCCGTCTTCGTTCCCTTCCTCTTTCGGTGCGTCGGGTAGATGTGAAGGAGACACCCCACCCTCTCCCCTCTTCTGTCTGTTAACCGCTTTTCTGACCGCTTTGACCATTCTCGGTGTGCTTAGCGGAAGGTGCCCTTATCTTTTCCCCGATTTTTTTTTACTTTTTTCCCCTCTTCAACGACAAGGCAGAGTTGCGTTTTTCTTCTCGTGTTCGGATCATGGCTGTCATTTCCAACCCCCTTCGGCTCCCCTTCTTTTTCCTCCTTTTGCAAAACTCTCGCACACCTTTTACCGGACGTGATCACCTCCTCCCACCTTCTTCTCCCTTTTTTCTCGATACGCTCACGCAGCCCGTCCCAATTTCCCTCTTTTCCGGCCCCCCCTCACCCCTTCTCATTTCCTGTCCTATTATAAGTTGATAAGGCTATTCCTTTCCGTTGTCCCTGAGACTATCTCCTTGAACGTGCCCTTATGGTTTGTTTCGGCCCTAAGGCCCCGAGGCGTTGCTTTAGACTTTTCCTGGCGGCCCCCTTTCGACTTTTCCCCTCTCCCCTTTTCCCGCACCGGCCTTGCCGCTGGTGGACCAGAATTTCCCCTATCGGGGTGAATTGATTGCGAGGATTCGGGGCGCGGGAGCCTCCCTCCCTCCTTTGGTAAAACCTCTTCGGACGGTGATCGTCCGAGAACTTTGCTGGCTAAACTTTTTTTATCCCAGACGTCCCCGAAGTGCTCAAGTCAGAAGATAGACCTCGATTTTCCTTTTCCAGTGCCCACAACGATGTTTCCTGAGTTGTTGAGGGCCTTGGAGTAGATAGATAGGAATTTCTTCCCCAAGCCACCATATTTTTCCTTTCTTCCTTAATTTTCCAAAACCCCTGAGGAGCGGGGGAAAGCTTGGTTAGACCCTGCCCTTTCCTTCTAGTATCTTTCACCTTCTGAACCCTCATGACTGTAATCCGAAAGGGGTCTGGAGCCCATGCTAGGTTGAAGAGTCCCGGATTTGACCCAAGAGTGGCACCCTGGGAAAAACCGGGGTGCTCTGTCAAATTCCTTCCCGTAACGACAAGCCCTGCCTCGGGGTCGAAAAGGCCAAGAACACCCGGCCTGGCCCCCCCGACGGTAAACAACTGGAATTCAGAAGAGGGCGGCAGTCCCAACCTCAGATGTCTAAGAAGTCTTGAAGAGAAGAAGTTTCCTCGGCGTGTGAATCCCTTCTATCTATTCCTACAGAATCCGTTTCGATGACATTCCGAAAAGAATTTCCACTTTCTATCCTCGAGAAGTTTTAGAGTTTAAGTATGGTTCCACGATCCTTTTAAGACTTAGCATTGCGATACTTCCTTCCTCTCATACCTTTTGGACCGAGGCATAAGGCTCGCATCTTCGTTTTTCTCAGGACTCTTCGCCTTCGATAGTTC
>Ga0179593_1515538_pt1 | contig 12254 bp, 11 predicted proteins | sample CZODoug2_1_08_16_FD_185931 | JGI IMG/M metagenome (GOLD analysis project Ga0179593, IMG submission 185931) | Vadose zone soil fungal communities from Angelo Coast Range Reserve, California, USA - CZODoug2_1_08_16fungal (PacBio error correction) | ecosystem: Environmental > Terrestrial > Soil >... | reverse complement strand
TGAGGTGTCCCGTATTTTCCCCCCTCTCTTTTTTCCCACTTTCCCCTTGATCCGCTGCGAGCCGTCAGATTCTGGCTTTCGCCGTTTTTTTGTGCCCGGCTCTCTCCTGGTGGCGGGGTTTGGACGCTTTTCGTCGGAGGGCCCCTATGAATTAGTGGCACAGTGCATCACAGCCTCCCTCTTTCGCTTCCTCAAGATCTTTCTTGATCTTGTGAAAGTCTTTTTCTTTCCCTGACTCCGGTGACCGCGCGCTTTTCTTTAGTTACTCAACGGGGTTCCAAGGAAGACGACGTTCTTCCCGGCATAGCCCGTCCAGCAAGTTTTTTTTTTTTGTATAACTTTTTCCCTCGGGGGGGGCGCACGCCTGAAGCCGGGTAAAAGGAATCCCCTGTCTGTCCTTTTCGTCAAGCACGTCCGGTCGTTGCTCGGCCCGGGTATATTTTTCCGGCTCTGACGCTCCTTATCGTTCACCGGGTCCTCTTTTTGCCACGCTTTGCATCGGACCATCGTAGTTCAAGCTGATTTTCCCCCTGTGAAGGTTTTTAAAATTGATTCTGCGTTCTGTCTTAACTTCCCTGCGTGTGACATTTTCATTTAATAGATTCCTTATAGTGTTGCTCTATCGATATGATGGACTCTGGCCCCCCCCTCTGAGGTTTCCGTAGGCTTTCGTGAACCTCTCGAGTTTGGGAGGGAGGACGGTTTGCGGTGGCTTGATTGATCGGTCTTTTCGGTTTTTAGAGTGATTCTTTTCAGTTTGTTTTTATCTCGGTGAGCAGGGACCCTCTTTTCGGCGTTCAGCAAAATCTCTTCCCGGGCTGCGCCTTTTGACTTTGCCTCGCCGTTTCCCTCTTCCGGTGTCCTTTTCTCAGCCCGGGTTTCCTAAAATCCCTGGAAATTTTTTCCTCTAAATAGCTGCTCCGGTTGCCTCGCGTATCCTCTCGATGTTTGCCCTATCTCCCTTTCATCCCCATTGCGCCTCCCGGCAAAATGCCCCCCGTTTCTCTATTTCCCATTTCAAGGAAAGTTTTTTCTTCCGGTTTCGTTAAAAGGGCTTCTCTCTTTCCTTTGCCTGCCCTGGGAGCAAGGGTTTACCTTTCGAAGGAGTCGGTTTTTTTCAAGCTGTACTTCCGACGATCGCGCGACCTGGACAACCCCGAACCTTTTTTTTCTTTCGTGGCCAGCCCTTTTGCCCCTTCACGACCCCACCGTTTTTGTCCGGCCCACCGGGCCCTGTTTCTTCGTTTGCCTCCCCCCCTTTTTCCGCTGTTCTTTCTTAGTATTGGAAACCATTCTTTTTTTCGATTTCTTACGTTAACTTTCTGTCCTCGCCTTTCTTTGTCTGTCTTTACCCTGACGATGCCGTGGCGGGTGGTTTTTTCTCGTCCTCCTACTCTCAAACGAGGGAGCCCCTTAATTCTCCTTTTTTGTTTCGGTGGTGAAGCGGTACCGTTTTCTTTGTGGTTCTTTTTTTGCGCTTGGTGGTGGACATGCGATCAGATTAGGTTATCGAGAAAGATTTTTTTGTTGGAGAGGTGCAAGGCCTTACAGATGGTCCTTTGATCCTTGTTACTGGCCTTGACGTTAAGGTTCATGGCGCCTTTCTTTTTGGTGGCCCAGGTAAGAATTCCGGCTTTCCGGGCTTCTTCGCGGCTCATAGGGCTCCTTTGTGAGGCAGTCCTCTTTTGATAGCGCTTCGGAGTTTCAAGGTGGTATCCTGCTAATTTAATAGGAGTTCTAGCATTTACTAAAGTTGTTTTACACAGACGGCTCCCCAAGGCGCTTTCTAAGAGTTTGTGGGTGAATTTTTCGTTTTTTTTCGGTTGGCCTGTCCTGCCATCCCGTTTTGTCCAATGATTGTATGGGGGGTTTTTGGGGGGTTTATGCCGAGTCGTTTTCTCAGTTTGGATAAGAAATTTTGCCTTCTTTGATTTTTTTTCCGGGTCTTTTATTTTCCTCTCTCCTCTTCTTCCGAGCGGGTCGGTGGCTTGGGCACCCTTCCTTCAGGGGAAGAGTTTCGGGTTTTCTTACCTTCTTCAGAGTGCGGCGTATTTCTATTCTTTTCCCTAACGTCGCGCGTTTTTTTTGCTCCTTTTGATGAGAGTCTTGCTTATTTTCACGTGAGATATTTTTCCTTTTGTGGTCTTGGAGTTGACTTTCTTGAGTGCGGCTTTGAACGGGCAGCTTTTCTCTTTGAGTTTCTCCTGGATCCTGAAGAAGGAAGAGGTGGACTGCTTTCACCTTCACTCTTTTCATCCCCCTTTTTTTGTTGAGTCTCCGGTGTTTGACTTTGGAATCTTTTGTAGTTTCCCCGTCCTTATCCTGACGGCTGAAGAGAGCACGCGCCCCTCCCCTGTCTTTTTACTTCCGCCAGACTACTAGTTTAAACTTCGTGTCTAACTGAAAACTTGAAAGATAGTCGTTTCCCCTTTGGGTCCTCCCCTCTCATGGAGAAGTCTTGAATCTTCAAGAGCGGTCTTTCTTTGCCTCAACCCCTCCTCCCCTCGTCCATACGGATTTTTTTTCCCCTATTCCCCGCACAGACTGCCAGCTTTGTCTCGTACGCGTTGGTACCCCCTACTTTCGGCAGTTGCTCACCGCGTAGTTTGCCCAGGTCTTCTAAGAATCGAGAACCTTTTTTCTCTATGGACTTCTTTGTCGTATTTTCCTCATAACCCTCCACTGCGACTCTCTGCCTCCCCCCACGCGTGTCTTTTTTTTTTTCTCCTGTAAGGTTCAGACGCATGCTCCCCCCCCTCCCAGTGTGCCGTGGCTTACGGCGAAGATGGAGAGTGTTTCTATTCTTGATTTCCTGCAATTTGCTTCTCCCCCCCAGGCGCGCACAACGTTCGCCTGATTTTTTTATTTTCCCTTAGAGGGTCCTTTTTTTACTTTTTTTCTCCCACCCAGACGTTCCCTCGGCAGGCCAACGTCCAGGGTTTTTCCCTTTCCGGTCCTTTTTTTTTTCCCCTTTCAGCTTTGGTTTTTCTTGACGAAACAGCCCCCCGATTCCGGCCTCGTGCTCTCCCTTTTTCCCCCCCCTCGTTCTCCCACCAAGGTCGCACCGGGACGGCTTGCTCAAGCCTCCCCGGTCTTCCCTTCTGCGGCAACACGTGAGCCCTTCCAAGCTTTTTTTTTCCTCCTTTCTTTCCCTCCCCTCGTTTCAACGGGAGTTTCTTTCTCAAAGCTTTGGTTCCCATCCCTTTCACGGCATCGGTCGTTTTCCCCGACCGTTCAGAGAATCAGTTTTTTTTTATCGGGTTCCGGCGGGACTTCTTCTTTTTTTCATGTCCTAATGATAGATTTCCTAGGAGATTAACAGGGCTTTCTTTCCGAGCATGTGGTCCGGTTGTTTGCAGTTCCTTTTCCTTGGGTGGGGAAGACTTTATTCTTTTCCTTTTTTTGTGGGTCACCTTTTCCCCCCCCTTGACTTTTTTTACTGGTGTCACCTTTTTTTGCGGTCTGAATCTTCGTCCTTTGGACCAACACGCCGGATGATTTTCATTAGCCTCCGTGCCTCCTTTTTTTATCTCTTCCTTAGGGCCAAGCATCGCGAATTGCTCTGCTGCCCTTGGGTATTTTCCGTCGACGCTTTCCCCCCTTCACCTATGACCTTTTTCCACTTTCCTTAGACGCTGAGAAAGACCCGCGACCCCTGTTTTTTCCCCCCCAATTCCGGTTCTGAAAGATGCGCTATTTCCTCCCAATTTAGTAACTCCCCTTGAGACGGCCCACTCTAAAGACCCCTTTTGTTAGTATCCGCCTTTCCTAGGTTCTTCCTTCCTTCCCCCAAGACTAGGAAATATCTTTCTTCAAATCGCTACTCGTCCCGCCCCGGCATTTCGGTTCCCTTCCCCGGCTCTCCCCCCCCCCCTCAAGGAGGGAGGACATTTATTCCCATATTCGGCCGATTAATTTTTCTCTCTCGTCCCCGCCCGGATCCCTCGGCCCCCGACCCCCCATAGAAGGGCACCAACTTTTTCTTTCCAAGATTTGACTGGTAAACGCTAAGGCGTTGACCTTTCTGGTTCCCCCCCTCGTTTCATTTTCATAGCTTGATATACCCCCTCGGTGGAAGTCGCTCTTGCCAGTTCTTTGCATTTCGTGAAGACCCCCCTGCGTCCTTTTTTTCGGTGACCTTCTCAGGCAGGCCCACTCCCCCTCTTTCCTTCCCCCCCCCCTTGAATTAAAATTTAGCTCCCCTTTTTGGTTTTTTCTTTTAGCCCTTACCCGTTTTGATTCTTATATTTTCCTCTAAAAGGATCCACAAAGGAGCGGCCTTCCTTTATATTCCTTCCCCCCAATTGAGCGCATACGTTTTCATCGCCGGACCTCTCTATCCCTCCAGCGCCTTTGAACAGACCTTTTTTAGGGCCCTCCCCTTCAAAGGACCTCTCCCTCCCCCCTTTTCACTTCGCCACATCTCCTGTTCTCCCCCCTGGAATTTTCCCCTTGTTCCGATTTAAGGACGTAGCACCGAAGTTTTAGCTCTTATTTTCGGATCCCCCTCACGTTGCAAGATTCCCCCTCTTTCAGAAACGTTTTTCCCTTCATTCCCCCCCTTTAACTCCCCTCCCTTTCGGGCATATCTTTTATAATGAAGTACGTGGTTTTTTTTTTCATCACTTTTTTCTTTTCGTAAATGGGCCATTCTCGTTTTTTTCCCTGGATCCATTGCGGTTTTTTTTTTTCAGACCTCGCTGAGCATTACGAGTCTCCTTGAAAGAGTCCCCTGGTGTTTTTCATCCCCTTTCCTGTTTTTCCGCTTTTTGATTTTTTTTCCCGAGTTCTTGGAAGGTAGTTGTTTTTTTTTTTTTTACCCCCCCCCCCTTTCCCGTTAAAGTCCCCCTTAAACTTTCTGTCCTCTCAGAGTCCTCCCCTTCGATTTGCGGTGACTTGATCGGATTCCCCCTTCGAGTCTCGGGAGAACTTCTCTGTCACGGGCCTTTTCTCCCCCCGGTTCCCCAGACGAGCCGTTCCCCCCTGGAATGTTATTACTCTCTCACTCCCCCCCTTCTTTTTCTCAGTGAGGAAAAGTGGCGGGAAAGGTTTTTTGCCTTTCCCTTTTTTTTTTTCCCCCCCAGGGCACCCATTTCCCAAATTGTTGTGTCGGCCCTTTTTTCCCTTTATGTCCTTTCGTCAGAATTAAATTTCCTCTTCTCATGCTCGGCGCGTTCACCGGGTTCTGACCTTTTTTCCTCCAAGATTTCCCTTTTGATTGAAGTTTTTTTGTGTCCTTTTTTTTGTGGTTCTCTTGATTTAGAATGTCCGTGTCTGTTGTGTGCATAATAGCGCGGTTCTTTTCTTCCTTTCCTCGGAAGATTTCCCCGAGGACGTCCGATTTTATGAAGTTTGCAATCCCCGGAAGGGGCGGGGTTTCCTTGTTTTTAGGGCTTCATCGGAGGTGGCGGACGAGTTGATTTTGGTTTCTTTTTCCAGTCGCCCTGAGATTGCTGTCGGCTTTCAGCCCCAATCGGAGCCGGTCTCTTTTTTTTCTCTTGGCTTGCAGCCGGTTTCAATCCCGGATCCATAGGTTCTTTTTTGAAGTTTCAATAGATGGGAGATTCTTCTTTCGCGTCCTTGTACTTATGACTCGGAACCTTTTATTTTTTCAAACCCCCCTTTTTGCTCTTAGATACAAGTTGCCCGGCCAGAAGAGTTCTGTTTTTTCTCCTTTACGTTGACTGGAGAACGGGGTTAACTGAGCATTTCCCAACTCCCTTACGGAATCCCTTCCTTCCAGCGGTGGACCCCTTTCGTGTTTGTTTTTTCCCGAAGCCTGTGAAAAACTTCAAGCTCCTTCCCCCCCGGTTTTTTTTTTTCTTTTTCCTTTGTATGGAGGAGGCAATTTCCTTTTGGACTTACTTCTTTCCCCTTCCAAGAGCTACAGTCCCCGCGTTTTCCCTTGCATAAGTGATAGTAGTCTCCTGCCAGGGTAACCCCTTTCTCGGACTTCTTTTTTCAGGCTTTAGTCGAACGAGAAGGCTTCGGGAGGAGGACAAGACAATTCTGCTTTTTTTTTTTTGTCCTTCTCCTTTGTTGAAGAGATTTGAAGGCCCCTTGTTTCTCTTCAGATTTTTTCTTGAGTCCTGGTGGTTCCATGTCCTCTTTTGTTCGAGGTTACCTTGTTGTAGTTGCGGTTCCTTTGGCTCTTTCTCCTGCGAACAGGTAAGGGAGGTCCTAACAATTTTCTTACCCCTCGGAGTACAGTGGGAGGTGTTTTTCTCTTCAATTCCTTTGAGATGACTCCTCCTTTGGCCCGAGCTTCCTGACAGTTTTTCTCCTCTGCAGGGGTGAAGAGATCAGGCCTTCCCTTGTCTTCTAATTTTTCATAGGAAAGCTTTCGTTTTGTCGACCGTCCTGCTTTTCCTTTAAATTAACTTGATCACTCTTCAAAGCGGGGGTTTTTTTCATTAGTTAGTTTTGATGATGATCGCGGAAAGAGAACTTTATTTGATTTTCATCGATTTTTCTAAGACCCTTTTTTTTTTTTTTTTTTTTTGTTTTTCTAAGGAGGTCTCTTCTCATGGCCCCGTGGAGAGTTAATTTTTTTTTTTTTCCCTCGTGCTGTTTTTATTTCTCCGTGTTTGCGTGGGCTGTGGGAAGGTTTCTTTCCTTTATTCTTAAGATGCGTCTTTCAGTATTTTTTGAGACTTTGGTGATGAGCTACACTTTTTCGAATCTTCTTTTTTTATTTTGGTAAGTAGCGCTAGGACTTTTTCCGCTTTTCCTTTGGGAGAGTTGAGGAGTTTCTTTTTTTCTCTCCTTTAGGCTGGAGCTTTCACGAAGATGGAATTTTCTTGCCCTTTTTTTTCCTGTTGGAAAAGAGCTCCCCTTTTCCATATCTGACGGGGTTTTGTGATGTCTAGTTTTAGAGAGGTGCACTGCGGCCCCGGCTTTCTTCCTTATAAAGGAGTCATTTTTGCTTACGCCAAGCTTCCCCCCTTTTCGCTATTAGCCCCCCCCTGCTCTTTTTCGAACATGAAAACGAGCCAGGAGCCGAGTCCCACCCTTTCCTCCACCGGTAAGATCTTTCTTCTCATGCATCGCGCAAAACAGTTCTCCAAGAAGAAGTTTGCCCTTGTCCCAGTCCTCATGCGAGTCAGATGTAACGCCCCTGGAACTCTAGGAACGGAAGATGCCCTTGCCCCCCTTCAGCATCCCTACCCCGACATCTCAGAAGATTTCCGTGACTTCAGAACATCCGTCATTCGTCTCCCCGGGTTTAAAGTTTTCGTTACGAAGAACTCAAGCCTCCGGAGCGGAAATAAAGGAGATGGCCGCTAGCATAGCAAGCCTTTCCATCAAGTGTTCCCCACGACACTCTTAGTTTCTTTTCGTTCTTACGGTTTTTTGTGATTCCCCCCCCATCCCTTGCAGTTGCTATTTGTCTTCTTTGACTATTTCTTTAGAAGGCCCCATTTCCCACTTTGTGAGCGGCGTCACCCATTTTCCTCCCCCGTTTCTTTTTTTAGCTGGAGTTTTCGCGCAGCGCCGCCGCCCTGTTTTCACCCCCGTACCATGTAAACGTTACCTTTAGTCTTCCGGCCGCTTTCATCTTTAAGTTCTATTGTCGGTGCTTCCCTTCCCAAAAGTACGGACTGTTTCTCTTGCCACTCTCTCTGCCTGTAACCACAAGGTCCGCCCTGGGAGGTTGCCCAGACCCCCCTTCCGGATTTCACCACCTTGAAGACCGGCCCCCGCCTTCCCTTCGGCCTTACGCGTTAGCCGGCGCGGCGGCGCCCTCTTTCTTCCACGGCCATCTTCCTTGGTCCCGTTTTTTTTTGAAGGCGGCCGAGCACGGGGCCTACGGAGAACGTTCTGTATCCCTTTAGAAGAGTCGCAGCCCTTGCGTGCCGGCGAAGGAATTTCTTTTTTTCCTTTTTTGCCTTCCCCCGCAACATGCTTTGGATTTTGGCCATCTCCTTCACAGTGTTGAAAGTAGAAAGAACTGATTTTTAACGGTCGTCGCGCCCCCCATTTTCTCTTTTCGGACTTGTAACCCGAAGATTTTCGTCTTTCTCCTCGGATACAGGCATTTTCCTTTTTCCGGACTTTCGGCGCCTCGGACTTTACAGGGTGAACCTGTTAGTAGTGAAGGTGCAGTCCTCTGTTGGAAACCCTTTCCAGAACAGGCATGAAGGGGCTTCAGAGCCAGAGAGGGTCCCCACCACTTTTTCCGTTAATCCCCCCAGGCATTTCTTTATCTGACAACCCTCTGACTTGCCGCAAGTCGATACTCGTACCCCGCCCTCAGGAATCCTGGACTCGGCCGTTTCCCCCTGGCCGCGCCTCAAAACAGCGTTCTCGAACGCTCGGCATCCACCTCCGAGGCAGGTCCAGCCACGTCAGTCCCATGTCGGATGGCATTACGGGTATGCTCTCCTCCCTCCGCCCCTTCTTTTCTATCTACCTCGCGGCCCGCCCGGCTTGATGCCGGACAAAGACGGGCCGCTTTGACAACGACCACCAGCAGAATTTGAACCCCTTTCACCGTCATCCTTTGACTACGATCACTTTTCTTGCTTCCTTTTCACGGTTGAACGAGCCGTGAGAGGGTCATAGCAGGGCAGACCCTCTAAGAGCGAAGATAGCCCTTCTAGGTCCCTCGGTGCACCCTTTCCAAGTCTCCTTGTGCCCTTCGCCGCACGTTGCCGACCACCTGTAGCAGACACCTGGCTAGTCCGGAAAAGGCCGCCCCGGGCCGCTCCACATTTCCACCCACGGCGCGGCGCTCACAAGGTTCGATTGATAACCGGGCGTTGACTAGCTATCGCGGCGCCTCCCCTCCTTTCCCCCCCCTCGTCTGCCGCGGCCAAAGAACCCTTACTTTTAGCCCCTCTGTCAACCACCGTTGCCACCTTCGGCGTTCTCCGGCAACACCCGTGCCCTTCCGCACGTTGCGCGGTTCAGCCCTTGCCTTTTCAGCTCTTGGGATCGTGAAGACGGTGGGCGCCGCAGATTCATCGCAAACTCGCCCCCTCCCCCCCATTACCGGTTCTTTGCATTTATTTTCTGTTGTTGTGAGGAGATTATGCCCATCCCCCCGTTGAGGTGCGGTAATGGGCATTGGTGCATTGGACCCTTGCGGAGAGGCAACAGTCGTCGGATTTCTCCTCTTAGGTACCGCGCCCTTCCCTTCCCCGTTTCTGCAGGCTCGGAGGCGAGGGGTCCGGAGGTTTGACCCTAGCGTGGGGAAGGATGCCGTTCGCCCTCGCCTGTCACGGGAGCGATTAGTCGAGATTTTCCGCTCGTGATGAAAGGCCGGTTTATCGACTTATTCAGCGCTTGGTGAGAAGCGTTAAGTACTTTGCATCCGTCCTGTTAAGCGCAGGGACCTTCCTCAGGTTCGGCAAGCGGATAACTCGGGCGTTAACACCACCCTCATGCTCCTGTTTTAGTGTCACCACGTCACCGGGTTTTCTTCTGCGCTATCCCTTGCTCTTGAAGGCACCTGGATCGATACTTTTACCTTCCTTTCCGTTTTTGCACGTCTGGCATCGGGCCAAGACAGTATTCAAGGTCCGGTTTAGTGTTTTGATTCTGGTTCTTGCAGTATGTTTCGACGGCCGAGGTTTCGTTTGCATCGCGTCCGGGATTTTTCGTGCCGTCTCTCATGACGCGCTTTCCCACGAGGAGGACGCCGTGCCCTGCCCCGTTTTTAGCGTTTCTTTGTTGTCGCTTTACTGCGTGAATCGGTGGAGGAGAGATGTCGCCCGTGTTTTTCTTCGGCCTTCGCGACCAGATCCGTCGAAGACCCAGAGCGGGATTTTGTCCGGGTCGCAAGTCGGCGCGCCTCCTTCTTTACTCCTTGTCAGTAAGTGGTTCCGCGGAAACGCTGTGAGCTTTTTCCTTTTCTGGAGTCCTCTCTTTCATTCAGGTTCAAACGTCCTCCTTTTCCCGACCAATGCACCGGGTCTGCTCTTTTCCGATTCTCCAGGCTTCCGAAAGTTCCGCTCTCCCTTCTTTCCTGGCCTTCCTTCTCGATCAAAGGCTAACGGAGAGGGTGTGGTCCACGTCAGGTATGCCTGATGGGCGTCGCCCCCTTGCGACCCATGCGGGTGTGAGTTAGAAACCAGCTTTCTGCTTCTCCCCCCCCCCCCGGCTTTTGGAGGTGCCCGGACCACCGGACTCTGGCACTAATAGTTAGCTAACGGGGAGGAGGAGATCTTCCCCTTCACGCACCGATACCTTCCCTCCGTCGTTCCCCGTGCCCTCCCTTTCCCGCTCCCCCTGAAGATTGCCGTGGCCGGATTCTCCGGCGAAGGATTAAAAGCTTGATGCCGACCTTTATGGCCGTGCCCAGGTGTGAAGTCGGTTCGGAAAGGGTCGTTTTTTCCTCCTCCTCAAGATGAGACTTGTTGGTTTATTGTCAATTGGGAGCCGTCGGCCGTTGGTGCTGCATTGCCTGCATCAATAGGGCAGCTGCTCGGACTTTGCCCCTCCCGCCCCTGGCCCCTGGAAGTTAAGTGCTGGAGTTTTTTGGTTGGATAGAGGGCTTTTTCTTGCGATATTGTCCCCGTTCTTGGTGAGAGTTCGGGGTGATTCGCGCAGATTCAATTCGCTTTATAAGTCAATAGGAAATCATCTTTCGCTTTTCTTCTCACCTCCTTTTTAGCAATTTTTGAAAAGATTGAAGACCGCCGTTTGACCCTCTTTTTCCCCGAGAGTCCTCGTCCGGACAGACGGTATTTCTGAGTCCTGGATTTTGTATAAGCCTGGTGCCGGGTTTTACTTCCTTTAAGCCCCTTCCGACAGATTGCATGAGTAAGCTGAGGGCGTTTGATGTCCCTTTCAAGGCTTTCTTTTAAGTGGAGGGAGTTATGTGTCTCCCGGATTTGCGGGGAAGGTTCGGTTTCTTTCCTGCACCTGGGCTTTTCTCCCCTAGGGAGAGACTTATCTCTTTTTTCATTCTTTTCCCTTTTCTCTCGTTTTTTAGATTTTTTTCTCTGGAGGAGCTTTTTCTTCTTTTTTCATCTTGATGGAGCGTTGCGCTGATGACTGTTTTGATCCTTTTCCTCCCCTGAGTGAAGAATAGTCTTCCCCGCGCCGCCTCTTTTCTCATCCTTTTTGGTTCTAGTCTCTAGCGTAGCCCTGGTGACGAAAGAGGCCGCCGTTCGGAGCTCCGATCAATGCTTTTGCCTTTCTTTCAATTCTTAAATCTTTTCAAGACCATCTTTCCTATCGTACAACGGAGCAAGGAGTAGACCCCCCCCCCCGAAACTTAGTCGCCTTCCCCCTGGTGGAGAGAACCACATTTTTTCTCCCCTGGCCTTTGGTGCCCCTCTAAAGGCAAATTAGTCCGTTCCTGAACTTCCCTCCCTAGGACAAAAAAAGGGCCCCCCTTGGGTTGTGTTGCTACCGCGAAGATTCCCCCGACCTCAGAGACCTTTCCCCTCTTGCCTCCCAGATTGATTCCACCCCAAAGAAAGCAGGAAAAATGGAGTCTCGCTAGCAGTAAGGATTTTAAACCAGGAGAGGAAGCTCTTTTCATCAGTTTTTTTCCCCATTCCAATCAGAGGCCCTCCAACCCCTCCCGTTTTTTTGACGAAGGTCTAACTTTGATCAGCCCATTGACAGTGACCCCGGAAAGCGTCTTTTCCTGCTGTTTTTTTTTAGAACCAATTGAAGAGGAGGCGCGCGATCACCCCCTTTGAGCCCCGTAAGAATGAGTCTGGCATGGAGGGCTTTTTCCTTTTTACGCGAGAAGGTAACCGGTAGCCCCCCTCCACCTTTCATCCCGTTTTTTTACAGTCGCAGCCATGTTTTTGGTGCGAGCATAAAGCCAGTTTGGTAAGGCTTGCCTCAAAGCCCACCTTCTATAGATGGTTTCCCAACCTGACTCCTTTCCCCAATAATGGGACGTCTGCGAGCAAAAGACCCGTCACAGTTGCCGGGCACGTTCCCCTGAGAGCCTCCGCACGCGTCCCGCAGAGGTAGGTAATAACGCGTGGACCTGCGATTACGAAAGGTTCCCCAACTCGGTTCCACGGCCTCGTCCGTTTGGTACCCCTACCCCACGACCAGGATGGCCGCAGTCCTGGCCGACGGCGGGATATCTTCTTCCCGGTAAGCAGAATCTCTCTGCTACGGCGATCCCGGCCTCGGAAAAGGGACAGGTGTCTGTTTCACCTAATATTCAGGGGGTGGGGAAGATCCTTTTTGCACTTTTCGGTCGACCCAAGAACACCAGTGCAGTTTGCAATCCAGAGCCCATCCTCTTCCCCACAGCGTACTTGTCCACACAAGCTGAA
>Ga0179593_1723520_pt1 | contig 12255 bp, 18 predicted proteins | sample CZODoug2_1_08_16_FD_185931 | JGI IMG/M metagenome (GOLD analysis project Ga0179593, IMG submission 185931) | Vadose zone soil fungal communities from Angelo Coast Range Reserve, California, USA - CZODoug2_1_08_16fungal (PacBio error correction) | ecosystem: Environmental > Terrestrial > Soil >... | reverse complement strand
CAAGGACCCAGCACGAAATTGTTCAGGGTTGGGTAAGTTGGGATTCGAACCCCTTCGAGTCTAGCTCACCGTCCAGGGATCGCGTTCTGTTTTGGCGCTCTCTTGCGAGATTTCTCCCCAAAGTTTTTTTTGTTTCTGCATTTTGAGATACGCATGTGTGTAGTCGGCTGCTACTCAAGCGAAATCAGGGCCCCAGCGGTTCCGTCCGTGCTGCCTTTCCGCCTGTCATGGCCCTTCGTCTCCTTATTTCTCTGTCCTCCCCCACGAAAGAGACTTAAACCCACCCAGCGCGGCTTCAAATGGACTGATTTTGATTCTTTCCCCCAACCCGACCTTACCAGTTAGGTTTTTCTCCCTCGAAGGCGGTCCCGGTTCCCCCCCCTCCTGCTTTTCCCGTGTCCCTCCCCTCCCCCCACCCGGACCCCAAAAAGCTGTTGTGCATCCCCTTCCAGTTTTGCCCGCCAGCAAGCCCCCGGTTCATGTCCGCCGACCTACCTCACCACCGCACAGAAATTCATTTTTCTTGAAGTTTTTGGACAGTTTGGCTCCTGCACCTCCTTTCCTGAGCCAGTTTGAAATTTCACGCCTTTGCCACGTTTTCATGCGGAGTCGAACCCAAGCTGGTTGACATCGGCCCTTCCCCCCCTTTTTATCAGACTCACGCTGTTACGAATATTGCTTTTCCTTTTTTTCCATCTTTTTTCCCCTCCCGGCAAATGAGGCGGCTTCCCTAAGCCCCCAGACCACCTTCGGAGGAAACCCTTTTTCTAAGTGCGAAGAAACTTTCTCCCTCCCTTGTGCCCCCCATCTTCCCCCTTCCCTGAACATTCGCGTTGACCCCCCGCCGTGTTGGTTTCAGGGAAAAACCGGTCGTCCCAACGATCGTTTTATTTTTTTTCCGACTTTTGTAAGCTCTTTTCCTTTTTGGACTTTCCCTCTTTTTTTCAGGAGGTAGAAGATTCTGTTTTTTTAATTTCCTCCGATACCCGCCTTCCTTTTTCCTTTTACCCGGGCGCACGGTAATGATTGAGTGTTTCCCCTAGTTGCTCATTAGCGTATCTTTTCCCCATTTTGTTCCCTGCGACATAGTTAACTACTCCTTTCACCTCCTTTTTTTTCTCTCTCTGGTGGCATGAACGGCAAGGACAAAGGTGTTCACCCCCCCCCAACGATTTGGGAAGGTTTTTCTTGACCCCCCCCATGGTTTTCTGAGGGGGAGCTTCTTTGTCTCTTCCCCCTTACTTTCCACCCCCACGGTTTTTCGGACGAGATTGATCCAGGATGGGGCTATATCTCCATTTTTGGATTTCCCTGGCATCACTTTCACGTGCCCCATACCCTATGGAATTAATTGCCCGAATTTTTGGAAGTCGCTACATTACATTTCCCGCCTTTTCTGTCGCTCCATAGAAAAACTGACCTTCTATACACACGACACACCAAGATCCGGTTGCCCTGTCTGTTCATTCTTCACGAATGTTTACCAACACTTTTTTCAACCGCTTCTTTTTCAACTCCGTTTGTGTTCATGGACCTGGATCTTTTTGGGTGACACACTATGTGACCCCCTTCACCGCCTTGTTTCCCTTTTCTTGCGTCCCTCAAGAGGGTGGTATATTTCCTTCTCGTTATCCGTTCTTTGGCACGTCAGATGATGATGGTTCTCCCCCCCCCCCATTTCTGTAATCTTTTTTCCTTTCTTACAATAAGTCTTTTCATTCACCACTTTGGGCATTGGCCGATATCTCATAGGCATGTAATCTAACCCACGGGTTTGGGGCGTTGTACTTCAACCTTCCTTTCACTTAACCATGTAGCGGAGGAATCAGCCCATCCTGGTTGTGGTCGGCTTCCTTGGGGTGTTTTTTGTCCCCCTAGTATAGGTTTACAGGTTATGACTGGCGTTACCGTCTCTTTTTCCCTTTTTGCCAACATCTTTTCTTTTGGGCGCAATTTCACCAGCCGCCCTGGATGTTCTTGATCCCTGTGTTTACTGAAGTCCTTCGGTTTTTTCCCTCGATCTTTCTTCTTGGAAAGACTTTTCGATATGGTAGGTTTTATTACGTCGTTTCGTTCTACCATCTGATCTCGTTTACGCGGATTGAAGAGCCTTTAAGCTTTTCCTCCCTTATTTTTTTTTTCTGGTTGGAGTTCGGGGTTCCGCGACTTTCCGCCCTGGGAGCCTCTCTTTGGGTATAATATTTTTGCCCCCGAGTCCTTTTTTTCGTTTCGCAGAAACTGCACCCGGCTCTCCTTTGAAGTTTCCCTTCTAGCATTTTGTTTATCCACCTCAAAAACCGCCCGCACTTTTCACCTTAGATTCCTTACTCTTTCCTCCTCCTAATTTTTTCTTTCGTGTGTCTTTCTTTGGGCAGAAAGCGTCCCCCTCCGCGGGTTTTGTTCTGAAATTTACTGATCCCCTTGCGCCCCGTTCCCAGGCATAGCAGGTAGGTACTCTTCTCTTTTTTCGGCCAGTCAACACTTGGATTGACCCCAGATTTATGAGCGGGGCTTGGCAGTGGACCTGCCAGTCGTCTGAGGGAGCGACTTTCTGACCAGAGCAGGGGGTTTCCCTTCGTTAGTCGTTTGATTTTTTTCAATGACCCCCCCGTCTCCCCCCCCCCTCTCTTCACGACAAAGGCAGGACTAAAGAACCGACTCCCCGCACACGGATGCGGGAGCGTCTCATTCTGTGTCGGAAGTCCCTTCGGAACCCAGTATAATCCCCCCTTTCGCCGTGAAACAGCAACCGCTGTCCGAATGCCGTTTTGTGTGCCAACTTGAACAAGCTGTGGTTTTGTCAGCACCCCTCCTCCTGGGAGACTCCCCCCCGCAGCACCGGTCATGCAGATATGATCCTCCCCCCCCATGCCTTCCCGCCAAGAGAATTTTCGATCCTTTTTCTTGATCCGGACAATTTTTCCTCTCCTCACATTTTTTTTTTTTTTTTTTCACTCCCCCCCTTGGCACGTTATGAATCATGGCTTGGCGAGGAGGAAGAGCCTGAACCCGCCCCAATCGTCCCTAATTTCTTCAAGCCAGACTTTATCCCAATTGCGACTTTCTCATGGTGCTAACAATTTCATCGCTCGGCCTTCTTCCCGGTAGAAGTCGAGCACCCCCCCCCCAGGCAATTTCCCCCCCCCCCGAATTCCTTCAGACTTCGAACCCCGGTGTGTTTTCCCCCCACCCTGACCAACATCTTTCCCTTTTTCCCCCTTCTTTTCCACCCCTCGTTGGTGAAGAGTGACCCTTTTCGATTTTGCCTGCACCAGCCGAGCTTTTGAGCCTTCCTTGCTCAGATCCTGGGAATGACGATGTCTCGCGGGTCAGCAAGGAAGATTTTATCCCCGCGGCCCGTAATTGATGGATTTTTCCACTCATTTTTTTTCTGCATTTTTTGCTTGCCGATTTGTTCCTTATCTGGATCCCCCCCCTTTTCATCGTTACCCTGTTCCCCCTCACCAGGGGGAATATTTGAGGGGACCTTCTTTTACAACAGTTTTGTGGTTTCCAAACTAACACTCGGGACTTTTGTCTCCCCTTCCCAAAGGGGTTCCTGCCGTATTCTGGGGTTGGCCTCACCCCCCCCCATTCTATGATGGCGTTCGACTATTTTGCTGGCAGCGGCAACTTGAGTGCTTTTGGACTTTGGTCATTAAACACCCCCAGCCTTTTCCACTATACTTGATATAGTGCTACCCTGCCTCTTCTCCTGGACCACGGTCCTCCTACTCCTCTGCCTTAATCTCCTTTCCCTCCCCCCTGTGAAACCCTCTTCCCCGTCATTTTTTTTCTGCTGGCTATGAATTCCTTTTTTTTTGTTTACCTTATAAACAACGGATTTTTTTTTGTTCCCAACTACCCCCCAACCCCTTCCTTGGGGAGAAACCCGTCCTTACATCTCGTCCTGCCTGTATTTTTTTCGGAGGTTTTTTTTCTTGTCTGATTTACTCCTTTCCCAGACTCTTTCCGGTGGGCCGTTTTCCCTTATTTCTGCCCCCCATGGAGATATGTTTCCTGTAGTTTTCTGGCTGCAATCCACTGTTTCACGCTGTTTTTTTTTTCGGTTTCTCTTTCAATGTCATCTGCACATTCATGTCATAATCCCTTTCCCCCCGGTTTGTTTTCCTTTAACGTTTTTTCTATTAAACCCTTTTTCCCGACCCCCTCCGCTTCAATTATTAAATGCCTTTTTGTCTTCCCTTGCTTTCTTTTGGTTGTCTCGTCCGGCCTTCCTGGGTTTGATGGCTGTTTTTTACAAGCTGTTGACTTAGTGCACCCCCAAACAGGCTTTTTCTTTTGTTTGGGGGCGTCCTTTTTTCACACAACGGGGTGCGTGCTGTCGTGGAGCACCCTTCCCTCGCTGGTCACTGATACTATGGTTTTCCCGAATATCCCCTTTTCTTTTTTTATCCCCTGAGAGTTTGGGGCTCGTTCATGGTGCTTTTTTCGTTGTTCTTACTTCCTTTCTTCCATTTCGGTCTCCCGTGAGGGCATTCTCTGGCGTACGACAGCCACACTGAATACCCCCACTTCTTTTCTTGTTGCTATTGATTTTTTTAGAGGATCACCATCCTTGTTTTCCTTGCCTGGCATTTTATTTTTTTTTTTTTCACTTTTTTTTTCCCATTCGTTTTTTTTTTCCTCCCGTCAGGCTTTACCCCTGTCCCAGGACTCAGTCGGACCTGTCCCCTGAATTTCTCCCCTTCACCACGCTTCAAATCGCTTTCCACCCCCTTTCCCCTCCTCCGTGGTTGTTGCTTCTCCTTTTATTTTTTCAACCATGTTTTTTCTCCATTAAAGCTTCTTGTTGTGAGTGTCGTCAATTCGAGGTTTTTGACTGATGTCAGGGTTGCGCCTGAGATCTCTTGCCTCCTGGAATGTGTTCTTTTTTGTGCTCTCTCTGACAGTTCTCCCCCCGCACAGTTGTGAGATTCTCACTCTTACCAGTAAGCCATGGCACCAGTTAGGGACGCTCGTCTTTGCATTCCTTCCTTTCCTTCCCCGTACGGTCCAGTCGCCTCGTGACCTTTCTACAAAATTGACCAGACGCAACCCGACCCTCGGATCGATTCCCTTTTGACCGCAGGCCTTCGGAAACCCCCCCCTCTTTTGTCCTTGTGGCTCTCCCTAAAAGCAACTTCCCCCGGATGTTTATGTTTTGTTTATTTCCCCCCCCAGTAAAAAAGCCCCCCTGTTCTGTCGCCGCGGGCTGCCCCGCAGCAGCCCCCCCGCGGGTCTGTCCTCATTTTTTTTTCCACACTGTGACATGTTTCCCATCTTTTTTCGGGATTGAAAGCGGATGACCCTTCCGCCCCCATAGCAGAAAAATTTTAAGTGAAGTGGGCCACGGCGAATGATCCTTCTTTCGATGGCCTGTGTGGGACCCTATTTCTCACTCCCTCCCCCTGACCCCCATCGTGAAAGGAAGTGATTTCTCACTTCCCCAAAAGGCAGATAGCCGTGTCCCGCCTTTTTTTTTTCGTTTTCCCAAAGTTTTGTTTCTAACCTCCCCCCCCTATCCCCACCTCGGCCCCTCACTTGTGTCAGCCTTCCCTCGCCTCCGGGTTCCACGGCCACCCCTCAGGCCCTCGTTGTAACCCGTCCCTCGTTTTGGAAGTCTTTGAAACCTTGCTTCCCCTCCCCCTTTCTCCTGACTCCTCTCAGTTGACTTGCTTCTTCCTTCTTCTTCCTCTCCCCCCCTTTAATTTTACGATGAGGGTTCGCGCGTTAAGCTTCGGCCATTGAGTGTTTGTAGTCCTTTTTACGTGTGTCACTGTATTTTTCTTCTGATGGTTGTTCCCGCAGTGATGTCCTCCCCCCCCTTTTTTTGCCCGATCGTGATATCTGGATCGCCCAGTGGGTTAAATTAGCTGACGCCGACGGGGTCATCGGTGGCGAGCGGTGTAAACGGCTCCCCCGTTGCGCCCCCCCCTCCCCACCCCCACGAGGGATTTTGGCCTCCCTTGGTGGCGCCTTCCGGGCTTCCGTGTACCCTTCCCCCGGAAGTTTTTTTTTCTGGTTCGACCTCTTTGGGGCTCAGATACCGGGGTTTAGGTCCCATTTATGCGGCTCCCAAATCTGACCCCACCAACAACCCTTTCCCACATCTACATTGGCCCTTCGCCAAAATTTTCCATTGCCGATTCTTTGTTTTCAACTTATCGCATTCCAACCCCCTACCTTTGATTTTTTCTCCATCACGTGCACCTTCTTGTTTCCTGTCCTTCGATCGTCGTTGACCGGGTTTTTTCACTTCCACCCCCCCCCACGTCGGTTTTTTGCAACTGTCTGTCTTGTCTTTTCCCCCTTTTTCTGGTACTCGTTTCCCCCCCACGGCTTCTACATTCGTACTGGTTGGGGTTCCGAGTTTCATCTACCCTTGTCTACGGTGTGACCATCGCTTTCTGTCTTTTCTTTCCCTTGCCACACCAATGGCGACTTGCACCTTTGCCTTTTGTCTGCATAATATCCCGATTTGTTTTTTTTTCTTCCGTTGCTTGTTTTTCCCCTGCCATTATGCCCGTCCAGAAGCATGATCCTCTTCCCCACGGTTTTCGACCCTTTCAAACTGGTCTTCGTATTTTTCCTTTCCCCGCATCCCCGACTCTTCAACTTCCATGATCTTTGTGGTTCGGTCGGATTTTACCTTTAGTCCTTTGTTCTCACAGTGTTGATTGGGTGCTTTCCCTGCTTCCCCCCCCCGCAGGGTTCTTTTTCTCCACAAAAGATTATGGTGCCTTCCCTTTACCAACGTGATTCACTGAGCTTCTGTGTTACGGATTCGTTCATCCCCCTTCCCTTTGTCCGCGGGGGGCTGTCGTTTTTCATTCCTGCGTCGGCTTTGGCTGAAGCCCCGGTGGTTTTTGTCCTGGGTTTTCTACCTCTGCTTTTAGTTGTGGCCTACCCTCGTCGTGTTCTCTCTTTTCCTTTGACGGCGTATTTTTTTTTTTTTTTTGTGGCCCCCACTTACCCGGCTCCTGGTACACGGCTTCTGTTTAGGGGGAGTCCTTGCAAGCGTTCCCCCCATCCGGTGTCCAGACGCCTTCCAAGCTCTTTGTTACTCCATTTGCCCCTTCCGTGAGTCCTCCCTGAGATCCCTGGGCCGGTTCTCGTCTCTTTTCTTTTCCCCTACCCCCAGCCCCTTTGCCCTTTTTTCGCTGTTCTTGCCCCACCTTTCGTTCCTTCGTTGTTTTTTGTGAGTCCGTCTTGCCCCGAACAAAACATTTTTGTTCGTGCGGGGGGGGGGTTTGTTTCTTTCCGACCCCTCGAGACCATGCGTTACCGTCCATTGTTTCCCGCCGGTTGTTTCTTCTTTCCCTCTAGTGGCCTTGAGGACCCCCCCAGATATGGTATTTCTCCCAGTCTTTGCACGCGCCCGAAATCATTTTTTTTGACCTTTACCAGTAGTTGCGGGACTCTATTGCTTTGCTACTCTTTTCTTCCCCTCTCTGATCCCTGATGCTCTCCTTCACGTTTGAAGCCCCCTTCGTATCCTTCCAGCTCCCATTCACGTTCCAAGACGCTATTTTTAAACTTTTTCAACACAGTTAGTTAAGGTATACTCCCGCCTCCCCTTCGCCTCCCCCCCCCCTGCACAGAGAGATGCTTTTTTTTTTGCCCTTCCCCCCTTGGAACCCTCTTTTTTTTTCTACCGACCTCCGCCGAGGGAAAACCCCCGGTCATTCCGCCCCTGCCTGAAGGTCCCCCTTTGTCAATCCTTTCCCGGAGTAATGCGTCTTTTGAACTGCATTGCCTGCCTCCCCCTACATTTTGCAGCCAGTTTTGAAATTCATTTTTTTTTTTTTTTTTGTGGTTCAACGGCGTTTCTCCTTTGTGCTATTTCTCGACGGTTCCTTTGCCCGCGCCCCCATCGCCCCCCATTTATCATTCCAAGGACGGTAGTACAATATGGCTCTCCCTTTTTTTCCCTTACAATCCTCGACTCTCCCTCCCCTCTCGGTCCCCTTTTCGACAGTCGCTTTTCACCACCGCGGGATTCCCCCCCCCCCCCCCTCTGCAGGGCCCGAACTGTTGTAGGGTAATTTCGTGTGTCCCCCTTTCCTCCTTCAGTTTTTTCATCCCATCCATCCCTTCCACCACGTTTTTCCCCTCTTTTTTTTTTTCATCCTTCCACCGTTCTTTTTTCCCGATCGCCGCAGCATGCCGAGCGGTTCGAGGCTTTTTTCCGCTCACTATCAAGGAGGGTCGAGCGAGCGCGGTTTCCCTATTCCCTGATTTCCTTCTTCCATCCTCATTAAACGGGTGCTCTTTATATTTCTTGTTTGTCCCCCCCCTCCTTTTATGCCCACATCAGCGTGCATTGGGGTATTTTTGACGTTAAGCTTTCGACGTACATTTGGGGACCCCTTTTGAGTCTCATTTAAGCGTCAGGTGAAATCATCTTCCTTGTTGCCCACCTTCCCCCCAACCACACAAGAGGTTTTCGTTTGGCTGAAAGTTTCCATTTCGCCTCCTTGAAGTTTCCCCACCTACCCCCCCGGATTTGTCCCCCCTCTGGAGATCCAGATAGCCTGCACTCGGGCACGTTTTTTGCTTCTGGCAGGTCCCATTTTTCCCCCTCCTTTAACCTTTTTTCCCCCAAGATCCGGTGAGAAAGGGTCTTGTGTGTTCCCTTGCTTTTTTCTGCTGTTTTTCCCCCGATTATAGTCACATACACCCTTATCGTCTCCCCCTTTCCCCCGATCCTCCCCGGAAACGCGACTTGGTTTTTTTCGTCTCGTTACCTTACGTTTTCTCATTCTTTCCAAAGGTTGGCACCGTCCTGGGCTTTGCTGGTGAATCCCATGCTCTTTGTTTCTTTTGTTTTGGAGTTTTTTTTTGCCCCCCCCCCGTTTCGGTTCCTTCTCGGTTTAATGCTGCTTTAGGGGGTTTTCACCTGGGGGTCTTATTGAAGTTCTAGGTACCCCGTTTCCTGCTCTCTTTCCTTTTTTTCGCACCACCATGGCGCCTTTTCTGCATATTGTCGTATGGTTCTGCTTCAATTTCTTAAACTTTTTTTTGGTGTTTCCCCTTTTTAGTTTTCCCCCCAATTCTCTGGCACACAGCCCCCCGATCTTCACCCCTTCGTGCCAAGGATTTTGAACTTTTCAAATTTTCCCACCTGTTTCTTTGCGGTGCACGCCTTTCCAACTCCGAAACATTCCTTTCTGTTTCTAATGGGACCCTTCTTCCCCTCGTCGGACATGTTCACCTTTTTGTCTGACTTTTTTTCCCCTCGTTCCTTCGTTGTGAACCAACACATTGTCCCTGTGCTTTCCTTTTCCCCCCACCTTTTCATACGGGAGCTTTTTTGCTTTTTTTTTTCTGGTTTTGCAGTATCCTACCTGGTCTTCCATCCCTTTTTCACTTATCTGCTTTGTTTCCATCCCCGTTTCGTCTTTTTTCTTCGATTTCTTTTCTTTTTCCCTCCCATCGTCTTCGAGAGGAATGTCCCCGTGCTTTTCCAGAACTCCTGATAGGACCTTTTCCTGTCCTTTTTTTTCGATCTTTCGTGCGCTCTTCTTTCCTACATCCTTTTTTCCTTCTGCCCCCCCCCCCCCCTTTGCCCAGGATCGAGATTTCTGGGGCTCCTCTATTTTCTTTTTTCGGAGAGGCCCTTCTTAACATTCTCCCTTGGGCTTTCTCCCGATTTCCTTTTTTTTTACTCCCCCCCTCCCGCATTCAACTTTTAGATGTTATTGCTCTCCTCTCGTTGTTGTGTTCTGACACTATGGCAAAACCCCCTCCCTCAACCTTTGCTTGGTGAGTTTGTCCCCTCTATTGAGAATCCCAGGTTTTTTTTTTTATTTCTATTTCTTCCAAGTCTTTTTTTCTTCGCTTTCTTGAGTTCTTGAGCTGATCTGCAGTTCTCATTCCCGTTCACGTTTTTTCGAGGAGCATTTTACCTTCCCCCCCCCTTTTTTTTTTTTCCCACCCGAAGAAGCCTTTTTTCCTTTCCGTTTTTCTCTGCTAAGTTTTTCCAAGCCGTCTTAATTTTGCCTCGTATTTTTGTGGACCCCCCAACGTTGTAGAGTTTTTTGTCACCCAACTCCCTTCTCCCCCCCCCTAACCTCCCTCCCCTTTGGAACGCTCTTTCCCAAGGCCGATTGATTTTTTTTTTTTTTTGTCTCTTTCGTGCACCAACTAGGTATTACCTTCTTTTTATTGTATTTTTTCTGCGACCAGCACCCCTCTTTCTCCCCCTTGGTCCCAGTGCTCACAGGAACCCAGCTTTTCCCTCACCGAAGTACTGCTTTGCGGTTTCATCCCCCCCCAGCCCCCTTTTTTTCTGCCCTCCGACTGTACGTCCGTCTCACCAATTAAACTTCCCCCTCCCATTCTCTTTTTCTGTAGTTGAGAAGAGGATTGTTTCTTCCATCCTTTTTTCAAGATTTTGACAACCCTTTCCCCCCCTCTTTTGCACCTGCTTTCTTTTTTTAATTATGCGCGATTTTCCGCCCTTTCTTTGACATCGCCTTTCCATTTTCCCCCTTCCCTTTATGCATCAGAACGCTGTTAGACCAATATGCAGGATCTCTTTTTTTTCCCTCATTCGAGGCCGACCCCTGACCTCTTTTCCTTCCCGTGACCTCGGAAGAAAACCCCTTTTTCCTTTCTTTCAGGACTTTTAGATTGACCTCCGGTTTTTCCCAGCAAGCTCAGTTTTCCTTACCATCAAGATTTGTTGACCACCCTTCCCCTTTTGAACACGTTTTAAACCAGGCCTAACTCCCATACATAATTTGCTCTGTTGAAGTCCTTTTTTTAAGGTGGGATCTATTACGTTTCTTTAGTTGGAGATTGTACTGAATTGACCTTCTCGCCTTCCAAGTTTTAATCTTTTTTCGTTCAAGTTTGTTTTTTTTTTTTTGTTCTCACCTGCCCCTCTCCCGCGAGCTTCTCCGTTATATCTTGTGTATTTCGCCCAGGATTACCTCTTTTCGACAACCCCCGTTTCCTTCTGTGATCATTTTCTTGGCGGGTCTTTTGCAGCACCCTTTGTTGACAATTCCCGGGGTAGTTTTTGACTTCAAATACAACGTTCTTTTTCTTAACCCCCTCTTTTACGCCCCTCTTTTTCCCCCCCCCGGATTGGGCGTCGACTATCCTCTGGTTGATTCCTATACTCACGGCCGCTGGACCCGTTTTCTCCGTTGTATTTTTACAATTTTTCAGTGTACACCCCATTCCTCAAGATTTACAGTGCTGGTTTTCTTTGCTCTAAACAATTTTTGCTTAATTTTAGATCTTCTTATTTATCCCTTTTGCTCTCCCTCCTAACTGTTTAGACTTTCCCCCTTTTTCCCTTATCAATTTAAAGGGTAGGCTTTCCTCCACCGCGTTGGTTTATTCACCCAAACCTCTGGTTTGTTCTTGTGACACCTCCGAATTTCATTTTCAACCCCTTGGGTTTTGAAACCCCTTCGGTCTACATCCTTCGTCCTCAATGTTTTTTTCCTTTGGTTTTACTAGTTCTCGACTTTATATTGGGTGACCCCCGTAATATTTCCCACTATTTTTCTGTATCCAATGGGTGAGATTCCCATTTCTCCTTTTTTCTCTGTTTTGAATATTCAAGATTGGGTTTTTTTGATTCGTCAACAGGTCTTGGTCCATCCAACCATCCATGCCCCTAGTGTCCCGTGTTCCCCCTTGTCCTTGTATTTTCAATTTTCTTTCTTCCCACCTTATGTTTTCTGGAAGAAAATTAAGTCTCAAAAAAAGGCCCCTTCTCTGGCGGTCCTTTTTGATCCCCCTTTTCTTTCGTTCATAGGTTACCCGGGATACGGTTTCTTTCTCCTTCCGCGGGAATTCTTCTGAACCCCCCCCCAGTCTTTCTGTGTTTTTTGAGTCCAATTCCCCCTTTCTTTTTCATAGGCGCTTGTTTTTTATTCCATTCAGCTTGTATACCTATTTTTTTTTCCGATCTGGTTTCAGAATGGACTCCTGTTTGTGTCACAGCCGCTTTTGGTGTTTTTGTCGTTTCCCCCCTGGTCTTCCCTTTTCCTCCTTTCCCTTTGCATGTACGGTCATTTTCCTTTACGATTCCCGATGGTACCCCTTTCTTGTTTTTTTTTTTTTTTTTTTTTGTTCGTGATCATCCATTTTGTTTCTGCCCTTCCTTCTTCTGCCTCTTTTTATATTTCCCCTGAAGTGGACTGCGCCGGAAATGCACCCTTCCTCCCGGGGGACGTTTGTTTTTCAGCTCTTCCTTGTTTTTTTCCCTTTTTCCAACCCCCCCCCCTTGGC
>Ga0179593_1628360_pt1 | contig 12255 bp, 10 predicted proteins | sample CZODoug2_1_08_16_FD_185931 | JGI IMG/M metagenome (GOLD analysis project Ga0179593, IMG submission 185931) | Vadose zone soil fungal communities from Angelo Coast Range Reserve, California, USA - CZODoug2_1_08_16fungal (PacBio error correction) | ecosystem: Environmental > Terrestrial > Soil >... | reverse complement strand
TGCTCGCTTCATCCCTTTTCCTTCTCACAAACGTTTTTTCTGGTTGTTGCTTCTTTTGACACTTTCCTCTTTCGCAGCTCAGTTCAAAAACGGGAGGATCCCGCGCGAAACCGGACAAACAAACTGGAAGCCGCTGCTTCAGGGAAGGCCCTCTCCCCCCCTTCCACTAAATTTTCCCGGTGCACCCCCTTTCCTAGCTCATATAGGCTGAGGTCCAGAAATTCAGCGCCTGGTTTGACTTTTTAAACTCGCCGGCTCGATTTCTCTTATTTAGCGCCCTCGCTAGCTGACCGGCTCTTTTGCAGCCCAGTGAATTTCAAAAACGCCTCTCTTTACAAGAAGTCTCCCTCCCTCGGCGTTTCTGTTTTCATCCCCCCCCCTCACTTCTTTGAATAAACCTGGGAAATGCGCATTTTTATTCCCCTTTCTAAATGGAAGGTTGGCAAACTACAGTCAGGTTTATTTTTTTTCGGCAGCTGTCTAGCCCCAGGCGGCCATCGCTTCGGCCCTTTAGTATCACCCTCCTTCTTAAATGCGATTTCTGTTTTTAAAGGTGCAAAGGGACCAGGCGCGCCGACGGGCCCTCCCCCCCTCTGCTTCTCGAGCCCCCCCTCGACATTGGTTCGTTTCTAATTCTCGCCCTTTTTCCCCTTTCAACAAATCCCCTTCAAGCCCCAGGGTCTCCCTCGCAGGCCAATTTCATTCGCGCAGATTTTCGGTACTTCATAACGTTTCCCCGTTTTTTTTTTCCGCCACTTGCCTCCCTTCGTTTATTAGCGTCTCCCGCGCCACCGAGCCCTCCGCTGAGGAAGTGCAGCAGCAAAGATGTGCCCTTCCTTCCATCAGGATCCCCTTTTTTTCCTTCTGGAAAACTCACCTTTCACTGTCGACGAAAGTGCCGTTGACTATTCCCTGACTAACCCCTATTTTTACTTCCGTGCGCCTCCACCCACAGTTTTTTCAAGGCGAGGCTGTCCCTTCTGTCTTAAGCAACTTTTATACCCCTGAACCCCCCTTATTTTTTGTGGGCCCTCTCGGTCCGCATTCGTTCCTGCTTAAACCCCCTCAAGCAGGCTCCCCTTTCTTACTCGCATTTTCACCCCCTTCATCGTTCCCCTTCAATCGCTTGCATCGATTCAAAAACCCGAACCACCCTTTCCCGGACATTCTCCCAGAGCTTTCCGCGACGAACCCCCCCCTGGCTTTTCCGCGCCCTTACCTATTTTGTCTACACTAAAGCCACGGTGCGTATCGATTAGCCCCCGCCTACGTGTAAAGGCCCTCCCCCCTTTCATGACGGCTTGCGCATTCCGCTGATTCATCATGGTGCCCTTCAAAGGAGTGCCCCCATGTGAACTGCTCCACAAGGTTCCCCCCTCTTTCATATCGCTCCCCCCCATGCTTTGCTTTTCGTTCATTGCCCTGGCAGTCTTTTTGGCTCTTGCTGCCTTTCAAGAAAGAAAATGAAAGGTCTTCCGGAAAGTTTACGTCGTGCCGCACTACTGCAAAAAATTTCTTCCCTTCAATCGTCAACCCTTTCCCCCGCTGGCAGCTTCCGTCTTTCAAATACAGTTTTTTCCCTCCCCTAAAATATTTTGTCTTGCAGGTCGGCGCAAATGTTCCTCAAAGGCCGGGTTCTGAAAATCCTTCTCTCCGGCCCTCTACAAGCCAAAAGTCAAGGTGAATACCCCCAAAAGCTTCCATTTGCGACTCCCACTCGTCCCTTATCCCCCCTTCAGGAAAGCCCTCCCTTCTGAGTCCCTATTACCCACCCAGCGCAGGCCGCAGAAAAGGAACCCCCACTTTGTGAAGCCCCAAAGTTTACTACTTTGCGCTTCCCGCAGAGAAGCTGGCCTCCTCACAGAAAGAGTTTAGTATTCTGGAGCTCCAAGCCAGTACAATGCAAGTCTCCCCAACTTCTTATTCTCTTCACGACACCCCCGGCAAAGAGCAAGCCGTCACCCTCTGGCGGAATTTTTTCCCACCGCCGCCCCCTCCCCCCTTTTTTCTCGGCGCGCCTTTAGCGGCCCCCTTCCGCCACATAAAACTTTCCCCAATTCAAACGGCCTTATTAACCGACACGTCCGTACGCCGGCGAAGTTTTCCTCCCCCCATTCAGTAAGGTTAATGGAAAAGAGCCTTCGCGCCCCTCCTGGCTCAAGCCCCGTCTTTGCAAAAAAAGGGAGGAAGCGTTAATAGTGGCGGCAGGAATTCCCGCCAAACCTCCTTTTTTTTTTTCCCGCCCTTCTCCCTTTTTGCACCACCACGAAGTTTGGGTGCGCCCCCTCGTTGGCGGAATGGCATGCTTCTGGAAGATTTCCTCAACGATGCAACCGTCAAGACGCCGTATTTTTCCCCCTTTTCCTCCCCTTTTCAACCTTTGCACCAAATTACGTTGGTGCCCTTGTCTCCAAAAAGAACTGTTCATAGTCGCGGTGTTACCAGAAATTTCCCAAATCACCAGCGGGCATCCCCGGGAGACCTCCCTTCTGGATTTACCTTGGATTGCCTAAAAAACCAAAATTCTTCCACTCACGAGAAACCTCCTCCCTTAAGTCCGGTGGCCAGATGGAGAAGTAGACCACCCCCCGGTGACTTCCCCCCCACCACGGATAAACCACCCCCCATGTCAAATCCCCCCACACTCCGTCTCTTCCCCTTCGCGCATGACGGTCGCCCCGCCCCGGTTATGATTCTCAAGCCAAACAAGCGGAAACCTTAGTTTTTTTCAGAACCTTTTCCCCAGCCGTCCCTCCTGGTCCCGATCTCGGCGCTATTGTCGTTTCTTTTTAACCATTTCGGTTTTCCCCCCCAAAAAGAATTTCCCCCTCCTTCATTGGTGTTGAAAATGGTCTTTTCATGCCCACCCCCCCCGCTTTCCTTGTTTTAATTTCCCCAATCGAATGAATCGGACCCATTGTTCCTTCCCGCCCTAGGGTTTATTTCCCATTTACCACTTTCTGCCCCTGGAATCATTTTTTTCTTTGATGGATTTTGTTACCCGGTTTTTCCTGCTTGTTTCTCCTTCGGACCGCCATGTTCTGAACTTTAACCACCCTCCCCCCTCGAAAAAACCATTCCCTTCCCCTTTTTTTCTCTTCACATTTACATACTCCCCCTCACTTCTTCGTCTCCGGCCCTGTGGGCAACCTGAATTTTCAAGCCAGGCTTAATTCTTTTTGGAGTCCGCTTGTCATCGTGCAGATCTTCTCTCCCCTTCCGTGTGGTTTTTTCTTTCTTTGTTTCACGATTGACCGATTCTCTCTGCGATTCAGCCTTGGCTTTGTTCGTTGGCCCCGATTTCCCCCTTAATCTTACTTTCCCCCAAAAATGGAAATGTCGTTGTGGAAGGACGATGGGGTTTCTCTTGCGGTGGTGGGAATTTCTTTCCCTGCGTGCGGCCCCGCTTGTCAAAGGTTTGCCTTTAACATTATCTAAAGATCTCTTTTCCGTCCTTTCGAGGTGGTGATGCCCAAGCTGCAGGCCGGGCCAATTGTAACAGATTCTTCTTCTTTTTTTTGTCTCCCCCCAGCAATTGATCGCTGGGCATGACTCCTTCAAAACCACCCCCTTCCCGATTGCTTTTTTTTTTGAAATCAGGTTTTTTTGAACCCCCCTCCTGGGGACTACCGCCAGATAGCCCGACTGATTGACCAGTGTCTCCGAAACAGCCCCCTGATGGGAAATGTTCTGAAACACTGCAAATTGTTCCTGTTGGTTTTGCTTGAGAAGCCCACTTTCCCGGCTTGCGCCCCGCTACTTTTTTTTCCTTTCGCCGGAAGAGCCCAGTGGTTTTTTTCCCCGGCTTATTCGGTTTTTTGTCCGATGAGTCAATCTGAAGACTGTCGGCCAGCTGGCCCTTATCGGTGTCTTCGTTTTCTCGTCTTTCTCTTTTCCTTCTTTTTTCTTGTCGGGTTTGCTCCTTTTTGCCAGATCTTTTGTCTTCGCGCTGGTTGCTTTTCTTTCCCCAGCGAATTGCCTCTCCAGTTCTTTGGTTAATGGTCGGAGCCGGCAACCACCCCACGTAGTTTGGCTTTTTTACAAATGGACCTTCTTCTCCCCCGGTTCTTTCTCGTTGGCCCCGTGATGGAAATTTTTTTGAAAGGTCCATCCAGGCGCAACGTTGGTGGCTTGGCCGAACCTCCCCCCCCTCGATGGTTTTTTCTGTTTATCGCGGGCGTTGACTGACCCTTGGCGGGAACCGGCCTTTTGGACGGCCATTCTAATCTCTTCGCGCATTTTTCAAAGCGGCTTGCGCATTCTGAAATATTTCTCAGGCTGTGTTGTCCTTTGGCCCCCTTCAAGCTTTTGATTGGATAGAAAAGCCTTAGTAAAGCGTTTTTCTGTTACATACGAAGTTCTTTTTTATTTTCCCTTCTGAGTGGACTATGAGGAAATTATCAGTTTCTTGCGTTGAAAACTGTTTTTTTGGGGGGGGGGGGGTCCAGAAAGAGGATTTGAGGATTGCTCTTTGACTTCCTTGCGTTGGATTTTGAGTGCTTGATTGTATCTGGATTTTTCCCCCCAGACCTCCTTCCCTGAGTAAATCTGCGGGGAAGAGCGCCCCATGCGGACCCCGTTTACTTCGTCTCCCAAAATTTTGAGGAATCGGCGGCCGGCTTTGTGAAGAGGGCCTTTTTCTTTAGTGCTTTCTTTTTCCGGAATACTTCCCCGCTTTTCTTGGACGACCAGCAAATTCAGATTGTGTATTCCACCTTCTTTTTTGAGTGGCTCTGGGGCTCGGCGTTTTCCGGGAACTTGAAGCTGGAATTTTGACGCGGGCGCCGCGTCCCCCCCCCGCAAACTTGCGAATGTTTGTGTAACGACGCCTTTCCTGGGAAAATTTTTTCTTCGGCCGGTGAGATCGAGAAAGCCGTCAACTTCTTGATTTGCATCGCCCAACTTGGCCAAGAATTCATATTTATTGGAGCGCCTGCCCTTTCTTCAGTGCCTTCCACGGGACGAAAAACCAAGTTGTTCGCGTCCCTTTTTTGCAGGGGCATCCCCCCTGGTGCGCCCCTCCTGGGGTAGTTAAGGCACTTCCTTTAGATTTGCGATTGGACCTGTCCTCCCGCATCCCCCTTTGGCAGTTCGTTTGCTGGCCTGGACGTTCAGGTTGCGAATCTTTTCCTTCGAGCACCCCCCCTTCGCCGGTCCTTGAGTTTTGAAATGCGTAAGTCGCTTCCGACCTCAATTTTCCCGGATTGAGGCTTTTGCGAGTACGGTTGGATGGTTCAGTTTTTTCTGCGTAGGGGCAGCGATTTTTCATCTTTCTTTTGCTAGCCGTTCGTAGCCTGGCTTTTTTTTATTGTTTTCATGCCGCCTGTCCGCGAGTGGCCTTTCCCATACCGTTTTCCTTTTTGTTAGCCTGAATCCCGGATGTCATCCTTCTTGAAACCAAAAACTTGTGTGCCAAAATCCCTGCCGGCTCCGGTAACATAATTCCTGAGGTGAGCTCTGATATCCGGCACCCGGCAGAGACTCTGAAGACATGTAGTTCAAGAGCGGCGAGCATCTCTTCGAGTGTCTTTTGCGCTTTCTTTCCCTTTCGTGTTTCCAGTTTGCGCGGTGGCGGGAGGATCTGCTAAGAACGAAATTATTTTTCCTTGACACTTTTTTCCCTCAACTTTCTATCCGGGTAATTCCGAATCCCCAGTCCGCTTCCTGGATTTCGGGCGATCCTGGGTCTTTCCTCGGCTTTGGATGGTGTTTTTTGAGCGGGGAACCGGCGCATGTTCGGAGTTGTTTTCCCTCCTAGTAATCCCTTTCTTCCGGCCGCGCTTCCCTTGCAATTGCAACTTCGCAGATTCTTGAACTCTCTGTGCTGAAGTGACCCCAGGCCCACCGTCTCCCCCTGATATTCTTGGGGCCGCGTCCCGCGCCCCTTACGCAGAACACCCCCCCCGGTAGTTTGCCCCCGGCCAGGTCGATGTCTTCGCATTGCCTTTGTTTATTGCAGATTTGTAGCGCTGCACGCCTCCTTTGTGGCTCTGAGTTCTTTTACGTTGTTTGAACAACTTGCGGCAATTCGAAGCGCTTCTATACCCTCGGCCTGTTAACCTGCAGCGTTATACATTTTGTTCTTGAGGGACAGATAGAGTTCTGATTCTTTTTGTTGCACCGGCTATCTTTCTTTTGTTATATGGAATTCGGACTCAGTTTGCCGTAGGCGTTGTCCGGTTGTCCCCGGCGGGATCCCTTTCTGAGCGCTTTATGCGATGAGTGGTTTTTAACACCCCCCCCCAAAAGCTTTTGCCTTCCTAAGGCGAAGATGAGTTAGGATGATCTCCCCTCCCTCCTTTTCCTTTTTTTTTGAGAGCCTCGCTCTCTTTCTTTAGAACAAACGCTCAACTTGCTGGTTGTGGCGATTTTTCATTCATCGCATTTCGTTCGCCTCCTTTCACAACCGGCTTTCCCTCGCCCCGTCCCCCTTTCCCCCACGAAGCCTCCCCCGATGCTTACGAAGGCCCCATAAAAAAAGAAAATAAAATATCCGGTTGAAAATTTCTTTCCTTCTCGATGTCCTCCGGTTATACCGCTGGCTTTATAACTCCCCGTCTCTTTGGTATAGATCGCCCCCTCGATCGAGGGCGCTTCTTTTGCCCCCCCTTCCTTTCCCAAACGAATATCCCTCTCAACACCAGACTCGCGTTTCTCCTCTAAACACTCTTGGCCACTACACAATTTTTTCCCAATGCGCACCCATTCGACCCTTCGTGTTTCAAAACCGAAAAAGGTTTTTTGCGTTCTTCGGGAGCCAAAGGGTGATACGCCCTTTTTCTTTTTGGTGTCCCTGTAGACAAAGAATTCATGAGATTTTGTAGACCTTTCCAGTCGATTCCGGCGCCTTCTCCCAAGAATGCCATCGATTTATAGATCTGGAAGACAAACCTCCCCCATTTTCCCCGCGAAGTCTTTTTACGACGACACAAACGCAGAACTTCAGAACAGGATCGACTTCCCCCCCCCTTTCAGGAGCTCCAGCTTTCGCATTTCCTGGATCGATTTTGCGGCTTTTTCAGAAATTTGATAATTTAGTTATGCGACGTACACGCTTCCCCCCCCCCTCGCCTTTCTTAGAAGTTCCGCATCATCCTCCGCGACAATCCTTCTCTGCGCGCCGCTATGGCCACCCCCTTCAAAGGTTTCACCCGCAGTCGATCCTCAACTTTGACGTCCCCCCCGCTCACCCCCTACCTTTTTTACTTTTTTTTGGACGATCCGAATTTTTCCACCAGTTTTTTTCCCCGGGCGAGAGGATGGGGTTCCCCCCCTTGTCGCCCCCCCCTGGTCCCCTTACATCCGTATTTCACCTGGGGGCCACGCCCCGACAGCATTTCGGCAGGGCAATTTTCCCCCAATCCCGACACCAGTTTCTTTTCGGAATAGCCCACTCAATATAATCGTCAATGCCAATCTGCACGTCCTAAGCCTCCTAATCCCCCAACTCCCGGACTTCGCCCATCCCTCCCTCGATTTTCAAAGGGCCCCTCGCATTACCTCCCCCTTTTGCGCTAAAAAGGGGAGCCACGGTGCGACGTTCCTCATAGACACCTTCAGGCCCCGCAAACCCATTCATTCCGGCTCCTTTTTGCTCCCCGATTCGCTCTTCCTTCTGCAAAACTCTCAACGTAGTAGTTGGAGGGTCCATTTCCACTCCCCACCGGGATTTCCCTGCGGTCGGAATTATCAGGGCCCGCCCCACGCTTTGCTTTTTCGTTTTCCCATTTGCATTTTCGCTCCAGAGCAACCTTCTTCTTTTTCTGTGCCCGTCACCTGCAAAACACTTGTGGACGTTCTCCTCCCCTCCGACGCCGCTGCCGCGCGGTCGTCCCCCCCAAAAATTCAGTTACCATAAAATCGTGTTTCCCCCCTCGCGGACCTTGTCGCATTCCCCCGCTTCTCTCGTTCCCTGGAAACCCCTCTCTCCGACGCCGCGCAAAGCACCTGGAATACCAACCCTTGAAGGGATTTTCCTCCACCCCTTTCCCCGTTACACTCATCCCCTTTTCAAAATCGTACGTTTCTTCCAAATTTTGCCGATGCGCAGAACCCCACAAAGACCCCCCCATTTTCCCGCGTAAGTCATGTTCAGGTAGTTTTCTTTCCCCGCAAGCGAAAGATGGACTCTCAGAAGCCTCTCCTCCAAGCACAAGAAGCCCATCACAGCGCCCCCCCCCATCCTGGATGATTCGGAAAAGCTCCCAACGATTTCCAAATCCTTTGCAAGTTCCCCCCCCGCGCCAACTGACAAAACTGTCTACGGTCCCTAAGCTGACCCCTCTAGCAATCCCCCCAAGAAAAGTAGACCCACCCCCCCAGTCCGGCCTCCCCCAATCAGCGCTGTCCTTCGTTCATTCCAACCCCCAGTCCTTCTTATCGAAAAGGCCCATATTGCTCAAGGACCTGGTTCCAAAAAGGCGCGGACTCTTCCTTTCTTGGCCGGCCTTTTGGTTCCGCCCCTTCCAGTCCCCCGCACTCCATCACGGTCTCCCCTCAGTTGGATGCAGGCGAAGCAAACGATATTGCGGACTGGATACCCCCTTTGCAAGATACCCACGCCCCCCAGACTCCTCTCTGCCCTCCCTTTTTCAAAACCAACGACGGCGCAAAACTGGTGGTTTGGCCGGATACGATTTTCTCTCCACCAAAATTTTCATCTCGGATTCCCCTGCCCCCAAGCACCTGCGGTTCAATCTCTCACTTTTTTTCGGTCATCACTTAAGGGAGGACGGATTGCCCGCCCCTCCACAAAATTAAGATTTCCCTCCCTATGAAAACGAAGATTTCCCTTTCGTTTTGCAAATCCTTTCCAACCAGCTTTCATCGGTTTTAACAACCCCCCCCCCGTTACCCCTGAAAAAAAAAACCCACTGAAATTCACAAATCTTTCATGATCCTTCCTAGTAGCGAGCACTTCTTCCTCCTTTAGGATTTCCCCCTTCCCCCCCAAAACCCCTACCTTTTGACAGTGGTTTTGAAAAAATTTCCCCTTATGTTTTTGATTATAAGTGGGGCCGATCGTCTGCTCTGGCTATCTTTTTTCCCCTTCCACTTCTGCCCCCACGCTCTTCGTCATTTTTTGCAGGCGTTCCTTTGATCACGAGTTTACCATCACAAGGACCCCCTTCCCTTCCTTTCAACACTTTTTCGGGTTTCTTCACTTCTTTCTGGGTAAAATCGATTATTTTTCTTCTCTTGTCTGTGGACATTTTTAAAAACCTTGCAGCCTTTTTCTTCTTTTCAAGTCGCAGAAATCCTCCCCTCTTCCCTTGACCCCTCCCCCCTTTTGCCTCACATTCGCTTTTCAATTTGGGTACAGCCCTCCCCCGTGCTCGCAGACCATCTTTTTTCATTGGCAAACTTACCTCCCCTCAAGCCAAGGCTTAATACGTTCTTTTCTCGCCCCCTCGGTAATCCTCTTCCTCCTCCCTTTTTTTTTTCACGATGACGAGGTCCTCCCATCTCTATACTCCCCCTTTGTTTTTCTTTTAAATGTCCCACTTTTTTTTTCCGGCGCGACGGAATCGGTCTCGGCGGTAACCAAAATTGGAAATTCTTCCCTCCTTTTTCCCCCTCTGGGTTTACGAGGGTGGGAAGTTCCCGCGACGTCATCGACCCTCCAGGTTTTGCACCTTCCCCCCCTCTACCGAAGAAAAGATCGATGAGAGCCGCGGATGGTGATGGACTTTTAACCCCGCTGCAGGCCGGAAACCTTTTTTCCCCTCTTCTTAGATGGGTGTGATACAAAATTTTATGACGTCCCATTGTTCCCCCACCAAGACGATGCGGTGGTCAATTCCTTTTGGGAAAACAGAAATTTTTTTTCCTGCTAAACGCCGATCTCTGCTTTCCAGTCTGATAATTCAAGTTCTTTTTGCTGCGGTCCAACAAAATGCCTTTTTTTCTTGAGACTCATCCTTAGGACCTTAATGCTCTCCTTACTAATTTGCAGAGCCTTGCCGATTTTGATTGGTCCTTTTTTTTTTCCCGGATTATCCGGTTTTGTTTCTCTTCCCTCGGTTGTCGTGGTACTTTGGCCACTTGTCTTCGGTTTTCTGGAGTCGATCCCTCCTTTTTTGTCTTTTTTCTTTCTACGATCAGCGGAAGTTCTTTTATTCGAAAGTGTCTATGCCGCTTTCTTTGCGTTTGGTACACCGCTCTCTTCCCAGTTATTTTTCCCTGGTCGAGACGTCGTTTTCTTCGTTGTTAAAATTCCCGGGCAAGACCGGCTGTGCAGAGGTGGCAGCGGTGATGGACTCCACGGTCTCAGAACCCGGTTTGCTTCCCCTGAAGCAAAACTTATGGTGGTGCCCTCCCAATCGAGTTCGGACGCCCTGGAGTTTGGCCCAGGATTCATTCTAATTCGCTTCCTCTCCCCAAAAAAGCGGTTGAGCCTGCTCCTCTGCGGCATTTCTTCCCTTCCTGTGTTGTCCTTAATGAGTTGCTGCTTGGCGGTTTTTCCCCAAGCTCGCCGGCGTCCCGGACGGGTCGGGTACCGCCGTTGATGGGCTTTTGCTCTTCATTATCGAGTTCCGAGCCTTCTTCTTTTACTGGCGCCACTTCATTTCTTGTCTTTGCCGCGGATTTTTTCAAAGATCCTCGGGATTTTCTCCTTTCGGTACTGGTCCATGATTGCGTCCAGGCTCGCTCTGGTCCTGGGCGCTTCTTGAACAGTTACTTCAAGGCTTTACCCCCCTTTTTTTTTTATTTCCGCTTTTTTTTCGTCGGGTCGACTTTTTTCTGTTAAGGAAAATGTTTCCCCCTGGTGGAGTGACGTAAGAACCTCCTTTTGTTTTCCTTGCAGTTTTCCGGAGAATTAGGGTTTTCAGGAAAGAGAGCGCTGGCCTTTGAGGAATTTGCTCCGCTGCCCCCCCCCCTCCCCCTATTTTCCCAATTTGATTTCTTACGGCCTGCCTCAGGGGCCCCCCCGCTTACGGAGGTTTCTTTCTATCGCCGTAACCCTTTCCGGAGTGATTCCCCTTCCCCCCCCGGCACGATCTTTCCTCAGCATTCTTTCCCTGCACCCGCAGCGACGAACCTCTGGTTCGCGGCGATCCCCCCGACGCCGGCCTTTTCGCGAGTCCTTTGTAGTCCCTTTAGTTTGGGTGGTGCAGATTGGCATTCCTACGCGATCTCTTTCTCCGTCCTTTTGCCGGTGTGCGCTACGATTCTCACCGTGGCTTTCGCGTATTTAGCTCAAGCTTCATTTTCCGAAAGCCAGTTAGGCGAGAGAGAGTCTTTAGTTTTTTGACCTTTTCTGATTATCTTGCCGGATACTGCTTTCTAGTAATAAGTTACGCCCTTGTCTTCTTCGTGAATTGGGCCCCCTCTTAGTTTTGCCCCCCCGGATTTTCAGGTAGCCCGGTCTGTTTGATACTCTTCCCCTCCTCATTCCCTTTACAATTTTTTTGACAACCCTTCTTATCCCGTCCCCCTATCGATTTTCCTCGAGGGAAGTCTCCTTCCCCACGTGCGGCCCTCCTTTTTGAATAAACTTCCCTTTTCAGGAGCTCGACCTTGTCGCTTCATTCTATCATTTTTTTTTCCTCCTTTGGGAAACCCAGGGTTCCCCCCCCCAAACCCACTGGCGTTTTTTAGCGTTGTTAGTCGCTAACTTCCACGAATTACCACCGTTTAGGCCCCCCCCCAATCAAACCCCCTGATAGACTCTTTTTTTTTTTCTCATCTGCTCCTGAAAATTCGCCTGCGGGCTCGGATTGAAGTTCGGCTTTTTTTTGTCGTCTTTTCCCCGGACCCTTTCCTTTCGAGTTGTTGTCTTCTCGATTGCCTTTGGAATCTTTCCCCCTTTTGTCTGCGCCCGACAAGAGTCTTACAATTTTTCTAACGGTGAACCCCCCCTTTTCTCCTGAAGTCCGACTTTTTCAGTCCTCCTGCGCAACCTTGCGGTATTCGACCGGCAAGGTAGATTTTCTTGCCTGCCCTGGCTGGTGTCTTCTCTTTTAGCGATCCTCCGCCGTTCCTTTTTACAGCCCTTTTGACATTCACTGGCGTTGAGCGTAGCGATCGATTTTTTTTCTCGATACCCCTCCTCCTTCCCTCGTTATTAAACGGCCTGTTTGAGTTCCAGCGAGCTCTTTGAGGAAAGCCGCCCCTTTTTATATTTTCTCCCTCTCGGTCCTTCTGCGTTGCCGGTTGCGGCTTCTTTTTGCTCCCGTTTTTCATGTCTTCCTGAGCGAAAGCCCTATTAAAGTTGCAAAAAGCGCCCCCCCATGCACCTTTTATCCTTCCTCG